>Ga0208498_1000006_pt1 | contig 137226 bp, 133 predicted proteins | sample CryBogCBE12Aug09_FD_185502 | JGI IMG/M metagenome (GOLD analysis project Ga0208498, IMG submission 185502) | Freshwater microbial communities from Crystal Bog, Wisconsin, USA - CBE12Aug09 (SPAdes) (version 2) | ecosystem: Environmental > Aquatic > Freshwater > Lake | place: Crystal Bog... | reverse complement strand
GCAGTAGTGATACTCAATACGGCCTGAGGAGCCAGAGAGAACGTGAATGTAACGGGCGTAGACGAAACGGCGGCGTAGATGCCGTTGGCGGGATTAGTGGCCGTGACGACACAGCTGGCTGCGGTGGAAGCCGACAGCGACGAGCCGGCAATCGAGCACCCAGTGCCGGTCACCGCGTAGGTCACCGCAATCGTGCCCGAACCGCCAGACGTGGTCAAGGTGAGAGGGGTACCCACGGTGCCCGAGAGAGTGGTGTTACTGATGCTCAGCGTCGCTTGGCTTGGCGGCGCAGCGGAACTGAAGTTAAAGGTAACCGGCGTCGAGGCAACTGCGGCGTAAATGCCGTTGGCGGGATTAGTGGCCGTGACGACACAGCTGGCTGCGGCGGAAGCTGACAGGGACGTGCCGGCAATCGAGCACCCGGTGCCGGTCACCGCGTAGGTCACCGCAATCGTGCCCGAACCGCCAGACGTGGTCAAGGTGAGAGGGGTGCCCACGGTGCCCGAGAGGGTGGTGTTACTGATGCTCAGTGCAGCCTGAGGAGCCAAAGAGAAAGTGAACGTAACGGGCGTAGACGAAACGGCGGCGTAGATGCCGTTGGCGGGATTAGTGGCCGTGACGACACAGCTGGCTGCGGCGGAAGCTGACAGGGACGTGCCGGCAATCGAGCACCCGGCGCCGGTGACTGCGTAGGTCACCGCAATCGTGCCAGAACCGCCAGTGGTGGTCAGCGAAATTTGCGAGCCAACGTTTCCGGAAAGAGCGGTGTTTGCGATGACGAGTGCAGCTTGAGGTGCCGCCGTGAAAGTCACGACCACCGGCGTGGCATTCACCACGTCATACGCGCCATTGGCGGGATTTGTTGCGCTCACCGTGCAACTCGACACCGCGCTATCCGTCAGCAAGTTGTTCACAATCGAGCACCCAGTTCCGGTGACGCTGAACGTCACGGCGATGACGCCCGAACCACCCGACGTGCTGAGGGTGACGGATGAACCCGACACGGCCGACGACGGTGCCGAAATGACCAGAGGCACCTGCGCCGTAAGCGTTGCGGGAGTAAAGGTAAAGGTCACCGGTGCCGATGTCGTCGCCGTGTAGGCCCCATTGGCGGGATTGGTCACCGTCACCGTGCAACTCGTGGCCGCGGTGGCACTGAGTTGATTGCTCGCCATCGAACAGTTCGCACCACTCACGGAAAACACTGGGGCGATGACTCCTGAGCCACCCGACAATGCAACCGTCAGGGTGGTGCCTACGGTCGCCTGGAGGACGGTATTCGTAATGGCGATCGGGACTTGTGCTCCGGGAACGGCGAGGGTCGCAATCGAGCCGGCCCCGCTCGCGGTGCCTGGTGCGCCGGCCACCAAGGTTGACCCGGCGATACCCACGGCACCACCGAAACTGTCGCCACTCGCGTTTGCTGGTGCCGTCGTGGTGAGAGGGTCAAAGGTCTGGCTCACCATCGTCCAGGTGTTCGCGGAGTTGGTAAAGGAATAGACCGCCCCGGCGGCAGTCGCCACGGTGGTCGTCCCAACACTCTCACCGCTCGCTCCGACCGCCAACGTCGATCCGTCAAACGCGACTGCAGCACCAAATACGTCACCAGCGGTCGCATTGGGATCGGCGACAACGGAGCCCTGCGTCCATGCACCGTTACCCAAGCTAAATGGCACGACTTCACCGGCGTAGTTGGCTGCTCCCGGTGCACCCACAACGCCAGTAGCCCCAGCCAGCGCAAGCGAGGCACCGAACTCATCACCGGTCGTCGCATCGGGATCGGCGACGCTCGAGACGAGAGACCATGTCGCGCCACTAAGACCGTAGAAATAGGCGGCCCCCATGCTGTCGAGACTGCCCGGTGCGCCAATCAACAGCGATGAGCCGCTCAGTGAAAGAGCCGAACCGAAGGCGTCGCTCGACGCCGCCAAGGGGTCGCTCATTGTCTGCGACATCGACCACGTGCTCCCTCCTAACGAGAAGAGAGTGACGGTGCCGGCGTCGTTAGCGGCACCCCACGACCCGACCGCGGCATAATTTCCCGACAGCGCCACGGCGGAGCCAAAGTTGTCTCCGCTCGTTGGCGTCGCGGCGGTGAGCGTTTGGCTAAGCGTCCACACGCCGCCTACCTGATTAAAGACGTAGGCGGCGCCGGCGTCGGCGTTCGTGCCCCAGGCCCCGATCAGCGCGGTGCTTCCCGAGAGTGCCACCGCGGCACCAAAAGTGTCGCCATCCGATGCACCGGGATCGGCCAATGTTTGTGTCAGCACCCATGTGCCCGATTGCAACGTGAATACGTAGACCAGACCAGTCTGGCTCCCACTCGAGGTTGTGGCACCCCAGGCACCGACCAATGCAGTCGAACCCGACACGGCAATCGACGAACCAAACTGGTCGCCAGGCGTGGCACCCGGGTCTGCGATTGCCGACGACGTGAGTGAAACATTGTGGTGGAGAGAATGACGGAGTGGTGCCGCCGCCACGATCGCTGATCGAAGTGCGGGAGGTATCGGCTGCGCCACGGTCGAGGCGCGCTGGACGCTGCCGGTGGCCACCGCGTGGGCCGTCGGGGCGGAGAGTGACCGTGACGACACGATCGACGTTGCCACTCTGGGGCTCACGATAAGCGCCACGCTGGTGAGAACCACGAGTGCCGCCGAGAGGAGAAAGAGCCCACTGTGACGTGCCGCATCGCGAAGCGACGTGTTTACAGGTGTGGCCTCGCGATAGGGCACTGCACAACTTTCCTCGGGTGGGAACTTCGTTTCCAACCGTAATGGGTGAGGAAATTTTTGACCAGCGCCAATCGGCGCCTTCCTGAGAGGAAATTACGGATTCAGTACGCGAGGCACAGGAACTGCGCCACGCCCCTTCCCAATTGATGCAGATACTTCGCACCCCCCACGGCAAAGTCGGTTGGTGAAGGAGTAAGGCAAATACGTCACACCTGGGTCCGATACTAAGTCCATGGTCGAGAGTACGCCCACCACGATTAACCAGGGATTCTCGTACCTGCTCGATCCGACACCCGCACAGCGCGAACTACTGGCCAGCCACACGGGTGCTGCTCGCTTTTGCCATAACTTTCTGCTGGGTCTCGTGATGGAGAACTGGCAAGAGGCGCGCGAAGCCAAAGAGGCGGGCCAAGAGGTTCCCAAGGAGCACTACTTTGGCACCCGCCAGCTCGACCTGCAGAACCTCTGGTACGAACGCCGCAACGAGGTGGCCACGTGGTATGTCGAGAACGCGTCATCGACTTACAACTACGCTCAGCTGCACTTGGCGAGGGCGTTCACTAACTTCTACAAGGGCCGAGCCCGGGTGCCAAAGTTCAAGCGCAAGGGTCGTAGTGAGTCGTTCTCTTTGGCGGCTGGCGCCACTCGGCTCGTCGATTCCCACCACGTGCGCCTCAGCCGAATTGGTGACATAAAGACCTACGAGTCCATGCGCAAGCTCCACCGTCACCTCGCCCGGGGTACCGGACGCATTGTGTCGGTCACCGTTACTGAGAGGCGAGGTCAGTACTACGTGGCCTTTAGCGTCGAGGTGACGAGGGTGATCCCAGCTACCAGGTCACCAAAACGCGTCATTGGTATTGATGTGGGCCTCACCACCCTCTACACCGGGGCCACCCCCGAGGGCGAGCAAGTCCTTAGTGTGACTAATCCCAGGAACTACCAAAAGCGTGAAGCCAAGTTGGCCAAGGCCCAGCGCGTCGCTTCTCGCCGGCAAGGTCCTCGTCCGGGCGTTGCGCCCTCGAACCGGTGGAAGCGCGCCAACTCTCGGGTCCAAAAGATCCACGCCGCAAGTGCCAACGCCAGGAAGAACCTAATCCACGAGACCACCACGATGCTCGCCAAAAACTACGACCTGATCGTGATTGAAGACCTCAACGTGAAGGGGATGCTCAAGAACAAGTCCCTCGCTAAGCGCATCTCGGACGCCGCCTGGGGAGAGTTCTCTCATCAGCTCGAGTACAAGGCCCTGTGGTATGGGGCCAAAGTGGTGAAGGCTGATCGTTTCTTCGCATCAAGTAAGACCTGTAGTTCTTGTAGAGCAGTGAAAGCCAAACTGCTCTTAGAGAACCGGACGTATCACTGTGAGACCTGTGGTCTTACGCTCGACCGTGACCTGAACGCGGCCATCAATCTGGCTAGGTGGGCCAGTACTGCACCAGCGGTAAACACCACCTCCGCGGGGACAAGCTCCGCGGCTGGACGTGGAGGGGAGGTAAGACCAAGAAGGCAGAAGCTTGCTAACGAGGCCCACCCCAATGAAGCGTCAACCGAAGCGCCGCCAGAAGTTGGCGCCTAGGAGATACCACGGGTAGAAGTTCGGTGTGAGAGTACGGCTATTCGCCTTACTCCTTCGCCAACCGACTTTGCCGTGGGGGCTTCGCACTTATGCCCGCCCGACGCCGACATGAGCGGCCGAGGGCGCCCCCTCCCTCGGCCGCCGCTCCGGCGGACCGCGAAGCGAGGAGTCTTTTTTGGCACTAAACATACAGAGTGCTCTTGGTTACTTCGCCGCTCACCACGTCATTGGCCGTTGTGGCGCCGACGCTTTCGGTCCTCGTCTGTGTCGCGCAAGCGTGGCGCATTCTTCGAACGGGCGCCCAGGGTGTGTCAGTGGTGACATGGATTCTCTCCACCTTCGTCGCCGAAATGTGGACCGCTTACGGCTTCATTTTTCACGTGCCGGCGGAGCTCTACTGCAACATACCGTTTCTCGCAGTGTCCAGCATTGTCATCGTCGTCGCCGCCCGCCACGCGCACCTGGAAGTCGGGACGGCCCTCGGCGTGGCGCTGGTCACAGCCACCACGCTCGGCATCGCTGTCGCCGGCCATTCCCCGCACTGGCGATGGAGTATCGCCGCCATCGCGGTCAGTGGCGCGGTCTTTATCTACGTGCCACAGCTCGTCGTGGCACTCCGCTCAACCGATCTGCACGGCGTCTCTCTCGCGAGCTGGAGCATCGCCTGCGTCACTAGTTTGTGCTGGGCCGCCTACGGCGCACTCATCCACCAGCCTCCGGTGGCCCTACCCGCCATCGTGATGGCCCCCTCGGCGGCCATCATCGTGGTCCAGGTAGCCCGTCACCGTCGGGCCACGTTGTCTAACGAGTAGTGACCTCCGCGGCGTTGGCCTCAATGAGGTCCTTCAGCACGCGGCGTAGCTCAATGGTGGTCTTGTCAGCCTTCACGTGCACTTCGCTCGTCACATCCAACGGCAGTACGAGGTCGTGGTACCGAGATTGCACGAGGAGGTCTTCTTCCACCACCGCCACCTCGTAGGCGATTGCCTCGGCCATTCGTTCGCGCGATCCGTCGAGGTCATTGCGCCAGAGCGACGAGTAGATAATCACGGTGTCGTTGTCGACAGGCACGAGAAAAAAACCAATGACGTTGGTGCCACCAGTTTCAAGGAAATCCAGCGCGAGCTCCAGGTGGTAGGGCGCGCTGTACCGATAGGTCAGGCGACGACGCTGCACCAGCGGCCGCACGCCAGCGGCGACACCCGGGTCCTCTCGATTCGCGAAGTCGTGTTCGTAGACCGCAGTGAAGCCGTAGCCGTCACGTACCACGTCGTAGGGTCCGACTTCGGTTGCCTCACCGGCCCCGAAGGTGCCGGCGTGAATGAAGGCGAAGTGGGCCATGTCGAGAAAATTGTCGGCTAAGAGACCGGCGCTCCCACGCGTCCGAATCGGCTCGAGATCACCACGAAGAAAGGTGTCGTCACGATCGGCCTCGACAGTCGGGAGGGTCGTCCGTGGGGCCTCCGGGGCAATGAACACCATGCCGTGGGATTCAGCAACCCCGGCGGGTGCGGACAGTCGGGCCCGCGGTGGCAGCGTGGCGTCAGGGCCGAGCGAGGGGATCTCGACGCAGACACCGTCACCGTCGAATCGCCAGCCGTGGTACGCGCAGCGGAGCGTCGCGCCCTCGCACGTACCCAGTGACAACGGTGCTCGGCGGTGGGGACATTGATCGAGAAACACCCGCAGGCCCTCGGTCTCATGGCGGTACGCCACGTAGGCCTGCCCCATGAGGGTGAATGCCCGCGGCGTCGACGTAACTTCCCCACTGCGGCATAGTGGGTGCCACGCGCCGCGAAGTCCCGCTTCAATGTTTCTCAGTGCCATGGCCATCCCTTTACTGTAGGTGTCGCCTGGGGGTCGACCCCGGCGGACTTCACCGCGGCGCCCGCACCACTCTCGCGACGAGGTTGCTCCCGGGCCGGTAAGCCAGGTGGGCGGCACGCGGGGCGTCGAGCACCACGACATCCGCTCGTGCTCCGATACCGAGATGACCGACATCCCGACGTCGGAGTGCCTGCGCACCACCCATCGTGGCCGACCACACCGCCTCGTCGACGGTCATATTCATTTCGCGGACCGCCAACGCGATGACGAAGCTCATCGACGTGACGTAGGAGGTACCGGGATTACAGTCCGTGGCGAGGGCCACGGTGACGCCCGCATCAAGAAACCGCCGAGCGTCGGGGTACGGTGATTTCGTCGAAAACTCCGCCGATGGGAGCAACGTCGCCACCGTCGTCGAGGCGCCGAGCAGTGCGAGCTCATCGTCACTGACGTGCGTGCAGTGATCGACGCTGGCGCACGCCATTTCCACGGCGAGGTCCACCCCGCCAGTCGGCCCCAGTTGATTTCCGTGCAGGCGCAGCTGCTTGCCCGCTCGTTGCCCTGCTTGCAAGACGTACCGGGCCTCATCAACGCTGAAGGCGCCGCGGTCACAAAACACGTCGACCCACGTTGCCGCGTCGCAGGCCTCGAGCATGGCACCCGCGACGAGTGAGACGTACCCTTCTCGATCGCTCGCGAACTCATCCGGCACGACGTGAGCACCGAGAAAGGTGACGTCGTCAGTGAACGACGTGGCGATATCGACGAGTCGAGACTCCCCGTCGACCGTAAGTGCGTACCCCGACTTCATTTCGACCGTCGTGACACCACCGCGACGCAGGGCGTCGAGTCGGTGACGGGTCGTGGCCTCGAGATCCGCTCGACTGGCCTCTCTGGTAGCGGCGACGGTGCGACGAATGCCCCCACCGTCGTAGCGGCGCCCCGCCATCCGCGCTTCAAATTCATCACTTCGCTCACCGGCGAACACCAGATGGGTGTGGCTATCGACGAAGCCTGGCAGTACGGCCGCCCCGGCGAGGTCGTCCGCCTGATCGCACGGCGGTGCCTGGGAGGCGGGACCGACCCAAGCCACAACCCCGTCGTTGAGTACGAGAGCGGCGTTGGTGAGACGACCAACCGCTGACCCATCCCCGAGCGAAGGATCATTGGTGAGCAGTTCACCAATATTGGTCAGCAGGTGACTGGTCATTACCCCTCGCGCATTGGAATGCGCACACCACGCTCCGTCGCGGTCGCTTCAGCAATCTCGTACCCGGCGTCCACGTGACGGATAACGCCCATGCCCGGGTCGTTCGTGAGGACGCGCTCAATTTTCTGACGAGCCAACGGGGTGCCGTCGGCAATGCAGACTTGACCAGCGTGAATGGACCGACCAATACCGACGCCGCCGCCGTGGTGAATAGAGACCCACGACGCACCCGAAGCGGTATTGACCAAGGCGTTTAGGAGGGGCCAGTCGGCGATGGCGTCGGAACCATCGAGCATCGATTCGGTCTCACGATACGGCGACGCCACGGAACCGGCGTCGAGGTGGTCACGACCGATTGCTAGTGGTGCGGAAATCTCACCGCTGGCGACGAGGTCGTTGAACAGCACGCCCGCCTTGTCCCGTTCGCCGTAGCCCAGCCAGCAAATGCGTGCGGGGAGACCTTGGAACTTCACCTTGTCTTGGGCCTTTGTAATCCAGCGGTGGAGGGCCTCATTTTCGGGGAATAGCTCGAGAACGGCGGCATCCGTGCGCGCTATATCCTTCGGGTCACCCGACAGCGCCGCCCAGCGGAATGGCCCCTTGCCCTCCGAAAACAACGGGCGAATATAGGCGGGGACAAAACCTGGAAAGGCGAAGGCGCGGCTAAAGCCACCGGACTGCGCCTCACCGCGGATCGAGTTACCGTAGTCAAAGACTTCGGCCCCGGCGTCCATAAAGCCAACCATGGCTTCGACGTGCTTCGCCATTGACAAGCGGGCGCGGTCGGTGAACTCGTCGGGCTTTTTCTCGGCGTAGTCCTGCCAGTCACTCAGGTCGATGTCCTCGGGCAGGTAGCTGAGCGGGTCGTGCGCGGACGTCTGGTCGGTCACAATGTCAATCTCGACACCCCGACGCAAGAGTTCCGGGAAAATGGTAGCGGCGTTCCCCAGCAGCCCCACCGAGAGCGGGGTCCTCGTTCGCTTGGCCTCGAGCACCCGAACCAGGGCCTCGTCGAGATCGCTCGTCCACTCATCCAGATAGGCATGCTGGACCCGTCGCTCGAGTCGAGCGGGGTCCACATCGACGCACAAGCAGACACCATCGTTCATCGTGACGGCCAGAGGCTGGGCGCCGCCCATGCCACCAGCCCCGGCAGTCAGGGTGAGGGTGCCCGCCAGGGTGCCGCCAAATCGCTTCGCCGCCACCGCGGCGAATGTTTCGTACGTTCCCTGCAAAATGCCTTGCGTACCGATGTAAATCCATGAACCGGCCGTCATCTGCCCGTACATGGTGAGACCGAGCGCCTCGAGCCGGCGGAACTCCGGCCAGGTAGCCCAGTCACCCACGAGATTGGAGTTCGCGAGGAGCACCCGCGGTGCCCACTCGTGCGTCTGAAAGACGCCGACCGGGCGACCCGACTGAACGAGCATCGTTTCGTCGTTCTTCAGCGACGTCAGGGTGCGCACCATGGCGTCAAAACTCCGCCAGTCACGAGCGGCTCGACCCGTGCCACCGTAGACCACCAAGTCGTCGGGGCGTTCGGCGACCTCGGGATCAAGATTGTTCTGCAGCATGCGCAAGGCACCTTCTTGCGGCCAACCAAGCGTGTGTAGTGCCGTGCCTCGGTGGGCACGAACGGGACGGGCACCTTCCATGTGAGCTCCTTTGCTCAGTTAGTTAACGTCAACAGTGTCGCGAGCAATCACCAAGAGATGCCCGTGTCGTACAAGTTCGCCGACGGCCCGGAGTTCGGGAGCGAGCCAGCGGTCGGGCCCCGGGCCACCGGAGAGCCGGTTGACCTCATCGGCCACTCGCTGTGTCGCCTCCGAAGCCTCCAATGGAGCGCGCAACGCCATGGCCCGCGACGCCGCGACCAGTTCAATCGCCAGCACGTCAGCAAAGGCGTCCAGACTGCGACGGAGTTTGCGCGCCGCGTGCCACCCCATCGACACGTGGTCTTCCTGCATGGCCGACGAGGGGATCGAATCGACGCTGGCGGGCGAGGCGAGTCGCTTCATTTCCGAGACCATGCCTGCCTGGGTGTACTGCGCAATCATCAGACCCGAGTCGACGCCGGCCTGCGCGGCGAGGAACGGCGGCAAGCCGTAATTGCGGTGTACGTCGAGCAAGCGGTCGGTCCGCCGCTCCGCCATCGAGGCCACGTCAGCGAGGGCGATCGCTAAGAAGTCCAGTACGTAGGCCACGGGTGCCCCGTGGAAATTGCCGTTTGACGACAATCGTCCATCGGGTAACACCGAAGGATTATCGATGGCCGAAGAGAGTTCAATCTCGGCGACGCGAGCGGCGTGGGCGAAGGTGTCCCGAGCAGCGCCGTGCACCTGGGGTGCGCAACGAAGGGAGTACGCGTCTTGCACCTGGGTACGATCACTGGCGTGCGAGGCCACCATCGGCGAATCAGCCATGAGTCGCAACAAGTTGGCCGCGCTCGTCGCCTGCCCCGGGTGGGGGCGAAGGGCCTGCAGTTCCGCGATGAAGGTGCGGTCCGTACCCCGAAGCGCCTGAATTGAAAGGGCCGCCGCGACGTCAGCGAGTGCCAGGAGTTCCCGGCCGTCACGTAGCGCCAGAATGAGGTGACCCAGCATGCCGTCCGTGCCATTGAGGAGCGCCAGCCCCTCCTTCTCAGCCAGCACGACGGGCTCGAGCCCGGCCTGCGCCAGTGCCTGCGCACCACTGACTCGACTGCCGTCGGCGAGGAACGCTTCGCCCTCGCCCATAATCACGAGGGCCACGTGAGCGAGTGGGGCGAGGTCACCCGAACAGCCGAGCGACCCGTATTCGTGCACGACGGGTGTGATGAAGGCGTTCAGGAGGTTGGCGTAAGCCTGCGCCGTCATCGGGCGAACGCCGGTGACACCCGAACACAGCGTGCTGAGTCGCGAGACCATCATGGCCCGCACGACTTCGACTTCCACCACTGGCCCTAGTCCAGCGGCGTGCGAGCGCACCAGAGCCTGCTGCAGGGCACGGCGGTCCTCGGGGGATACGAACGTCGTGGCCAGTGATCCGAATCCGGTCGAGACACCGTAGACCGGTTCACCGGACTGCACCAAGACTTCAATATCATCGCGACGTTGGGCCAGGTGGGCCAGTACCGCGTCACTGATAACGACGGTCTCACCGCCACGGGTAATCCGAATGAGCTCTTCAGGCGTCAGCGGCTGGTCGGTAATGGTAACGGTCATTGTGCTCGTTTCGCTATGCCCAGAGCGGCTTCCAGCACCAGGAGTGCCCCAAGTCGGACGGTACGGCTGTCACTGCTGTCGCGGGCCACATCGATTTCGGTGATGTCGAGCGCGCGCACGCGGCTATCAGCGGCCACCGCACGTACGGCCCGTCGAAGTTCGTCGGCGCTCAGACCACCCGGAGCGGCCGCGGGGCAGCCCGGTACCACGCTGCGGTCGCACACGTCGACATCGATATCCACGTACACCGAACGCCCATCGGCCCCGGCAACAGCGAGAGCCTCGGCCACGACCTCGAGCACCGAGCGACGACGCACCTCTTCGCGAGTGACGATAGTCACACCGGCCCGTCGGGCTTCGGCCGCGTAGGAGGCCGAGTTCGAGAAATCAGCGAGCCCAATCTGAACGACGTGTTGACCGGACAGCCCCTCGTCGAGGAGCTGTCGGACTGGCGAGCCGTTGCTTCGGCCCTCGCGCATATCGAGATGCGCGTCAAACGTGATGAGTCCCCACGACGAGAGCTGGGCGCCAGCGAGAGCGCGGAGGGCGTGCCACGTCAGGGCGTTGTCGCCACCCAGCAATAGCCAAGGCTCGGCACTCGACCGACTGAGGGCCTGACTCAAAGCAATGGCACCGCGGGAGTCAGGCTCGTGAATATCACCGCGGTCGAGCAATCGAACGTGGTCGAGCAGGTCGACATCGGCGTCGATGGCGTAGGTCGAATACGACTGCAGGGCCGCGCGAATGGCGGTCGCCGTGGGGATTGGCGAGCGGGGAGAGACCGACGAGGCGTACGTGTGTGCGCCGAGCAGGGGAATGTTGCAGTACCCAGTGTGGGGGTCGTAGACCAGCAGCGAAGCGGCTGAGGGCCAGCGTTCTTCGGTCACCGTTGACATGGGCTCCATCCTACGCCCGCGTCGTTACCGAACGAGGTTCATAACCGAGGGCAGTGGGCGCCACTCAGACGAAGAGGTTGCGGTGTTGCGAACCGGTTGGAAAACCCGTGGGTGAGACCTGGCGCGACCCATCGGCACGTCGACGACGGTGGCTCCACGGCCGCCACAAAGAAATCTCGCTCCCAAGCGGTGAAGTACATCGATGGGTCGTGCGAGCTGTTTGGAATCTGAACTGGCAGGGGCCCCGCGGTGTGCAGAGGGATAAAACTGGCACCCAGCGTGGGCCAGTAGGGATTCATATCGAGCTCCATGCCGTAGCGAACATGGAGCGCGACCATGGCGTCGCCGAGTTGTTTCGGAAGTACGCCCTTGGTTGGTGCCAGGTAGAGCAGGTTGCCAGCGGCGTCCACACCGAGACCACTTCGTGGTTGCACCGGGTTACCGTGGAGCGGATCTCCCCATTGCATCCACGCATTGGCCACGGCACTCGGGGCGACAACGCCGGCGGCTACGAGCGGGGGTAGGTTTTGCCGGAGGCTCACCGGCGAGAAGTTCGACGAAGGAAAGCCGGGTTGGCCCCAGGTGCCCATCTCCCAATGGCCGAAGCGGTCGAGCGCAATAGTGGCCATGCCGGGAAGGAGCGATGAGACGATGAGGCCATCGGCGACCGCTCCACCCGCCTTCGCCGCAACCTTAAAGCCGCCGTTGAACGCTGCTACCACGCCCGCCATCTCTTCCGTTGCAGGATCTATATGACTCTGCGCATCAGGCGGTACCCGCGTGGCAACACCGGGTGGATCTTGCGAACCAACGTGCCAATGCAGAAAGGTCGTCGTGCGGTAGAGCCGAAGAACGCGAAACTGCACGTGGTCAATATTGAGCATCCGGTAGTCGGTGGCAATCCCTTCGGGGGTGCTCACGGCGACCGACCACGGCGTCCCACGGTCTGACGCTACCGATGCCGCATGGCTCGTGGCGCCACCGAAGGTCGATGTCGCGAGCGCAAGTACAAGGGCGGTGAGGCTGGCACCGACGAGTCGACGCACGCCTATCGCTCGGCTCGACGCACTCCCGTGCTGATGAGCGTCTCGTCCTGTTCGACCACGAACGTCGGAACCGGCAAGGCCTCCAACTCGTCGTGCACGTCGTCCACGTAGACCGGCGCCGGAGTGGCGACGTATTCGCCTTCTTCGGTGCGGGTGACAATGTTGGTCGTCTTTCGCTTACCGGCCCCGCTGAAGCCCTGCATTTCCTTGCAGATTTTCAACGTAATCGGGTAGGCCAAGGCGGGCAACACGAACGTCAGTACTCGCATCTCCACGAGGACTGTGTTGAGCGACACCTTGAAGAAGTTAGCGATGACGTCAGTTGAGGAGCCGACAAAGATGGTGGCGAGGAATACGAACATCGTGACACCCACCGCCGTGCGCTTCGGCCGGAAACTCGGTCGGTCGAGCAAGTTATGGAGCTCGTTGTCACCGGTGTACTTACGCTCGATCGCCGGCCACGCGTAGACGAGACCGAAGAGAATGCCGGGGAAGACCACCGTGGGCAGCGTCACTTCCAATGGAATGGTGTGACCGAAGGCGTTGAACTGCCAGGCCGGCCAGATACGCAAGATACCGTCGAGGAAGCCCATGTAGAAGTCCGGCTGCACGGCGTATGAGATACGTGCCGGCTCATAGAAGCCGAACTGCCAAATGGGGTTGATCTGCGCGAAGGCACCCAGCAAAGCAATAGCGCCACCGACGATAAACAAGAAGCCGGTCGTCTTGGCCATGAACACGGGGTACATCGGCGTACCCACCACGTTGTTCTCGGTGCGACCCTTGCCCGGGAACTGCGTGTGCTTCTGCTGTACCAGCATGAACAGGTGAGCACCCACCAGTCCGAGGAGCACCAGCGGAATCAACAGCACGTGAATGATGAAGAAACGGCCGAGGATCACGGTACCGGGGAAGTTGCCACCAAAGAGGAAGAAGGCAATGTAGGTACCAACGAGGGGAATCGATTCAATGATTGAGTACGCGATACGGATACCGGTACCCGACACCAGGTCGTCGGGAAGGGAGTAACCGAGGAAGCCTTCGGCAATCGACAGCACCAACAGCGTGGTACCGATGGTCCAGTTTCCTTCGCGAGGCTTACGGAAGGCGCCAGTGAAGAACACGCGGGCCATGTGCACCAGAATGCCGCCCACGAAAATGTCACAGGCCCAGTGGTGCATCTGACGCATCAACAGTCCACCCCGTACCGCGAAGGACAGGTCGACTGACGAGGCGTAGGCCTGGGAGATCTTCTGACCAACGAGGGGCAGGTACGCACCGTGGTACACCACCAACGTCGACGAGGGGACGTAGAACAGCGTCAGGAAAATACCCGTGATGAGGAGCACCACGAAGGAGTACAGGGCGATTTCGCCAAGCATGAATGACCAGTGGTCGGGGAACACCTTGTCGAGCAGGGTGCGACCACCCTTGGCGATACCGAGTCGGTCGTCCAGCTCATTGATGACCTGTCCGACCTTCCCGTAGGGGTTCGACTTGCGAGTGGTGTTGATTGTGCTCATTAGCTACGCTCCCAGAATCCTGGGCCTACTGGCTCATGGAAGTCCGATTGTGACTGCAAGTAACCGCTGGCGTCGACCATCAAGGGCAACTGCGGCAGTGGACGAGGTGCGGGACCAAACGTCGGCGTCGCACCGTTGGTGACATTGAACATCGACTGGTGACAAGGGCACACGAGGAGTTCAAGTTCCTGCTCGTACAGTCCCACGGGGCAACCAAGGTGCGTGCACAGCTTCGAGTAGGCCACGTAGCCCTGCGGCGCCCACGTTTCGCGACCCTTCCGTGTCGTGAAGTCCTGGTTCGTCACCCGAATGAGGACGGTCTGGTCGACGGCCTGTCCGTTGTCGGTGTGCTCGAGGCCCTCCGGAAACACGGTCACGAGTGACCCGATAGTGAGGTCCGAGACGTTCACTCGACGGCCGGTGATGTCGACCAAGTACGTGCCCTTGCCCCAGTCCGTGTGGAACAACGTGCCCTTCGGCATGGGTCCGAGGGAGCGCACCCATGGGAAGAGTGAGACGATGCTGAAGGCACCAACACCGGTGCCCAGCAGGCCGGCCAAGAACTTGCGTCGCTTGATCACGCCACCGCCACGCTCCACGATGGCCGCCGTGAACGCTTCGCGCTCCGCTTCCGAGCTCGCCAACTCGTGGCGCTCTTCGACGAACGGACCGCGCGGCATGAGGTACTTACCCCACGCGATAATGCCGATACCGAAGAGTGACATGCCCGTTCCGAGGGTGGCACCGAGTGTCCACGGCGCCCAGTTCTGGACGAAGGCCACCGCAAACAGCAAGGTGAAGAGCAGTCCGAAGACGAAGAGACTCGTGATGACCTGCTCCACCATGTGGGGCCGACGAGCGAGTGGCTGCAGGTGCGGGTCGTCTGCTGAAAGACCAGTCAGTGACACTGGTGTCCGCTGTTCGTGTTCGCTCACTCGCGCTCTCCTACCCAGTAGCCGGCCAATGCCAGCAGTCCAACACCAATGAGCAGCGCCACAAATCCTTCGGCCACTGGACCGAGACCACCGAGGCCCAGACCGCCCGGGTTCTGCGGGTGCTGCACGTACGTCGTGACGTACTTGACGATGTCACGCACCTGAGCGTCGCTCAGGTTACCCGTGAAGCGGGGCATGTTACCGGGACCCGAACGGATCGCTTCGACAATTTGGTACCCGGGAATGTGGCGCAACGAGGGGGCGTACGTGTCAAAGGCGAGGGCGTCGCCGGCACCTTCGATGGTGTGGCACGCCGCGCAGTTGAGCGCAAACAGGGCCTGACCGTTTGAGTAGTTACCGTCTTTGACGTTGACCGAGGGAATGGCGGGATAGCTGGGCGCCAACGAGTTGACCCACGCCGAGATGGCGACTGCCTGCTGGTCAGTCAGTCGAGGGACCTTCCGTTCAGCCTGCACCGAACGAGGGTCGGCGGCGGGCATACGGCCCGATGCAATCCAGAAGTCGATCGTGGCGGCGCCCAGACCCTGCAGGTTGGGGTAGGCACCCTGTGTGCCGTCTGCGGGAACACCGTTCGCTTCCGTACCGTGGCAGCTCGCACAGTTCTGAAGGTACAGCGACTGACCCAACGCGTCCAGCGCGGGTGAGGGAACGTTGTACGTGATGGCGCTGTCACCGTACGAGGTAATGGCGCCCGTAACGGGGTCCTTCGTCACGTTCGTGGAATTCGGCGTTCCCGAGTTGATACGTGAGGTTTGGTAGGAAATCGCCGGCGTCGCCGATGTACCCGCACTGGCGGCTTCAGCAAAGAGGACGAGGGGGCCGGCAATCAGGGCCGAAGCAATCAACAGCAGGGGGGTGTGGCGCAGTTTCATAGTTCCTACTTCAGGAGAAAGAGGGCCGAGTAGAGCCCGATCCAAACAACGTCAACGAAGTGCCAGTAGTAACTCACGCCTTGGAACGTCGCGAGTTCACCAGGGTCACCTTCTGTTCCGCGCATACGGAACAGCAAGAGGCCCATAGCAATGAGACCGAGCGTCACGTGAAGCCCGTGGATACCGGTCGTAATAAAGAAGACCGAACCGTAGGAATTGGTGTACCACCGCGTCTCGAGGTGCGTCCACTCCCAGACCTGGTTCAACACGAAGAGGGCACCCATAATCAAAGAAATGTTGGTCCAGAGGCGAGCACCCTTGCGGTCGCGGTGCTCAATCAGGTGAACCGCCCACTGCATCGTGAATGACGAGGCGACCAAAATGATCGTGAAAATACCCGACTGCACCGTGTCCAGGTGCGTACCCTTCGGTGGCCAGTAGGGGAGGTGGGCCCGAATCGTGAACAGGGCCGCAAACAGGCCAGAGAAAAACATGAGCTCACTACCGAGCCAGATCATCACGCCGATCGCCAGCATTGGCGGGCGGTCGTGGACAATCTTTCCAGTGGCGGCGTGCGTATCGAGGGAAGTGGCCTGACTCATCTCTACAGTTCTACCATTCAGGCTCAAATTCCGATACCAGAGGGTTCGTGATAGTTGCTATCGGAGCGTGCTGGGCAGCGGCTGTGCGGCCACAATTGCGAGGCGGCGTGTTGGACGCGTCATGGCCACGTAGAGCGTCCGCAGTCCCCGTGAGGTCTCGACCTCACCGTGCATCGCACCACGACGCACAATTTCGCTGGGCTCCACCACGACAACACCATCAAATTCGAGGCCGTTGGCCCCTTCGGCACCGAGCACCACGAGGTCGGCGGCGAGTCCCCGGGTTTCACTATCACGGGGGTCGATAGCGGCCAGTCCAGCGTTCTGCAACAGGGCAGTGACCTCGCCAACCCGCGCCTGAGTGACGATGACCGCGAGGCGACCAGGTGCCACTTCGGCTGCCTCTCGACGCACGGCCGCCACCAAGGTGGCCTCGAAGGCGTCGGCTGACACCATCTCGACCGTGGGCTGAGAGCCGGCGCGTCGAACGGGGCGCGGCGGTTCGAGATCGCTCGTCGATGCGCGAAGCGTCGCCGCAGCAAAGTCGAGAACTTCTTCCGGTGTTCGGTAACTCACCGTGAGGTCGACTCGGTGCGGGGCTCGGCGAGGTTCGAGCACCTCGAGCACCGCGTTCCAGGAGGCTGACGAGGACGCCGTGGTCGCCTGGCCCATATCGCCGACAATCGTCATCGAACCCGTCAAGTCGCGTCGCTTGAGCACTCGTAACTCCATCGGCGAGAGGTCCTGGGCCTCGTCGACCACGATGTGACCGTAGGTCACAAATTCGGCCTCATCGAGCTCGGCGTTCAGGGTGGGAGCGAGGCGCTGGGCTTCGCGGAGAGCGGCGGCGCGCACGTCGCCACTGAATGCATCGAGGTCGACGCCGCCCAGGATGCCGTTCTCGGCAATCTTCGTCACGGCGCGAGGACGCTTCCGGGGACCGAGCAAAATACGGGCTTCGTCAATCAGGGCGGCGTCCGCCTTCGTCCAGAGCACGTCGTCAAGTTCCGCGCTTCGAGGACGGTGGAGGGCGGCAATTTCGTCGTCGGTCAGCACGTCCTTTCCCGCCGCTCGCAACAATGCGGGTGCCCCGAAGAGATCGTGCAGGAGATCCTGACCCGACAGTCGTGGCCAAATCCGCTGAAGGATTTGCTTGAACTCGGGCGTCGAGCGAATGAGATCGCTGAGGTCCTCCACGGCCGCAACTTCATCGCTGCCGTCACGAACAAATCGTGCGTGGTACCGGTGAGCGAGCTTGAGAGCCAATTCTCGCCCCACGGCCGAGCGCCGCGAATTGTGGTTGCCCGGTCGACGACGAGCACGATCGACCACTTCTGCGGTGTCGTTCACCGTGACCACCACGACCGCACGACCCACGGGAATCGAAACGTCTTCGCGCAGTGGACGCTGGCGGGTGCGCAGGGCGCGGACCAGCACCTTCACCATGCGGGCGTCACCCTTGAGTCGGTCAACATCCTCGGTGTCAATGGCGCGAATTTCCACGTTCGTGACGAGTCCGGAAATAGTCGACAGCGTCACGCCCGATTCACCCAGCGACGGCAACACGTTCTCGATGTAGTTCAAGAACAAGGGATTAGGACCAACGACCAACACTCCTTGGCGCTCCAGGGTGCCTCGGTGTGTGAAGAGGAGGTACGCGGCGCGATGGAGTGCCACCGCGGTTTTGCCAGTGCCCGGCCCACCTTGGACCAAGAGAATGCCGGCCAGGGGGTGGCGAATGATTTGGTCCTGTTCACCTTGAATCGTGGCGACGATGTCGCCCATGCGCCCGGTGCGAGCTCGGCCCAGCGCCGCGAGGAGGGCTCCCGGGCCGCCGAGGGCCATCCCGCCCGCGACCAAACCTTCTTCCGTTGCGGCCCGTTCGGCCCCTTCAGGGATATGGAGTTCGCCGCTCGCGTCGGCAAAGTACTCGTCCTCAACACTGGTCACCACCCGTTCGCGGATTGCGACGTGGCGGCGACGTGACAGCCCCAACGAAGCCACGCCAGTAGCGCGGTAGAACGCCTCGGCGACGGGGGCCCGCCAGTCAACCACCAGGGGATTGAGCTCGGCGTCGGAGACGGCCAAGCGACCAACGTGGTACGTGTCACCGTCGCTCACGTGGTCGTCAGCAAAGTAGTCAATACGACCAAAGAAGAGGGGCTGATCACCGATGGACAGTTGCTCGAGGCGTTGCAGGGCCGTTCCCATGACGACGTCGCGCTCAACGAGGTCGCCCGCGCCGCGCATCGCCGCGACAGCGGCGGAGTCACGCAGCGAGAGTGCTTCCTCGCGCATGTGGTCAAGGGCATCAAGCGCACGGTCGAGGAAACCTTGTTCTTCGGCAATTTCGCGTTCGTGCGCCATGGCGACCTTTCATTGAAGGCTGGAGGGTCTATCAATTCTAGGCGACGCGAGTCCCACCCACTTTTGAGCACCGACCCGGCCCTACGCCTAGGCTGAGTGCGGAAAAGGAGCAGTGTGAGCGACCCAGTATTTCTTCGTGCAGCCCGTGGCGAGTCGGTTGAGCGCGTGCCCGTGTGGTTTATGCGTCAAGCCGGTCGCTCCCTCCCTGAGTACCGCGCCCTTCGTGGTACTGGGTCAATTCTGGAGGCCATCGCCGATCCCGCACTGGCCTGTGAGGTCACGATGCAGCCAGTCCGCCGGTACGGCGTTGACGCCGCCATTTTGTTCTCCGACATTGTCGTGCCGTATCACGCCATTGGTTTTGGTGTCGACGTTGTCCCGGGACGTGGCCCCGTCATTGCCACACCCTTCGCCACCGCCGCTGACCTTGATCGCCTCATTGACCTGACCCCGGAGCACGTTCGACACGTCACCGACACCGTCGATCTGGTAGTAGCCGAACTCGCGGCAACGAACACCCCGCTCATCGGCTTTGCCGGTGCCCCTTTCACCGTCGCGAGTTACCTTGTGGAAGGCGCCCCCACACGTGACTTTGCCGTCATTAAGACCTTGATGCACCGAGACCCCGTGCTTTTCGATCAGCTCCTCGATCGGCTCGTCGCTATCACTATTAGCTTCCTCCGCGCCCAAGTTGCGCACGGAGCCCGCGCACTCCAGCTCTTCGACTCGTGGGCCGGCTCACTCACTCGAGACGAGTACCAGCGATTCGCCCTCCCGGCGACGCAGCGCGTTCTCGATGGCGTGGCCGACCTCAATGTACCGACCATCCTCTTCGGTGTCGGAACTGGCGAACTACTCCCGCTGATGGCGACGGCTCCGTCCTCCGTTCTTGGTATCGACTGGCACGTGGACCTCGACGAAGGTCGTCGCCGAGCGAACAAACCGGTGCAGGGAAACCTCGACCCGGCTCGGTGTTTGGGCGGCGTGGAGCTCGGTGTCGACGCGGCTCGCGAGGTCCTTGCACGAGCCGGACGTGATGGCGGGTACATTTTCAATCTGGGTCACGGGGTTCTTCCCGCGACCGACCCCGCAGTACTAGAGGCCATTGTTCGAGTGGTCCACGATGAAGGAATGGCAGGCGTTCGATGAAGACCGGTGTCCTCGTAATGGCGTATGGCACGCCCACCACCCCCGCGGACGTTGAGCCGTACTACACCCGTATTCGTCACGGCCGGCCGCCGACCCCCGAGCTCTTGAAGGAACTACAAGATCGCTATAACGACCTCGGTGGTACCTCGCCATTGGCCGCACGCACCGCCGCCCAGGTGGCGGGCATCGCGGCCGAATTGGAACGGCGCTTCCCCGGTCAATTCGACGTGCGTTTTGGATCAAAGTACGAACCACCAATGATCGAAGACATTGCTCCATCGTTCGTTGCCGACGGCTTCGAACACGTCATTGGCCTCGTCCTAGCCCCGCACTCATCATCCATGTCAACCACGCAGTACATGGACCGAGCCCGGGCCTGCCTCGGCGATCACCTCCGCCTCAGTGAGATCCACTCGTGGTGGGACGTCCCAGCGTTCATCGACATCATTGCGCAGCGTGTGAACGACGCGCTGGCCACTATTCCCGAGGAGCGTCGGGCGACGACGGAAGTCCTGTTTTCGGCTCACTCGTTGCCGGAAAAAATCCTCGCGAACGGCGACACCTACCCCGAGCAACTCCGCGCATCGGCCCAACTGGCGGCCGATGCCGCCGGACTTGCCTCATGGGACCTCGCCTGGCAGTCCGCCGGACGCACGGCCGACCCCTGGATTGGCCCAGACATTCTCGACGTCCTGCGCGCCAAACACGAGGCTGGTATCACCGATGTCGTCTCCTGCCCCATCGGCTTTGTGTCGGACCACCTTGAGGTGTTGTTCGACATTGATATTCAGGCGCAGGAGTTGAGCCACGAACTCGGCATCATCCTGGTGCGAACGGCCTCGCTCAACGACGACCCCGCTTTTCTGTCGATGTTGGCTGATGTGGTGGCAGCCCGCGCTTGACCGCTCGGACTTCTGTCGTCATTGTTGGAGGTGGCATCGCCGGCCTGTGCGCGGCCTACGAACTCTCTGGTGGCGTGGATGGACCGACGTCCGACACGCCACGGATTGAACTACTCGAGGCCGCTCCGGTCGTTGGCGGATCACTTGGCACAACGTCGTTTGCCGGTCGGACGCTCGATCTCGGCGCCGACGGGTTTCTCGGTCGCCGCCCCGAAGCAGTAGGGCTCGCCCGCGACCTCGGCCTCGGTGACACGCTCGAACCCATCGCCGCGTCTGGAGCCTCGATCTATCTCAATGGGGTCATTGATGCGCTGCCCGAGGGCATGGTGCTGGGGGTACCGACCACGTCGGCGTCGCTCAAGTCCCTGAAGGGGCTTTCTCGTGGCGCTCGATTTCACGCATGGCGCGACGAACATTTTCCCCGCCCCTACGTCGCTGGCGATGACGCGACCATTGGTGACATTCTGCGCCACAAACTCGGTGGGGCGTTGACCTACCAACTCATTGAACCAATGATTGGCGGGATTCAAGCTGGTCGCGTTGACGAATTATCAGCGAAGTCGGTCTTTCCCGCACTTCTCACGGCGGCCCAACGAAAGGGCTCGCTACTCAAGCACCTTCGAACGAGCGGCGAGGCGGTGCCGGGACCGGCCGCCATGGCGAAGGTCCCCGGCGCCGCCTTTTACAGTCTCACCGGTGGTGTGGGCTCTCTGGTGACCGCGCTGATGGGCGCTCTCAAAGAGCGCGGTGTGGTGGTGCGCACTGACAGTAACGTGACGGCGCTCCGACGAACCCCGGCCTCCCCCTATCCGTGGGAAGTCGATACCAGCACCACCTCGACGCCCGCCCACGTCGTGGTACTCGCCACGCCCGCCAGCGTGACGGCCACCCTCGCCGGAGCCCACCATGACGCGCTCGCCGCCCTCCGAGCAATTCGCAACGTCGGTACGGCGATGATTACGTTGCAGTTCGCCGCGGGGGCTATTCGACTCCCAGCCCACGGCACGGGCCTCCTCATTCCGCTCGGTTCGCCCTTTGGCGACGATATCTATATGTCGACGGCACTGACGTTTCTGGATCGCAAATGGCCCCATCTTCGCTCGGAGGATGACGTCCTTGTTCGCATTCACGTGGGACGAAGTGACGACCGGCGGTTCTCTGGTTTCACCGATGACGCCCTCATTACCCGCGTGCTGGATGAAGTGCGATCGCTCGTGGGACCGGTCGACGCCCCGCTCGCCTCTCTCGTACAGCGGTGGCCGGCCGGCCTCCCGCAGTACCTCCTCGGGCACGACGAACTCGTCGCTCGGGCCATGTCGGCCGCTACCTCACTGGGCCTAGTACTTGCTGGAAACGCCTACGACGGCGTTGGTATTCCCGCAACAATTGGTTCGGGTCGGGCGGCGGGTCGACGAGCCCTCGCGGTGGGGTCGTCGCGAGGCTCAGCCTAGAGGTAGTACCCAGAGTGAATGTAGACGCAGGGGATTCCCTCGGCAACGTACATTGCGTGGTTCTTCGGGTCATCTTCTAACGCGAGCTGAATCTCGAATCCTTGAGCACCGAGCTCGTGCAGCACGCCGCGCTTGAATGCGTCAACACCGCTGTAATCGCCGTGTTCCCTGGTCACCAGGAGATCCCAGCGCAATCCGTGACGAGTGAGCCACTCGACCGTGTGCGATTGCACCCGGTGTGGGCGACCGGTGACGAGGATCACCACGAGCGTCGAGTCGAGTAATTCGAGGAGCCGCTGCGATTCCGCGATCACCGGGTCTTCACCACAGGCTTCGAAGAACGCACGCCAATCCCCGGCTTCAATATGGTGCTGACGACCCGATGCATCAGACAGGACGCCGTCGATGTCAAAAATAACGGCCCTGCCGGGCGATTGTGGCGCCTCGCGCCAATACCAATTGTTGTTCTCTGTCGTCATGTGGGGCATACCGTTCAAGCGTGGGGTGGTGTCTGCGAGACTAATGGGTATGGCACTTGCTTCCGAACAGATCTGCGCGGTGAGCTACGGCCAACGAGTCTTCGTTGTCGGCGATTTAGACCTCTCCCTTACCGGACGTGATGACACGGGCGCACTGGACCACCTCACGGCCTTTCTCGCCGAGGTCGACGACGCCGCCATTGTCGTGGTCGCGGGAAATCTCTTCGCCCCCGGGCCCGAGGGGCTCGTGGCCTGCATTCAAGGAGTCCTGCGCACGACGCAGGGTCTCGGTGATCTCCTCCGCGCCTTTTGCGCACGACCGGGACACGCGATCTACGTTCTCCCCGGGACTCACGACCACGCGTTAGCCGACGACGTTGTCGCTCAGGGCGAATTGACGAGCCTCGGCATCACCGTGACCGCCCAACTCCGACTCGAGGTCCAGAGTCTCGAGGGCACGGAAACCATCATCGTGACGCCCGGCCACACGCCGCCCCCGCCGACGCTCGAACCAGCCGCTCGATTGCTCGACGACGCACTCGCCGCTGGTCGCTTCGCCACCTCACGAACGCTCTATCGCCGCTTTGGTCCAGCCCTCTGGTTGGGGTTTGCCCTGGTGGTGGGCGCCGACCTCTTCAACACCCTCTCGCGGATCGTGGGCATCTTCACCCACCATCACTTCGCGGTACACGCTCCCCACACCCCCACCGTCACCGGCAACGTGTTAGCAAACTTGCTCCTCCTCGTCTTCGTTGAAAGCCTCATTGTCGCAGTGGTCAGTGCCGTCGCCCGGCGCCGCTTCAGCTGGCGCAGCACCGAGCGCGTGAGCCTGGTGAGCGAGCCCCTCGCGACAACCAGTGTGGGTGCACTTGACGCCCTCCTCTTCGCTAATCAGCAGCAAGACGCGGGCGTCACCGGCGTCGTCGTCGGAGGCAGTGCACGCCCCGCGTTGGCCTACCTCGACCGCGGCTTCTGTGCCGCCCCCGGACCATCACGTATCGTGACGACTGAATTCGACGCCCTCCTCGGTCTCCCCAGTGTCTTTGTCGATGTGGAGCGCTTCTGTCTCGTTGAAATCGAGGCCGGCTCTCGCGTGCAAGTTCGACTCATCGGTCACGAGCGCACGGTTGCCCACGGCACTCGGATCGAGGCACTCCTGGCTCGCACGCCCGTCCAAAGTGCCCTCCCGGCCACCGATGAAGTCATCGGCGCGTGGCCCGATGCGACGCCCTTCCCCGCCACGTCCGACCGACGTCGCGAAGCGACGCGACAGCGCCGTGTCCGTCGATTCGCCGCCTCCCTCATCTTCCTCGACGGCCTCCTCAACGTTGTGGTGACCACGTCACCCCCACTTCGCACCCACCTGCGCACCGTCCTTCAATACCTCCCCCTCGGACTGGCCCAGTCGGCCGCGGCCGTCACGGCACTGGCTGGGGTGGTCCTCATCATGGTGGCGCGCGGCGTTCGCCGAGGGCAACGACGCTCCTGGTACGTTGCCGAATTCTTCTTGGCCATTACCGTGCTGGCTCACGTTGCTCGCGGTGGGCCGATTCGGTCCTCGGCCATTGCCGGTGGCATCTTCGTGTTCTTAGTGGTGCAGCGCCGGTACTTCAACTCCTACACCGATCGAGCCGGTGTCGGGCTGGCGCTCAGTCGCATTGCCGGCATCGCGGGCACTGCCGTGGCCGCCGCCACGATCGGTATCGAGGCGGCGGCTCGCAACAACGAGTCCATCACGTTGCCGCACTGGCCGACGCTGCTCCTGGCCTGCACGGAGCGCCTCGTCGGAGTGACGGCGATTGCGCTGCCCGACCGCGTTAGTGACTTCGTCGACGTCGTCCTGCTCACGATTGGCGTCACCCTGCTCATCACCGCCCTGTACCTCGTCACCCGACCGGTGGTTGACCGTCGACTGTCGGGCTCCGTCAGCCCAGCCGAGCGGCGGCTCGCCGAGCTTCGTGCCCGCGACATTGTTCGGCGACACGGCCGTGGCACCCTCGACTACTTCGCCCTTCGGGATGACAAGCAGTTCTACTTCTACCGAGACTCCCTGGTCGCCTACGCCGTGTACGGCGGTGTCGCGCTCATCTCGCCCGACCCGATCGGACCCTCCGCCGAACGAGCCGATGTCTTTGCGGCCTTTCACACCTTCGCCGAGTCTCGCGGTTGGACGGTGGCGGTGATGGCGGCGTCGGCCGAATGGACACCGATCTATCACGCGGCCGGATTTCACTCCCTCTACCTTGGCGACGAAGCGATCGTCGACTGCCAGACTTTCTCGCTCGAGGGCGGAAAGATGAAGGGGCTTCGCCAGGCCTGCACCCGTCTCGAACGTCACGGCTACACCGTTGAGTTCTACGACCCCGCGACCATCGACCCCTCCCTTATTACGGGCGTACTCGACCTCGTGGCGATGTTGCGACGCGGAGATGACGAGCGAGGATTTTCAATGGGGCTCGGTCGACTCTTCGATCCAAAGGACAAGGGTCTCCTCTTGACCATCGTTCGCGGACCGGACGGGGTCCCCGCGGCGGCCTGCCAGTTCGTTCCCTCCCCCGCCATCAACGGCTTCTCGCTCGACATCATGCGTCGCAATCCGGGCGAGCACCCGAACGGACTCATTGACTACGCCCTGTGTTCGACGATTGCCCACCTGCGCACGCAGGGGGCGCAGGGGCTGAGTCTCAACTTTGCGGCCTTTCGCGGCGTCCTCGATGGTGAGCGCGGTGAAGGCACGTGGACGCGAGTGGAACGGTGGGCGCTGCACCGACTGTCGGGCGTCTTGCCCATTGCCTCGCTGTGGACCTTCAATGCCAAATACTTGCCCCGGTGGCTACCCCGGCACATTGTCTACCCCTCCGTCGAGACATTCGTGCCCGTAGTGAGCGCCATTCTGCGAGCCGAATCACTCACCGAAATACCGGTCCTTGGTCGGTTTTTTAGTAACGATCCGGTCAATCGACCCGGCACCATCGTGCCACCCGACGTCCTCGAGGCCGCCCGGGCTGCCGACGAGGGTCGCTAGGCGCAACGACGCTTGATGGCCTCAGCCAGGCGATCAGCGGCGGAGGGTTCGAAGGTGAGGAAGAGGCTGGGCTCGACCAGTTCAAGCTCCATCACCTGCCAGCCACTCGGCGCGGCGACGAAATCAACCCGCGCGTAGAGGAGGTCGCCAAAGCCGGAGAGAATCTCCTCGGCGATCGCCAGCGCCTCGGGCTCATCGATATCACGTTGCATCTGCTCGCGACGGAAGAGGGCGTCTCGTTCGTCAGCGGGGGTATTGAGCATGGCCCCCTTATTCATGGCGTGGGAGTACTGCCCATCAATGAAGATGACGGCGTGCTCACCGAAGTAGTCCACCGTCGCCACGTAGGGCTGAATCAGTACACTCCGGCCAGCGTCGTGCAGCCGCACCACGTGTGCCGTGGCGGCGTCCACTTCCCCACGTCGATACCGGGCGGCGTCAATGGAGCCAGCGCCGACCGCCGGCTTCACCACAAAGTCCCCTTGCGGGAACACCGGTGCATCACCAACTTCGCAGAAGACGCTCGGTACGGTGCTGATACCACGAGCCTGCAAATCGGCCAAGTAGTGCTTGTCGCTCGAGTACTCGACCACCTCGTAGGGATTGAGGAGGGTGGTGCGGGCGCGGGCCCACGCGAGAAAGCGGTCGCGCTGGCGTGCGTAATCCCACGTTGAGCGAAGCACCGTCAGGTCGTACTGCTCCCAGTCAATGGCCTCGTCGTCCCAGACGCACAACGAGGCCTTGACGCCAGCGCGCTCGAGAGCTTCGAGGAGAACGGGGGAATCGACATCGACATTGTCACCACGGCACGTGGCAATTGCCACGTGCATTAGGGCTGGAACAGCAACGTGGCGTGCGACGTGATTGACGTCAGCCAACTCGGATCAATGCCGAGCCCCAGGGCGTACGCCACGGACAAGACAATGACGATCCGCGAGGCGACGGGCACCACGAGTGGTTCGAGGTCGAGATTCTCGGCGACGAAGAGGCTCGTCGTCCAGCGGAGGTAGGCGAATGCGGCAATACAGGCCGCCACCATGGCCACCACCGCCGCCACCGTATTTCCCGCATCAATCGTCGCGGCGAGCACCGCGAACTTTCCGTCGAAGCCCACCGTGAAGGGGACACCGAGTTGCGAGAGCAGCAAGACCGCGAGGGAAGCGCCGATCCACGGGTTTCGACGAGCGAGCCCACGGTACTTTTCCAGCTCGTGATTGGCGTCACCAACGCCACCGACGAGAGCCACGATGGCGAAGGTTCCCAGCACCACGGGTGCGTAGGTCAAGACGTAGAAACTCGAGGCGGCCACACCGGCGGCGGTGCCGGTCCAGACACCCAACAGAATGAAGCCCGAGTGCGACACCGAACTGTACGCCAGAAGACGCTTGGCGTTGCCCTGCAGAATGGCGAAGGCGGCACCCACCAACGTCGACAACACGATAAGGACGAAGAAGATGGGGCGCCAGGTGCTGACCTGCGTGCCCAGCCCCGAGATCATCACGCGTATCATGGCGGCGAAGGCTCCGCCCCACACGATGGAGGCGTGGAAGCCGGTCACCGGCGTTGGGGCTCCCTCGTAGACGTCGGGCGACCAGAAGTGGAACGGCACGGCCTGCACCTTGAAGGCGAAGGCGATCATCATCAAGCCACCGCCGGCGAGGAGAAGTCCGGGGTGGAGCAAGTGGTTAGTGCCGAGGAAGTACGACAACGCGGTGATGTTCGTCGTGCCCGAGGCACCGTAGACCAGCGCCGCTCCGTAGATGAAGATGGCCGCTGCGAAGCCGCCCAACAAGAAGTACTTCATTGACGATTCCGAGGACTTCAGTCGACGCCGGTTGAAGGCGATGATGCAGTAGAGCGCAATGGAGAGAATCTCGAGGCCCAAGAACAACAACACCAGGTCGTTGGCTTGCGTCATGAGGAGGGCACCCGAGGTCGCCAGGAGCGCCAACATCTGGTATTCGGCGCCGTTAAAACGCTCTCGGCCCTGCCAGTCGTGGGCAATGAGAAGGGCGAACGTGAGCGACGACGTAATCGACGCCGCCATGACGACGGAGAACCCGTCCATCACGATGGCGTGCGCCGCCGTGGTGGTCGCTCCGTGGTGGTCGACTTCGAACCACTGCACGAAGGTGGTGACAAAGCCACCCAGTGCCGCCGACACCGCCACCGATGTGGAGACCACGGTCGAGAGACGATTACGGGTCAGGGCCGTCATGAAGAGCAGCAGGGTGGCCGCGCCCACCAGCAAGAGGAAGGGAAGGAGGGCCAGGTAGTTAATGGCGGGAGCGTGCAGGGTCACTTCGAAACTCCCGAGGGTGCGACGTGGGTAATCAAGTTAGAAACGGCGGGATCAATGCGGTGCAGCACCGTCTGAGGGAGAACACCAAGAACAATGACCAGGGCGGCGATGGGCACCAGTGCGAGGCGCTCCGACGTGGTGACGTCAGTCAGCGCCGCGTGATCGGCTGACACCGGGCCGTGGAAGGCCCGCTGATAGGCCCAGAGCCAGTACACGGCCGACCCGACGACACCCAGTGTCGCCGCCAACGCCCACCAGGCGTGCGTGCCGAAAGTGCCGATCAGAATGAGGTACTCCGACACAAAGCCGTTGAGCCCCGGCAGACCCATGGTGGCCAGCATTAAGAGGGTGAAGAGGCCGGCGAGGACGGGCATGGGGCCCTGAAGTCCGCGCAGTGCGGCCAAGCGGCCGCTCAGCTGGCGACGTTCGAGGTACCCCACGAGCACGAACACACCAATGGTGATGATGCCGTGGTTCAGCATGAGCAGGACGGCACCTTCGGTGCCGATGCGCGACCCCGACATCACGCCCAGCGTCACGAAACCCATCTGGGCCAACGACGAGTAGGCGATGAAGCGGCGGAGGTCCTTCGCGGTGCAGGCGACGAGCGAGCCGTACAGGATTGAAATAACGGCCAGGGTGAGCACCACGGGTCGCACGGTCGAGAGAGCACTCGGCAAGAGCCCCACGGCAAAGCGGAGCAGTCCGTACGAGCCCAGCTTCGAGAGCAGGGCCGCCAGGACGATACCCGTGGCGGCGGGTGCTTCGGCGTAGGTCGATGGTGACCAGGTGTGCAGTGGCCAGATGGGCGACTTCACGGCGAAGGCGAGCGCCATGCCAACGAAAATCCACGTGGCGGTGGACGATGACAATGCCGTCTGGGCGAGGGCGCCGTAGGCGAAGGTCAAGTTACCCCCCACCTGGTGCTGGTGCGTTATCGCCAAGAAAATGAGGGCAATCAGCATGAAGGCCGAACCAGTAAAGGTGTACAAGAAGAACTTCATCGCGGCAGCCTTGCGCTGCTCGCCGCCCCACTGCGTCATCATGAAGTAGCACGGGATCAGGATGAGTTCGAAGTAGATAAAGAACTCGAGCAGGTCGTGGGTAACAAAGCAGCCCATGGTGATGCCCAACAGCAGCAGCTGCCAGGTCACGTAACTGGCTTCGTTGCGACGGTCGCGCGCCGCCAGCAGTGCAATCAGAGCGGTGAGCGCGGTGAGGACCACGAGCCACAGCGAGATGCCGTCGACCGCGACGTCGTAGGCCAGACCCAATGGGGCCGACAGCACAAGGCGATACGCAAAGTCGAAGCCCTGTGCGTGAGCCACCGACGGGTTGTAGAGGACGGCCACGACGGCACTGAGCGCGAGCTCCACGACTGCGGTGGCCACCGCGACGAGGTACGCGCGGCCTTCGATGCGGCGGACGAGCTGCGCAATGATGGCGCCGAGCACGGGGACGAACAGGAGGGCACTAAGCCAGACTGAGGAATGCACGACTAACCAACCCTCGCGACGAGATAGAGAATGATAAAAGCCAATCCGAGCACCATGGCTAGGGCGTAGTGGCGTACAAAGCCCGTCTGGACCTTGCGGACCTCGGCGGAAGCGCGCTGCACGCCCGTGACGACACCGCGAACGCCACCGTCAATGATGGTGTCCTCCACCACGGAGCCACTGATGGCGGCCAGCCCCGTGAGGGGGCGACCGATGACTCGGTCGTAGCCGTCATCCCAAAACCACACGTGTTCGAGGAACGATGGCTCGAGCGTCGGAGCGCTGCTACGGCTGCGCCACAGTACGATGCCGGCAGCGAGCCCGATGAGCGCGGCCACCACGTCAACCAGCGACAAGGTGATTTGCAGGCCACTGCTCTGCACCGCGACGGACGGTACGACACCGAACGTCGGTGAGAGGAACGTCTCGAGCGTGTGCGTGTGCATCCACGGCAAGTCAATGACCCCACCCAGCGCGGACAGCACGCCGAGAATAACCAGTGGCGCCGTCATGACGAACGGTGACTCGTGAGGAGTCTCGCCACCCATGCTGTCGGCGAAGCGCTCGTTGCCTCGGAAGGTGAGGACGAACAGACGGGTCATGTAATAGGCCGTCAACACGGCGGTGAGCAGCGCCAGGGCGTAGAGCACCTTGTTGTGTGCGTACAGGCTCGTCAAAATGGCACCCTTCGCCCAGAACCCCGCGAAGGGCGGCACGCCGGAAATAGCCAGCCAGCCGACGAGGAACGTCGGGAAGGTCAAGGGGAGGTATTTACGCAGGCCACCCATCTTGCGCAGATCTTGTTCGCCATTTAGAGCGTGAATCACCGAGCCCGAGCCGAGGAAGAGGAGCGCCTTGAAGAATGCGTGCGCCACCATCAAAAAGAGGGCGGCACCGTAGGCCCCAACGCCCACGGCCAGGACCATGTACCCAATCTGCGAGACCGTTGAGAAGGCCAAGACCTTTTTGATGTCCTTCTGCGACGTGGCAATAGTTGCCGCCACGAAGGCGGTCAGCGCGCCGACAATGGCAATCGTGCCGCGCCCACCACTCGAAAGCGCGAGAACAGGCGACATGCGAACGAGCAGGAAGACACCGGCCGTCACCATGGTGGCGGCGTGGATCAATGCCGACACGGGGGTCGGACCCTCCATGGCGTCGGGGAGCCAGTTGAACAGTGGGATTTGCGCACTCTTACCAGCGGCACCGAGGAGCAGACAGAGCACAATCAACGTGGCCGTACCGCCCGAGAGTTGTGACGCGTTCGCAAACACCGTCGTGTACGTCAGCGTGTGCAGGTGCGTGAAGAGCAAGAACATGGCGGCCAGCAAACCGAGGTCGCCGACACGGTTGTAGACAAACGCCTTCTTCCCGGCACTCGCTGCGCTCTCACGGTCGAAGTAGTAGCTCACCAGCCAGTAGGAGCAGACGCCCACCCCTTCCCAGCCCACGAACGTCAGTACGAGGTTGTTGGAAAGGACGAGCACCAACATCGAGAAGACGAAGAGGTTGAGGTAGAGGAAGAACTTGCGATAGTCGCGCTCCCCCGCCATGTACCCCATGGAGTACAGGTGGATGAGAGCCGAGATTCCCGTAATAAACAGGCACATCGTCAACGACAGTGCGTCCACCTGAAAGGCAGCGGGCACGTTGAGCCCACCCACCGAGAACCACGTAAAGAGGTGGACGGTGGTGGTGACTTCGTGATGAAGAAATAAGACAAAGGCCCACAGCGTGGCCGCAAAACTACCCGCGACCGCCACCGTGGCCACCGACCCGGTTGCCTTCTCACTCATGGTCCGCCCATTGAGGAGCACCAAGACCGCGCCGAGGAGGGGCAGGAGGGCGATAAGAACTGCTGCGTGTGCCACGATCAACCCTTCATTTCCGTGAGTTCATCGACCGAAGTTGAAGCGCGGCGACGGAAAATAGCCACCACGATGCCGAGGCCGACCGTGACTTCGGCGGCGGCGACCACCATGACGAAGAAGACCGAGATCTGACCACCGATGTCGCTGAGCGAGCGGGCGAAGGTCACGAACGTCAGGTTCACCGCATTGAGCATCAGCTCAATGCACATGAACATGATGATGGCGCTCCGACGAGTCAAGAACCCGAAGGCCCCGACACCAAAGAGCACGGCGGCCAGAATCAAGTACCACGATGCGGGAACATTCATTGGGCACTCTCCCCGACTCGTGGCCGCTCCTTGCGGGCCAGGTTGACGGCGCCCACCACGCTAATGATCAAGAGGGCGGCGGTTACTTCGAAGGCGATGAGGTAGGTGGTGTAGAGCGCCGTGCCGATCTGACGGACATTGCCCGACCCGGTGTGCAGTGGAACACCCCCGGTTGAGACCGAGGGGACACCAGTGACCCAGTGGGACGACGCCATAAGGAAGACCACACCCGCCACGACGAGTGACACCGCTATCGCGGCGAACGTCCGCTGTCCGACCAGCGGCTCGCCCTCCAGGGCGTCAGTGCGATCGACACCGAGAAACATAATCACGAACAAGAACAGCACCACGATGGCACCCGCGTACACAATGATCTCCACGGCCGCGAGGAAGTCGGCCTGCTGCGCCAAGAAGGCGAGGGCCACGCCGAAGAGACAGAGAATGAGACTGAGTGCCGCGTGCACCGGATTCTTGTAGATCAAGACGCCGATGGCGCCACCCAAAATGAGCAGCGTGGCGACGACAAAGACTCCGACCGCGGGCCAGGCGTAGGCGATGGCAATCACGCTTGTTCCTTTGTGCGCTTGGCGCGATTGAATGAGGTCAAGAACTTCGCCAGACCCGACTCCTCGGGGAGGCGTTCCGCACTCGACAAGTGACGGGGGAATGATTCGCGCAGCGACTTCGTTCCCGTCGCGGCGTCGTTACGAGCACCACTCTGACCGGCTTCGGCCGAGCGGACGCCCACGCCCAACTCGCCGCTCCACTGCGTCACGCCCTCGAAAGCGGCGTCACCGGCTGGCGACGTGGCGCGCATCCAGCCACCCGTCATGGCCGCTTCGCCGTCGCGCCAGTCTTCCCAGGGGAGGCGTTGTGGGAAGCCCTGGTCGTCGACGAGCAGTTGCGACTTGGTGTAGATCGCGTCGGCTCGATTCGTAAATGAGAACTCAAACATTTTCGATTCTGTGATGGCCTGCGTGGGGCAGGCCTCAACGCAGAGGTCACAGTGAATGCAACGCAGGTAGTTAATCTCGTACACGTAGCCGTAACGCTCGCCAGGGGAGACGGGGTGATCGGCCGGATTGTCGAGACCACGCACGTGAATGCAGCCCACGGGGCAGACGCCGGCGCAGAGCTCACAACCGATGCACTTCTCCATGCCGTCTTCGTAACGATTAAGGACGTGTCGCCCGTGCTGCCGAGGTTGCTTGGGACGCTTGACCGCGGGGTAGGACAGCGTCACGTTGCCACGCGCAATGGTGCGTAGTGTCAGGCCAAAGCCCCCAAAGAAATCAGTCCAGACCGCCATCGGTGCCCCTTTCTGCGTTGTGGCCGTCCAGTATCTCGCGGATGAGGTGACCAGGGATTGGGCGTTGCGCAACCGATGGCAAGACCGACTCGGGGCCCTCGCTTCGGGCGGCGCCGAGTTCAAACGAGCGTGACAACAGGAGCGAGGCCAAGATAACGACGGCCAGGGTGACAAAACCCCACGTCCGTGAAACAAGGAAACCGGCGATGACCAGCATCCAGCCGAGGCTGAGCGGGATCAGACGCTTCCACCCGAGTTCCATGACTTGGTCATAACGGAAACGAGGGAGCGAGGCACGGAACCAGATATAGGCAAAGGCGAACGCCACCGTCTTGCCGACGAACCACATGATGGGGAAGATCCACCGAAGGTGCGCAACGGGCGGCACCCAGCCCGCGGGACCACCCAGAAACAGGGTAACGATAATCGCCGACTGCGTGATGGTGTTGAGGTACTCCGACAAGAAGAAGAGGGCGAAGCGAATCGACGAGTACTCCGTGTGGAAGCCACCAACGAGCTCCGATTCGGCTTCCACGACGTCAAACGGTGGACGATTCAATTCGGCGGTAATGGCGATGAGATAAATGACAAAAGGGATAAGTCCCAAACGAATGATGTTCCAGTGCCACACGCCCAGCCCTTGTGACGTCACGATGTCGTGAGTCGACAGGGATCCCGTGACCAAGACCACGGTCACCACCGTCATACCAAGGGCCGCTTCGTAGGAAATCATCTGGGCGGTGGCGCGCACCGACGACAACATCGGGTACTTCGAACCAGAGGCCCAGCCGGCCAACATGACCCCGTAGACGGAGATGCCCGACATGGCGAGCATGACCAAAATACCCATCGGCGGGTTCGCTACCTGCAGGGCCACGCTGTATCCGGCAATGTGCAGCGTGCCGCCCAAGGGCACGATACCGAAAGTCAACAGGGCGGGCACCAAGACCAGGTAGGGCGCGAGCTTGAAGACGAAGGGGTCCGCTTCCGCCGGCAAGATGTCTTCCTTGGCAAACAGCTTGATGCCGTCGGCCAGCGACTGCAAAATACCGAAAGGACCCCACTTTTGTGGACCAATGCGACTCTGCATGTCCGAGATCGCCTTGCGCTCGAACCAGACCATGATGATCACGGAGCCCATGCCGATGGCGAAGCCCGCCACGACTTTGATCAACACAATCAAGAGGACGACCGCGGTGGTGGCGTGCGTCAGGAGCGGGTCTACGGTCGAGAACATCATCGTGACGTCATCTTTACTTGGCAGATGGAACTGGTGTGGTCAATCAAGAAACGCTGCACCGACTGCCCGAGCGCGTCACGGGAACCTACACCCACCAACAACGTCCCGGGCACGACCGCATCGTCAGCAACCAGCAACGCTGAAAACTGACCACTGCGACTCTCAACGGTGACCGCATCACCGTCAGCGAAGCTCAGGCGATCGAGGTCCAGGTGGTGGACGCGCAGTGTGGTCGGCGCGGCGAGGTCACGAAGTGCGGGAGAGCCCTGCATCGCCACGCCGTTGTCGTACAGGCGACGAGCAAGCACGACACGCAGGCCGTAGGCGTCGGCCAACGGCGTCTCGAGCGACGCGACGCGAACGTCAGCCAGGGACAGCGCCCCGACCTCGTGGTCGCCAACCACATCAAGCGACGAGGTGGCCCCCGTGGTGGCGGTGGCACCCGCGGACTTCGTGGAGCGGATGCCGGGGAAGGCCATGGGGTCCATGGGCTTGCGCAGCGACGGGGTCACCGTGCCACCGATCACGATGCCGTCAAAGGCTTGGTCGTGCAGTACCGACAACGTCGGGTAACCGGTGGTTGATTCAATAGTTTGGGCAACTTGCTCGATAGAAGTGAAGCCCAAGTGCTGACCAGCCGCTTCGGCCAACTCTGCGGCGATAGCGACGTCGGACCACGCCGAGCCGGGTGCCGCAATCTTGGCGGCCACGGCGGTAACGCGACCTTCGAGGTTGGTAACCGTGCCCACGCGTTCGTGTTGCACCTGCGCCGGAAGGACGACGTCGGCGTACGCCAAGGTCGCCCCGCCGTGGCCCGTTACCGCCACGACGCCAGTCGCGGCGCTGAGAGCCGCGCGGGCTTGCTCTTCATCCACAACATTGCCGATGAGGCAACCGCCAAGGAGGAGCAACGCGCGCTGGCGTCCGTCGCACAGTGCCTCCAACTGCTCCAGTGTGGAGCGGCCGGTTGTTTCGGCGACCACGCGACCCGGCGTGAAACCCGGGGTCAGGCCCATGTCAAGAGCGCCGCGGACATTTCCACGACGCAGCGCGGGCAGGAACGTGGCCTTCGGGAATCCGGCGGCCAAGGTGAGACACGCCTTGGTGATGAAATCGGCAGATTCAGCCAAATTCGGGCGGCCCACCACGAAGACAACACCCTCACCCTCACCGAGGAGGGTCTTGGCGGCCTGGACATCGTGTTCCGACAGGAGCGTTCCTACCGGCACGACACCATCGACCAGGGCCTTGGCGACCACTGGCGCTTCGCCGGGACGGGTCATGAGCGAGTGCCGCGCGAGTGACCGAAGTGCACTCGGTGCCGATGTGAACTCCACCAGCGCGTTACCGCGGCGAACGACGTTTTCACGCAAGCGCAAGAAGAGCACGGGCAGTTCCTCGCGCAGGTCACCCGTGAGCGTGACGACCACGCGGGCCTTCGCGGCGTCATCAATCGACGCAGCGGGCAGCGATTGGATCAATGCGGCGTCCAGGCCGTCACCGAACTGCGCGTCCAGGTGGTCGCTCTGCAGTACGCCACGGACAACACGCTCCCATGCGAAGGCGCCCTCATTGGTCAAGGCGGCGCCACCAATGGCACCCACCGTGTCCCCACCACCGTGAGCCAGCAAGAGCTCGGCGGCCTTCGTGAGGGCGACGCTCCACGTGGTCGGTGTCAATTCACCATCAATGCGAACGAGCGGCGAGGTGATGCGAGTAGCCGCAGAAAGGACATCGGTGGCCTCTTCGTTGCCGTCGACCGAATCAAGACTGAAACGACCCTTATCGCACAGCCAACCCTGGTTGACCGGCTCGGAGTCAACGCCGAGGACGCGCGACAGTCGATTCCCCGAGGACTGCACCGCCACGCGACAGCCAACCGCACAGGTCGTGCAGGTACTCTCGACTTGCTCAAGGTCCCAGGGACGTGAGTTGAATCGATACGGCTTGGCCGTTAGCGCACCCACTGGGCAAATCTGGACCGTGTTTCCCGAGAACACCGAGTCGAATGGTTCGGTGGGCGACGGGGAGACTTCGATCAAGTCGCCGCGTCCCGCGAACGCGATTTGCGCGTCACCCGCGACATCAGCAGCGAAGCGAGTACACCGCGAGCATTGGATGCAGCGCTCGCGGTCGAGCAGCACGTTGGCACCAATGGAAATCGGCTTTACGAAGTGACGCTTCTCTTCGATAAAGCGTGTCTCACCCGAACCGTGGGCCATGGCCTGGTCCTGCAGGGGGCACTCGCCGCCCTTGTCACAGACGGGGCAGTCCAGGGGGTGATTCGCGAGAAGGAACTCAAGGACGCCGTCCTGAGCCTTTTTGACCTTGTCGGAGTCCGTCGTCACGTTCATGCCATCGGCGACGCGGATGTAGCACGCGGGCTGCAGTGAGGGACCGCGAGGTCCATCGACTTCCACCAAGCACATACGACACACACCAACCGGCTCCATGCGAGGGTGGTAGCAAAACCGTGGAACGAAGGAGCCGGCTCGCTCGGCGACCTCAATCAAGAGTTCGCCCGGGTCGGCGGAGACCGCACGTCCGTTAACGGTGACGGTCACCTGGGTGCGAGTCGCCTCAGTCATGTGGACAGCCTCCGTGGTTGACGTGGTCCACGAACTCGTCGCGGAACATTTTGATGGCTGAGGTCACCGAGGACGGAATCGACGGACCGAGAACACAGATCGTGGTCTGCTGTGGGGGCCACGAAAGACCAGGGGCAATGTTGTCGCAGAGGTCGAGCAACAGGTCAACGTCTTCCAGCCGACCGCCACCATGCTCGAGTCGGTACATGACCCGCTCAATCCATCCGGATCCTTCGCGGCACGGCGTGCACTGGCCACAGGATTCCTTCGAAAAGAACTTGGTGATGCGCCACACAGCACGGACGGCGCAACTGCTGTCGTCGAGAACCACGATGGACCCCGATCCGAGCATCGAACCCAACCCACCTACTTCGTCCTGACCAAGCGGCGTGTCGAGAAGTTCTGGTCCGAACCATGGCGACGAAACGCCACCGGGGATGATGGCCTTCAAGGTGCGACCCTCGGGGATGCCACCGCCGAGAGCGGGGTCAAAAATAATGTCGCGGAAGGTGTTCTTGACCATTTCGAGTTCGTAGACACCCGGCTTGTTGACCCGACCGGCCAGCGCGAACAGGCGCGTGCCCGTAGAGCGTCCGGCGCCCAACGCCGCGAAGGCGGCGCCGCCGTTACGAATAATCCACGGCAGGTTCGACATGGTTTCGACGTTGTTAACCACGGTGGGTTCGCCGTAGAGACCAGTCACTGCGGGGAAGAACGGGGGCTTGATACGAGGAAAGCCGCGCTTGCCCTCGAGGGCCTCAATCAACGCCGTTTCCTCGCCGCAGACGTAGGCGCCGGCCCCGGTGTGCACGACGATGTCGAGCGAAAAGCCCGAACCAAAAATGTTGTTACCGAGTGCTCCGTGGGCGTACGCGTCATTTACCGCCTGCTGGACTCGCTCAAGGCCAAGTGCGAATTCGCCGCGAAGGAAGATGAAGGCCTGCGATACCTGCAGGGCGTAGGCGGCAATGACGACACCTTCCACCAACTGGTTGGGGTCGCGCTCAACGAGGAAGTGGTCCTTGAACGTGGCCGGCTCTGACTCGTCACCATTGACGACGAGATACGAGATGGGCGACTTACGAAGCATGGACCACTTGCGTCCAGCGGGGAAGCCCGCGCCACCTCGTCCGAGCAGCGAGGCGGCGTCGACTTCAGCCGCGACCTGCTCGGGGAACATCGTGAGCGCCTTCTGCAAGCCCTCATAGCCACCAGTCTCAAGGAAGCGGTTCAACGTGTGGCTGTCGGGGTACTGACCACGTGACGAAACAATCTGGGGAGCAGTCAAGGCAGCCATTACTTCGTCTCCGATGTGGCAATCGCGGCTGCAGTGTCGGCAGCGGCCTTCGCGGCGGCGTCACGCTCGGCTCGAGCGGCGGCCGCGGCGGCACGCTGCGCGGCGATGTCTTCACGGCTCACGCGAAGACCACCCTGACGGCGGACGCGGACGAGCGTGCCGTGAGACGGAATTTCGTGATCGAGCTTGCCCTCGGTGAGGTTCGCCACCATCGCATCGAATGCGTCGTGCGTCGTCGTACGAACGTAGCGGTGATTGACCGTCACGCAGGGTGCCAAGTTGCAGTCCGCGAGGCATTCCGTTTCTTCCAACGTGAAGAGGCCGTCGGCCGACGTACCACCAACCGGGCAGCCCAGCGTGGCACTTGCGTGCTCCAACATCTCCTGGCCCCCGTTAAGCAGGCAGGCAATGTTGGTGCAGACACCGACCACGTAGCGGCCCACGGGCTCGAGGTGAATCATGTCGTAGAAAGCGGCCGTACCGTGTACGTCGGCCTGACTCGTACCCGTCAGCTCCGCGATCTCGGCAATGGCGCCTTCGGTGAGGTACCCGTCTTGCTCCTGAGCGAGGTGGAGCAGGGGCAGCATGGCCGAACGCTTCCGCGGATACAGCGCGACCAACTCTTCGGCGCGTCGGCGCAGTTCAATACGAAAATGACTCATCGGTCTACTTCTCCCATGACGGGGTCGACGGTGGAAATGACGGTTACGGTGTCGGACAAGGTGCCACCGCGCAAGAGGAGCGGTACCGCCTGCAGGTTGGTGAAGCTCGGTGCCCGCGTGTGCATGCGGTAGGGCTTCGCCCCACCATCGGACACCAGGTAGCAGCCGATTTCACCGCGGGGGGACTCAATGCCCACATACGTCTCGCCGGCGGGCACGTGGAAGCCCTCCGTGAAGAGCTTGAAGTGGTGAATCAGCGCTTCCATCGATTCACCGATCCGCGCGCGTGGCGGCGGCGTGACCTTCGGGTCTTGGCTCCGGTAGTCACCCGAGGGCATCTTCTCAAGGCACTGACGGACAATCCGAATCGACTCACGAATTTCGTTGAGTCGAATGGCGTAGCGGTCGAAGTTGTCACCGTAGGTTCCGACGATGACGTCAAAGTCGACTTCGTCGTACGCGAGGTACGGCATCGAACGTCGCAGGTCCCAGGCCACCCCGGTTGAGCGAAGCAGTGGGCCCGTGAGGCCGAGGGCCAGCGCTTCTTCCGCGGTAATGGGCGCTACACCAATCATGCGCTCACGGAAAATAGGCTGTCCCGTCAGGAGTTGGTCGTATTCAAACGTGCGCTCATAAATGGAGTCACACAGGAGCGCAATGTCGTCTTCCCAACCGTCGGGCAAGTCGGCGGCCACGCCACCGGGGCGAACGTAGTTCAAGTTCATGCGAAGTCCGGCGGTCTTCTCATAGAAGGCCAGGATCAGTTCACGCTCGCGCAGACCGTAAATCATCATCGATGTGGAACCAACGTCCATGCCGTTCGTCGCCATCCACACCAAGTGGGAGGCGATTCGGTTGAGCTCGTTCATCATCATGCGAATCCACGTTGCACGGGCGGGAATCTCAATGCCGAGCAGCGACTCGACGGCCAAACTGTAGGCCGTTTCGTTGCCGATTGGACTCAGGTAGTCCATCCGGGTCACGTTGGTGCCGCCCTGCACGTAGCTCAGCGTTTCGGCCGTCTTCTCCATACCAGTGTGGAGGTAGCCGATGATGGTCTTCGTACGCATGACGTACTCACCGTCAAGTTCGAGCATGAGGCGCAACACGCCGTGCGTACTGGGGTGCGACGGCCCCATGTTGATGATCATCCGTTCGTCATCGGGATTCTCAATGTCAATCGAACTGGGGTCGAGGTTCAGGCCTTGCAGACGAAGGACGGCGCCGATTTCTCGGCCGATTTCGTCGGGTGAGAGTTCGTCGCGAGGACGAAGCTCCTGGGGGCCCTCGTTCGTTTCGGCGGCGAGGAGGTCTCGGCGGTCAATGGAGCGAATGTGGTCGGTCATCGAGGGCCCGGCCCTTCCTTGAATTGCACGGGCACACGGCCGGTGCCGTAGTCCTTGCGCAGGGGGTGGCCTTCCCAGTCATCGGGCATCAAGATGCGCGTCAAGTCGGGGTGGCCATCAAAGAGGATGCCGAACATGTCGTAGGCCTCGCGCTCGGCACCTTCCACACTCGGGTACAAGGAGAAGAGGGAGTCGACTTCGGGCGCCTCATTGCCCGCCTGCACCCGAACGCGAACACGCTTGACCTTGGAGAGACTGAGAAAGTTCGCCACGACCTCAAATCGAGTGGGGGCAATGCCTTCGGGCAGGGACCGGTCGGGGTGTTCGAGGTAGTCAACGCCGCACACGTCGAGGCACTGCTCGAAGCCATCCGCCCTGAGCGCCGTCACGGTAGCGAAGTAGTTGGCGGTCGTGGTGAAGAAGACGCCATCGCAGGCCGTGCCGTCGATCAAGACCGCGTCGTCGGGAGTGAGGGCCGGACGTTCAATCACTTGGGTGTTCCAATCCGAACGGCGACGGGGACCTCAGGTGTCCAGTGCTCGTGACCCTCGCGCAGGTGCGTCGGGGTTGCGGTCCGACGGCGCTGCAGGATTTCACCGGTCCGAATCTGTTCGTGCAACGTCAAGATGGCGTGCATCAGGGTCTCGGGCGATGGTGGGCACCCCGGGGCGTACACGTCGACCGGGACGATTTGGTCCACACCCTGCACCAGGGCGTAGTTGTTGAACAGGCCGCCACTCGAGGCGCAGACACCCATTGAAATCACGTACTTCGGCTCCGCCATTTGGTCGTAGACCTGACGCAGTACGGGTGCCATCTTTTGACTGACGCGTCCAGCGACGATCATCAAGTCCGCCTGACGCGGTGAGTTCCGGAACACCTCCATGCCGTAACGAGCGAGGTCGAAGTCGGCACCACCCGCGGCCATCATCTCAATGGCGCAGCAGGCCAGTCCAAAGGTTGCCGGCCATACGGACGCCCGACGAGCCCAACGAACGAGATCTTCGACCCGCCCAGTGAGGAAATTGTGCTGCAGATCTTCTAAGGCCATTACGCCACCTGCTGTTCGTCAACGCCAATACGGACAATGGTTGACGCCGACGTACGGCTGGGCATGGCCTCGGTAAGTCGGACCTTCGGGCCCCACGAGAGCGCACCTTCTCGGACCAGGAAGAGCAGTGAACCGAACACCGTCAGCGTAAAGACCGCAATCTCGACGAGCCCAAAGAGGCCGAGTTGGCGGAACACAATGGCAAAGGGGTAAAGAAACACGACTTCGATGTCGAAAATGACGAAGATCATGGCGACCAGATAGAAGCGCACCGGGAAACGTGACGGTGGCTCATACTCGGGCACAATGCCGCATTCGTAGGGGGCCAGTTTGGCTTCAGTAGGTCGCTTGCGTGGGGCGAGCAGTGATGACGCAATGAAAGATCCGGAGGCAAACAGGGCCCCTACAACGAGGAGCCCCAAGAGGGGGAGGTACTGGCTCACACTGTCAGCCTATAAGACCTTGTTCCACCACAATGCTCACGGCGAGTGATGGAACCTATGCGTGCTCTTGCTCGTAAAAGTCGGCCCAAGAGGTTGACTATCGAGGGTCGATTACTAGGCTAACCACATGCAATGTGGCGGCTGTGAAATGACGACATCGTGATTGCCTCATTCATTATTTTCTTGCGTGAGGGCTTTGAGGCCTCGATGATCGTGGCGATTTTGTTGGCGTACCTCAACCGCATAAATCAGCGGTCGCACTACCGAGACGTGTTCGCCGGCGTCGCCGTGGCACTGGGTACGGTGCTCGTGGCCGGTGTCGCCATCTATCTCGTCATCAATCACTATGCCGGTTCGCGCGTCCAGTTGTATTTCGAGACAGCAACCTACGCGCTCGCGGCGGGCTTCCTCACGGCAATGACCTTCTGGATGCACAAACACTCGCGCACCATGAGCAAAGAGCTGCAGGCGCGTTCCGATGCGGCACTGTCAACGGGGAGTCGTTGGGGCCTCGGACTACTGAGTTTCCAGGCCGTTGTTCGTGAGGGTATTGAGACGATGGTCTTCACGCTCGCCATCGTCTTCGCCAATAGTTCCCAGGCGGGAACGCCTATCAAGGGCTCCACCGTACTGGTCGGCGCCTTCTTGGGGTTGGTTGCCTCTCTGGGGCTGAGCTACGCCATTTTCCGCATGGGTCGAAAAGTCAATCTCAAGCGCTTCTTTCAGGTCTTGGGCGTCGTGTTAATGGTCTTTGCGGCCGGCCTGGTAGCGGACGTCGTAGAAAACCTGCAGACCTTGGGATGGGTGACCATTGGGAACCACGCCCTGTGGCACTCGGGCTCCCTCCTTCGCGAGGGGTCGAACCTGGGTGACGTCGCCCACCAACTTCTCGGGTACGCCGAATCCCCTACGGCGCTGCAGCTCGGCGTGTGGTTGCTCTATATAACGTCGAGTGTCGGCTACTTCATCTACCTTTGGCGCGTAGCGCCGCGACCTACAGCACCCGCCCCGGCGAAGCACTAATACGCGCCTCCAACGTATTGACGAGCGTCGAGACGAGCTGCGTCGGCTGCGTGCGAGTTGCCGACAACACGTACAACGTCACTTCGTAATGGCCGTCGGTCATCACGTATACCCCAAGTGACTGCGTCCGGGTCGCACCACCGTCGGCTGGTACGAAGGAGGGGGCGCTGACGAGTACGGCGCCACCGGTACGGAAACCTTTCGCAAAGGTTGATGGCGTGATGCCGGAGGGCTTCCCCAGTGCGATCGAGTAGGTGGTGGCGAACAGACCCTTGAGAATCACGCCATTCGAGACCGCGAAACAGCTGCCGAAGTGGGGCTTCGCAATCTCGGCGGTGTCACGAGACACATTTGAGAGTCGGGGGTAGTACTGGACTTCACTCGCTAGTTGCACGCCGCCACCGACGCTCGACGTAAAGATCGCCGATCCGACCTGGTACTGCGGAGACTGACCGGCCAGACCAAATACCCGATCGCGTGAGTTACTCACGCCGATACAGCTCTGAAAGTAGCGAGCCGCTGCACCGAACGGTGATGTCGAAGACGGCATCGTTGTGGTGGTGGCGAAATTCGTCGTAAAGATTTTGTTTGGCGTCGAGGCCAGTGCACTCAGAAGCGACGGACCGGTGGCGGTCCATGATCCCGCGAGATCTGCGAACGAGATGTTGACGGCCTTCGTGGCCACTTCTGTGGCCGAGAGGCCCGGGGCCGAATGCAGCGTGGCACCGAGGAGGCCGGTGAAGGAGCCGGCGAGAACGACGAGTGCGCCCACCCACGCTCCCGCTCGCTGCCGCGCCCGCTCTACTCGGCCACCAGCGGCCTGTACGTAGGGCGCCAGCGCATCGAAGTGCGAACGCCGCGAGCTGCGCCAGACAAAGAGCTGGCTATCCACGGTGGCGGTCAGCGACGTGCCCGTCAACGAGCGCACCACTCGAGCATGACGAAGCAGGGACCACGGCACCTGCCACGCGACAGGATCACTACCGGCGAGCTGCGTCAGACCCTGTTCGTCGACGAGCAGCGTCACGGGTTTCGTCGGACCGTGAGGAACAAAGCTCGGTTGAACGGTCCATCCCTCGAGGCGTGCTGCCATCACGCAGTCACCGTGGCCGCCACGGTGGCGGCAACGTGGGCCGCCTCAACGCAGCGCTCGAGGTCGCGATCCGTGTGGGCTAGCGAGACGAACATGATCTCGTAGGCGCCCGGCGCGAGTGCGACACCCTGATCGAGCATCGAGTGAAAGAAGGGCGCGTAGAGGCCGTTGTCACAGAGGGCTCGCGCCTCAGCGATATTCGTCGGCGCGGCGGTGGGGGCGGTGGCGAGGTAGAGCCCGAGGAGCGGACCCTGCGTCGGAACAACGGCGTACAGACCGGCACTGGTCACGGCCTCGGTCAGCGCACGACTAAAGCCCGCAACGCGCTCGGTGAGTTCGGCGTAGTCTCCCGGCGTCACGGTACGCAGTACCGTCGCTCCCGCCGCGGTCGCCAAGGGATTCCCCGACAACGTGCCGGCTTGGTACACCGGACCCTGCGGCGCTAAAGCGGTAAGCACGCGAGCCGATCCTCCAAAGGCGCCGACTGGTAATCCTCCACCGATGACCTTGCCAAAGCAGTAGAGGTCGGGGGTCACTCCGAAGAAGGTTTCCGCTCCTTCGTAGGTCAGACGAAATCCGGTGATGACTTCATCAAAAATAAGGAGCGCGCCCACACGGTCACATTCCGCGCGTAGCCCCTGAAGAAATCCCGGGTGAGGGGCAACCAGGTTCATATTGGCGGCCACTGGCTCCACGAGCACGGCGGCAACCGTTTCGTCCAGGGTGGGCACGACGTTGTACGGAGCCACCATGGTGTCGCCAACGGCGCCCGCGGTCACACCTGCGGAACCCGGCAAACCGAGCTGGGCGACCCCGGAGCCGCCGGCGACCAGGAGGCCATCGGAATGTCCGTGGTAGCACCCATCAAACTTAAGGACCTTGTCTCGACCAGTGAAGCCCCGAGCAACGCGCACGGCACTCATGACGGCTTCGGTACCGGAGGAGACGAGTCGGATCTGCTCGAGGCCGGGCACCCGCTCGGTCATCAGTTCGGCCAACAGCACCTCACCGGGGGTCGGCGCACCAAATGTCGTGCCGAGGGCGACGGCCTCACGCAACACTTCGACCACGCTGGGGTGTGCGTGACCGAGCAGTGATGCGCCGTAGGACTGGACGAAGTCAAGGTAGCGACGGCCCTCGACATCTTCGACGTAGGCACCCTGTCCACGCACCACGGTGTAGGGCGTGCCCCCGACGGAGCGGAACGACCGAACCGGCGAGTCCACGCCTCCGGGGATTACGAGCTGGGCGCGTTCAAACCAAGCAGCATTCGTGGTCACAGCAACTCCGCAATCTCGCCGGCGAAGTAGGTCAGAATCATGTCGGCACCGGCCCGACGGATCGCAATGAGTTGCTCAAGGGCAACGGCGGGGCCATCAATCCACCCCTGAGCAGCAGCGGCTTTAATCATGGCGTACTCCCCCGACACGTGGTACGCGGCGAGTGGAACGTCAAACGAGTCACGCAAATCACGGACAATGTCCAGGTACGTCACGGCGGGCTTGACCATAATGATGTCGGCACCTTCTTCGACGTCGAGGCGCGTTTCACGCACGGCCTCGCGGCGATTCGCCGCATCTTGCTGGTAGCCCCGCCGGTCGCCACCGTTCGCAATCTGCACGTCCACGGCCTCGCGGAACGGCCCGTAGAGCGCGGAGGCGTATTTCGCGGCGTACGCCATGATGACGGTCTCGTGAAAGCCCTCCGCATCGAGGCCGTCGCGAAGAGCGCCGACTTGACCATCCATCATCCCACTCGGCGCAACCACATCGGCACCGGCACGGGCTTGCGCCACGGCCATCCGTACGTAGAGCTCGAGGGTGGCGTCGTTATCCACCGAACCGTCAGCACGAACAATGCCGCAGTGACCGTGATCAGTGAATTCATCGAGGCAGGTATCGGCCATCAGGACGAGGTCATCGCCAAAGGTCTCGCGCAGTGAACGGAGCGCTCGCTGGATGATGCCGTCGGGGGCCCACGCTTGTGACCCCACCGCATCTTTTTCGGTGGGAAGCCCGAACAAAATAACGCCACCGACGCCGGCGCTGTGGAGGCGGCGCACTTCGGAGGTCAGGGAGGTCAGCGTGTGCTGGAACTGACCGGGCAGCGAAGAAATTGGATGGGGCTCGTCTCGCCCCTCCGCCACGAAGAGCGGTGCGATGAGGTGACGGGGTTGCAGGGTCGTTTCGGCGACAAGTCGTCGAAGGGCCGGCGTGCGACGGAGGCGGCGTGGGCGTTCAAAGGGAAACACGACCACAGCCTAGGCAATTCGACGCGAAATCACTCCACGTAGCCAGGGTCAACAATCACCGCCAAGGCCTCAACCGTGGCATCGTCGGGCAACCCGAGATAGCGACGACGAAGGGCCAACACCGTCTCCAACGAGGCCCGGTCACAGCGACCGTCCATCACCAGCCCGTCCGTCGTACTTCGCACGACGGCGAGGTGCGCGCGCGCTTGGTCGCTCTCGAGTCCGAGCACCTCGCGACAACGAGTCAGTGCCTCATCCATGTTCGCGTCAGCGGTCAGTAGCGCACTCGCTCGCAAAAGAGCACCGCGAAGTGCCCGAGCAGTCTCGACATGCTCGCCCCGCCGGCCGGCAAGCACCGTGCCGATATACGGGCCGAGGTCGCCAATGGCACCCGCACACGTGGCGCCGAGTGCTTGAGCCCGCAGTTCGTTCGACGCGTTCAGGACTGTTGCCGCACACTCCCCCTCGATAAGGGCCGCGACACGCTTTGGTGTTGAGCCGAGGGCCACAACGTGCAGTTCATCGCGTGCCAGCCCAGCGCGTTCCGCCAGGGCGTAGCCCACGAAGGCGAACCCTGATGTCGCCACGTCAACACCAAAATCCTGGTGGCGTAGGTCGGCGATGGACCGGTCGGGGCCCAGCCAGAGACCAAGTCCAACACCACGGTCAATGGCCGCGTAGACGGTTAAGTCAATCAATTGACCCAGGGGATTCTCTGGTACGAACTGGTAGGCCACTACGTTGTCCGGTCCCGTGAGCACGAGGTCTAACTCACCAGCGAGCAATTGAGAAAATTGGGCGGGCGATGAGGTGACGCTGATCTCTTCCACGTCGAGCCCGGCATCGGCAAAGTAGCCGTGGTCGCGAGCGCTATCTATCAGGAGCGACCGAGTGAAGGTGCCAACCCGCACCGTCGTCGTCATCGCGGTGGCCAGGTCGGCATGACGCCGTGGCCCGAAGGGTACCGAACGTTCTTCGCCCGAACAAATTCAAAGAGCGTTTCCGCGCTGTACTCGCGACCGAATCCCGAGCCCTTTACGCCGCCGAAGGGTGAGCCAATGAACGTACGCCGGGTGTACTGATTCACGAACACCATGCCCACTTCGAGGTACGGGGCCATCGCCGCCGCCCGACGTTCATCACTGGTGCAGATGGCCGCTGTGAGACCGTACTCCGTGTCGTTGACAATCGAGATGGCTTCCTCCACCGTGGAGTAGCGCATGAGTGCGGCAACGGGACCGAAGACTTCTTCGTGGGCGATGGTCATGGCACTGGTCACGTCGCCAAAGATCCGGGGAGCCACCCAGAAACCGGATGGATTGAGATGGTCGGGCAGGACGGCTTCAAACAGCAGTGTGGCCCCCTCCGCCTTCGTCGTGGTGACGTAACCTTCAACTCGTTCTTGTTGGCGACGATCGACGAGTGGCCCAATGTCAGTTGAAGGATCGAGTGGCTCACCAACGACCAGTGACTGAGCCGCAGTAACAAACTTCGCCGCAAACTCGTCGTAGAGAGAGTCATGCACCACGAGTCGCGACGTCGATGTGCAGGCCATGCCGTTGTTATAAAACATGCCCTCGATCGCCACGGTAACCGCGGCATCCACGTCGGCGTCGTCGAGCACGACCAATGCATTCTTGCCACCGAGCTCCAGCGTGACGTAGGTCAAATGTTGAGCAGCTGCCTCCATCACCTTTCGCCCCGTCTGCGTCGAACCAGTGAACGTCACGCGCTCGATCCGTCGGTTCGCCAGTAGTGCGGGCCCCGCACCCATCCCGTTCACCGCATTCAACACCCCGGGAGGGAGAACTTGATTGGCGAGTTCGATGAGTCGAAGGATGGCCAGTGGCGCCTGCTCGCCGGGCTTGACCACCACCGTATTACCGGCCGCCAGCGCCGGGGCACACTTCTTAGCCACGTGCTGGACCGGCCAATTAAAGGGCAGAATGGCCGCGACGACTCCGTAGGGCTCGAAGGCCACATGAGCCTCAACCGGACCTTGGTGAATGAGCTGTCCGTGGATGGTGTCGGCAATGCCGGCGTAGTAGTCAAAGTTCGTGTGACTCGAAACGACGTCAACCCGCTGGGCGTCGCGTTTCGGCTTTCCCACTTCACGAGCGCAGAGCTCGGCCAACTCTTCGGCGTGTTCACGGATGAGGGCAGCCACCGAACGGAGGTAGCCCGCTCGTTCACGTGGGGAGAGATCGCGCCAGGTCGTTTCGTAGGCGTGTCGAGCACTCGCCACCGCCGCATCGACGACTTCGTCGTCCGCGATAGCAACCCGACCGAGTACCGACCCATTCGCCGCTTCGAGTACGTCGTAGGTCGCGACGGCGTCGGGAACAACCCAGGCCCCATCGATGAAGGCGCCCCAGATGTCGTGGGCCCCCAGTACGGCATCCGACAGTTGTGTTGACAACGATTCCATGTAATCCCCCCATGCGACTTCCTCCACAAAAATACCGAGTGGCTCCGGACCCAAGAGTTAATTCTTTTCGTGCCACTCAGTGGTCGCGGAGCTCCCGCAGTGTCGACACCATCGCTGGACCCCACGCACGCACGACCCGTTGGTGGCTGGCCTCAACGGCCTGACGCGTCGAGTCACCGGGGACGACCACCCACGTCGTCGGGCGCACGAAGGGCTGGGCCACAGCCCACGCCGACGGCGCCGCTATTACGATGGCGTCAGCCTCTGCGAGCACCGACTCGCTCTCCTCCGTCAGCGACGCCGCGACGGTCTCGTAACAGGCAACAGCGGTGACGTCGTGGCGTGGTCTCAGGGCGGCCGCCAGATCACCAAAGGGGTGCCGAGCGCCAAGTAGCAGTACGGGCCCTTTCGAGATAGAGGGCGCGAGCGAGAGAACCCCCTCATCCGTACTTCTCGTCACCGTAAATCCCGCTTGTTTGAGAGACGATGCAGTGGTCTCACCCACGGTGAACACCTCGCACGTCGGGGCCACGGCGTCGGCACAGAGCGAAAGATACTTTTCGGTGCGACGACTGGTAACCACGAAAGAGGCGAAGTGGCCATAGCCAGCGCTGGCGCGTAGTCGTTGGTCGACGAGCTCGTGCTCCTCAAACAGCGTCACCGTGAGGGGTACTTCGTCAACGACGAAGGACGTGGAGAGGAGCGTCCGTAACGGGTCATTGAGACCTGCTTCACGAGTCACCACTACTCGCCACGGGGTCACGGCTCACCCCACCAGCGCTGCGCCGCCACGCTCATCGCGCAGGTACTTCGCAAGTTCAGTGCCGAGCGTCTCGGGGTCGTCTCCTTCGCGCACCGCGCGAACCGATCGAACACCGTCGCGGTGCGCCATGACCGCCGAGAGGCGGACCTGGTCAGCGTGCGCGGTGGCGTGAGCCGCCACCGGAAGCGAACAGCCGGCGCCGAGTTCTCGCAAGAAGGCGCGCTCGGCGAGCAACTCGCGACCGGCCAAGACGTCATGGATTTCAATAAGGTGCGCACGCGTTTCTTCGTCGTCGTGACGACATTCAAGGGCGAGTGCGCCTTGACCAACCTGCGGCACAAACCATGAGGGGTCGAGGTAGTCGGCCACCATGTCCGCGACATCCAGACGGGTCAACGCCGCGGCGGCAGCCACGATGGCATCGACACCGTTACCGACCTGCCCTAAGCGAGTTGCCATATTGCCCCGCAGTTCGACAATCGTCAGGTCGGGACGTCGCTCCAGTAAGAACGCACGTCGTCGAGGTGAGCCAGTCGCGACGGTGGCACCCGGTCCGAGCCCCTCGAGCGAACGTCCGACGAGGACATCGCGGGCATCGATGCGCTGGGGTACACAAGCAAAGACCAGCCCCTCCGGTGTGAGGCTTGGTAAGTCCTTGGCGGAATGTACCGCAACATCGGCCCGTCCGTCGAGAACGGCTCGCTGGATTTCGACGGCGAAGGCACCCTGGCCACCAAACGAGGCAATGGGCACGTCGAGACGTTGATCGGCTCGTGTCTCGAGTGCCACGATTTCACTGGCGACACCAATGCTGGCTAGCCGGTTCGACACGTAACTCGCCTGCAGGAGCGCGAGGGGCGAGCGGCGACTCGCGAGACGCAACATCAGTCGAGACCGAAGAGCACGCGGGTCGCCTCGCTCAGTCGGAGCCCTTGGTCGGTGCCGGCCATCTCCTTGAGCATCGTGGTGGGGCGGTGGGCCAGCTTGGCGACAACGCCACGGACGAGTGAACGCACCATGTCGGCCTGTTCTGGTATCAAGTCATCAAGATCGCTCGCGCGGCGCGTGAACTCAGCCGCCACGACTGAATCGAAATACTCACGTAACTGCGCAACCTGCGAGGCCGCGCCGCGAGCGCGCTGATCGTCGAGGAACTTGTCCACATCATCGCGCACAATGCGTTCCGCGTGGTCGACCGCGTCACGACGATCATCGAGCGCACGGTCGATTCGCTCTCGCAGCGTCGTAATATCCAGGCGCGTCACGTGCTCGTACGCGGCCACCTCGCGCTCAATGCCGCGGGGTACGGCCAAATCGACCAGCGTCACTTCGTGCTCGAGTGTGGCCACGTCCGTCGTCGTAATAATGGGGGCCGGCACATCGGCGGCCACGATGACGAGTGACGCCGTGACGACGGCCTCCGCCAGCGCGTCAAGTCCCGATGGCGACAAACGATCATCGGCAAGTTCGAGTGCGACCGATTGCGCGCGCTCAAGTGTTCGATTGCACAAGGTGACCCGAGCGACACCCTTGTGCTGCAGCAGGCTCCGCGCGACACCCGTACCCAGTTGCCCGGCGCCGACGACCACCGCATGGATTCCCTCGGGCTTCGTGACCGCAAATGCCGCTTCCACGGCGGCGTGGGCGAAGCTCGTCGTCCCCCGAGCGATGGTGGTCTCGTGACGAACCCGTCGCCCCGAGGCAATGGCCCGTTGGAAGAGCTCGGTCAACGCGCTGGACGTCACGTGTTCGTCCTGCGCGCGCTCGAGTGAGCGGCGCAGTTGCCCCAAAATCTCAAACTCACCCAGCACCACGGACCTGAGGCCCGCAGCCACGGTAAAGAGGTGACTGGCCACACCACGGTCGAAATGAATGGTCAAGGCATTGTCGAAGTCGGCGAGGTCGGTACCGGTGACCTCGGCCAAGGTCGAGGTGATCTCATCGATGGCCCCGTGAAATCGTTCGCTTTCGACCACAACCAACGTTCGCATGCAGGTCGAGACGACCACGGCAGCGGTGATGTTGCGTTGACTGAGCAGGGTGCGGAGAACCTTGGCGGCCGACTCGTCGTTCAGCGCTACCCGTTCGCGCAGCGCCAGCGAGGCGTGTTCGTCATCGAGACTTACCGAGAGAAGTGCCACGTTGCGCCCGTTTTCATTGCCCGTAAGTCTAGGAGCGGGGAGGGAGATCGATGACTGGCGTTGCCGGTCGCAGCGACGGCTGCATGTCGGCAAAGTTGACTGAGTTCAACAAGTGAAAGACCAGGACCTGCAGTTCAATGGAGAGATCGACGTACTGGACCTTGGTGCCGATCGGAACCTGTAGCACCGAAGGTGAGAAATTAAGAATGGCGGGAATATGCGCCGCCACCATGCGATTCGCCACACTTTGCGCCACCGCGGCGGGAGTACAAATGACCCCGACCGTGGCGTTCATCAACGGTTCGTCAATCGAACGAACTACGTGACCAGCAATCTCCGTGCCAATGATCGCGGGATCCGCGTCGTAGAGGCCAGCCAGTGTTGCGCCACGAATCAGAAAGTTTGACGAGTTGACCAGGGCTTGGCCCAGATTACCGATACCGACCAGCACCACGCTGTACGTTCGGTCGTGCCCGAGAGCGACCGAAATACGCTCGTTCAGCTGCGTCACGTCATACCCGGCGCCCCGCAGGCCGAACGGTCCAAGGCCGGCCAAGTCGCGACGCACCGTCGTCGCCGTGACGCCCGTGCGCTCGGCGATGGTCACTGATTCAATACGCTCCAAACCATTACGAGCAAATTCGTCGACGATGCGCTGATAAAGCGGCAAGCGTCCAATCGTCGGGTCCGAAAGTTTTCGTGTACGAGGACGGGGCGACGTCATTGACTAACGCTAGCCAAAGAGCGAAAGGTTCCGCGAACTACCGAGCCATTGTGCGGCTGCGCTCGGCCGCCGAGGCCACCGCCTCGAGGAAGGCCGCGCGAACGGCGCGTCCCTCAAGCATGCGCAATCCGGCCGCTGTGACGCCACCGGGACTCGTGACCTGGTAGCGAAGCTCCTCGGGTCGTTCCCCCGATTCGCTGAGCAACGCGGCCGATCCTTCGAATGAGGCGACGACCAACTGGGTTGAAATCTCGCGCGACAAACCCTGGTGGACACCGGCTTCAATCAGCGCTTCCACCACCAAGTAGAGGTAGGCAGGCATGGGGCCCGAAAGACCCGACACGGCGTCGATCTGCCGTTCGGTCACCCGCACCACCACGCCAACGGCGCCAAGTACCGAATCTGCCCAGTCGAGGTCCGCACTCGTGCTGTGGGCACCGCCGGTGATGGCCGACACTCCCTTACCGACGAGCACCGGTGTGTTGGGCATCGAGCGGATAACGGCCACGGCACCCGTGAAGCAGGCCTGCAACCGTTCGGTCGAGAGGCCCGCCACGACCGACAGCAGCCGGGTGACGCCGACGGCGCTGCACAGACGAGCCATGCCCTCGGCGTAGTCCGGCTTGACACACAAGACCACGCCAGTATCGGGGCCGACCTGGTCAGCGGCGAGTTCGGTGGCGACCGTCACGCCAGGAAAGCGATCACGAAGCCTCTGGGCCTTTTCGTCACCACGCTGAATGATCAGCAGTTCTTCACGAGCGCACCACTCAACGCGGAGGAGACCCTCAGCCAGTGCGGCACCCATACGTCCGCCGCCGAGGATAATCAAACGAAATGTCATAGTGTCACGCTAGTTGAGCCGATTTAGGTTCAGCAACGAACGAGCGCGGACGCTCGTATGGCGTGCACGAGCGACACCAGTGCGCGGGCCGCACTCGACCAGGTGTAGCGCTGGGCCAACAGGGCCGCGTTGTTGGAGAGTTGGTGCTGCTCGTCAGCTCGCATCACGCCATTCACCGCGTCGGCCCATGCGGCCGGATCGCGGGTGGCCACCAGCGCACCGTTGACGCCGGCTTGGACGAGCGTCAACAGACCGCCCACCGCACTGGCGACAACCGGTGTCCCGCACGACGAAGACTCGAGGGCCACCAGGCCGAAGCTCTCGGAGCGTGACGGCACCAGCGTGACATTGGCCGCTCGCATCCACGTCGACAGGGATACGTGCGATTGCGGGGCCACGAAGAGCACTCGGTCAATGACGCCGGCCTCGGCCACTCGTGCGTGCAGGCGCGACAAGGTGGTAGGACCATCGGGACCAGAGGGTCCGCCAATAATCGCCAGTGAGGTGTCACTGCCGCCATCACGCAGCGCGATGAGCGTCTCCAGTGCCAACTCGACTCCCTTGAGGGCCTGGAGTCGACCAACGTAGAGCAGGAGGTCGGTCGTACTGCTGAGGCCGAGCGCCTGGCGTGCCGCGACGCGATCACCCGGGGAAAAGAAGGCCCGTTCGACACCGAGCGGGACGATGTGAACCCGTGTGGGATCCGCGTTATAAAAAGTCGCGAACTGCTCCGCTTCCACATCGCAGCTCGCGAGTACGGCGTCGGCGCAGGCGAAGATGGCCTGCTCCTCGAGCGCTCGCATGGCTGATTCACCCTCGAAGTGATCAGCCTTCACGCGTTCGAGCGTGTGGAACGTCACTACCAAGGGAATGTCTCGCTCGTGCTTGAGGGTATGCCCCACCATGGCGCTGAGCCAGTAGTTGGCGTGAATGGCGTCGGGGTCACCCATCTGGTCGAAAATGGCGGCCACGCCACGGGTGAACTCGTCGAGGTAGTCGAGGAGCTCGAATCGATCAAGGGGCCGAAGCGGACCAGCCTCCACGTAGTGGACGGTGTACCCCGGCTCAACATGGACCGTGTCGGCGACGTAGGGATTATCTCGACGGGTGAAGGCGTGCACGTCGTGACCTTGGCGAGCTGCGGCGGTAGCAATTTCTCGGGTGTAGACATTGGCGCCGCCGGCCGACGACGTGCCGGGCTGACTCTGCGGGTCAGTGTGAAAGAGAATCTCCGCCAGACGAGTCACAGGGTGAGCCTAGCGTCGAAACCCGACAAATCAAGTCGACATTTAAGATTCTCGTCCCGTACCCTGAACGAGGTAGCGCACCCGACGAGCCGGAATCAGGCCAAAGTGTCGAGAATCCGTGGAAAATGAGGGATTGTCACCCCGAATATCGAGCAGTCGTCCCTGCTTCGCGACGCACCGTTTAAGCAACAGTCGCTCCGGCTCACGAGGATCTGGCACCACCACGACGTCCCCGACCCGCACGCCACGCCAGCGTCGGACCGCAAGCAGTGTGGTGCCGTCGGGAAAGGTGGGCATCATCGATGCTCCCTCCACGACGATTCGACGCAGAAAGAAGGACACGACGCGGCGCATGGGTGCATGGTAGGCGACGAGCGTGACTATTCTGACCATGGATTAACAAACGTTTGACCTCGACTCGAAAGGTGACCAATGTCGCTTCGTTCCCTCCTTACCCACCTGGTAGCTACCAGCCCCGCATTGACGGTGTCGGCTCACTGCGACCTCCCTTGCGGTGTCTACGACCCCGCTCAGGCCCGCATCGACGCACAGTCGGTGAAGGCCTGCATGGAGAAGTACGCCGCCTCGAGCGACGCTGACTTCAAGACCCGCGCCCTCATCATTAAGGAAGAGCGGTGCGAGGCCGTCAAGCACCACCTGTGGGTCCTCTGGACTGACTACTTCAAGCCCGAGCACCTCGCCGCTCACCCCGACCTCCACGACCTGTTCTGGAAGGCATCAAAGAGCGCAGGCGAAGCCAAGAAGACCAACGACGTCGCCGTTGCCGACCGCCTGTTGGCCGAGATTGACCAGATTGCCGACATCTTCTGGGCAACCAAGAAGTAATCGCACTATCTCCAGCCCCGGTGACGTCGGTCACCGGGGCTGGTTGCTTTAACGACGGACCGTGAAGGCCCGACACGTCCGAAGTACTGTGGAAACATGACGACAGTCGCCATTGTGACTCTTGACGGCTTCAACGAAATCGACTCCTTCGTGGCCTCGTACATGCTCGGGCGGGTGCAACGTCCTGATTGGCACGTCGCCATCGCCTGCCCGACACCTCAAGTCACTTCAATGAACGGTCTCACTATTCACGCTCAGATGTCGCTCGACGAGCTCGCCAGTGCAGACGCAGTCATCCTCGGTAGCGGAAGCAAGACGCGCGCCTACGCCACCGACCCCGCTTTCATGACGTCGCTCAGCCTCGACCCCACTCGCCAGATCATTGGCTCTCAGTGTTCGGGTGCGCTACTCCTCGCCACGCTGGGGCTGCTGGGCGATGTGCCCGTGTGCACTGACTTGATCACGAAACCATGGGTCATCGAGGCTGGTGGCAACGTGGTTGACCAGCCCTTCTTCGCCCAAGGCAACATCGCTACCGCGGGCGGGTGCCTCTCGAGTCAATACCTCGCGGCGTGGGTGATTGCCCGGTTGACTGACGTTGAAACGGCAACCTCAGCCCTCTTCTACGTCGCTCCCGTTGGGGAGAAGGAGGAGTACGTCGACCGCGCGTTAGCGCACCTCACGACATTCCTCAGTCCCGCTTCCGCCTAACGGTGAGAGCAGCCCTGGCTGTCGGTCAGGCTAGTTCGGGGTGCGCCGGGCAGTTCGCTAGGAGCGGCGACGCCACGAGGTCCGATTCCGGAATGGGCGTCTCGCACACCTGGCAAAGTCGATAGGTCCCCGTGCGCAAGCGCTCGAGTGCTCGCTCAACGTCTCGCAACGTAGCGTCAATAGCGCTCACGCTCTCGTTCGTAATTTCCGACATACGTCCAGCGTAGTGGTTAGCCCTTTCGGGCTTCGGCGAACATCGTGCGTGTCCGCAGGTAGTACCGAATCGACGTAATGCTCAAGGTGAGACAGGCCCCCGCCAGTGAAACCTTCCCCACCACTTGTAGCGCGGACGGAATGGCAATGCCAGCGTTGTAGGCGTAGCGAGTCGCCACTTTCGCTGGCGCAACGCAACTACAAAGGATGAGCGTCGCCAGTCCCACCGTTGACGCAGAAGCCGTTGCTGTGCTGGACGGGGAACTTAATGGGGTCCGAGCCAGAAAAACGATATTTGCAGCGCCGAGTAAGCCGAGAACCGCCGCCATCACCGTTGAGGCCAGCGGGGGTGAATAGTGCTGCAGAAGGTGCAGCTCACTCACGACGGCATAGTATTCCAGACCACCTAACAGGCTGAGTGAAAACACCACACGAGCGAGGGGATGGGTCATGATCCACTTGCGAAGAACTGATGAAGACATTCGACAATCGTAGGACGGGGGCTCTCCGATTTCGGATTGCCGGCCACTGACATGATGTAGTCTTACATCATGTTGCGCACGCAAATCTCGCTGACGGTCGAGGAAAGACGCCTTTTGGACGATGAGTCGAAGAAAACGGGTCGGTCAATAGCGTCGCTCATCCGAATCGCAGTTAACCAGACCTACGGCACGGACCGATCGGCCGACGATGATATTGCCCTTCTCCGGCAATGCTTTGGCGCCTGGGGTCCTTCAACGGAATCGGGCGAAGCATACGTCAATCGTCTTCGCTCAGGGTCCCGGCTCGATGCGCTGCGTTCATGAATGCCCTCGTTGACACGTCGATTCTCATCGACTTCCTTCGTCAGAACAACAACGCCATAGAACTACTGGAATCGGTTCGCCACGATGGTCCGCTCCACGTCAGCGAAATCACACGAGTTGAGCTTCTTGCCGGCATGCGGACGCACGAAGAGCGACCAACGCGTCTCTTACTGTCACTCCTGAACTGGGTAGCCGTCGATGACGAGATCGCGGAGGCGGCGGGAGCCTACGGTCGCGAGTGGTTGACGAGTCACAAGGGTATCGACGTTGCCGACCTCATCATTGCGGCTACCGCCTCGGTGCGAGACCTGCAACTTCTCACACTAAACGTCAAGCATTTTCCGATGTTTCCAAACCTCCAACGGCCGTACTGAACTCATTAACTTTTCAGACGACGTCACGACGGCAATCGCGGCAACGCTCGCTTTCTCAGTCCCAACCTGAGCGACATTCAGAGACGGAGAAAACGCACTCGTCATGGCGAGGACGTTGGTGACGTCACGTACGCTTCCTGCCCTCCACCTGAACCAAAACGCCGCATATTCGTGAAACCTCAAAACGGCACCAAGGGACAATTTTTGGGACACTTCGGCAAACGCATAGTCGCGCACGTTGCACCACGGCTTTCGCGTGGATTGCCCACGAAAGGTCTTGGGCTAACCTAGAGCGTCCGGTGACCAAGCAATTCGTCACCCGTCGGGCCGCTAGCTCATCGGGAAGAGCAGGAGACTTTTAATCTCAAGGTGCTGGGATCGAGACCCAGGCGGCCCACTTATTTCCGTCGAATTTTGACCGCAAGAACGCGGTGCTTATTGTCTGTTGTTCGGACAATCCGTTATTCGCCCCCACCCAACGAAACGCAGCCAGCGCACCTCGTCTTGATATCAATCAACGAAGCGCCACATGCTTCAATGAGCCTGATGTCACAGGCCTCTTTTATGGTCGATGTATGAAAAAACACATCGAACTCACCGGCTACGGAGCCGGGCGCGACACCACCGTCGGATCACTGACCGGCAACCTGATTGAACTCCTCAGCGCCATGCGAGCCGATGGTCGCTCGCTCATCGCCCTGGCCGAATTTAGCGACGTTCGCTACGTACAGTTCTACGTGGACGGCGACGGGGACGTCACCGGCGAAGTCATCTCGAACCTCAACATCGGGGATGCGATCGCGCTCCAACCTGAAGATGAAGATGCTCTTCGAGCGCTGGGATTCAATGAGCCGGCCTACGGACCGAATCCCAACTGGTGGATCCGCGCGTACACCACGGAGGACTTCACCGCGATGGCCGCCACCATGAATGCAGCGATCTACAACGTCCTACGTGAAGCACCGAACAATGTGGTCACGGTCTCCACCTGGCCGGCGGCTAAATCGGCCGGGATGACCACCGACGAGGCGCGCGCCACGTTCCGCGTCCACGTCGAGGAAGGTACCGGTGACCTCCTTGACAGCTGATGCCATCATTCTCCCTTTTCGCAAGCGGGGCTCCGTCATCAACGCCGCCCCAGTTGAGAAGCGCGGGTACGTCATCAAAGGCCGCTACGAACGACACCGTCGCAAAATAAACATTTGGGCGTGGAGTGACGTCGACGCCATCGATGGCGCCACCACCTTGTTGAGCTGGCACGCCTACAACAGTGGGGCGCTTACCCAGTTGGTCTGGCAAAAAGGTGAGGTGCAACTCTTCGCCGTCGACGACTACCGGTTCATTTCGACCATCACCGTTCGCCCCCACCCACTGGCCATTGTTACGCCAACTGGTAATTGAAAGAAGGATGACTAATGAGTAGTCTCACCGCCACCGTGGTTCTCGGGAACCGCCACTCCTTTGACGGAGACATCAATCCGCTTCATCAGATCGAGGTCTATGAAGGATCGACAATCGCCTTCCAGATCCGCTCGTACGACGATGTCGAGCCCACCCGCACCTGGCTGGGTATCTACCCCGAGCGCGCTCGTGAGACCCTCTTCGCCGTCATGACGTTGCTGCTCCCCGACTTCGAACAACACCCACTAGCGAACGCCACCACGGTGGACAGCGAGGCAATTGACGAATCTGACCTACGTGAGCTCGCGGCGGTGGCGGCCAGCACCTGGTCATTTGCTGTCGATGCCACACTTCGCGATGGCAGCATCCTCCGGACTGAGGACTTCGCCCACCTAGCGGCCGCATCGGTGATTGTGTTCACCCCCACGTACATCCGCCAGCCAATCCACTCAACAGAGGGAGACCACTCATGACGTCTGACGAAAAAGAACTGCGCGCTTGGCACCGTCGACTCTGCCCAGTCACAGACTGGCTCACCATCTCAGGTGATCTGCAGAATGACGAAGAAGGAGCACTGACCCAGATTCGTGAGTGGCAAGCTGCAGGCATCACGGACGTCGTTGACCTTCGCCAGGAATGGTCCGATGAGGACGTGATCGACCACTATGCGCCCGCCATTCACTACCACTACCTCGGCACTCATGACAACGGGGGCGCCCAGAGTGACGCCTGGTTTGACGCCGGCATCGCCGTGCTTAACGAGGCGCGAGCCGCCGACGACCCACGACTCCTCGTGCACTGCCACATGGGCATTAATCGTGGACCTTCAATGGCCTACGCCATGCTGCTCGAAGATGGATGGGACGTTGTTGAAGCGCTCGACACACTTCGTCAGGCCCGCCCAATTGCCGCTATTGCCTACGCGCGCGACGCACTGCGAGCACACTACCGACGACACGGCCTGGATCCGGCGGGGTTTGCTGCCGACCTGGAGCGCCAGCAAGCCTGGTTCTCGGACAACCACATCGACGTCGCAAAGGTCATTCGCCTGATTCGTCAGCCTTCCGTCTCGTGAGTCGCCCGTCACCGGCATACTTAATATGAGCAACATTCGTAGCGTCTGAATTCTCCGGTCGGAGCGTTTCGATGTCACACGTCACCCGTAGGGTGTGCGACCAGCTGTTATCACCACGAAGTCAGGAGCACGATGTCGAAGCGGTCAAGCAATCCCATGCAGACGGAATGGGCCGGTCGACACCGGCTCTGGAAGGTTTTTAACTCGCAGAGCGCTGGCTTCACCGACGCGCGCAAAATTAGCGATTACTCCCGTGTCCAGGGACTGTTTTCAACACTCGACGGCGTCTCCTTGCTCGGATGGTTCCAGTACGGGCGCGAACTTACCGCGCTCTACCAGTGCGGCAATGCCCTCATTTTGCTTGAGCGCTTCGTCCACGAGGAGGGTAGCGAAGGAGCCGTGGCCTGCGTGGGCGCCCCAACGTGGGACGAAGTCGTCGACGTGGTCGCGTCACTGTTGGCACTCGACGACGACGTCGACGTTACGGCCGCCGGCGAGACCGGAGCACCCAATGCCTAGGTTGACCCAAAACCCTCTGAGTTACGCCCACGAGGCGATGAATGAAGCCATGAACAATCATGGGCAGTACTCCTACGTTGCCGACGCCGTCGACCTCGAGGCCATGCGCCTACTGTTTCATTCGCGCAATGACGTGATCCTCCGCCAGCGAATGTCCGACCTTGATAACGACCTGGTCTCAATCTTTGAGCATCAGCCCACCGAAACACGGTTTCTCCTTCGCGAGTGGACGTGCACCGACACTGACTGCGACACCGCGCACGGACGACTCATCATTAGTGCTCTTTCCATGGACGGACTGTCCATCGCGCTTGATCTCCTCGCCAATGACGACCACGAGCTCGACAGCTACATGGACTTCATGGCCGAAAACCGATACGTCAACTACGACGACGATGACTTCCACCAGGGGGAACACGAATGACGACAAAGAAAAAAATCTGGAGTTGGCGCTGGAAGCGTCGCGTCCTCGTGGTCACGGGCGTCCTCACGGCCCTGACGGCCTTCCTCTGTCAGGGCTTTGACATGATGTCCCCGGCATCAGTCTCCGCCTTCCCGCTTTCGTCAATCAGCGCCCTCGCGCACGAGGTGATGCGCTTGTACACCCACGACTACGGATTCGGCGTCGCCATCGCTGTCGGTTCGAGTGCCAGTGCCCTGGGTGATCGACTGCCCAAGCGGTGGTGGGTGACGCTACCCCTCTGGGTGGCGGTCTGGTTCGTGATCCCACCATTGTTAAATCTCACGTACCTCATCGCCAATGGAGCGGACAACGCCGTGCAGGGATGGTGGATTGGCATCGCCATCGATTGGTTGATTATGCAGCCAATCTTCTGGTTCGTCTGGGCACTCATCCAGGTCACCGCACCCTGGGTGCGCGACATCCGTCTTTCGCCGCGGGCCATCTATCACGAGTGCCGATCGCTCTTTGCTCGAGGCAAGCACCGTCGTCGTCGCCTCGCCTAAGTCGCTGTTACACCCCTTTCGTACCATGGAACTGTCGGTGATGGTCATCGACAGCGAAGGGAATTCATGACGACGTACGACATCATTGGCGACATTCACGGCGAGGCCGGCAAGCTCCGGGGCCTCCTCAACACACTGGGTTACAAACCCGACGCCAATGGCGTATTCCGTCACGAGACCAACACCGCCGTCTTCGTCGGCGACTTCATCGACCGCGGCAGCCAGCAGTGGGAGGTCTACCAAATTGTCCGTCCCATGGTGGAACAGGGCGCGGCCCTCGCCGTGGCCGGGAACCACGAGTACAACGCGATTGGCTACGCCACCCTGCACCCCGACGGCACGGAGTACCTCCGACCCCACGACGGAGAGTGGGGGCCAAAGAATCTCAAGCAGCACAAAGACTTTTTGCAGCAGATTCCCTTTGGCTCGCCCGAGCACCGTGAGATCATTGCCTGGTTCACGACACTCCCCCTCTTCCTCGAGCTCGACGACCTCCGCGTCGTCCACGCCTGCTGGCACCAGCCGTCGATTGACGTGCTGAAGGCGGCTGGTCTGGCCGGGGGACTCACCACCCTGGAAATGATCTACGCCGCCTACGACGTCTTTGGCACGAACCCCGCGCTGAATGCCGCCGTCGAGATGGTGTTGAAGGGCCCCGAAATTCCGGTGGGCGACTACGGCGGCTTCTACGACAAGGATGGCAACTACCGCACCGACGCTCGACTGCGCTGGTGGTTGTCGGGCGAAACCCGGCTTCGAGAACTCGCCGACATCCCCCTGAGCAAGCAGGGAGAGTTGCAACTTCCGGATATCGAACTAGACCTCGACCCGAGCCTTCTCTACCCGGCCGCAGCCCAGCCCGTCTTCTTTGGTCACTACTGGCGCACTGGCGAACCGGTGCTCATCGGTGCTCGCGCAGTCTGCGTTGACTACAGCGCAGCTCGCAAGAATGAGCCACTAGTGGCGTACCGTTACCGTGCCGGTGACGAGCTGGCGCAGTCGAACTTCGTGAGCTTCTGCGCCGTTTAGTGCGTCGCGGGACGCAAGACGCCATCAATTCGCTGAGGAATTCCCAACGGGTTGGCGTCGTGCAGCGTCTCAGGTAGCCATACTTCGGGGACACCCTGATAGGACACGGGACGAAGCCACCGGCGAATCGCCGTCGCACCAACCGAAGTGTGCAAAGACGACGTCGCGGCGGGAAGTGGTCCTCCATGGTGCATCGACCACGACACTCCAACACCCGTCGGATACGCGTTGACAATGACACGCCCCGCCTTCGCTCGACCGGCGGCGAGCAAACGAGAAGCGTCAGGGTCGTCGACGCCCACCTGCACCGTAAAGGTCAGCGCGGGTTCGAGGAGCGCGATGGTGGCGAGCACTTCTTCAATGGTCTCGTAGCGAACAATGATGGCAACTGCTCCGAAATACTCGGTGGTCAGCGCCGCGTGCGACGTGGTCGCCATCTCACACGTCGCTTCGAAGAGTGCGGCGAATGAACCCGCACTGGCACCCGAACGTCCCGACGTCGCGAGCAATCGAAGACCTGGGACGCGCTCGAGAGAGGCAACCCCCTCTTCGAAACGGTCACGAATCCCCGTGGTCAACATGGTGGCGCCGGCACCCTTACCGAGTGCGTCGACTGCCGAGGCCACGACAGCATCACCGTCAGGCGACGACGGCACGAAAAGTAGTCCCGGTTTCGTACAAAACTGGCCGGACCCGAGCGTCACGGAACCCACCATGCCCTCACCGATTGTCGACGCACGGTCGGCCGCCGCGGCAGGGGTGACGACCAGTGGGTTGACACTACCCAGTTCACCGTAGAAGGGAATGGGTACCGCTCGAGCCTGCGCTCGATCAAAGAGGGAGCGACCCGCACCATACGAGCCGGTGAAGCCCACGGCCGCAACGTCGTGGTGCTCGACCAGCGCAATGCCAGCGTCGAAGCCGAAGACGAGGGCGAGAGTTCCCGCTGGCGCGCCCACCGAGTCGGCGCCTTGGCGCATGGCCTCGAAGGTGACCCGTGAGGTCAACGGGTGAGCGGGGTGCGCTTTGATAACCACTGGGCAGCCGGCCGCAAGAGCCGACGCCGTATCGCCACCGGGGACAGAGAAGGCGAGAGGGAAGTTGGAGGCACCAAAGACGCCGACGGCGCCAAGTGGCTCGAGTTGACGACGCAGGTCGGGCAGAGGACCCATCGGCGATTCGTAAGGGTGATCAATCGAGGCTTCGAGAAATCCTCCGTCGCGCACGACGCCCGCGAAAAATCGGAACTGGAAACACGTGCGTCGTAGTTCACCAGTGAGTCGACCTTCACCGAGTCCCGTTTCTTCATCAGCCGTGGCAACTATTGCTGGACCCACGGCCTCGAGGGCATCGGCGATGGCGTCAAGCATCGAAGCCCGCCACGACAGTGGCCGCGTCGCAAGTTCAGCCGCGGCCAGTGCCGCCAACGAGCACACGTGGTCGAGCGCCTCCCTGGAAGTCTCGACACTATCCGTCGTGCGCTGCTCACCGGTAGTCGGATTGGTACTAATGACGTTCACGTCACTCCTTAGGGTCTGCTTGTTGGGTGGGTGATGCGTCACGCGCCAGTGCGCAAGGAGGCACCAGACGTGGCGTCGAAGAAATGGAGATTGTCGGGATTAAGAGTGAAATGGACTCGCTCATTTACGGTAATTGACGCTTTAGCGCCACAGCGAGCAACGACGCGCTTGGAGTGAGCGGACGGGCCAGTCTCCGCCACAATGGCGTCGTCACCACCGAAACTGATGTGGGCCAGAATCTCTGAGCCCAGTGCCTCACGGAGGGTCACCGTGGCGCCAAAGCTTCCAGTCGTGCCCTCAGTGGCTAAGACCAGATCCTCCGGCCGGACCCCGAGAAGCACCGATTGGCCAGTGAGGTCATTCAACCGGTGCGACGCACGGTAGTTGTCAGGTACGAGGACTGACTGATCACCGAAGTGGGCTCGAAGCACCCCTGCTTCTTCTCGGATCGTGGCGTTCAGAATGTTCATCGGTGGTGAGCCAATGAAGCCTGCGACGAAAGCGTTCGCTGGAGCGTCGTAGAGCTCTTGCGGCGTGGCCACCTGCTGCAGGACACCGGCACGCATGACCGCAACTCGATCACCCATTGTCATCGCCTCAGTCTGATCGTGTGTCACGTAGATAGTGGCCACACCGAGGAGTCGTTGAATACGCGAAATTTCCGATCGCATCTCAACTCGCAATTGAGCATCAAGGTTCGAGAGCGGTTCGTCCATCAAGAACGCCTGTGGCTCGCGCACAATGGCGCGCCCCATCGCGACTCGCTGGCGCTGGCCACCAGAGAGCGCCTTTGGGCGTCGGTCGAGGTACTCGGTCAAACGGAGAATTTTGGCGGCCTCTTCAACGCGTCGCCGGATCTCTTCCTTTGGCACGTTGCGAATTTTGAGAGCGAAGCCCATGTTCTGAGCCACCGTCATCTGCGGGTAGAGGGCGTAGTTTTGAAAGACCATTGCGATATCGCGGTCCTTCGGCAACACGTTGTTCACGATTCGCCCACCGATCGAGATGGTGCCGTCAGAGATTTCCTCGAGGCCGGCAATCATACGAAGTGCCGTTGTCTTGCCACAACCGGAGGGTCCCACGAGCACCATGAACTCACCGTCGGCCACCTGGAGCGAGAGCTCCTGCACGGCGGTGTTACCCCCGGGGTAGGTCTTAACCACTCGGTCAAACACAATGTCAGCCACGTTGCACTCCTCGATTCGTTGTCATCGATCTATCCCCATCGTCAGCCCACGCACTAAGAAGCGCTGGAAGACGAGGTACACCAACATCGCGGGGGCAGCCGACACCAGTGAGCCCGCCATCAGCAACGGAATCGACGTGGTGTGGCCCGCCGCCAATGCGGCGAGGCCCACGGTGATGGTGCGTTCGTTGTTGTTTTGCAAGAAGAGCAGGCCGACGAGGAGGTCATCCCAGATCTGGATGAACTGCAAGACCGTCACCGTAGCGATAGCGGGGAGGGCCATAGGTAACGCCAAACGCCACAGCACGCCAAAGTACCCCAGCCCGTCGACAATGCCCGCCTCAACGAGTTCATCGGGAATGCGTCGAAAATACGTGGTGAAGAGAAAAATTGAGAAAGGCGTACCGAGGGCGGCGTACACGATCACCGCGCCCAGGTAGTTGTTCGTCAGACCGGTCTTGGCGATGTTGACAAACTCAGGAATCAAAATGGCTTGGAGCGGCACCATCATGGCGGAGACGATGGCGAGAAACACCACGTTGCCACCGCGGAATTGCAGTTTGGCGAAGGAAAATCCGGCCATGATGCCCACGACCAAAATAATGAAGATCGACAACGTGCAGACCACGGTCGAGTTCCACAACTCCTGCCACACCGGAATGTTGGCGTTAATTTCCTGCCAAGTCTGCGTTGACACGCCATGGCCAATGAGATATTGGGCGTTGGTCTTGAAACTGATGATGACCATGATGGCGAAGGGGTACAACATGACAATCGCCAGCGCGACCATGGCCGCAAAAATCGCGGCGCGGCCGAGTCGTTTCGTCTTGGGCGCAGGAACAGTCAAGGTGGTCACGAGTCTCGATCCCCAATAAGTCGTAGCTGGACAATGCCCACAATCGCGGTGATCACGAACAAAATGATGCCGTAGAGGGCTGCAGTCCCGAACTGACTCTGATTGAAGCCGGTTTGGTAGACGAGGAACTCCATCGTGGTCGTGGCGTAGCCCGGTCCACCGTTCGTCATGACAAAAATCAACGAGAAGAGTGCGGAGAACGCCGAGATGACAGTCATGACAAAGGCCAATTGAAGAAAACGACTGAGATGGGGCAAGGTGATGTGGCGGAAGATGCGCCAACCGCCAGCGCCGTCGATACGCGCGGCCTCCTCGAGCGAGGGGTCGAGGGTAGCCAGCCCCGTGAGGAAGAGCATCGTATTCGTGCCGATCATCGAGAAGATAAAGGTGATGCCGAGTGCTATCAGCGCCTGGTTCTCCTGACCCAGCATGTTGGTGTGGACGTGAGAAAAGCCGATATCGCTGAGTAGAGAGTTCAGGGTGCCGTTGTAGGCGAAGAAGTGCTCGGCCACGAGACCAATGACCACCCACGAGATGGCGGTGGGAAGAAAATAGATCGAACGGAAGAGTCGCCAGCCAGCCACACGCTGGTGCAGCATGACGGCAGCGGCCAGTGGAATGGCCAGGGCGAAGGGCACCGAAAGCAGTAGTTCAGCATTGTTCTTCAGTGCCTGCCACATCGTGGGGTTATGAAAGGCCTGCGACCAGGCTGACGGACCAACCCAGTTGGTCGAGAGCCCATCCCAGTTGGTGAAGGAGTAGTACACCGCTTGGCAGATTGGGTACAGAATCAGCAGACCCACGAGGATGAGTGCGGGCACCACGAGCACCATGCCAACGCGGCGACGACGACGCGTCAACAACGACGGCCGTGGTCGACTGTTCGACAGTCGTGGCGCAAAACTCGTAAGACTCATGGACATCCTTCAGGCAACGAGGCCACTCGCTGGTCGGCGCCACGTGGCGCCGACCAGCGAGCAGTCGGGGAATTAACCGGCGTACTGCGCACCACGCTGCGACGACGGCAGGGCGTTCAGCACCTGGGCCATCTTGGCCAGCGCGGCCATAGGAGTTGTCTGACCGTCGAGCACGGTAGTCAGCTCGGTCGAACCAGCGTTGACAACATTGACCTGAATCGCATTGTCGAGCATTGGGTAGACCGCCATGTGCTGCTTCGTGACGAAGTCGAGCATCTGCTGGTTAACCGGGTTCGAGGTCGTGGTACCCGCAATGTCGGGAATCAGACCCGCAGCGTTGATGATCTTCGCGGCCTCGGGAGTCGTCATGAAGGTCTCAAACTTCATGTCGGCTGCCTGGTTGGGTGAGTACTTCATAACGCTGATTCCGTCACCGGGGAACTGCACCACACCGTTGATTGGCTTCGTCGAGAATGGGGGCACGAAGGCCGCCACGTTCGATCCCATGGCCTTGGTGTACTGCTGGGTGTCCCAGGTACCGTCCATCAACATCGCTGCCTTGCCATTTTCAAAGTCCTGAATGTTGTTGGTCTTCGTCAAGACGTCCGGGTTCGTACAGCCGGCACTCTTGAGCTTGGCCCACTGCGTCAGTGCTGCGACGTTGGCCGGCGACGTCCACTTGATCGAGCCGTTGTAGAGGCCCTTCCACTGAGCGACTGAGTAGTTACCAATCATCATGTAGCTCATGTCGTACCACGGGTAGAACTCGGCGCCGAGCGCCTGGCCACCATTGCCGTAGGTGAAGGGCGTAACGCCAATCTTCTTGAGAGCGCTGCACGCTGAGGCGAGCTGCGACCAGTCTGTAGGTACCGAGGTGATGCCGGCCTTCTTAAAGAGAGCCTTGTTGTAGAAGCCAATGTAGAACTGCGACTCCAGCGGCATAACCAGGGGGTCGCTCGTCCCGGTCAGGCCCGGTGTCATCCAGTTCAGACTCTCCATTTTGGCCAGCGAGGCGGCCGGCACGCCACCCTTCAAGTTCGAAAGGAAGCTCGAGTACTGCAGAGCGTAGAGACCCGTCCACATCACGGCCATGTCGGGACCGTTGTGCGTAATCGCACGCGACTGCAACAGGGAGAAGTAGTTCGAGGCGGGCTCGGACACCACATTGATTTTGATACTCGGATTGGCGGCCGTAAAAGCGGTGGCCAGGTTCTTCAACGCAACGGCGTTCTGTTCCGTACCGTAGTTTTCCCAAATGGTGAGCGTCGTCGTCGCACTACCCCACGACGGTGTCGCCACGATGGCTGATGCACTTAAGGCGACGCCCGCCAGCAAAGCGGCCGCGCCCTTCTTCCTCAATAGGTTCATTTCGATCCCCTCGTTAATGACACACGACCACCACCGTGGTAGTCGTTCCCTCCCTTGATGGTCCGCAGCGCACACCGCATTCCTCAAGACCTCCCCACGACGGGCTCCACGAGCCGAGGTGGCACCCCTGGCGCTCCCGCCAGGAAATCGAAATCGCATCCCGCTGGCGCCTGCAGCACGTGCGAGCGATAAAAACCCAAGTAGCCGCGTTCGGCGGGAACGACAACCGACGCCTCGCTGGCGCGACGAGCGAGTTCCTCGTCGGTGACCTCGAGGTGCACCGTGCCCGCATCAGCGTCCACACTGATGACATCGCCGTCACGAACTAAACCGATGGGTCCGCCTATGGCCGCCTCGGGTGCGGCGTGGAGAAAAACTGTGCCAAAACTTGTCCCGCTCATTCGGGCGTCGGTGAGGCGAACCATGTCGGTGACGCCCTTCGCGACCACGCTGGCGGGGAGCGAAATCATGCCCCATTCGGGCATACCAGGACCACCGATAGGACCCGCACCGCAGAGCACCAGTACGGCGTTGGGATCGATGTCCTCGGTACTGAGGGCGAAGGCTTCCGCCTCTTCGGCTGAGCGCAGCACAATGGCCGGTCCCCGATGGCGCAGCAATGATGGCGTCGCCGCGGATCGCTTAATAACGGCCCCATCGGGCGCGACGTTGCCGTAGACCACACGGAGAGTGCCGTGAGGATCAAGGGCCGTCTCCAGGGAACGAATAACCTCACCGGAGGGTGGGGCGAGCGCGGCTACCTCCGCGGTTGAGGCGCCGGTCGCCGTTAGGACCGTTTGATCGAGCACGTCGCCAAGTGAGCGCCACACACTGGGGGTGCCGCCAGCGGTATCGAAGTCTTCCATGAGTCCGCGGCCCGTTGGCTCGATGTCGACGATGACCGGAACATTGCGTCCGGCGGCGTCGAAGTCGGAAAGTGACAGATCGACGCCAAGTCGTCCCGCCATAGCGGTGAGGTGAATAACGGCGTTCGTCGAACCACCAATAGCGCTGAGGACCTTAGTGGCGTTGGCAAAGCCCGCTTTGCCAATCTGTGCCGGTCGCACGTCATCGCGCACCATAGCCACGATGCGCTCACCAACTCGCTGCGCAACGTCAAGGTGACGTGGATCACCGGCCGGGATCGACGTCGAGTGCGGCCAGGCCACACCAAGGGTTTCGCACAGAATACCCATGGTCGACGCCGTGCCCATCGTGTTGCAGGTTCCCCGACCCAGCGTGAGAGCCGTTTCGAACTCCTGCCACTCCTCGTCGCTCATCGTGCCCGCCCGACGCTCATCCCAGGCTCGCCATAGGTCAGTTCCGGTGCCGACGCGGCGCCCCCGGTAGCGGGCCACTGGACGTGGACCGGACATCACGAGCAACGTAGGCAGATTGGTGCTGAAGGCGCCCATCAGGCCAGCCGGCACCGACTTGTCGCACGCCGCGAGGACAATGACGCCGTCGACAGGCTGACTGCGTAAGGACTCCTCAACCTCCATGGCCACGAGGTTTCGGTAGAGCATGGCCGCCGGCTTCATGATGTCCTCACCGAGGCTCATGACAGGAAACTCAACGGCCACGCCGCCAGCGGCTTCGATACCGGCGCGTAGCGCAGGAATCAGGTCTCGCAGCGGTTGGTTGCAGGGATTGAGGTCGCTCGACGAGTTCGCGAGGCCAATCACCGGCGTACTGGCGTCGGGAGCGGCATTACCACCCATAGCGAAGGCCACACGGGCGTCGAGCGCCACGTCGTTGTCCTTACCAAACCACGCGCGCGAACGGAAGGTCACTTGACGGGCACTCCAATCCCAGCGGCACCTGGGGATGACATGGTGATGAGCTCGTCACTGCGGCCCACCCACTCCATGGAAATGGCGGCTCGACGGACCTTCTCCCTGACGTTATCCACGACGTCGCTCACTACCTGGTGACCGGCGGGGTACACAGCGCGGGCGTTCCGTAGGCCGTACTTGGCGTATAGCGGCGCACCCGCCAAAACGAGCTCGACGACTTCGTGGCCTCGGACCATGCCGCCCAAGCCATCGGGTGCTTCAACGTAGAGATCCATGGGGATCGGATCGGTCGCGCGGAGTTCGGTGATTTCCTCGAGCGTTAGATCGGATGGCACGTTAATGGTGGTCATACCAAGCTGCGCCAGTTGGCGAAAGCTCAAAGGGTTCGATGGCGCAAGGACGGCGGAACACTTGTACACAATGTCGCTCGGAAGTTCACCGCGCTTGGTAAGAGTTGAGAGGATTTCCATCAGCCCGGTATCAGCGATGAGGAAGCCGCGGATACCGCAGTCGACCGCTCGAAGAAGATCCTCCACGCTGTAACGCAGCTGGTGCAGTCCACGAAGATGGCCCGACAGGGCGCGGCCATCCGATGAACGCACGGTGCCACCGACCCCGAACTCCTCGCGCGGGCCCATGAACAGATTCACCTCTATGCCGCGGTCGGCGCCCATTGCGGCCATCTCACGAAGCTCCGCTTCGCTCAGCAACATGGCACCACTACCTTGCGAAACTCGGTGTATCACGATGCCGTGACGGTCCGCTTCGGCGATAGCGGCGGCCATCGCTGCCGGATTCTCAACCGAGGGGATCTCAATCCGTAGTTGGGCGCCGTCGGGAAAACGGGCTTCGGAGCGAGCCACTGGCGTCACGTGGTGGCCCAGTATGCCGTCCAACACGGCATTCGCTCGCGGGGTGCCGGCTCCTTGTAAAGGCTGCGCTGTGGTCATGATGCTCTTCTTTCACTCAGGTCCAGCACGCCCGGGGACAATGTTGCCCCCCACCGTGGCCACGTCGATGCAGTGAGGCAGGTCGGTGTTGCTCCCACCAGAAAGGTATCTTCAATTTTCGCCCCACCGGCAATGCTCGGATTGAACGCCACCGCGCAGCCCTCGGGAACAGGCTCGTGCCACCACGGACTGAGGGTCGCTTCGGGATGGAGTTCGAACTCACGCTGCCAGTAGCCAATGGGGCCGCCCTGAAAGTGTTCACGCCAGGCGTCAGGCTGACCGACAGCGGCGTACCCCCGTCCCAGTGCTTCGTAGACGTCACCCCACGTCGCACCCGGCACGAGGGCTCGGTGCACGTAGTCCTGGACCTCGGCGCAGGCATCGAGTTGCGGGCGAGGTACATCGCCATTGGCAGTCGCTAATCGGGTGAGCGCGACGTGGAGTCCGAAGGCGCGGGCCACAACGACAACCATCAAGGAATCGTTAATGACGTCACCGCACATCATGGGGTGACGGAATCTGGCGAGTCGCTCATCCCCACCAACAATCAAGCACACTGCATCAGCCCCGGCGCGCTCGAGGGGTCCAACGACCGCGGCGGCTATCTCACGGTCACGACTTTTCCCAGGCTGCCAGCCACGGACCGCTTCTTCGACGGCCTCGGTCGCCACGGCGGCCAGAGTGGTGAGGCAGTGCTGCTCCGCGGCACCCAACGCCAGTCGCGCGGAGATGAGCGCCAGCGTGGCATCAACCCCCCAGCCCGCCACATCCGTTGCGACGCGACCGCGCACCAGGGAGGAAGCGAGACGTTGCTGACTCCCAGGTTCCCACCAGGGGGCGGCCATCACGGCAAAACCAAGTTCGTCAAGGGGGTAGTCGTGTTCGAGCCGCTCAGCCTCGACGGAGCTAACGACGAGGGTCGTCGCTGAAGGGGTAGCGACCACCCAGACGGGGTCGGTCGGAGCGACCCGATCAATCGGTGTCGAAATCGCGCCCGTGGCCCAGGCAACCGAGCTGGGCGAACTCAGCACAATGGTGTCCACTTGGAGGCGAGTAGCGACGTCGAGCAATCGGGCGCGCGCGTGCGCCACCCTTTGCTGCCGCAGTTCCCCCATGTTCGGAATCACAGAACCTCGTTCGTTATTCTTGAACGTCATCTAAGCAGCGAATCGTTACTGCGTCAACTATTAACATGCGCTTTCTCCATAATTGCTACTGTGTGCGCTAATGCCGAACACTTTTGCTGAAGATGACTACCCGGTCAAAAGCGTAGGACGAGCCCTCGAGTTACTTGAAGCCGTCGCCAGCGTTGGGGAAAATGGCATGTCGCTGACGGAACTTGCTACCGCTATTGGCATGGCCAAAAGCTCGACGAGTGCAGCGGCCCGAACGCTGGCCATGTTCGGTCTTTTGCACGTTGAGCAACCTGGCCCGCGCTACCACTTGGGCTTCGCCCTGCTCCGATTTGGCGACCTCGTTTCTCAGCAAACCTCAATGGCCAAAATCGTTCTCCCCTATCTCCACGAGATCACCGAACGTACGGGATTGACCGCCCGTTACGCCGTAAACGATGACGGGTACCCCGTTTTCATCGAACGTGTCGATGGCCGAGGCGCTGTTCGTTTTCATGCGCCACTCGGGCAGCGCGAACAGCCGCACGCCACGGCGGCCGGCAAGGTGATCCTCGCGTCCATGAACGCCGCTGACGTCGATCGCGTTCTCGTCGCCACCGGGCTCCCCCGACACACGTCGTCAACGATAACCACTCGTGAGGAATTCGCGATCGAGTTGGACCGTGTTCGCTTGATGGGCTTCGCCATCGACAACGAGGAGGAGTCGGAAGGCATTCTCTGCGTGGGAGCGCCGATTTTTGACCACCACCGCTCCTGTGCTGGGGCCCTCTCGGTGACGGGCCTTAAAGCAGACTTGAGCGATGGTGCCGTCGGCGAGCTTGGCAGCGTGGTTCGCGACTTCGCCAATCGCATCAGTACCATCATGAGTGGAGGTCGCCCGTGAAAGCTCTGGTTGTTCACCAACCCAATGACGTCCAGCTCAGTGACGTCCCAACGCCGAGTGCCAAACCTGGAGAAGTGCTGCTCGCGCCACTGGTCTCGGGGCTGTGCGGCACCGACCTCGAAATTATCAATGGCACCATTGACCCCGCGTACGTTCACTACCCAGTGACGTTGGGTCACGAGTGGGTCGCCCGCCGGGAGAGCGACGGACGACTCGTCGTCGTTGAAGGCATCATCCCCTGTGGGACCTGTGACGAATGTCAGCGCGGTGCAACGAATCGCTGCCGCGTCTACGACGAAATCGGCTTCACTCGCCATGGCGCCCTCAGTGAGTACATCGCGGTGCCCGAGCACCTCATTCACGAGCTCGACGCTGCGGTCTCCGTCTTCGACGCCGCCCTCGTCGAGCCCATGGCTGTCGTGTGGCGAGCACTCACCCGACTACCCCTCGCTTCGGGACTGCGCTGCCTCGTCGTGGGCGATGGCTCCGTTGCCCTCCTCGCGGTCCTCTTGTTACAGCGCTTTGCACCTTCGAGTGTCACGGTTCTCGGACTTCGAACGGCACAGGCCCCTCTCGCGCACGCGGCGGGAGCGGCATCATTCATCACCGCCCTCAACGACGAACGTTACGACCTCGTTGTTGAAGCAGCGGGTCAGGGGTCCGCTATCGCGAGTGCGTTCTCGGCAGTCGCCCGCGGAGGGCAGATCGTGCTGCTTGGATTGCCGGCCCAAGGCACCACGGTGGCTATTGCCCCGGATGACTTGGTCAACAATGACATCATCGTGCAGGCGAGTTTCTCCTACACCCGCCGCGCATGGGCCGAGGTGGTGGCCATGCTGAATGATGGACTCGTGCGACCCGCATTCTTAATCACGCACCGTTTTCGACTCGACCAGTGGCGAGAAGCACTGGCGACGTTAGCCACCCCCGCCGCCGACGAGCCTCGGGGAAAGGTTGTACTCACCACCGAACTGAGTGACGAGTCAGACTTCTTCGTGAGGTGATCATCCTCAACGAACGAGAGCGAGAAGAATAGAGGCATGAGCGAACGCGAGATGCCGTACGAAGTTGTCACCACCAATGAACGACTGGTCGAGTTACTCGCGCTCCACGCCGGTGAAGATCGCTACGCCTTCGACACTGAGTTTGATAACCGGCGTACGTACTACGCCCGTTTGGCCCTAGTGCAGATTGCCTGGCCCTCGTTCATTATGTTGGTCGACCCCTTCAGCGTTGACGTCCGGCTCCTCGAACCGTTGTTCAACTCGGACGCGACGGCCATTGCCCACGCCGCCATCAACGACCTCACGGTGCTCGATCACACCTTGGGGGTGCGGCCCCGTCGACTCTTCGACACGCAGGTCGCCGCTCAACTCGTCGGGCTTCGAGGTACCTCCCTGGCCTTTCTCGCCTCGGAACTGCTGAGCTTGACCCTCGACAAGACCGAGCAGACGAGTGACTGGACGGTCCGGCCGCTCAGTGCGGCCGCCGAAATCTACGCCGTCAACGACGTGGCTCACTTGTTCGATATCGCTGACGAACTCTTCAGCGACCTCACGGCACTCGGTCGCGTCACCGCATTCGACGAAGAGTGTGACGCAGTGCTCGCCACCACCGCTCGGGAAACGAACCCCCAGCAGTCCTGGTGGAATCTGCACAACCGCGAACAGATCCCCCGGGACGACCTCCTCGTGGTCCAGTACCTCGCCGCGGTGCGAGAAGAGTTGGCTGAGATGCTCAACATCACCCGCCGCTACCTGGTCTCCGACGAAACCCTTATCGCCATGGGCGCGGCTCGGCCTCGCACCACGCAAGCGGTAGGACGGATGCTCGGACGACGTGTTGACGAGTCCTTCGTGGGACAGTTTCTGCAGGCCATCGTCGATGCCGAAGCTGGACAGGGACCGGCACTCGAGCTCCCCGGTGACGAACGAGGGGACGACCTTCGCGCCTTGGTATCCGTCCTGCAGGCGCTGGTGTGGCAAACGGCCACGGCGATGTCCCTCGAGCCGTCGTTCCTCGCCTCGAAGAACGACATCCTGGCCCGTCTCGCGGGACGACCGAGCAAACTCGATCGGGGGTGGCGCAACGAAGTTATTACCGCCCTCATTGATGCCGTCACTGATGGCAGCTTCGCCGTCGCGTGGCGAGACGGTGCCCTCCAGCTCGTCGAACTACCCGACTGACTCCTCAACGATCGGACGCAGGTCTCGCCGCACCGATCCGGCGAACACGTAGCCAATCAGGCCGATGATCACCACGACCACGAGTGTGCCCACCGTGAACAGTTCAAAACGGAGTCCAGAGACGCCCCAACTGTCTTGGAATGAGTAGGACTCCCCGAAGATGCCGTTCAGGACGCTCGGGGCGATGGTGGAGACGGCGCCCACGATGAGGAAGATCAACACGACACTCGACAAGAGATAGAAGCCAAGCGTGCCGCCGGGCACCGTGTAGGGGCGATGGCGGTCGGGGAACTTTCGTCGCAGCACCATGATGGCCGGCACAATGACGAGGTACGAGAAGAGCAACGTCGACACCGCGGTGTTGAGTACGACGCGAAAGATGGAAGCCGACGAACCGTTCACGATCAACATGGCCGCGGCGGTGAAGAGCGAGCCGATGATGCCAGACGTGATGTTCACCCGCAACGGCGTGCCGAAGCGCTCATTGAAAACACCGAAATACCCATTGAAGTAGGTCCCGTCAGCGGCGGCCATGGCCTGCGTGCGGTCGGTCGAAATCATCCACGACGATCCCAAATTGATCACCGAAATGACGAACAACAGGGCCGCAATTTTGATCATGAAGCCGCTGAGCGGTCCGTAGACGCCGTGGAAGACAATCGACAGTGCACTCATGTACCCCGCGAGGCCACTGGTCTGGCTCGTCGGGAGGACCAGCACAATGGCCAGCACCGGCAAGAGGTACCCCAGTGCCGTGATGATGGTGCCCGATCGAATTGCCGGACCGGTGTCGTGGGCTGCGTCGAACATCTCCTCCGAGGCCGAATTCGGCGCCTCGAAGCCGACGTAGGAAAAGAGCATCACGGGGGCGGCGTAGAGGAAGCTCGAAATGCTGGGGCGAAGGAGTCCCCAGTGCTGCGGGGCGAAACCGTGCAGCAGGCCGTACACGCCGGTCGTCACGACCAGGAGTCCAAGAACGGCCATCTTGGCCCACGCACCAATGTTCACGTAGATCTTGCCCGTCTTGAGCGACATCACCGCCAGCAGTACCGCCACCCAGACGTACCCGAGCTTGAAGGCCCAGTCACAGACGCTCCCCGACGGAATGTGGACGACGAACGTCGAGAAGGTGCCGGTGGCGATGAAGGCGAGGGAGCCGCCCAGCCAAATTGGCGTCGTTACCCAGTACATAACGGAGGTCACGCCGCCGAGCAGACGACCAAAGGCGAACTTGGTCCACTGGTACGGACCACCCTCTTCGGGAAAGGCCGAACCGGTTTCGGCAAAGAGCATCGCGTACGGCACCATGAAGACGAGAACCAGAATGACACCCCAACTGACTGAGCCGAGCCCGCCGGAGGCCATGGAGCCAATCGTGTCCATGGAGATGACGGCGGCCACGATAAAGAGGACTATGTCCATTCGCCGCAGGGACTTGATGAAACGCTTTTCTTGCGCGGCCGCTAGGCCGGTTTGATTAATACGAACGTCGCTCATCGGTGCCCCCATTGATTGAAGGTCATTGTAGTGAGTACTCAGGTCTGCGGCGGGAAATCGCCTTCGAGGGAACGACGTTGACGGGTCGTGATCATCACCACCGCGCCCACGCCGACGAGCACGCCGAACGCCTGACTCGGGCTCAGTGGCTGGTGCAAAATCGGTACGGCGGCCACCGATGCGACGAGCGGATTCAGGCACCCGATTGCGGAGGAAATGGAGGCCGCCACGAACCGCTGGGCGTAGTTCAAAATGATGTGCCCCGTCGAGGGGATAACGGCCAGCAGGACGATCCAGCGCCAGTCAGCGGCGTGGGAACGCAAAATGTTCTCCCCCGAAAGGAGCCACACGGGGAGCATGAAGAGACCCGACAGTACGAGGGCGCTGGTCGTGAATTCCAGCGCGTCGTGGGTCTCGCGGGTGCGCTTACCCGTAAGCCAGTAACCCGTCCACATCAGCATCGCGCCCACCGCAAAGAGGTCTCCCTCGAGCGCGTTCGGGCCTCTAGCCCCCGGCCCGAGGACGGCAATTGTAACCCCGGCAATCGCCACCACAATCCAGCCAATGTCGCTCCGACGGAGTTGTTCATTAAACATCCGGCGTGCCGCCACCATCACGAGGGCGGGCTGAATGGCCCCCAGCACCGTGGCGTCAACGACGCTGGTCAGTTTGAGCGCGCAGAAAAACAGAAAAAAGTCGGCGGTCAAGAAGGCTGCCGGAATGAGCGATGCCCGCACCGTTTCCCAGTGCAGCCGGCGACCCGAGATGGCCAGCACGACTAACAAAAAAAGACCGCCGAACCACAACCGCCAGCACGTCAGTACCAGTCCGGACATACCGTAGGTCAACGTAGCGAAGACGCCGCCGAAGCCGGTCATGCAACTGCCCAGCACGGCAGCGCCGAGGCCTCGGGTCGCTGAACCGGCGGGGTGTTGCGTCACAATGTTCCACGCTAGCGGTGGCGACCACCTCGCTTCGTTCCTCGTGCGAGGATGGAGCATGACTGAATCATCGTCCGTCGAAAGTAATCTCACCCCCTTCGCCTTCCGCGCCGTCTGTGGTGTGTTCATCACGATTGGCGGGACCGCCGCCCTCTTTGGCCCCCTGCTGAGCGCCATCGCCGCGCGCTTCCACACCACCCTGCCAGTGGCGGGCACCAGTCTCAGTATCTATTTCGTCGGCGCCCTTCTCGGGATGTTGCTCGGGTGGTACCTGGTGCACCACTACGAGGGACGTATCGCCGCCGTCAGCGGCCTACTCACCATGACCGTTGGAGGCGTCGGTGTATCGGCCGCCGCGTCGGCGCACCACTGGATACTCTTCCTGCTTGCCTCAGCCGTGATGGGCCTCGGCTTTGGCATTCTGGACTTCACCCTTAATACGGTGCTCGCTCGCACCCCGGAGGTTGGTCGCGCCCACCGACTCTCCTTCGCCAATGCCTTCTGGGGCATGGGCTCCGTCATTGGACCACTCCTCATTGTCGTGCTCCGCCCCCATAATTTCCCACTTCTGTTCGCACTCGTCGGCCTCACGACGCTGGCCCTGTCCGGCCTGCTCCGTGGCATGAGTGCGCCGCCCACCCACCTCAATGATGACGTCACCGACCGCGCCACCCAACGTGCGAATCGCCCACTCCTGCTGACGTTCATCAGCGGCATGATGCTCTACGTCGCCCTCGAAATTGCGACGTCGGGTTGGCTGGCTTCCCACGTCCACGCCCTCGGTCACAGCCAGAGCGTTGGCTCACTGATTACTGCCGGATTCTGGGTGGGCTTTACCGCGGGACGCCTCGTCGGTGGGTGGCTCCATCGTTTCTTCAGTGCCGCCCGGTTGGTGCTCGGGGGTCTCGGCGTTGCCATCGTGCTGAGCCTGCTCGCCCTGCAACCCACACTGGCCCTCGTGGCCTACCCCTTGCTCGGTCTCGCCTTGGCAAATATTTACGTCTTCGGCATTATTTGGTACCAGTCCTTCGTGGGGACCGATCCGAGGGGTATCTCGATCCTCATCATCGCCACGATGGTGGGAGGAATTATTGGACCGAGTGCTATCAGCGCAATCGTGTCAGTCACCAGTGTTCGAGCGGTGCCGTGGTGTCTGGCGGGGATCGCCGCTTTGACCGCTGCAGTCTTTGCGAGTTCGTTGCGCTTCCGCCGCTAAGCGCGGGGTAGCGACTGGGCGTACATCAACGCAGCGGCGGGAAACCATGCACCGGCCGGTGGGTCGACCGTTCCCCAGAGTGGATCGAAGATGCCCTGGTTGCCCGCCGACGTTGGCCATCCCTTCGCGCTGTATTTCGAGTAATTCCACGCGCGATTGTTTTCCTGCGAGCCACACTGATCATCTGATGCGCCGGGGTTCTTCACCCAAAGGTAGGCGTCGAGCAACGGTGAAATTGTCCGAGTATTGGCACTCGGCAAAGGACCGACTTTCGACCCCGGCTGGTTGCACTCGTACCCCTGCTGGAGCGTGGCAATGACGCCCGACGCCTGGTTCGTGGTCACGCGAGTGCCGTTCGCCGCGACGTAGGTGGAGCTCTGGATCGCCGGCTGGTTGTAGGGGGCAGCCGCGTAGGTCGTCATCGGGTTTTCTCCCGCCCCGTTTCGGCTGGTGTCAATGACAAAGTGGGCCTTGGGCGACGCCCCACCCAAGAGGGCGGCGTAGGCCAGGTTCATCCGCGCAATGTTGTAGAACGGGTTCTTCGCGGTGCTGCTCCAGGCCCCGTAGGGGCTGAGCTGGTTGTACGTGTTCTTTGCTTCGGGCGCGTTGAATTGACTCGGGCAGTTGTTGAAGTTCCCCGGCTGTATCGACGTGGCGTAGTAGATGCACGACGAAAGCCAGTTGCCGTAGGCCACGTTGTTCGCCGTGTACTGGTGGTTGGCGACGTTGAGGAAGAAGCCCCGAGTTTGGGCCACGTTGGCTTGCGTGAGGCGAGCCGCCATCACGTTCACACTCTCCCACGACGGATTGCCACCATCGAGGTAGACGTAGGCGTTGGGGTCCGCCGAGAGCGCGTTCACCGCGTACTGCGTCTCCTGAATGCGCTCCTGGTCGGTGTAGGGAAAGCTCGGGTTGTTCCCGTTGTCGTAGTTGTAACAGGACGACGGCATCATGGCCAGCGAGTCGGGGTTGAGCAGTACAAGCGCCTTCGACTGACCGAGACCCTGTGCGAAGGCGGTGATCCACGTGTCAAAGGCGCCAGTCGAGGTTGCTCCGCCGAGTGACGTGGTCGAACACTCATTCCCCGGAATATTGAAGGCCACCAGTATCGGAAGCTGACCGAGGCTCGAGGCGTCGGCGATGGTCGAACTGACCTGGTAGGAAATTGACGCAGCAGAGTCCGGCATCCCATTGCTACTCCCGGTAAACCAGACCGCCTGTGGCACCTGCAGCAGGTGCAAGACGGCGTTGGCCGCCGTGGTGTTTCCCGCCTGATTCAGTTGTTGCACTTGCGTCAGGGCCGCACTCGCCGGCTGCGGCGTAAAGAAGATCGTCGAGGACTTGAGGGGCCCTTTGCTCGTGGAGGCGGTGGCCACGGTCGTCCCCACCGCCGTGGCGATGAGCAGCATGACCCCAGCACCCACACGCCACCAGTGGCCTCGGGTCGGGCGTCGAAGAGAGAACTCGAATCGCGCAGTCATGTGCAACGAAGATTACCGGTCTTTCGTGCGTCACTGGCACAAAGACCGAACAATTACATCGCGCTGAGCAACTCGTAAATAACGTGAGCGGCGGCGATACCGGTAATTTCCGCGTGGTCGTAGGCCGGAGCCACTTCCACTACGTCAGCGCCGACCAGGTTCAGGTTCTTGAACGATCGAATAATGCCCAGTAATTCTCGGCTCGTGATGCCACCCGCCTCGGGCGTACCGGTGCCGGGCGCGTGGGCAGGGTCGAGCACGTCAATGTCAATCGAGACGTACACCGGTCGATTCTCAACACGGGCGGCGATGCGCTCAATGGCGCCAGCGAATCCGAGGTAGTCAAATTCCGTCGCCGAGAAAATGTCGAAGCCGAGATCCGCGTCGTCAGACAAGTCCTTCTTCGAGTAGAGGGGACCGCGCACGCCGATGTGCATCGAACCGTCGCGGTCAATGAGACCTTCTTCCGAGGCGCGGCGAAAGGGCGTGCCGTGGGTGTAGGCGGCGCCGAAGTAAGTGTCCCAGGTGTCGAGGTGGGCGTCAAAGTGGAGAACGGAGATCGGGCCGTGCTTGGCCGCCATGGTGCGCAGCAGGGGCAGGGCGATGGTGTGGTCTCCACCAATCGAAATGATGCGCTTGGCACGCTCGTGGAGCGCTCGCGAGCCGTGTTCGATGTCGCGAATAGCTTCGTCGAGGTCGAAGGGGTTCACGCCCAAGTCGCCTGCATCGGCCACTTGGTGCAGGGCAAAGGGCGAAACATCGACCGCCGGGTTGTACGGACGCAGCAGTCGCGAGGACTGGCGCACGTGACTCGGGCCGAAGCGAGCGCCCGGCCGGTAGCTCACGCCAGTGTCGAAGGGAATGCCCAACAGGGCAATGTCCACGTCACTGACATCGTCAATCTGGGGCAAACGGGCGAAAGTCGGCAGACCGGCGTAGCGAGGGATTTTGGTGGCGTCAACTTGACCAATTCGACCATTGTCCACAATGCGTGGCACCTCATTGAACGACATAATTTCCCCTCAGAGACCGTGTGGTTTAGACACTAAAGGTTGGATCGATGCTCAAGTGCTCGTGCACGCCGAGCCAACGACCATCGATGAGCTGAAAGATGATGGTTTCGCGCTCACCGAGCAGGAGCGGCCCCGCAGGGTCGGCCACCGTGGTTCGCACCGTGTGGGTAAAGACACCGATCTCGTCACTCAGCATGGTGATGGCACCGTTACTCGACTCGCAGCCGAGCACCTGAAATCCATCGGCTTCCCAACGACGCCACAGCGTTTCGTAGGCCTCTCGGCTCGTGACCACGTGATCCACGTTGTGAAACACGAACGAGGACGTCGGAGCAAACGAGGCGAAATAGGCCTCCGAGTCGTGCGCGCCGAAGGCGGCCACCAGTGCGGTGGCCGCCGATCGAACGGCGTCGACAGTCATCGAACTTCCGCGCCCTGGGCCAGCGCCGCGGCCGAGGCGGCCACGGCGGCGTTCTCCGCCGTGCGGTCAGTGCCGCGGGTGATGAGGAAGTACAGAATGCCAGAGACGAAGAGTCCAATAATCCAGGAGATGTCGACGTAGTTGAGCTGCTTCACACCCCAACTCGTGTAGTACGGCGCCAGGTACATGAATGGCACCTCCACAATGATGCCGACAAAGTACGCGATGAGACCCTTCGAGCCCCAACGGCCGTAGATGCCGTTCGGGTTGAAGAAGTCCATGATGGCGAACTTTCCGTGGCGCACTGCGTAGAAGTCAATCAAGTTGATGGCGGTCCAGGGGGCCAACACGTACAACATGATGGTCAGTGCGTCGTAGACGGCCGACGAGGCCACGTTGAACAAGATGCCAAAGAAGCCAGCCACGACGCCGAGGAGCACAATGACCGCCACACGAGCCTTCGGACCAGTGGCCACGGGACGGAATGAGTCGATGGCGGTGACGACGGACAACATGCCCGAATACGCACCCATACCCATCGTGGCAACCAGGGCGAGGGTGGAAAGCACTACCAAGATGGTGCCGCAGTGGGCGATGGTGTGGTTACCAGCGAGGCTCAACCCGTGCAGGGCGTCGGAGGTGTTCAAGTAAATCGCCAGCCAGGCGCCCATAGGAATCAGCCAGATGGGCGACAACGAGCCGCCCCAGAAGACGGAGCTAATGAGCGAGCTCGACTTCGTTGAGGTTGGCAAGTAGCGGGTGTAGTCCGAGACGTAGGGCGCGTAGGTGATGTTGTACGACGCCGCCGAGGCGAACAGAGCGAAGAAACCAGCGGTCGTAAAGCCCAACTTCGATGACGATGCGGCGACCGTGACGTGGTAGCTGAAGAGCCCAATCGTGGTGATAATCCAGAAGGGGAACGACGCGAAGAACAGGGCAATGAAGACACGGTGAATCCAGTCGTGTCCGTAAATGGCGATAACCACGGTGAGGACCATCAATCCCACGGCCACCACGGTGGTGTTCCAACCGAAGAGGGACTTGATGCCAATCTTCAAAATGACGGTATCCACCACGAGGAAGGCCACAAACGTGAATGTCGAGGCGAGGAGGGGGAAGATCACACCGACGTAGCCAAACTGGGCTCGCGACTGAATCATCTGAGGAAGCCCGAGCTTGGGACCCTGCGCCGCGTGAGCAGCCATGAACAAGGTGCCGAACAACACGCCGGTAACAGTGGCCACAATGGACCACCAGAGGTTGAGACCCAGCACCGGCGCCAAGAGGCCAATCGAAACAGTGAAGGGCTGAAAGTTACCGAGAAACCAGAACGGTCCCTGGCGCCAGACCTTACCGTGTCGCTCTTTCTCCGGCACGTAGTCGATATGACGACTTTCGATGCTGTTGAGTCCGTCGTTACCTGCCATGATGCTCCCCCTTGAACAAACGTTGCTTCGACGCTAGTGCAGTGACGCCCGCGTCGTTGGTATCCACACTCGACATTCGCGGCCAAAAAATCTGCCAAGGTGGGACCGTGACAATTGTCAACTGCTCCCACCCCCTCGTTAGCGGCATGCAGGTCTACCCGGGTGACCCCGAGGTCGATATTTCGATCGCGCTCGAGGCATCACGTGATGGTGTGAACGTGTTGCGACTCCATATGGGGTCACAATCGGGCACGCACGTTGATTCACCGTTTCACGTCCGCAATGACCTGCCCACTCTTGATCAGTTGGACCTCCGTCTCTTCATGGGGCGCGCCGTGGTGGTCGATGCCACAGGTCTCGAGCCACGGGCAACAATTCCGCACGAGCGATTCACCAGTGTGGATCTCGCGGCCGCTCGTATTGTGCTCGTCCGCACCGATTGGTCGCAGTACTACGGCTCGGCGCACTACCTCGCCCACCCCGCGCCGTCCTTGTCGTCACTCGCGTATTTACTCGACCATGGCATCCACACCATTGGGCTCGACTGCCTGTCGTTAGACATCACCCCCGACGATCCGCTCGAAGCAACGCTGACGAACCACTACCTCTGGAGTGAAGCGGGGGGTGTGATTGGTGAAAACTTCACCAACCTGGTGGCCGTCACGTCGGCCACCCCCTATGTGTCGATGCTGCCGCTCCATCTCGGCGCGAGCGATGGCGCTCCCGTACGGGCCATCGCCTTCGACACGCTCGACTAGCGACGGTGGAGCGGCGTGGCTCCCAGTGGCGCCCGCCATTCGGCCTTCGCGAACACCAACTGCAGATCGGAGGCGTGTCGTTCGAGGAAGGCAGCTTCGCAATAGCGAAGGTACATGTCCCACATGCGCTGAAAGGCAGTGCCCAGGTTCATAGCGTCGTACTGCTGCTGATGGCGCGCCAAGTTCTCACGCCAGCGCTTGAGCGTCTCGGCGTAGTGGCGGCCGATGTCTTCGACGTCAATGAGTCGAAGGTCGCTCACCGAACTCGACGACGACACCATGGCCTCGAGGCTCGGCAGGAAGCCCCCCGGAAAAATCATGTTCTTGATGAAGTCTTCTGAGTTTTTCGTCCGCTCGTAACTGAAGTCTTCAATAGTGATGGCTTGGATTGCCATCAGGCCGTCGTCCTTGAGGAGAGCGGCGCAGGTCGCGAAGTAGGTATCGAGCTGACGCCAGCCGATGGCCTCAATCATCTCCACCGAGACCAACTTGTCGAAGGTACCTTCGAGGTCCCGGTAGTCGCGATTCAAAATGGTCACACGATCACTCACGCCCCGACGGGCGGCGAGCTCAGTGGCGTAGGCGAACTGGGCGTCGGAAATCGTTACTGAGGTGACGCGGCAACCAAAGTGTTCGGCGGCGTACACGGCGAGCCCGCCCCAGCCGGTGCCAATCTCCACTAGGTGATCGGTTGGTCGCAGATCGAGCTTGCGCAGGAGTCGCTCCAACTTGGCTTCGGACGCCTCAAAAAGTGACATCTCGGGCGAGTCGAAGTAGGCGCAGGAATACATCATCGTCTCGTCGAGCATGAGTGAATAGAACTCGTTCCCTATGTCGTAGTGCGCGAGAATGTTTTCCTTATCCCGACGTTTGTTCACCCGTTGGAACTTTCGCGTCACGGCAGTGACGGGCTTCATCGCGCGGGCGAAGCGGTCGAGGTAGCGCAGCAGAGGATCCATGTTGCGAATCGTGAACTGAATGAATGCCGTGAGGTCATCAACGTCCCACCAGCTCTCGGCGTAGCTTTCGCCAAAACCGACCGACCCACCCTTGACCAATGCGGTGTACGTACGGCGATCGTGCACCGTCACTTCAAAAGTCGGGAGCCCCTGACCGTAGGTGTGGCGCCCCGTTTCGTCGACCAACGTCACAGTGCCGTAGGTCAGACGGCGAAGCAACCACCGCAGTACTGCTTCGGACCAGCGGGACCGGCGGCGTCGGGCGGCGGCCTGACTTTGGGGGGCAATACGAGTCGACACTGCGTTACTTCTCCTGGGCACGCAGCTTGTTGGGATGCGTGATGAATGGGGCACGCTTTCGCCATAGGCGAAGCGCTTCTCGGTAGATGCCAAATGTTACGCCGTACGTGGCCAGCGGTCGACGCCAGATCAGTTGTGCCAGGCTGGCCTTGGTGATGGCCACGCGCTGCATAGACAGCGACGCATCAAAGATCCGCTCGTCACCTCGGCGATTTCCGAGGTGGAGGGAGAGGTGCTCACCCGGGGCGGGCACCGTGCACACGTACTCGTGATCCATTGTCAAGAAGGGCGAGACGTGGAGTTCCTTGGCGAAGCGATGGGCCGACGCCGCGGCGTCCAACACGTACCGGTGCCGTTCCAGCCACGGTGTCGAGCGGACCTCGAGCACCACGTGAGCCAGCACGCCGTGCTCGTCAAAGACATAGAACGTCGCGAGGGGGTTGAATAAAAAGCCCCAGGTCCGAACGTGAGCCAGCATCGCAATCCGACCACTCGGACGATCAAAGCCCGCTGCGGCAACTTCGTCGCGAATCGACGACGCCAAATCCACCGATCGGTCGCCACCAAAATCGTGCCGGCGGTACCAGAGAGCATCGGGTCGAGTCGTTGAGAAACGCGGGTGCAGAGCAGTCAACTGCTCGAGTTCGTCGAGGTAGAGATACGGCATCGTCGAGGCGTAGCGAAACTCGTGGGCCACCTGCCCAGTGGCCTCGGTCGCGAAGCGTTTGTGGCGGACCCAGCCCTGGTAAATCGCGCTGTTCACGGCACCAAAATCTCGACGGGAGCACCGAGGGCCTTGGCGACCACGTACCCACTACGACAGCCGTCCTCGTGAAAGCCGTACCCCCAGTAGGCACCGGCGTAGGAAATACCCGCGACGCCCGAGATCTCATCGTGACGTCGTTGCGCCGCCACCGCAGCCTCATTGAAGACGGGGTGGGAGTAGTGCATCGTGCCGATCACGAGCGCTGGATCGATGACATCGGTCTGATTGAGAGTGACGTAAAACGTCTCCGCGGCCTCGTGACCCTGTAAACGCGATACGTCATAGGTCAGCGTCGCCGCCCGAGCACCGGGGAGTCGTCGATAGTTCCAACTCGCACGGGCCCGCTCCCGTCGGGGCATGAGCGATGCGTCCGTGTGGAGGGTCGCCACGTTCGGCTGGTAGCGAATGGCGCCGAGAATTTCTTGCTCGGCCGCCGTTGGGTTCGTCAAAAGACTGAGGGCCTGGTCCGAATGACAGGCGAGCACGGCGTGATCAAAGGTCTCGGTGAGGCCATTGGCCGTTACTTCGACGCCACCATCAATTCTGGTAACTGCCGTAACGGGACTGTTGAGTCGGACGGCGTCGCCGAGCTCCACCGCGATCGCATCAACGTACTGCACCGAGCCACCCAGCACCGTGCGCCATTGTGGTCGGTTCGCGAGGGAGAGCAGGCCGTGATTATCGAGGAAGCGAAACAGCGCCTTGGCGGGAAACTCCGCGAACGTGGTCGGATCCGCGCTCCAAATCGCTGCGCCCATCGGGATGAGGTACTGATCGACGAAAAAAGTGCTGTAACGCCCTTGCGCGAGAAAGGACTGAAGGGTGATGTCCGATGGGGCCGGCGACGAAAGTAGTGCCGTTGCCGCTCGATTGAAGCGGACAATGTCGACGAGCATGCGCCAAAATAACGGGCGTACATAATTGCGTCGCTGCGCAAAAATCGTGGCAAGGTTTGAACTTCGCCACTCGACGTCGGCGACCTCGTCGGCGACCGAAAAACTCATGTCACTGGGACGTGAGGTGATGCCCAGTTCGCGAAAGAGGCCCGTCAGCAGCGGGTAGCACCGATCGTTGAAGACCATGAAGCCGGTATCAACGGGGTAGAACTCGCCGTTGCTCTCCACTTCGTGGGTATGGGCGTGACCCCCCAAGCGGCCATCGGCCTCAAAGAGAGTGACCTCGTGGTGAGCGTTGAGCAGGTGGGCGGTCGTCAGACCCGCTACACCGCTTCCGACAATGGCGATTCGCACTACTACCCTTTCGCAACAGACCGTGCTCGTGCACTCGCTGTACCCCGCTAGGAACGTTACCCGTAACCTAGGGACAGTTGTCAGGAGGACATATGGCCCACTACCGCACCACCATTTCGTCGAGGATGGATGTCGCTACCGCGTTTGACTACATGGCCGATTTTTCGAACGCCGCCACGTGGGACCCCGGCGTCGTTGCCGCGGAAAAACTGGGCGATGGACCGGTCGCTCTTGGTTCCCGATTCCTCCTGCAGGCGGCCTTTGGTAAGTCGGTTCTCCCCCTCGAGTACGTCATTGCGGCCTACGAACCCGGTAAGCGCCTGGTCTTAGTGGCCGAAACTGACAAGGTGAAGTCCGTCGACGAGATCACCTTCGCCTCGACGCCTGAAGGCTCCGCCGTTACCTACGACGCAGTGCTCGACACACGAGGCTCGTTCCGCTGGGCGACCCCGATTGTCGCGGTGATGTTTCGCGGCATTGGCAATAAGGCCCGCGAAGGGCTTCGTCGCGAACTCAATCGCTAATGAATAAGGCGATGGCGAGGGCTCTTGACGCCTTCCTCGAGGGCACGGTCGTGCTCAGTTTCTCGCGGGTCGGGTACCAGGTTCGATCGCGGACCGCTCACTGGGAAGCGTTACCGTCGCTCGAGGGACGCTGGATTGTTATCACCGGTGCGACCTCTGGTCTCGGTCTCGAGGCCGCCGAATCAATGGCGGTCGCCGGAGCCAATGTGATTCTCATTGGTCGCAACGAGGAAAAAACGAAGGGTGTCTGCGCAACAATCGCCGCTCGACACCCTCAGGTCAGCTTGTTCCCCGTGGTGGCCGATACCGGCTCCCTCGACGCAGTTCGTCAAGCCGCGAGGGCAATCACGGCTCTGACCGACACCGTGCACGTGCTCATTCACAATGCTGGCGCTATCGCCCCCGCCTTCACCACGAACGCCGATGGCCTGGAGGTCACCGTGGCGTCACAGGTAGTGGGACCATTTCTCCTGACGTCGCTCCTCGAGTCACTCCTTACCAAGGCGGCTCCCGGACGCGTCCTGACGATGTCCTCTGGCGGAATGTACAGCTGGAAGTTCTCCCTCGCCGACATGGTCATGACGCCGGCCAACTTCGATGGGGTGAAGGCCTACGCCCGGGTGAAGCGGGCCCAAGTCGTACTGACTCACGAACTCGCCCTGCGGCACGACCCCCGCACCATACTCTTTGCGTCGACCCATCCTGGTTGGAGTGACACGCCCGGACTCGCCGAGTCCTTGCCCAGTTTCTACCGCTTGATACGTCGTTGGTTGCGCACCCCCGCCGAGGGTATCGACACCCTGCTCTGGTTGGTGAGCACCCCAACGTTGGCCCGTCACGATGGCCACTTCTTTCTCGACCGCCGCCCCCGTAGTGAGTACAAGCTCCCGGGCACGCGAGCGAAGGATCCTCGTCAGGACCAGGAATCGTTATACGAATGGTGCGTTAACCAGACCTCGCCGCCCGCAGAGGATGTGTAAAAGTAGTTAGTATGACCGAACGTAATTGGAAATCGCAATGGCACTTGCACCCCGGGGTGCGTTCCGGGAGCGATCTCTCACTCGGTGAGCGGGCCGCTGACCGCATGCGTAACGCCATGGGCTCGTGGCCGTTTGTCTTTTCGTTCTTTGGCGTGATGATTGCTTGGGCGCTGACCAACACCTACTTTCTCCAGCACGTCCTCCACCACAAGGCTTTCGACCCCTACCCCTACATCCTCCTCAACCTTTTCTTGTCGATGATGGCCGGCGTCCAGGCCGCCGCACTCCTGATCGCGGCGAAGCGCTCAGACGCCATTAGTTCCGAAGTCGCGCTCCACACGTCGCAAAATACTGATGACATCAAGTTGCTCATCGCGGAAAGCACAGAAATGCTCCAGCAGGTGAAGACCAACACCGACTTGCTCGACGAGTTGCACGCCCACCTCAGCGCCATTAGCGAAAAACTCGGTGTCGATGGCGGCAACTTCGGCCCGCGATAGCGAAGAGACCGGCAACTTTTAGCGACGCTGTCGCTAAAAATTGTCCCTTTTCTTAGGTTGTCGACGTACCTTGTTCTCATGACTTCGTTACAAGACCGCACTCCCGAGACAGTGAACTGGGGGCCCGAATCGGCCGGCACTCGTCGGCCCCTCCGGTCAGTGCCGTCACGTCACTCGACCTCAGTTGCTCTGACGCTCGCCGGGATCGGCCTTGGTGCAGTGATTGCCGTTACGTTCACGACGTTCAGTGTGAGCGGACTGCACGCGGCTGGGGGATGGTGGCTCGACGCTGGCCGACTCTCCGGTATGATCGGTGGCTACGGGCTCCTCCTCATGACCATTCTGATCACTAGGTTGCCCGTGCTCGAAAAGGTCCTCGGGCAGGACCACCTCGTCCGGTGGCACCGCCAACTTGCGCCCTACACCTACTGGCTCCTCTTCGTTCACGTCATTACCCTCATCGTCGCCTACGCCCAGATGCAAAACACCGGTCTGGTATCGCAGACCATAAATTTCATCCTCCACTACCCCGACATGCTGGCTGCTTTCGTTGGGTTTGGTTTGCTCACCATGGCCGCCGCGACCTCAATTCGCCAGGCGCGTCGCAAGATGAAGTACGAGACCTGGTGGTCGATTCACCTCTACACCTACCTCGGACTCGCCCTGGTGTTCTTCCACGAAATTCGCACGGGCGTGGTCTTCCTGGGCCACCCACTGACCACGGCCGCCTGGGAACTGGCGTGGGCCGGCGTCGGAGCGCTGGTGCTGTTCGTGCGACTCGGCCAACCACTCTGGCGCAATCTGCGCTGGCAGCTCAAGGTGGCTTCGGTCACCGAAGTCGCCCCCAAGACGTACGCCGTGGTGGTCGAGGGCCGCAATCTCAATCGCATGGCCCTCTCGGGTGGTCAGTTCTTCCAGTGGCGCTTCATGACCAAGGGACTCTGGACACACTCACACCCCTACTCCATCTCGGCCATGCCTCGCCCTCCCTACATGCGTCTCACCGTGAAGAGCCTCGGCGATCAATCCAGCGCCCTGGCGCACCTCACGCCCGGCACGCGCGTCTTTGCTGAGGGGCCCTACGGCGCCTTCACTCATCACAAGACTGAGACCAAGCAGGTCGTCATGATTGCCGCCGGCATTGGCGTGACGCCACTTCGCTCGTTATTGGAAGATCTGCCCCACGGCGTGTCAGTCAACTTCATCATGCGAGCCAACAGCGTCGAGGACATCGCTCACCGCGAAGAGCTGCGGGACTTCGTAGCGGCCCGCTCGGGCTCCTACGCCGAGGTAATTGGGCTACCCAACGAGGTGCCCTTTGACGGCGCGGTGTTGACAGCACTTGCGCCGGCCATTGCCTCCAGTGACGTCTTCATGTGTGGCCCCGACGGCTTCATGAACTACGTCCAGTCCGTCTTGACTTCCCTTGATGTACCTGCTTCACAAATCCACTACGAAAGGTTTACCTTCTAATGATGCGCCGAGCCCCCTTTGTTCTCGTCGGAACCGTCGTCGGACTCTCCTCCGTCCTCACCTTCCGCTCCACCCCCGCCACCATTCACCTCTCGCTCTCGGGCGGATCGGGTGCCCTCGGCGCCGTCTCGACGGGAGGCACTACGACATCGACCAGCGTGACGTCAACGTCGACGCCCTCGTCGACGAGTACGGTGCCTACCAGCTCGCCAGCCCCCACCACCACAGCCGCCCCTTCGTCGGCAAACGTCGCATCGTCGACCGGGGTCGCCGTGAGCCACGCGCGCTGTGCGACGACCACGTCGACGGTCGCGCCCGCCACCACGACACCGGCCCCCACAACCTCCACGGTGCACTCGATCCCCGTTGGGCCGAGCGGTACCAGTGGCCCCAACGGCTTCGGTGGAGACGACAACGGTGGTGACAACGGTGGCGACAACGGTGGCGAACTCTCCGCGGCGGGCGCAGTGCACGTGACGGCGACGGCGTCGCCAGTGCCGTCCACCCGGGTGGCACACGCGGTAACGACCACCACGATCTGCACGGCTGCCAACGGAGCCACGGCGAAGACGACGAAACCGAAGCCGAAGCCCAAGCACCCGGCCACGACGACCACGGTGCACCACACGCCCACGACGACGACCAAACCGCCAGTCACGACCACGACCAAACCGCCAGTCACGACCACGACAGTTGCGCCGACAACAACGACCACGGTGTCGGCGGTTCGGACGGCAACTGGCGCCACGTATAACTACAACTTCGGCACCATGTCAGTAGCGGTAACGGTCAATGGCAAGACGATCAAGAGCGTGAAGGTCGCATCGCTTGATGATTTTGGTAATGGCCGTTCGCAGTACATTGACCAGCAGGCCATTCCGCAACTCATTAACGAAGCGCTGGCCGCCCAGAGTGCCAATATTGCCACCATTTCGGGTGCCAGTTACACCTCCGCCGGTTTTCAAGCCTCACTGCAAAGCGCCCTCACCAAGCTCGGCCTCTAGCCATGGCGACGTTCGTTCGGCACGAACGGTTTGAAGTCATGGGCACCGTAGTGACGTTCGATTTTGCCTCGCTACACCCCCAGCTCGACGAGCGACTGACCGACGCCAAGGAATCGCTCCGGGAAGCCGACGACGTGTTCTCGCTATGGAAGCCCGCAAGTCCGATGAGTCAACTGCGTCGCGGTGACATCACGCTCGGTGATGCACCCGCGATCATTCGCGACGTGCTTGATCAATGTGCCGTGGCGAAAGAAATGAGTGACGGCTGGTTCGACCCGTGGGCACTGCCCAGTGGCGTTGACCCAACTGGCTTCGTCAAAGGCTGGGCCGCCGAAGTGGCCGTAGCGCATTTCGCCGAAATCGACCTCCAGGGCGTCATTATTAACGCCGCTGGCGACATTGTGGCCACGGGCGTGAGTGCCGACGGCGCCCCATTGTTCGGCGGTATTCTTTCCGCCGCCGACCCCCATCGACTCATTGCATCGGTGCACATTGACCACGCGCTCGCGACCTCCGGTGGCTACGCACGGAGTCAGCACCTTTTCAACACCAAGTCCAGCCATTTCGGGGCGCGCGCCGCCAGCGCCAGTGTTGTCGGCCCACATCTCGGAATGGCTGACGCCTTCGCCACCGCGGTGGTCTGTGGTGGACACGACGCCTACGAAGTTATTGCACACCTCGACGACTACGACGTTTTCGTGCAGTACTACGACGGCACGACCGAAGCGAGTGCCGGCTTTCCGTTCGTCGACAACTAGCTCCGGCGCGCTGAGCGCACGGGCGCCAGCATGACCATCACCGGGTAGGTAATAAACGCGATGGCGAGGTGCATCCACACGAGCACAAAGACGGCGGTAGCCGGCTGTCCGAGCCACCAAATCGCGACATCGGGCAAGAAGGTCACGAGAACAACGATGACCTCGAGCTTCAGATAGAGCCGCTTCGCTTTCGAGGAAATGCGAGCCACGATGGGCCAGGCGACGCCAGCCCCGAGAATGCCAATAACCGTGAGTTTGGCGTAGTCACCGAATTGAAAGTGTTGGTAGTGGCGCTGGTCGGGGTAGACGGCGACGCCAATCTTCGCCAGGAGCCAGTCGGCCACGAGCGAGAGCACGATCGCCACGCATGTCGCCACGGCCACCATCGAGGTCGCTGGCGGGCGTTTCGGAGCGAAGTCAATGTCGAAGGCATTCAAGACGGGACGCAGCGGCGCTGGAAACTGCTCAAGAGAAAGTTGCATAGCACTCCATTTCTGGGAAACAGTCTAGGAACGAATCGGACTACGACAGTTCGCCGAGCGACGCATCTTCAAGAAAGGTGCGGAGCTGCCGACCCATATCGCGAGCGGCCCCCGAAATTTCTCCGAGGAGGGACCCTTCAATTGAGGTGTCATCGCCCGGCTGATACAGCGAGAGTCGCATACCTCGTCCGCCTCGACGAGCCACCACGGTCCACGGCAAGCCCGGGACGCCCGAGTCGTGCTCGGCCACAATGTCCGAACCCGCGAGTTGCAACGTCCACTCGGGAGAACGCGCCGCCTCGAGCACTCGCATGAGGTCCGAAGACTTCGAGAGGCTCATGCCTCGCAGGTTTCTTTGAGTCGCTCCAGCGTCGTGCGGATTGAGGTGCGGGTAAACGCGGCTCGGTCAAAGCTGGCTTCGGCGTCTTCTTCGAGGAACGAGGCGGGTCGACGATCCGACCATGATTCGCGGAGTTCGCAGCCGTCGTCAGTAGGAGTCAGGGTGAAGAGCCAGTCGGAGATGTCGTACTTCTCCCACGTCACGTGGAACCCGAAGGTAGTCGTGGGCTCAAAGTGTGTCACAGTGGCGGTGGTCGACCACGTGTCATCACCGCTTTTATTGGTACCTTCAAAACGCGCACCGAGTGCTGCCGTGGTGGCGCCATCGAGCCACGCGCCGCCCGTGTTCTCGGGCGACCACGACCCCATCAGGGCAAGGTTGCTCACGAGAGCGAAGACCTTTTCGGGCGAAGCGGCAATGGTGATACTGTCAGAAAAATCAAACAAGTCCATGTAGTGACACTAGGCACTGCCTGTGTCGTACGGGGCTATCCCTGGAATCGAGCCTTCGACGCCTCGAGCTCGGCGAGCGCAGCTTCACGGTTCGCCCAGTTCTCAACCTTGACCCACTTACCCTCGTCGAGGTCCTTGTAGACGGTGAAGAAGTGCTTGATGCGGTCGAGCGTGGCCTGAGGCACGTCGGTGATGTCGTTGGCCGACTTCCATGCGGGGTCGTAGGTCGGGACGCAGATCAGCTTGGCGTCTTCGCCCTTTTCGTCCGTCATGACGCACATGCCCAGAATCTTCGTCTGAATGAGGCAGCCAGGAAACGTGGGGTAGGCCGTGAGCACGAGGGCGTCGAGGGGGTCGCCGTCGCCACCGAGAGTGTCGGGGATGAAGCCGTACTCAGCGGGGTAGCCCATCGACACAATCAAGTGGCGGTCCAGCATGATGGTGTGGGTTTCGTGGTCGTATTCGTACTTGTTTTGGCTACCAGCCGGGATTTCCACGATGACGTTGACGGTGCTCACTGCGACTCCTTGCGAAAAGGTGGCGTTCGCCACTCGGACAACTTTAGTCCTAGAAGGTTGTCACGCCCACTGAATTTTGCTCTCTACACTTGAGGCGTCACGAGCGTGGCGCTTGAGGAGTTTTCAGTGGAACGCATTGGTGTTGTGGGCTGTGGCCAGATGGGTGGCGGTATCGCCGAGGTGTGCGTACGGTCCGGTCTTCACGTCACGGTCGTCGAATCATCCCCCGAGGCGCTCGAGGTCGGCCGCACGCGAGTACTCGCCGCACTGGCGAAGTCCCACGAACGTGGCAACCTGACTGAGGCGGAACACGACGACGCCACAAAGCGCCTGCACTTCACAACGACGCTCGAGGAGCTCGCTCCGGTGGAGGCTGTCATCGAAGCCGTGTCCGAGCAGGCTGAGATCAAGTACGACCTCTTTCGTCGCCTCGGTGAGATCTGCGGCGCCGCAACCGTGCTCGCCTCGAATACGTCCTCCATTCCGATCCACTCGATCGCCGAGGTAACGGCCCACCCCGAGCGCGTCATTGGACTGCACTTCTTCAATCCAGTCCCTGTCATGAAGTTGGTTGAGGTGATTGCGGCACCGCGCACGAGTAGCGAGGCCAAGCGCCTCGCCTACGACCTCGCCGCCACGCTCAACAAGACGGCCATCTCCGCGCCGGACCAGGCCGGCTTCATCGTCAATTACCTGCTCATTCCGTACCTGGTGAGCGCCATTCGACTGTTCGAGTCCGGCCTCGCCAGCGCCCAGGACATTGATAACGGCATGATGCTCGGTTGCGCCCATCCGATGGGCCCGCTGCGCCTGACCGACCTCATCGGACTGGACACGACGTTGGCCATCGCCGACCTCCTCCACGACTCATTCCACGAGCCCCACATGCAGGCACCGGCTCTGCTGCGCTCCATGGTGCGAGAGGGCAAACTCGGGCGCAAGAGCGGCGAGGGCTTCTTCTCCTACCCCGCGAACGGGGCGTAGCGGACGTTCTACGTAACGGGGTTGCGGTGAGCGAAACGCTCATCGCGGTGTTCCTCGTTGGCCAGTACTTCCACCAAGTGGTCCACCGCATCGTAGATATCGACAAAGCGGAGATAGAGCGGCGCGAATCCGAAACGGGCGATGTCAGGGTCGCGGAAATCACCAGTGACGCCGCGGGCAATCATGGCTTGCACAATCCCGTAGCTCTCGGCGTGTCGAAGCGATACTTGCGAGCCTCGACGAGCGTGGTCGCGCGGCGTGACGACCTCAAAAACACCCGGCAAGCGCTCGTCGACGAGCGCAATAAACAGGTCAGTGAGGGCCAAACTCTTGACCCGCAGGGCGGCCATCGAGGTTCGGGCGAACACATCGAGGGCGCCGTCCAGTGCCGACAACGCGAGAATTGACGGCGACGAGGTCACAAAACTTCGCATACCGAGCGCCGGTACGTAGTCAAGGGTGAAATCGAATGGGCGGGCGTGGCCGAGCCAGCCCGGCAGCGGATTCGTGATCACGTTCTGCCAGCGTGGGGCAATGTAGCCAAAGGCGGGGGCGCCGGGACCACCGTTGAGGTATTTGTACCCACAGCCGGCGGCGAAGTCGACATCGGCACCCACGACATCCAACGGCACGGCGCCCGTGGAATGAGCAAAGTCCCAGAGCATCAGGGCCCCCGCGGCGTGGACCTGCGCGGTAATGCCCGGCAAGTCCAGTTGTTCGCCGGTGCGGAAGTCAACATGGGTCAACATCACGAGGGCCACGTCGTCACTTAAGTGGTCGGCCAACGTGGCGCGATCAATAGCCCGTACTTCAATCGGACGGCCGGCTCGCGCGGCGATGGCCTCGGCAATGTAGACGTCGGAGTGGAAGTTGGCGGCGTCAGTGATGAGCACGTGACGATCGGGGCGAAGTTCGAGGGCGCCGCCAATCAACTTGGCGAGCATGAAGGTCAACGTGTCCGCGCACACCACGTCGGACTCAGGGGCGCCGATCAGCGTGGCCAGACGGGCCCCCACCGTGAGGGGCTTGTCCATCCACCCAGCGGCGTTCCACGACCGCACCAGCCCCTTCGCCCACTCCTCGTTGAGAGCCGTTTCGACCCGTTGCTTGGCCTCGATGCTCAATGGTCCAAGCGAATTACCGTCGAGGTAAATCTCACCATCCTCGAGCAAAAACGAGGATCGAAGTGGCGCCAGCGAGTCACCGTCGTCCAACAATTGACAGTCATCACGAGTTATCACAGTAGGGACCTCACTTCCCAGAGTTCGGGATACAACCGCATCCCGAGTGTTGTTTCAAGATACGCCATCCCGTCGGAACCGCCGGTGCCCTGACGGCGCCCAATTTGGCGTCCGGCCATCAGCATGTGCTGGTGTCGCCAGGTCATCAAGTGCTCGTCGTGGTCAAGCAGGAGTTCGGCCAACTCGTGCAGGGCAGCGCGTTCGGGCGTCTCGTGTGAGCGGTACAGCGAAACCAACTTGTCGAGATAGCTCTCGTCGCCGGGCACTAACGCCGCCACGGCCTCGCGAAGTCCGTCGGCGAGTGAGGGTCGCTCGGCGATGCCACGCAGCCACGCTTTCGTTTCATCACTGAAGAGCGGGAACGACAGCATTGATTCCTTGCCGCCACCACTCAGAAATTCGATGGCTCGGAATTGGAAGGACTGAAAACCGGACGCTGGATCAAGTGGGTCACGGAAGGCGAGGAATCCCTCTGGTGACATCGTCTCAAGGACCGCGAGGTGACCGATAAGTAAACGTTCGACCGTGACCACGCGGGTCAGATGAGGACGGGCGCGCCACGGCGCGCCCTCCAACAGGGCCGCCGTGGCCCGTTCAATCTCGTCAATAATTACCTTGAACCACAGCTCGTAGCTCTGGTGGACCACGATGAAGAGCAGTTCGTCTGGTGCCCCCTCAGTGAGGGGGACCTGCAGCGTCAATAAATCAGTGATTTTGAGGTACGTCGAGTAGTCGGTGCCGGCCATTATTAGCGCGTCAACGGCTTGTACTTGATGCGGTGCGGGGTATCGGCGTCGGTGCCGAGACGCTTATGGCGGTCAGCTTCGTAGTCCGAGAAGTTCCCCTCAAACCAGCGAACGAGGGCGTCACCTTCAAAGGCCATGACGTGGGTCGCGATGCGGTCGAGGAACCATCGGTCGTGGCTAATCACGACGGTGCAACCGGGGAAGCCGAGGAGTCCGTCCTCGAGGGCACGAAGGGTGTCGACATCAAGATCGTTGGTTGGTTCGTCGAGGAGTAGAACATTGCCACCGCTGCGCAAGACCTTGGCCAGCTGCACGCGGTTGCGTTCACCACCGGAGAGCTCGCCGACCTTCTTTTGCTGGTCGGACCCCTTGAAACCGAAGCTCGCCACGTAGGCGCGAGCGTGGATCTCACGGTTACCGACGATCATGTGTTCCTGACCACCACTGACCTCGTCAAAGACGGTGGCCTGGGGGTCGAGGCTGTCACGGGACTGGTCCACGTAGGCGAACTGCACCGTCGAGCCGACCTGCAGTTCGCCACTGGTGGGCGCTTCGATCCCCGTCAGCATTTTGAACAGGGTCGTCTTACCGGCACCATTGGCACCAATGATGCCCACAATGCCGCCCGGGGGCAACATGAAGTTCAAGTCTTCGATGAGGAGGCGGTCGTCAAAGGCTTTGGTCAGGTTCGTCGCGTTGACCACCACGTCACCCAGACGTGGTCCGGCGGGGATCGCAATTTCCATCTTGTCGGCCCGACGTTCGGCGGCTTCAGCTTCAGCTACGAGATCGTTGAAGGCGTTGAGACGGGCCTTACCCTTGCTCTGACGGGCCTTCGGGGCCATCCGAATCCATTCCAACTCGCGTTCAAGAGCGGCCTGGCGAACCTTGTCCGACTTTTCTTCCGCCGCGAGTCGCGCCTGCTTCTGCTCGAGCCAACCGGTGTAGTTCCCCTCGTAGGGGATGCCGTGGCCACGGTCGAGTTCGAGAATCCACGACGCGGCATTGTCAAGGAAGTAGCGGTCGTGGGTAATGGCAACGACGGTGCCGGGGTAGTCCTGCAGGGCCCGCTCGAGCCAAGCGACCGACTCCGCGTCCAAGTGGTTGGTGGGCTCGTCCAACAGGAGAAGGTCGGGCTTCGAGAGCAGCAGGCGGCAGAGCGCGACGCGGCGCTTTTCGCCACCGGACAGAGTGGTCACGTCGGCGTCGGCGGGAGGAAGGCGCAGTGCGTCCATGGCAATCTCGAGTTTGCGATCGAGGTCCCACGCCTCGAGGGCGTCAATCTTGGTTTGCAGGGTTGCCTGCTCGGCCAGAAGGGCGTCGAAGTCGGCGTCGGGGTCGGCGAAGCCCGCGCAGACTTCGTTGAAACGGGCCAGAAGGTCGCGTTGTTCGGCCACTCCATCGGCCACGTTCTCGACGACGTTCTTGGTCGGGTCCAGCTGGGGCTCCTGGGGCAAATAGCCCACGGTAAAGCCCGGGGTCAGGCGAGCTTCTCCCGAAAAGCCGTCGTCCAGTCCCGCCATAATGCGAAGGAGTGACGACTTACCGGAGCCGTTGGAGCCGATAACGCCAATTTTGGCGCCCGGGTAGAACGAAAGGTTGATGCCCTTGAGGACCTCGCGGTCCGGTGGGTAGAAGCGGCGCAAGTCGCGCATCGTGTAGATGTACTGAGCAGTCATACTCCCATTCTCCCACGTCGCTCGCGTGACCGACGACCTTGGGGACACCCCTAGTATGAGGGCATGTCCTCCCCCCAGACCCCCCTCCACCGTCACGCCCCTGATTGGCTCATTCTGACCATTGCGTGTGTGGCTCAATTCATGGTCGTCCTCGACGTCTCCATCGTCAACGTGGCTCTGCCCCACATGGGCTTTGACCTCCACCTCAACCAGACCAAGGCCCAGTGGATTGTCAACGCGTACGTGCTGACCTTCGCTGGCTTCCTCCTTTTGGGTGGGCGTTGTGCGGACCTCTTTGGCCGTCGCCGCGTCTACCTCGTCGGCGTCCTCATCTTCACGCTGGCCAGCGTGGGTGCCGGTATGGCCCACACTGGTGCTGAGATGATCATTGCTCGCGCCGTACAGGGACTGGGTGGGGCCATTTTGTCCCCCGCCACGTTGACCATCATCGTGACGACGTTTGCTGGACCTCGGATGCCGAAGGCAATTGGTGCGTGGAGTGCCGTTGCCGGCGCGGGTGGCGCCGTCGGTGGCTTAGCTGGTGGCCTCCTCACCGGACTCACCTCGTGGCGCTGGTGCTTCTTTGTCAACGTCCCCTTCGGCATCATCGCTACCGTCGCCGCGGTGATGTACTTGCAGGAGCGTCGTAATGCACAGTCGACCGCAAAACTCGACATCACGGGTGCCCTGTTGATCACCGGTGGACTCAGCGCCTTTATCTACGCCGTGGTCAACACCACGACGGCGGGGTGGGGTGCCAGTTCGACGCTGCTGTGGCTTGGTGTGGCGGCGTTCGGCATTGTCGGCTTCGTTTTCTGGGAGGCCAAGGTGGCATCGCAGCCACTCGTACCCTTCCGCGTTTTTCACTCTCGCCCACTCACCGTGGCCAACCTCGTGATGCTCCTGGCTGGTGGCGCCTTCTTCTCAATGTGGTTCTTCTTGACGTACTACTTCCAGGAAATTCTCGGGTACGGCGCCGTCCGTGCCGGCTTCTCGTTCCTCCCCATGGCGGTGGCCATCATCATTGGCTCGCAGGTCTCGTCGCGACTCCTCGTGCACGTCGGTGTTCGCCCCATCATCCTCATTGGCTCGGCGCTCGCCACTGTGGGCTTCTTCTGGTTGAGCCTGATCACGATTCACTCGACCTACTGGGCCGATCTCTTGCCGGCGTCGTTCGTGGCATCGTTCGCCATGGGACTGCTGTTCGCTCCCCTCGCGACCGCCGCGACCGCAAAAGTCGATCGCGCCGATGCCGGCCTAGCGTCGGGCGTCTTGAACTCGTCGCGTCAAATTGGTGGCTCCCTGTCGCTCGCGGTACTCGGCACCATCGCCGCCGACCGAACGGCCTCGGTCATCGCAGCCGCCAGCCACGTCCAAGGCGCGATGATGACGAAGGTCCAGGAAATGACTGCCTTGCACGTGGCGTACGTCGACGGCTACGTCCGCGCCTTCCAAGTGGCCGGTGGGATTACGGCCCTGGCCTTTTTCATGTCATTGCTGATGCCCGCCGGTGTTGGTCACCACTCGAGTCACGCCGCCCCCGCCCCCGAAGCGGCCGGGGCCGCTGGCCACTAGGTCAGCGCACGCCACCCGCTACTGAGGGCTATTCTCACTAGCGAGAAAGTTTTCGAGGGAGTGCGGGCGCTGTTTTGCCCCATTCATTCGTTAATCGACCCATTCGGGTCATCTATACAAGGGAGAAATACATGAGGAAGTTCCAACACCTCGTCACCACCCTCGGCGCCAGTGCACTGGTTCTGGGTACGTTGACGATGGGCGCCGCTACGACGGCGACTGCCGCTACCGCGTTCAAGGCCTGTGTCGTCACCGACACTGGTGGTATCAACGACAAGTCCTTCAACGCTTCCGCTTGGAAGGGTCTGCAGGATGCCAAGAAGATGGACCCGAGCATTTCGATCTCGTACCTCTCGTCGAAGTCCAGCGCTGACTACGCGCCGAACATCACCACGTTCGAAGGCCAGAGCTGTGGCATCATCGTGACCGTCGGCTTCCTCATGGACGCCGCGACCGCCGCTGCCGCTGACGCCGCACCTACGCAGAAGTTCGCCATTGTCGACGACGCGCCCGTGACCAAGGTTTCGCACAACGTGTTGGCCCTGCAGTACCAGACCAACCAGGCCGCTTTCCTTGGTGGCTACCTTGACGCCGCTACCTCGAAGACCGGTGTTGTTGCCACCTACGGTGGTATGAACTTCCCGACCGTTGCCATGTACGAGAGCGGCTTCATTGCCGGTGTGCGTTACTACAACAAGGTGAACCACGCCCACGTCAAGGCCCTGGGCTTCAAGCCAAGCAAGGGTACGTGCACCCTGGCAGCCTGCCCCGGTACCGGTACCTTCATTGGTAACTTCTCCGACCAGACCGCTGGTAAGCAGGACACGCAGAACTTCTTCGCCGAAGGCGCCGACATCGTGTTCCCCGTCGCTGGTTCCGTGGGCCTCGGCTCGGTCGCTGCCGCACAGCAGGCCGGTGCTGGTCACTACGTGACCTGGGTCGACTCGAACGGCTGTGTCTCGGACGCTGCTCAGTGCAAGTACTTCAACGCCACCGTGGCCAAGGGTGTTGAGCCCTCGGTTGCCGCTGCTGTTGAGGCTGCTTACGCTGGCACCTTCAAGGGTGGCACCTACCTGGGCACCCTCGCCAACCAGGGCACCGCGCTCGAGTACAACTCGACCAACGCCTCGGCTGCGGTGAAGGCTGCTCTGGCAACCATCACCAAGGGCATCGAGGCCGGCACCATCTCGGTCAACCCGAACGCGTACCCCGCGACCAACTAGTCACACCACGCACGCAGCGCGTGCCGTGACGAAAAAGACCCGGGCCCGATGGCCCGGGTCTTTTTCATGACTACGATGGAAAATCATGCGTGTTGAGCTACGAGGGATCACTAAGCGTTTCGGGTCCTTCACGGCAAACGACGCCATTTCACTGACCGTCGAGCCAGGCCAGATTCACTGCCTGCTCGGTGAAAACGGCGCGGGAAAATCCACGTTGATGAACGTGGTGTTCGGTCTTCTGCACGCCGACGAGGGTCAGATTCTCATCGACGGTGAGCCCGTCACCTTCGCAAACTCCGGCGACGCGGTGCGTAAGGGCATTGGCATGGTGCACCAACACTTCATGCTGGTCCCGGTCTTCACTGTTGCCGAGAACGTCGTGTTGGGGTTTGAGCCGACCAAGTCGCTGGGTCGCCTCGACGCGAAGGCCGCCGCCGAGCAAATTCGCGCCCTGAGCGCCCGGTTCGGTCTCGATGTAGACCCCGATGCAATCGTTGAAAATCTTCCCGTCGGTCTCCAGCAGCGCGTCGAAATCATCAAGGCACTCTCGCACGACGCCGAGCTCCTGATCCTCGACGAACCGACCGCCGTGCTGACGCCTCAGGAAATCGATGCCCTCATGGACATCATGCGCTCGCTCGCCGCGGCCGGTAAGTCAATCCTGTTCATTACGCACAAACTCAAAGAGGTGCGGGCTGTCGCCGACGTCATTACCGTCATTCGACAGGGTCGCGTCGTTGATACGGTCTCACCGTCGCTCTCGGAGAGCGAACTCGCCACCGCGATGGTCGGACGCAGTGTCTCACTCACCGTGGCCAAAGTAGACGTTGCCGTTGGCGCCGCCGTCCTCGAGTTGCGAAACGTCACCATTCGTGACGATCGTGGTGTCGCCGTCGTCAATAACGTGTCGCTCGACGTACGTGAAGGGCAGATTATGGCCATTGCGGGCGTTCAGGGCAACGGACAGACAGAGCTCGTCGAGGCTATCGCCGGACTTCGACACGTGGAGTCGGGCACTATCACGCTGGGCGGACGCGATATCACGAACGCCTCCCCTCGCCATATTCTCGACGCTGGGCTCGGCCACGTTCCCGAGGACCGACAGCGCGACGGACTCGTGCTGTCGCTCAGCGTCGCCGACAACCTCGTGCTTAATTCGGCGGGCAAAGCACCCTTCGCCAAGGGCTGGAATCGCCGTCTTTCGACCGTGCGCGACAACGCAACCGCCCTGGTCGAACGCTTTGACGTTCGCACCACTGGGATTGACGCCGAGGTGGGCTCGTTATCGGGTGGCAACCAACAGAAAGTTATTGTGGCTCGCGAACTCTCTCGCGACATCACCTGCTTCATCGCGGCGCAACCAACGCGCGGTCTGGACGTCGGTTCCATTGAGTACGTCCACTCCCAGATAGTCGCTGAACGCAACAGTGGTCGTGGCGTGGTGATCGTCTCATCGGAACTCGACGAGGTGCTCGCGCTCGGCGATCAAGTCGCCGTCATGTTCGCCGGAACCATTGTGGACGTCGTGAGTCCTGACGTTGGGCGCGAGGCCATCGGACTCCTTATGGCCGGCGGTGGACAATGAACCGACCGTCCCTCCGTCGCATCGGTGAGAGTCCGTCACTCTTGACCTTCTTTGCGCTGGTGCTGGGCTTTCTTATCGGCGCCATCGTCATTATCGCCACCACGGCTCCCGTTCTCAACGCGTGGCGTCACCTCTTCAGTTCACCGACCGCTATTTTCCACGCACTCAACGTCACCTTCGACAATGTGGGGGCGGCCTACCGTGCGCTCTTCGTCGGCTCGATTGGCAACCCCAGCAACTTCGCCCACTCGATCGCCACTGGTCAGTCCTGGACGGCCACCCTGACGCCACTCTCCGAAACCCTGACCTACGCCACGCCGTTAGTCATCGCGTCCATGGGCGTCGCACTCGCGTTCCAGACTGGCATCTTCAATATCGGTGCCAACGGTCAGGCCATTCTGGGTGGTATCGGTGGTGCCTGGATCGGCTCGATGGTGCACGCACCAATGGTCATTCACTTGCCATTGACCTTGCTCGCGGGCGTGGTCGGAGGGGTCGTTGGTGGCCTGATTCCTGGCATCCTTAAGTCCTTCGCCGGTGCCCACGAAGTCATCGTCACGCTGATGCTCAACTACGTGATTGCCTTCTTCCTGGTCTACGTCGTCCAGTCCACGCCGCTGCAACAGCCCGGCCAGTCGAACGATATTTCGCGCACACTGGACCACTCCGCGATCCTGCTGCCACTCTTCGGAGCGGGCTCAGGACTTCGCGTCAGTTACGGCATCGTTGTGGCGGCGGCCGTGGTGGCCTTTGGTTGGTGGTTCCTCAACCGCTCCACGCTGGGCTTCGCTTTCCGCGTAACCGGTGCCAACCCCAACGCGGCTCGGGCCGCTGGGTTCAATCCCAAGCGCATCATCATCCTCGTCTTCATGATTTCCGGTGGACTGGCCGGTCTCGCCGGTGTTGTGCAGTTGGCCTCCACCAACTACTTCATCGATGGTGGCTTCCTGATTGGCTCGGCCGGTATCGGCTTCACCGCCATCACCGTTTCGCTGCTGGGTCGCAATAAGCCGGCGGGCATCGTCTGGGGATCACTCTTATTTGCCGCCCTCGGTGTCGGTGGGCGGACGATGCAGGCCCGCACCGGTATTCCTCTCGACCTCGCATTGATCATTCAGTCCATCGTGGTGCTCTTCGTCGCGTCACCGGTGCTCGTAAAGGAAATTTTCCGACTGCGCGCGACTGCCCAGTCGGTCCAACTCGCCACGAAGGGGTGGAGCCAATGACCACCACGCCCGTCAACGGCCGCGGCCGCGTTATCGCGGGACTCATGATGGCACTCGGCCTGTTTGTGGCCCTCGTGTTCGGCATCGGTTCGGCCGGCAACGCACACTCCATCTTTACCTTTACACCCGTCAATCTCAGTGGTGACCGACCGTGGCACCTTGGGGACCTGACGGTACTGACCCGTTGGTGGAATGTCGTGCTCGGCCTGCTGATCATCGCCCTCGGGGTCGAAACCTGGGTGCGCCGTCCGAAGGCCGCCCTCGTTCGCTTCGGCGGAGCCGCCATCCTCTTTCTCATCGCGTTGTTGTTCTGGGCCAGTCGTAGTCCGGGACCCTCGCAAGTCCCCTTCGTCAACGTCACCTCGGTCCTCACCGGCTCCTCGGCCATTGCCATGGTGCTGATCTTTGGTTCGCTGTCGGGGGTGCTCTGCGAACGAGCCGGCGTGGTGAACATTGCCATCGAAGGCCAGTTCATTGGCGGCGCCTTCTTTGGCTCACTCATCGCCTCAACGACGAACAACTTCATCCTGGCCGCACTCGGCGGCGCCGCCTTTGGTGCACTGCTCGGCTGGCTCCTCGCCTTCCTCGCCATTCGGTACTTGTCGGACCAGGTCATTATTGGTGTGGTCCTGGTGACGACCATGTCGAGCCTGACGTCGTATTTGAATTTGCAAGTATTAACGCCCTACCCCAATCTCAACCTCGGCAATACCGTGGCGACCTTGCCAATTCCGCTGCTCGACAAGATTCCCCTCATCGGACCGGTCTTGTTCAACGAGACGGGCTTCTTCTACTTGGCCATCGTGCTGGTGGCGGTGGTGAGCTTTGCCCTCTTCCGCACCCGTTGGGGTCTGCGGGTCCGTGCCGTGGGAGAGCACCCCAAAGCCGCCGAATCGGTCGGGATCAATGTGGCCCGCACGCGGTACCGCAACGTGATTATGGGCGGCGCCGTTGCCGGTGTTGGTGGCGTGGCCTTCATGGCCACGCAGGGCCAATTCCAGCCTGACTACACCTCCGGACTCGGCTACGTCGCCCTCGCGGCGCTGATCTTCGGTCGATGGACGCCCTCAGGGGCCGTCGTGGCCTCGGTGCTCTTTGGACTCAGCGCCTACCTCGCCAATGGTCTCCAGAGCTACAGCGTGCCGATCTCGACCGAAATCATCGGCATGTTCCCCTACCTGGTGACTATCGCCGTGGTGGCTGGACTCATTGGTCGGGTACGCCCACCAGCGGCCGACGGCATTCCCTATAAGCGCTCGTAGCGTCCTTGAATCACCTCGGCGCTCTGTTGACTGCTGTCTACAATTTGTCTACAATTGAGTATGGCCGCTCCGGATACCACAACTGTTCGCCTCCGACGCTCTGACGCTGCGATAGTCACCGCACTTGCCAAACACCGCAACACCACGATCGTGGAAGTGCTGCACGACGCCATCGACGCCCTGCAGCGCCAGGAATTCCTGCTCGGTCTAAACGACGATATTGAAAATATGTCGCCCACGTTGCGTGAACAACTTAACAAAGAACAGAGACTCTGGGATTCCCTTTCGTGATTCTTCGCGGGGAAATGTACGACGTGGACTTTGGTGAGCCGGTGGGTCATGAGCCGGTTGGACGTCGCCCGTCTTTGGTCGTATCCGCCAACCTTTTGAACAACGGACCGGGAAGTCTTGTCGGCGTCGTCCCCATAACGTCCACTCGATACGGACTTCGAAGTCACATTGAAATTGACGATGCGACAACCGGGCTGACCCGAATTTCCTTTGCGCGATGTGACCAAGTGCGTATGGTCTCTACGAAACGATTAGTGATGAGGCGCGGTCAGGCGTCATTATTCACGATGCGGCAAGTCGACGCGGCCCTTCGCATTCTCCAAAACGTTTAGTGTTTAGCCAGCGCTTCCGAATCCAGCCACCACCGCGGCGGCCTTCGCCATCGCCGCTCGAAGGGCTCCGGCGGGGTCATGGCCGTCGAGACGATGCGCCAGGTACGTGCCGAGCGTGGCGTCACCGGCACCCGTCGTGTCCACGACGTCTACGGCCTGACTTGGCGCGTGGGAACGAATTCCCGCTCGCTGCACGACCGCCCCGCGTGCCCCAATGGTGACTACAACTTCGCCGTGGTGGTCGCTGAGTTGCCGGAGGGCTTCCTCATAGTCCGAGGCCCCCACCAGCTGCACGGCTTCGACTTCATTGGCCGCCAGCACGTCGACGTTGCCAATGGTGGAACGAAAGCGCGATGGTCCGAAGGCTTTGAGTGGTTGCCACGAGCACACGTCGACCGAGACGGTCGCCCCACGCTCGTGCGCTCGATCAATAGCCTGAGCAATCCATCCGGCGTTGTTCCCACTCAGCACGGTGTAGCCCGAGAGGTGGAGGTGAACGAGGTCCTCGGTGAGCGCGTCGAGAACATCCTCGGCACAGAGCGCGTCATTCGCCCCTCGATCAGTGAGCATGGTGCGCTCGCCACGCTCGTCGACCATCGACACCAGGGTGCCCGTGGCGTCGCTCGTCACTCGAAGGAAGGGGACCACGTTGTGTCGCTGCAGTTCCTGCTCGAATCGCTCGCCCATGGCATCAGCACCGCGACTACCGACGTAGACAACGTCGGCGGGGCGGTTGAGAGCCTCACGAAGCGCCACCGCCAGATTGGCCGCCGCGCCACCGCGGGCCACGCGAATAGCGGCCGGCGTGTCGGAGAACTCGGCCACCGGCCCCTGCGGCTGAACGACGACGTCCCACATGACATCGCCGACGACGACCACACGGCTCATGCAGGTAACGCCACCGCTACCGCGGCGGCCACCGAAGCATTCGACACGACCAGATCACGATTGACCTGCACTGAAACACCCGTCGTCGCTCGGGCAAATGCCGCCAAGATGACTGGTGTCACGGCCTTGCCACTCGCCCCCAGACGTTCGGCCTCGGCGAGGGCTTCGGCCAGCGCGGCGTCGTGGGCCACCTGGTCAAGCTCACGTCCCTCCGGTACGGGGTTCGCGAGCACCATGCCGGTGGAGGAGACCGTCCGGTGCTGGTCAAAGGCCACCGCAGCCTCGGCGGCCGAGTCACAGGACCAATCGAGCGCGAAGCCAGCGTCACGGAGGTAGAACCCGGGGAACCGCGTCGTGCAAAAACCGACCACCGGTACGCCGAGCGTATCGAGGCGCTCCAAGGTGGCACCGACATCGAGGATGGACTTAACACCCGACGAGACCACGAGGATTGACGTGCGCGACAAGGTCGTCAGGTCAGCGGATTCATCAAACGACGTCGAAGCGCCTCGATGCACGCCACCCAGCCCCCCGGTCGCCATGACCGAGATACCGGCGCGGCGGGCCAGCGAAATAGTTCCCGCCACGGTGGTCGCCCCCGAGCCACCGCGACTCAGGACGATGCCGATGTCCCGGGCGGACAACTTCGCGGCGCCGCTCGACGGATCAGCCAATTCGGTGAGTTCCTCGGGCGAGAGGCCAATGCGCACTTGCCCTCGGACGACCGCAATCGTGGCGGGTACCGCGCCCGCCGCACGGATGACGGCCTCACATTCGGCGGCCACTTCGAGATTCTGCGGTGTGGGGAGACCGTGGACCACGATGGTGCTCTCAAGCGCCACGACCGGTCGCTTCGAGGCGAGGGCGTCGGCGACTTCGGGAGTGAGTCGAAATGAAGGAGGCAGGGCGTCGGTGGTCATAAGGCGAAGTGTACAGTTTTGCCCATGACCGATATCTCCTGGGCCGAACTTCGCAGCGCCGCCATTACCGCCACTTCCCGCTCCTACGCGCCCTACTCCAACGTTCGCGTCGGTGCGGCAGCGTTGTGCGACACCGGCGCCATTGTGGTTGGTTCGAACATTGAAAACGCCTCGTACGGCCTCACACTCTGTGCCGAGTGTTCACTGGTCAGCGACCTGATTCGGGTTGGTGGTAGTCGACTGATTGCCCTCTCCGTCGTTGCGGGCGACCACCAACCGGCGGCTCCCTGCGGACGCTGTCGGCAAGTACTCTTCGAGTTTGGCGGACGCGAACTCGTTATTGACCAAGGTGAGGGTGCGGCGCCCGTCACGCTGGACCAGTTGCTTCCGAACGCTTTCGGACCTGACGACCTGGTTCGGGTGCAGTAGTGAGCGCCTTCTCGATTGTCGACGTCATCATTGCCAAGCGCAATGGCGGCGAGCTGAGCGACGAGGCCATTCGCTGGGCGCTCGATAGTTACGTCGCCGGGACCATCGCCGATGAGCAGGTCTCCGCCCTCCTCATGGCCATCTTCTTTCGCGGTCTCGACGACCGCGAACTCGCAACCTGGACCGACACCATGATCGCCTCCGGTGAGCGCCTCGACCTCAGCTCGCTCTCTCGCCCCAGCGTCGACAAGCACTCGACGGGTGGCGTGGGCGACAAGATCTCCCTCATCCTGGCTCCCCTCGTGGCGGCCTGCGGGGCCGCCGTCCCCCAGCTATCGGGACGGGGGCTGGGCCACACCGGCGGGACGCTCGACAAGCTCGAGGCCATTCCCGGCTGGCGAGCCGTGCTCACGAATGACGAGATTGTGGCGCAGCTCGAGACGGTTGGCGCCGTTATTTGCGCCGCGGGCGCCGGTCTGGCCCCGGCCGACCGGAAGCTCTACGCGTTGCGCGACGTCACCGGCACGGTCGAATCCATTCCTCTCATCTCCTCCTCCATCATGAGTAAGAAGATTGCCGAGGGCACCGACGCGCTCGTCCTCGACGTCAAAGTTGGCCGAGGCGCCTTTATGAAGCAGTACGACGACGCTCGTCGACTCGCCCAGACCATGGTCGGGCTCGGCACGCGCGCCGGCGTCGCGACGGTGGCGCAGCTCACCAACATGAACCAGCCACTCGGTCAGGCCTGCGGCAACGGCATCGAGGTCCTCGAATCCATCGACGTCCTCCGTGGTGGTGGTCCGGCCGACGTGCGCGAACTCACGATCTCGCTGGCCCGGACCATGCTGCAACTGGTGGGCATTGACGCCGACCCGGCGGCGGCGCTCGACGATGGTCGAGCCTACGAGGTTTACTGCCAGATGATCGAAGCGCAGGGTGGCGACAGTAGTGCCGAGCTCGCCCTCGGCACCTCGCGCGACGTGCTGCTCGCCGAACGTGATGGGTACATCAGTCGGGTCGACGCCATGGACGTGGGTCTGGCCGCGTGGCGTCTCGGTGCCGGGCGAGCCCGCAAGGAAGATGCCGTCAGCGCCGGAGCGGGCGTTCGGTGCTTAGTCCGCGAGGGTGACCTCGTGGCCACTGGTCAGCCCCTCTTTGAGCTCTACGCCGACGACGAGGCCCACCTTGAACGGGGGCGCGCCTCACTGGCCACGGCGCTCACGTGGTCGCAGGACGCGCCCACAACCGAAGCCCTGCTCTTCGAAACCATAACTGCCACCTCGCGGTAACGCGAGGCGTGGCTATCCTGAGACCATGACCTCCGTTCGTCTCACGCCCGCGCTCATCAAGGCGGCCCCCAAAGTGCTGCTCCACGACCACCTCGACGGTGGTGTGCGCCCCGCAACATTGAGTGAGTTCGCCGCGGAAGCCGGCTACCGGGGGCTCCCCACATCTGACACGGAAGACCTTCGCCAGTGGTTCATTGCTGATGCCCCCGGATCAGACCTCGTACGGTACCTGGAGGGCTTCGCCCACACCACGGCCCTCATGCAGACGAAGGATCAGCTCGAACGAGTGGCGGCAGAGACGGCCTACGACCTAGCGCTCGATGGCGTGGTCTACGCCGAGATTCGCTTCGCCCCCGAACTCCACCAACAGCAGGGCCTCACGCTGGACGAGGTCGTTACGGCCGTGTTAACCGGGTTCGCCTACGGCACATCACAGGCCAAGGCCGCCGGCCACACCATCATTGTCCGTACGCTGATCTCCGGCATGCGCCAGGCCCACCGAACACTCGAGATGGCGCAGTTAGCGGTGCGCTATCGGGATCAAGGCGTCTGTGGCTTTGACATCGCAGGACCCGAGGATGGCTTCCCGCCCACCGAACACCTCGAGGCCTTTCACTTCATTCAGCGTGAGAATTTTCACCTCACCGTTCATGCCGGTGAGGCCTTCGGCCTGCCCTCAATCTGGGAAGCCGTGCAGTTCTGTGACGCCGAGCGACTGGGCCACGGCGTGCGCATCGTCGACGACATCACCCGACGCGATGACGGCACCTACCAGTTAGGCCGTCTGTCGAGTTACGTGCGCGACCGGCGCATCCCCCTCGAGGTCTGCCCCACCTCCAACGTGCATACGGGGGCGGCCGCCTCGATTGCCGAACACCCCATCGAACTGTTGCGGGAACTGCGATTCCGCGTCACTCTCAACACCGACAACCGACTCATGAGCGGTATCACCTTGTCCAGTGAGTTTGAGGCCTGCGCCGACGCGTTCAACTGGACCCTGGCCGACATGGAGTGGCTAACGCTGAACGCTGCGAAGTCATCTTTCTTCCAGTTTGACCAGCGGCTCGCCCTCATCAACACGGTGATCAAGCCCGGCTACGCCGCACTTCACCACCACGCCACATCGGCGTCGTGAGTCGAACGAAACTGCTCGCGGGGCTTGGCGTCGCCCTCCTTCTCTTCACGTCGTCCGTGGTCACGAGTGCCGCCACACCACCGCTACTCAACCCTGCGGTGACCATTGCGCCCGTGCCCAACTTCCTTGATTCGGGCAACTGCATTGAGTCGTCGCCACACGCTGGTTTTCACTGTGCCAATCCCTGCTTGACCTCCGCACCTCGGTGGCCTCGACCGAGTGACAACCATCGAGCCTGCACCCGGTACGTCCTCTCGGCCATCAATCGTGCACGGCGCCAACTCGGCGAACCAGTGCTCTCGCTACCCACCAACTGGTACCGACTGAGTACCGCGCAACAGTTGTTCGTGATACTCAATCTCGAACGTACCTCACTCGGTTTTGCGCCCTACCTCGGCCTCAACGCTGCGCTCACCGTCGAAGCCCAACGCGCCGCCACGCAGCGCCGCGATCCTGGTCCGGCGGCGGGCTTCTCCCTCGCCACCAATACCGATGGCTCCCAGGCCATCGGCTCGGCGTGGTCGGAGGGTTTCTCGGTACTGGTCGCCGACTACGGCTGGATGTATAACGACGGGTGGGCGGGGAGTCGCACCGCCACGATGAATATTGACTGCACGTCGGCAACGGCCGCGGCATGTTGGGCCCACCGCGATGAGTTACTCGGGAGCGACCCGGGGTACAACCCCGCCGTCGGACTCGACTGCGCGACCTGCGAAGTAGGTGCCGGCTTCGCCTTCGTCCAGAAGAATGGCTCGTTTACCGACCTCATCGAGCGACCTGTCGGAACGCCGCCCGACATGACCTTCACCTGGGCCCAGGAACTGCCCTATCTCACCACCTCGTTTACGACCGGGTCGTCGACCACGACAACGACGGCAATTCCGGCACCGTCCTCCCTCGTGATAACCCGCGCTGGTGTGTCGAGCAATAGTGTCCTCGTACACTGGACCAGTACGTCACCCGTCAGTACGTCCCAGCTCGATATTTTCCTGGGGCCTGCGTGCACCACGCTGATTGACCGTGTCACTTCGACCTACACCCCCGTCACCACGACGAGCGTCATCAACGTCACCGTGCCCGCCACGCTCGGCACCACCGTGTTCATCAAGGGCGACCTCTACAGCGTGCGGCTCTCGGCCAGCGTCGCGTCGCGTGGCGCCGCCCTCAGCGCATGTTTGAGCCTGCGCCCCTCGCAGTGAGTGCGTAGCCCATGGTCAAAGTGTTAGTTGGTGTGTTGCTTCGTCAATGAGTCGCGTTGCCCACTTAATCATCTCCCGCGCTTTGGTATCACTGACGACGACTGCGCCGTAGTGGGCGTTGTCCTTTTCTGAGAGCAATCGACTCAAGTCTTTACCCATCGACTCTCCAAACGGATGCACCGTTCGCAGGAGCGCCACGGCACCCTCATGATCCTGACCACGGTGCCGTTGCTTAAGTGGTGCACAGCAGACGGCATCAGCTGCCGGCGAGGACGGCGAGTGCGGCGGCGGCCTGCGCGTGCATGTCTTCCGAATCATCTTCATCCATGCAGAGCGTCGCCACACGTACGAATTCATGAGCTTGCGCTAGTCGAACTCGGGCCTCCGCCATTCCACACGCTCGGACCCCTGCGATCCTTCTCGCATTCATCTAAGCGCCTCCCACGGAGCGCTGTCCTGACCCATCACAATCTCGAGATCTCGTCGCCAATTATCAAGAAGGGGCTCATCTTGCCCCTGCATTCGCAGAACGTCCGACGGAGTGAGGTCGAACACCTGCACTCGATTTCCCGTCCACGCCGTGATGCGCAGACAGAGTCGATCCCGTAGCTCGTCGGGGCAACCGTGCGGTGAGATAAGGAGGATATCAATGTCACTCTGACTGTCGCCCGAGCGACGCGCGAACGAACCAAAAATGCCCAAGAGGTCGGGTTGCCACTCCCATGACGCCACTTCACTGCGAAGTCGCGCAAAGAAGACTGAACGCATAGAAGTGAGTGCGGTAATTGCGGGGACCGCGATGTGGTCGCGATTGAGTACGTAGCCGCCGGGCTGTCGAAGAAGCACGCCTTCACCAACCAGTCGGATGAGTACTTTTCGAATACCAGACAACGTGCCTGCCGTACTGCGACGATGAATTTCAGTCAGCGACAATGGGATCGTAGACGCCGCTGCCACCTCGAGTACACGTCCATCGAGGGTCGGAATCACACTCGTGATGGGACTTTCCACATTCATAGCGACCTCTTATTTTTCACTATAGTGCAATATCTTTACTATAGTGCAATAACGCCATCGCTGTTCGCCCTAACTCCCTAATGCGGCGTAACGTCCGATAGTTCCCGTCGCTTAGAGGGATAACAGCGACCGGAGATCGCTCGCTAGAGCCGACACTCTGAGGAGGGCGGCACTTCTCGCGTTGCTCACGTCGTCGTTGGGTGGTACGACCACCTCGATGTAGGCCTTGAGCATCGGCTCAGTGCCCGAGGGTCGCACCACGACCCGCCCACCCTGTTCCAATTGCCAGATGAGCCCTTCGGTGGGGCTTAGTTCGTGCCAACCGGCTTCAAGGTCAATAACGTCGACGACGGCGAGACCACCGAGGCTCACTGGAGGATGCGCCCGCACGCGCGCCATGGTCGCAACTAAGACCTCACGCCCAGCGGGTGGTGCCACGCGCAGCGACACCTGCGCACCGGCATGGACGCCAAAGGTGCGCTCGAGTTCATCGAGTCGGTCAAACACCGTTCGCCCCTGCTGCCAGAGTCCATAGGCGAGTTGGGCGAAGGCCAACGCGGCGGAAAGTCCGTCCTTATCCCCCACCAGTGCGTCAACCCCGTACCCCAAAGCTTCTTCGTAGCCGAAGGCCAAGTGTTTATCACCGGCGGCCTTGCTCACCCACTTAAAGCCGGTCAGTGTTTCTCGGTAGGCCACGCCCGCCGCATCGGCCATCGTCCCGAGCAAACTGGACGAGACAATCGTGGTGGCCACGACGTCGTCAGGCTGGGCCGCGGCAATCGCCGCCGCACCGAGTAGCCAGCCCACCTCGTCACCCCGGAGGGCCCGCCAGTTACCGGCGTGGTCCTTGGCCGCGATGCACAGCCGGTCGGCGTCAGGGTCATTGGCCACGATGAGGTCCGCGTCGACGTCACGTGCGAGGGCGAAGGCGAGATCGAGCGCACCGGGTTCTTCGGGGTTCGGGAAGGCGACCGTGGGAAAGGCCCCGTCGGGGGCGAACTGTTCGGGAACGGGAATCACGCGTTGGTACCCAGCGTCGACAAACAGGCGCATCATGGTGTCGCCACCCACGCCGTGGAGCGGGGTGTAGACAATCGGCAGGTCATTCGCCGGTACGCCAAAGCGCTCGACCATGTGGTCGTGGTATCGCTGGAGTTGTTCGTCGGTAATGAGGTGGTGGTGCGAGGCACCACGGTGCCCCAGCGTGGGTGAGCCGGCTGATGCCATCGCCGCTTCCACGATGGCGTCATGGGGCGCGATGATCTGCGTGCCGTCGGGACCAAAGAGTTTGTACCCGTTGTCGGCCGGGGGGTTGTGACTCGCCGTAATCATGATGCCGGCCACTGCGCCCAGGGACCGCACCGCAAAGGCCACGAGAGGTGTAGGCAGGGGGCGAGGCATTTCGTACACGGTGGCGCCGGCGCCGAGGAGCACCGCGACCACCTCGTCATTGAACGCTTCTGATCCCCGTCGGGCATCCCGTCCGACCACGACACCCTTCGCTGGGTCGAGGCCGCAGTCGCGTAGCCACGCACAGACCCCCTGCGTGGCTCTGCGAACGGTGAGTCGGTTCATACCGGCGGGGCCGGCCATCTCCTCACCACGAAGTCCCGCGGTGCCAAAGGTCAGTGGCTGGTCAAACCGTCGGTGGAGCTCTCGTTCGTCATCAGCCTCGAGGAGCGCTCGCAGGGTGGCGCGGTCGTGTTCGTCGGGATCGGCGGTAATCCACGCCTCGACGCGCTCGCGCAGGGTCGTCACAGAACGGGTACCAGGCGGGCGAGGAGTTGACCGAGGGAGGCGGCGGCCTCTTGACCGGCGGCCAAGACGTCACCGTGGCTCAAGGCCTCGTCAGTAACACCCGCCGCGAAATTCGAAATGAGCGAGAGGCCGAGAACGTCGGCCGCGAGGTGGCGCGCGGCAATGGCCTCGAGCACGGTCGACATACCGACCAGCGTGCCACCCAAGGTCTTGGCCATGGTGATCTCGGCCGGTGTTTCGTAGTGGGGCCCACGGAACCCCACGTAGACCCCTTCGGTCAGTTCGGGGGCGGCGGCGAGCACCGCGGCGCGCAGCCGGCGACTGTAGAGGTCAGTGAGATCAACAAAACGTGAGCCGTACCCGTCGGGTGGATTCGGCCCTTCCATGGGGGACGTGGCCGTCAGGTTGATGTGGTCCTTGATAATCGCCACCGTACCGGGCCCCTTGGTGGGGTCGATGCCACCACAGGCGTTGGTCAGCACCACGGTTCGAGCACCGGCCGCAATGGCCGTCCGCACGGGGTGGGCGACCTCGGCTGCGCTGTGGCCCTCGTAGAGGTGAACGCGACCAGCGACCAGAAGCACGTTTCGATCGCCCACTCGCACGCTGAGCAGTCGCCCCTCGTGTCCGGGCACCGTGGGTGGAAAGAAGCCCGGCAGCGTGGCACTCACGATGTCACTGAAAGGAGTGCCAAGGGCGACCGCCCCTTCCTTCCAGCCGGACCCCAGCACAATGGCCAGGTCGTAGTGATCGACACCCGAGGAAGTACGCAGTTCGTCAGCGGCGAGTTGGGCGAGGGTAAAAGGGTTCGTCATTACTGTCCGATCGTGTGCCACACCGTCGACGTTTCGACGAAGGTACGTAGCCGACGAAGCGAGGTGGGGTCCTCGTTCGAGTGGGGTCGAAAGACACGCTTAATTGACGAAGCGGCCAAGCGGCCGAGCTCGTCACCCAGCTCACCGGCGCCCGTGAGGTCAAGACCGTCAACATCCTCGTGTCCCGCCGCAACCGCGCCGAGCTCGTCGACTCGACCGCTCAGGACGTTGAGGACGCCACCGGGAAGATCAGCCGTGGCAGTCATTTCGGCCAGCACCATGGCTGGGGTGGGCAAGAGATACGAGGTGATCGCCACCACCGCGTTCCCAGCGCACAGAGCGGGGGCCACCGCGTCGACGAAGCCGACCAGAGGGTCATCCTGGGGAGCAAAAACAGCCACGACGCCCGACGGCGTCGGCAGTGAGAAGTTGAAGTAGGGGCCGGCCACGGGGTTCGCCCCACCGAGTACCTGAGCCAGTTTGTCGGTCCAGCCCGCGTACCACACGATGCGGTCAATCGCTCGACTGACGTCGGCCTGGGCCTTGGTCTCGTCGATGCCCTGCACTGCGGTGAGGTGGGACACGAGCTCGTCGCGACGCCCCTCGGCCATCTCGGCCCAGCGGTACAGCACCTGGCCACGGTTGTAGGCAGTCGCGCCCCACCACTTCGGCTGCGCGGCTCGTGCGGCGACCACGGCGTCACGGAGATCCTTGCGCGACGCCAACGACGCGTTCGCCCAGAAGGCTCCGTCGGCGGTCACCACTTCATAACTGCGACCCGACTCCGATCGGGGGAAGGCCCCGTTTAACAGGAGCTTGTAGGTCTTTCGCACATCGAGACGATCAGACATTGAGGTACGCCTCCAAACCATGGCGGCCACCTTCGCGACCGAATCCCGAACTCCGCACGCCACCGAAGGGGCTGGTGGGGTCGAACTTGTTATACGTATTCGCCCAGATCACTCCGGCGCGCAGGCGCTGGGCTACCCACAGGGTGCGAGAGCCCTTCTCGCTCCAGACGCCGGCTGCGAGACCGTAGGTGGTGTTATTCGCCTTAGCCACTGCTTCCTCGGGCGTGCGGAAGGTCAGCACCGAAAGTACTGGGCCGAAGATCTCGTCTCGGGCAATGCGGTGGCTCTGTTCAACATTCGTGAACACAGTGGGCGCGAACCAGAAGCCCTCGCGGGGCAGCGCGCAGTCGAGGCTGTATCGGGTGGCACCTTCGCGCTCGCCCTCGCCGACGAGTTCGTTGATGCGGGCCAGTTGTTCGGCCGAGTTGATGGCGCCGACGTCGGTGTTCTTGTCGAGCGGGTTACCGACCCGGAGTTGATCGACGCGGCGGCGCAGTCGACTGAGTACCTCGTCGGCCACACTCTCTTGCAGCAACAGGCGAGAGCCAGCGCAGCAGACGTGGCCCTGGTTGAAGAAGATGCCGTCAATAATGCCCTCGATGACTTCATCAATCGGCGCGTCGTCGAAAACGATGTTGGCACCCTTGCCACCGAGTTCGAGTGTGAGTCGCTTTGGAGTGCCGGCGATTGACTCCTGGATGCGACGACCAACCTCGGTCGAACCAGTGAAGGCAATCTTGTCGATGCCTGGGTGAGCGACCAACGCTGCCCCAGTCGTGCCGTCACCCGTGACAATGTTCACCACGCCGGCGGGCAGTTCGGCCTGCTGGAGCACCTCGGCCAAGAGGAGCGCCGTGAGTGGCGTGGTCTCGGCCGGCTTGAGCACACAGGTATTACCAGCCGCGAGGGCCGGAGCCAACTTCCAGGCCGCCATGAGGAGGGGGAAGTTCCACGGGATGATCTGCCCGACCACGCCGAGTGGGGCGGGGGCGGGACCAAAACCGGCGTAGTCGAGCTTGTCGGCCCAACCGGCGTAATAAAAGAAGTGGGCTGCCGCCAAGGGGATGTCAATGTCACGGCTTTCGCGAATCGGCTTGCCGTTGTCGAGCGTCTCAAGGACGGCGAATTCACGAGCCCGCTCCTGCAGCAGTCGAGCGATGCGGAAGAGATACTTGGCTCGTTCGGTACCCGACGTTCGTGACCAGACCGAGTCGTAGGCGTTACGCGCACTGCGCACTGCGGTATCGACATCTGACGCGGTGGCCTGAGCCACGGTGGCGAGTGCTTGACCGGTGGCGGGATTAAGTGTGGCGAACTGCTCGTGGGCACTCGGATTCGTGAACTCTCCATTAATGAAGAGTCCGTAGTTCGCCTGGAGTCGGACAATGGCGGTTGACTCGAGGGCGGGGGCGTACCCGAGTGAGCCCAGAGTGGAGGTGGTGGGGGTATCGCTCATGTCAGTCTCCAGAGAATACGTCGGGGCGACCGTAGGTGCCGGTGTGCTGCTTGCGGCGCTGCAGGAGTAGGTCGTTCAGGAGGGCCGACGCACCGAAGCGGAACGTGTTGGGGTGCAGCCACGTCGAACCGGCAGTTTCGTCAACGAGCACGAGGTACTTCAGCGCATCCTTGGTCGTGCGAATGCCACCGGCGACTTTCACACCGACGACGGTGCCCGTGTGCGCCGCGTAGTCACGGACGGCCTCGAGCATGACGAGCGCCGTCGGGAGCGTCGAGTTCACACCCACCTTGCCGGTGGATGTCTTGATGAAGTCGGCACCGGCCAGCATGGCCAGCCATGAGGCCTTCTTGATGTTGTCGTAGGTCACGAGTTCGCCGGTTTCGAGAATGACCTTGAGATGCGCAGCCCCACAGACTTCCTTGACCGCAACGATTTCTTCAAAGACGGCGTCGTATCGACCCGAGAGGAACGCGCCGCGGTCAATGACCATGTCGATTTCGTCGGCCCCCGCCGACACGGCGTCGGCCACGTCGGCTAACTTCACGCGCCGCGATGAGCGACCGGCGGGAAAGGCCGTCGCCACTGAGGCGACGAGGACTGGTGCATCACGGAGCGCCTCCTTGGCCACGGCCACGAGGTCCGGGTACACGCACACGGCGGCGACGCTGGGCGTCGTACTGTCGCTCTGGTCTGGTCGCCAAGCTTTTGTGCACAGGGCTCGAACGCGGCTCGGCGTGTCAGCCCCCTCGAGCGTCGTGAGGTCGACCATCGAGATCGCGAGATCAATGGCCCGACGCTTGGTGTCACTTTTGAGTGAGCGAGTGCCGAGCTTGGCCACTCGGGCCTCGAGCCCCACGGCATCGACGCCGGCGAGACCGACGAGGACATCTCGCAACGTAGCCCCAGTGAGCGTCGGTACCTGGGTCATTGCTGCGGTCATGTCTGTCAGGCTACCAATCACTCCGTTCTCCAGTAGTCAGGTAAACCGAGAGGGGTGACAAGCTCAGGTTGCCTACTCTAGCGAGAGCCCGTCGCGGAGCATTGACGCTTGTCGTTCGACGAACCCAATCAAATCGGCAGGTACCTCTGGCGTCTCGGCAGAGGCCGCGGCTAGGGCGGAGGGCACCATCTCAACCGTGTGTTCAACAATGCGTCGAGCCGCATCTCGACTGAGACCCCATGTCGAGGCTTCGTTGATGACGTGGGCAGTTGTCACACGGTCAATTCGCTGAACCCCATTAATCGACATCGCGAGTCTCGCATCCCCGTATCGCACGGTGGAAAGTAGATCGTAGAGCGGGGCGAGTGTCAGGCCACCCCCCTCCCTACGAAGCAACGAAAAATTCTTCGCATGGGCATCTCCATTGCCAATAAGAACGTTGCAAACGAGGGCTTCGAGGAAACGAGTTAGTGACGAAGCATCCGCAAAATTGATGAGGGTTTCCGCGATACGTCGCAGCGACGGACCACCCTGTTCTTCATATTTTCGTGAAGGCATCAGCCCAAACGCTTGACAAAAATCTTCTTGATGAATTCGAGCCACCGAGCCATCCTCCACAACCTTTCGGTCGTATCGTTCGACGAACAAGGCTGGCCGTCCAACAATGACCTCGACCGTCACCCTGGCCACATCGAGACCGAGTGCACGAGCCAGCCGCATACAGAATGCTTCGTTCGCCACCGAGTCAGGAAATGCGACGAGGGCCGGTTTCACAATGTGCGTGGACGGGGTGCCCGGTGCCGGTTGGCCCCAAGCGTTCGACCCCAGCGCGACGAGGGCCAGTTTTTCCTGCACGCCGGCGAGCGACAGTCGAACCGACTGCGTCACCCCGAGGGGTTCGCTTCGTAGGTTGCGGATCAGAGCCTGCAGGTCATCCCGATTTAATTCATGCACCGAAGTTCTGACAAGTGGTGCACTGGGGGTTTCATCGTCGGGCAGGATAATCAGTGCCCCAGCACTTTCTCGACCGAGGGCTCGCACCAGTCCAACAGTGTCTCCCGCCTCGAGGCTGAAGTCACGGGCCAATGCTTCCCGCGCAATTCCTTCTGGGAGCAGACCGTCGAGAAAGGCTCGGACCACACCCGGGGGGAAAGCAGTTGACCTCACCGGTAACGAGAGGGAGAGGAGGGGTGCATTCAGTGGATAGCGGTCAAGTGCAAGGGCGGTGTAGGCGAGACGGGGCCCACCTCGCTGGTACTCAATCCGAGCAACCTTCGCACCATCGAGCCAGATTCCTAACCCTTTTCCCACTACCAGTCCGCCTTGTCGATCGTGATGCGAAGACCCAACTCACGCAGAATTCTGAAGAGTCTCCGCACTTGTTCCGTTTCCTTACCCGCCTCGAGTTCTGACAAATAGGAACGCTGCACGCCGACTCGTTCCGCTAGTTCCGCCTGCGTAAGAGATGCTTCGAGCCGGTAATGCCTAATTGCGTCACCGAGTGACGAGGGTGCGTAGACCCTAAATGGACCAGTACTTTTCGGCGCAGAATCTGTCGTCATATCTCGACATTCTACTCATGTCGAGATATTCCTACAAATCACTATGTCGAATTATTCCGACAAACCGAAATTGTCAATGCGCAGGAGTATGCCCGACCGCTATTGATGAAAAGATTGGCCACTCACGCAGCGCCACGTAGCCCTACATATCGAGAGGGTATCCAGCCGTTCGTCGAGCGTGGAGCACGTGTATCTGCCGAATCTGGCACAGTGCAGCCTGATGCACGACATCGAGTTACGAGGCAAGAAAGACACCGGTCGTTGGGGGTCGATAGACGTTGCTCTGCCGTACTTGCTCGTCACGGTCAGCCCGCGTCACCGCCGCCTCCCGCATTTGTCGCGTCAGCACGGCATTGCCGTGACGACATACCAGCATGAAGAACGGGAGAACGAGGACGATGGTCAGCGTCGGTGCCTGAGTCGTCGCTGCGGTCATGCCTGTCAGGAAAAGCCGTCCCGTTGCTTAGTGGGCTCAAGGTGTATCGAACGAACACTTGACGAGCGCGACGTAGCATGACCACATCAGAACAATTACTTCGTGGCGAGGTGTCATCGCCGGCACCATCGTGGTGTGTGGCCTCGGGGTAAACAGCGCACCTGCGGCAACCGCTCCGAACGCATCGCCCCTCCCTCTGACCTCGTGCCCGCCCTACAGCGGTGGGGTGTTGAATACCGCCCCCACGATTGCGAGTGGGGCAAAGACCGTCGCACTCACATTTGATGATGGACCGGGTCGTTCGACTCCTGCAATTCTCGCGATTCTCGACTCGTTTCACGTTCGGGCCACCTTTTTCAACGTTGGCTATGGGATGACTGACTACACCTCGTCGCTACTCAAAGAGCGCGCCGAGGGCTACCTCCTTGGCAACCACACGGTGAGCCATCCCGATATGGCGCTGCTTCCCGCCTCTGGTCAGCTAGAGCAAATGACGCAAGTAGATCGTCAACAACGTGCACTCACGTCGACCGTGGATTGTGTCTTTCGGCCCCCTTATGGCGACTACAACAACGACACCATTGCCATGGCGAATCAGCTCGGTATGTCGTTATGGATGTGGAGTGATGGTGGCGGTGACTGGGAGGCCCGGGGCTCGGGGTCGAGTTATTGGATCAACTACATCGAGCGCAACGTCATCGCCGTAGCGCAGGGTCAAGACCACCCCGTGGTCCTGCTCCACAATCAGCCCATTGACATGCCGGCCACGGTGGCAGCGCTCCCGACGATCATTCGCTGGTTCCTCGCCCACGGCTACACCTTTGTTGACCTGCTCGGCCGAAGCGGGCCTCCCAATACCTGCGGTGATCCATTAGTGCCGACACCACCATCTCCCTTCACCACCGTTGGTGACGGTGTCGTCTTACGGGTTGGCGACAAGCGACTCTCCCCTCATGGACAGTTCGCGTTGTCCGTCTCATCCGAAGGAAAGTTGAACTACCACGAGGTCGGTGGTCCAGTGATGTGGGTAGCCCCCGTGGTTGCCGGCCCCAACGCGTCAGCGAGTTTCCGCGACGGTACACTCGCTCTCCGCTCAGCGGCTGGCACCGTGGTCTGGTCGACACGTACCAACGCACCGTCGGGAGCGCTTCACCTGAACGCCAATGGCTCGCTCGCCCTCGTGACCGGCGAGCGCGTGCTCTTCAGCACGCCGACCACGCTCACCACTATCCGCACTGGTGCGCCGCTTCAACCCGGATGGTACGTCTCGTCGCCCGATGGTCGCTGTCGCCTCCTGCAACGAACAACGGGTGAACTCGCATTGTTCGGTGCCGACCAGCAGGTGCTCTGGCGCGATGGGCGTCACGCGGGAGGCGTTGCCACCGAGCTGCGTCCCGACGGCAACCTCGTAACGGTGACCTCGAGCGGTGCGGTTGTGTGGTCGAGCGCGCTGCCGGCTCACCCTGGCGACGAACTCCGCGTCACCGATCAAGGCACCGTGACCATCACGACCACGAGTCACGCCGTGGTGTGGGCCACTCCGTGAGACACGTCAATTCACTCGCCACCGGCGACGCAGCGCACGACTGCGGCGCCCATCATCATTAACGAAGTGCAAACCAGCCCCTTGGGGTAACTCGGTATCGATTACAGGTCGAGTTGTGTCGCGAGGGTGACCACCCGCTCATCGGGCAAGCCAAAGTACCGCGAGGCAGTCGCCGAGTTGCGGTGCATAAAAGTGAAGACCCGTTCCGTCATACCGGTGATCTCGCCACGGCCCCGGTTCGTGAACTTTCTGTCCGCGAGGTAGTAGGTCACGCTGGACTCATACAGGTCGTCCGTAAGGTACGTTCGCAACAACGCGGGCAAGTCGACCGGTGACATGTACCCGAGGTGAAACTCCACGGTCGTCACGCCGGGCGCCACGTGCTCCAGCGCCTCGACGTGCTCCTCGTAAGGCTCTTCGGTGGTCGTGACCTTGACGACCACGAGTCGGGCGGGGAGGACGTGCATTTGCCGAATCTGCGACAGGGCCGCCTGGGGCACGACATCGAGTTGTGAGGCGAGAAAGACGCCCGTGGTGGGTGGGCGAAAGACGTGGCTTTGTTGTAGTTGTTCGTCAAGATCAGTCCACGTCACGGCCGCCTCGCGTAGCTGCCGCGTCAGCACGGCGTTGCCGTGGCGCCAGACCAGCATGAAGAACAAAATCACGAGGGCCAGGGCGAGCGGCACCCAGGCGCCCTTGAACAACTTGGTTGACGTACTGACAAAGAACGACAGGTCGATGACCCCGAACAGACCAAACAGGGCACCCACGAGCCACTTCTTCCAGTGCCAGCGGTAGCTCGCCACGATGGCGAGGCCGAGTGTCGTAATCAGCATGGTGCCGGAAATATCGAACGAGTAGGCGTTCCCCAGGTTGGCCGAGGACTTGAAAATAATGACGAGCAGAATGGTGCCGATGCCCACGAAGGCATTGATGAACGGCACGAAAATCTGCCCGGACTCTTTGGAACTCGTGTGAAGAATCCGCAGACGGGGGAAGAGCCCCATCTGCACGGCCTGTCGGGAGATCGAACCGACGCCCGAGATGAGGGCCTGGGAGGCAATAACAGTGGCCGCCGTCGAGATGATGACGAGAAAGTAGAGGAATGCTCGGTTGGGCGCCATGTCAAAGAACAGGGCACTCGACGACTTCGGACTCACAATTTCTTCCGCGGCCTGACCGAGGTAGTTCAAGATGAGTGCCGGTGCCACGACAAAGCACCACCCCAAGCGAATAGCCCGCGCACCAAAATGACCGAGGTCGGCGTAGAGGGCTTCGACACCCGTAATCGCGAGAATGACCGAAGACAGAATCACCAACGAGTGCAGCTGGTTCTGCTGCAGAAAAGACACGGCGTAGGTCGGAGAAAGAGCCTGGAAAACGGCGGGGTGCTTGGCAATTTGTCGAATACCCAGGCCGCCGATGGTGATGAACCAGAGGAGTGTGATCGGCCCAAAGAGTGCACCAATCTTGGCGGTCCCCTTGGACTGAACGGCGAACAAGATCACCAGAATGATCACCGTCAAGGGCACCTCGTAGTGCACCCACGAGGGATTAATGACCCCGGTGCCCTCGACCGCCGAGAGCACCGAGATGGCCGGCGTAATGAAGCCGTCGCCAAAGAGGAAGGCCGTTCCGAGCAGGAGGGCAAAGAACACTGCGTACTGCCGACGGCTCGTTGGTCGACGAATCGTTCGAGGCAGCAAGGAGAACAGGGCCAGCACGCCACCTTCGCCGCGATTATCGGCGCGCAGTACGAAGACCAGGTACTTGAGCGAGACCACGATCACGAGGGCCCAGAAGATGAGTGAGGCCACACCATAAATACTGCTCACGGAGGCGTGGCCATCCGCCACTGACTGCTGGAAGGCGTATATCGGACTGGTGCCAATATCGCCGAAGACGACGCCGAGGGCGAGAAGTGCCAAAACGGGGGTAGAGGTGGTGCGTTTCATGTGAAACCTTTCGTCGATGAACTCCAACGACGACCAGGCTTCCCGTCACACCGAGATTGACATTACTCCTCTTGAAGGTTCATGTCGTGGGAATTCTCCCACCTGACTGCATAGTGACGATGTAGGAAGTGGATAGCACCGGACGCTCACGATGACACAGTGGCGGCACTTCAGTAGTCGCCAATCCGCAGCACGACCGTGATCTCGTCGCCGACGGCAATCGATTCGCGATCACGTACCGCCTTCTTCAGCGGAATGATGTACCCGCCGTCCTTGGGCCACAGTGCGGTCTCGAAGGTCGTGGACCCCACGACGCATTCACAGGGGATCATGCCCCATCCGTACGTGACCGTGGCCGCGATCTGATGGATTGCGTCGCTCGTTTCCGTGTCAACCGCGACAAAGTGAAATGGCGATGGCCCCCGCCAGAAAAAGACTTCGCCCGTGACGCGCAGTTCCATACCGCAAGCCTACGAGAGACCAGTGCTGCGACCGACCTTCGCGAGCGATCGGGAGGCGTCAGAAACGCGGGACCTGACCGGCGTTGCGACGAGACGCCCACGATGGTGCGGCGGCATCTTTGGGACTCATAATTGCGTCGCCTGACAGTGGCCACGGCACGTTGATCTCCGAGTCGAATGGGTGAATCTCGAGCTCGTTTGGTGCGTCGTAGGGAGTCGAGAGCAGATAGGCCAAGGCACCGGTCTCACTCGTCACGCAGAAGCCGTGAGCCACACCGGCCGGCAGGAGTACGGAACGGCCCTCATCGGCCGCGAGTGAAACGACGACCAACTGGCCAAACGTCGGTGAGCCTTCGCGAATATCGAAGATGACATCATCGAGTGTGCCCTGGGCGCAGGTCACGAGCTTGGCCTGCCCGCGAGGTGCAACCGAGTAGTGAAGACCTCGGACCACGTTCTGCTTGGACACCGAGAAGTTCGCCTGCTCGACCGAGAAGGAAAGGTCCGCCGCCTCGAGGTCGGCCAACTTGAACCACTCCCGGAAGAGCCCCCGATCGTCGCCGAAGACGCCGGCTTCAAGAATCACGCAGCCAGCAATGGCCGTCTCAATAACCTTCATCGGGCGTCCTTGAGTGGGCGCCACCACGTCTCGTTGTCCACGTACCACTGGACAACGGCAGCGAGGCCGGTCTCGAATGGCACCTGGGGCGTGTAGCCCAGTTCGTTGCGAATCTTGCCGCAGTCCACCGAGTAGCGGCGGTCGTGGCCGAGTCGGTCGGCTACTGGTTCAATGCTGGCCTCGCTCTTACCCATGAAGGCGAGCAACTGGTAGGTCAGCTCCTTATTGGTGAGCTCCGTACCGCCACCAATGTTGTAGATCTCACCAGCGCGGCCACCTTCGAGCACCAACAAGATGCCGCGGCAGTGGTCGTCCACGTGGAGCCAGTCGCGAATGTTCTGACCGTCACCGTAAAGGGGGACTTTGTAGCCGTCCATCAAGTTCGTCACGAAGAGGGGAATGACCTTTTCGGGGAACTGACGGGGGCCGTAGTTGTTCGAGCAGCGCGTGACGTTGACGTGCATGCCGTAGGTACGGTGATAGGCCAACGCCGCTAGGTCCGAACCGGCCTTCGAGGAAGAGTAGGGCGAGTTCGGTTCGAGGATGTGGTCTTCCTTCCACGAGCCCTCGGGAATCGAGCCGTACACCTCGTCGGTGGACACGTGGACGAAGCGACCAACCTCGTGGCGACGAGCGGCCTCGAGCAGCGTCTGAGTGCCCAGCACATTGGTCTCAAAGAAGAGGCGGGCACCAGTAATCGAACGGTCGACGTGGCTTTCGGCGGCGAAGTGCACGACGGCGTCGGCTCCGCGCAGCGTCTCGTCAACAATGTCGGCGTCAACAATGGAACCGTGGACGAACGAGACGCGGGAGTCGCGCAACGCGGTCTCCATGTTTTCGCGGCGCCCCGAGTAGGTCAGCGCGTCGAGAATGACAATCTCGTCGTAGCCAAGGTGCTCAGCTCCTAACAGGAGTTCGACGAAGCGAGAACCGATGAAACCAGCGGCTCCCGTAATCACGATGCGCATAGAAATACCTCGGTCAAAAGAGAAAGATGAACGTTACCTATACTAATGAGATGAAGGGAATCATTTTGGCCGGTGGGAGTGGCACGCGCCTGCACCCTATTACGCGAGCGGTTTCGAAGCAGTTGCTCCCCGTCTACGACAAGCCGATGATTTACTATCCACTCAGCACCTTGATGCTCAGTGGTCTCCGTGAGATTCTCCTGATTACGACGCCCCACGACCAGCCGGCCTTCCAGCGGCTCCTGGGTGACGGTAGTCACCTCGGACTCGAGATCTCGTGGGTCGTGCAAGAGAAGCCCGACGGGCTCGCCCAGGCCCTCATCCTCGGTGAAGACTTCCTCAATGGCGATAAGTGCGCCCTCATCCTCGGCGACAACCTCTTCCACGGCCCGGGTCTCGGCACCCAGCTCGAGAACAACACTGACGTCAGTGGCGCCTTGATTTACGCATACGAAGTGGCTGACCCCTCCGCCTACGGCGTTGTCGAGTTCGACGAAGACGGTCGCGTCGTCTCTATTGAAGAGAAGCCCAAGGAGCCGAAATCACACTTCGCCATCCCCGGCCTCTACTTCTACGACGAAAAGGCTTCGGCGCTCGCGAAGACGTTGTCGCCCAGCGCCCGTGGTGAACTCGAAATCACGGCCCTGAATAATGCCTACCTCGAACGGGGTGAGCTCCACGTGCAGACGTTGTCTCGTGCGGTGACCTGGCTCGATACCGGCACGCACGAATCCCTCTACGAGGCCGGTGGCCTGATTCGCGCCCTCCAGCACCGGACGGGCTTTCGCATCGGTGATCCCGAACAGATTGCCCGCGACCACGGGTGGATTGCCTAACTTCGTAGTAACCAGAGGCAGTCCAATGGGCTGACTAACCTGTTCCGAAGCAGATAAAGGAGCAATCATGTCAACCGTTGCCGTTTCCCCTCAGCGTCGTACCGTCCTCGACACACTCGTCAAGCCAACGCTCCTGACCGACGCAACATTTGCCCTCCTCGGTGCCGCGTTCGTTGGCGCACTTGCTCAAATCTCATGGACCGTCCACCCCTTCGTCGTTCCGTTCACCGGCCAAACGCTGGGCGTTCTCGTGGTCGGCGCCACCTTTGGCCTTCGCCGGGCAATTGCCGCCATGGCCCTCTATCTGGTGGCCGGCCTCGCGGGCGTACCGTGGTTTGCGGGACAGCAGTCGGGATACGCCAGCGTCAAGGGTCTGTTGGGCTACCTCGTCGGTTTCGCCGTGGCGACCGCCATCATGAGTTGGCTGGCCGCCAAGGGTAACGACCGCACCATCTCGAGTGCCATTGGCCTCTTCGTCTTGGGAGAACTCGCCATCTACGCGATTGGCGTGCCGTGGCTCGCCCACACGTACCACCAGTCACTGAGCTGGGGCATCACCAACGGTCTTGTTCCCTTCCTCGTCTGGGACATCGCCAAGGCCGTAGTCGCCGGCACCCTGTTGCCGGGGGCCCGTCGACTCGTCGACGGTAACGCCAGCGCCCAGTAGCGCTCCGCGGCGGTACGCCAGCGATAACGTTGGCGAATGACCAGTTGGCCCTCCGCACCTGAACCAGACGTCTCCGCCGAACACCCGATTTCCGAACACTGGGTCTACACCGGAGCACATCGGCCGCCCATGCCTCGGGCGCTCACTGAACACATGACTCAGGGGTGGCTCACGCCATCTCTCCCCACCGATCGGCACCCCGAAGTAGCCCGTTTTGCTGCGCGTCGGGATGCCTTATCCTCGGCTTTCCCCGGGGTAACGATGGTCATTCCATCTGGCAACTACAAGGTACGAAGCAACGATACGGACTACCGCTTCCGTACCACCGTGGATTTCTACTACCTCACTGGCTGCCAGGACGCGGACGTCGTCTTGGTGATGACGCCACTCGCGTCCGGTCACCTCGCGACGCTCTACGTCGCCCCGCGACGCGACCAGTCGACGCACGAGTTCTTCACCGACGCACGCTACGGCGAACTCTGGGTCGGAGCCCGACGTGGACTACCCGAAACGGCGCAGTACTTCGCCATAGCCACCCGCGATCTGGCCCACCTCAGCGAGGACCTCGCAGCTCTTTCCGGCACTGACATTCTCGTTCAGCGAGGAGTTGATGCCGTCGTGGACGCCATGGTACCGGCCACATCTCGCGACGGACTGATTGCTGCGACCCTAAGCGATCAGCGACTCGTCAAGGACGAGTTCGAGATCGCCCAGCTGCAGGCCGCCGTGGACTTCACCATTCTCGGATTCGAGGACGTTGTTCGTGCGCTCCCCACGGCCGAGCACCGTGGTGAACGAGTCATCGAGGGCGTCTTTAACTTGCGCGCTCGCGTTGAGGGCAACGACGTTGGCTACAACACCATTGCGGCATCGGGTTCCAACGCCACCATCCTGCACTGGATGGAGAACAACGGTCCCGTCACGAGCGGGGACCTCTTGCTGCTCGATGCTGGGGTCGAAGTGAACGACCTCTACACCGCCGATATCACGCGCACGATGCCGGTAAACGGGACCTTCTCGCCAGCCCAGCGTCGACTCTACGAGATCGTGTTGCGAGCCTCAGACGCCGCCATCGCCGCTCTTCGCCCCGGTGTTCCGTTCATCACCTCACACCAGACCGCCATGCGCGTGCTAGCGGAAGGTCTCGTCGAACTGGGAATTTTGGACCAGGATGTCGACACTATTGTTCGCAAGGATCTCCAACTCCACCGTCGCTACACGCTGCACGGCACGAGCCACATGCTGGGCCTCGACGTGCACGACTGCACCTTGTCGCGGGACGCCCACAACGAAGGCGCCCTCCACGCCGGCTACGTCATGACCGTAGAGCCCGGGCTCTACTTCCAGTGGAATGACCTCACGGTACCCGAGGAGTACCGCGGCATCGGCATTCGAATTGAAGACGACATCCTGATCACCAACGACGGTGCCGTCAATCTCTCCGCCGCCCTGCCTCGTGATCCCGACGCGATTGAAGCGTGGATGGCCGCCCTGTGGGCTGGCGGTCCGGGCGATCTTGCTCGCTAGTTGAACACCTTCGGTGTGAGGGGACACCGTCGCCATTGGCTGACGACGAGGTCACGTTCCACTAGTCCGCTTCAATTTCCTCGCGACTAATACCGAGGAAGTACAGCACGGCGTCCAAATACGGCACTGACAGCGCGGCATCGGCGTGCTCGCGCACGACGGCCTTGGCGTTGAACGCGATGCCCAGTCCGGCGACCGAAATCATGTCGATATCGTTCGCCCCGTCGCCCACGGCCACCGTCTGCTCCAGGGGCACACCGACCTGCGCCGCAAAACGCTGCAGCGCCCGGGCCTTGCCAGCGCGGTCCACGATGGGCGCCGACAGTCGCCCGGTCAATTTCCCGTCGACAATCTCGAGTTCATTGGCTTCGAGGTAGTCGACTTGAAGTTCCCGCAAGAGCGGGGCGAGGACCTCAACGAAACCGCCCGACACGACCGCCGGTACGTAACCAAGTCGTTGCAGGGTGCGCAGCAGCGTTCGAGCGCCCGGGGTGAGTCGCAATTTCGCTCGGACGGTATCCAACACCGACTCATCGAGACCAGCAAGCAGGGCGACGCGCTCACGAAGCGACTCGGCGAAGTCCAGTTCCCCCGCCATGGCCCGCTCGGTAATGGCCGCTACTGCCTCGGCGCAATTGCACTCCTCGGCGAGGAGGTCAATAACCTCGTCCTGCAACAGGGTGGAATCAGCGTCCATTACGACGAGATGCTTTGCCCGACGGTGCAAACCAGCACGCTGAATCGCGATGTCGAGGCCATTCGCCTTCGCCGCCGCGGTTACCTCTTCTCGGAGCGCACCATGATCGGCACTGCGCACCACGAGCTCGTAGCAGTCAACGGGATAGGTTGCGAGGTGGACGATGCGTTCACAGGTGGCCCCCACGCGGGCGAAAGCCGAAAAGACCTCGTTGAGCTGGTGGGGTCCAACGGTTTTTGCGAGCAGGGTGACGAGCAGTCGACTTCCCTGCGATGCCTCCGCCACGTCGACGAGTTCGACGGTGGCCGTGATGCCATCTCGTTCAATATCGCTCAACGCGACGGCTGCAACCACATCGTCACGAGTCACGTCATCAGCAACAGTGACTTCTCCGCACAGGACGAGGGCACCGCGAATCGTGATCTGACCAACGTCGGCGAGGTGTCCTCCGCGAGCGATTACTCGGTCCAGTGCGGCAAATAATTCGGCACCCACGCCAATACGGTCGGGTCCGCTAACGGTGACTAAGTAAGTGAGGGGCACCCACTAAGCGTATTAGTTCTTACTGCTCCCCCGCGGGCGCCTCGGCCTCGCGGAGACGTCGAACCTCGGCGACGTTGACGTCGGTACGGGCATCGAAGCGCCACAGAGACGGCAGGGCCCCAGCGACACCCGCCACGGCCACCGTGCAACCAAGTCCACCGGCGGTCAGTGAGAACCGGAGCGTCGTCCACGCGGCCATGAGGCCCGCGCGGAACTGTCCGGCCGTGGGACCAATCGAATACGAGATCATTTCCATGCCGGCCATGCGGCCCCGCACGTCGGGTCGAATGGACTCATTCCACATCGTGGCGCGGAACACGGCACTCAGTGCATCGGCGGCGCCGGCGATCACGAGCCCGCCGAGCACGATCACCAACGACGAGGAGTAGCCAAAGAGGGCAATGCCGAGGCCCCACGCCGCAGCCGCGGCGACGACGGCGCGGCCGTAATGGTGAACGTACTTGGACCACCCCGACGTCACTGACGCCACGAGGGCACCGAGGGGCATCGCGCCATAGAGAAGGGAGAGGGCGTAGGTCTCGTGAAACCGGCCCGCCACAAAGGGCAGCATCGCAACGGGGAAGGCGAAGAGCATGGCCACGAGGTCGATGACGTACGTCCCAATGATGTCGGGACGTGACCGCAGAAAGTCGAGACCCGCGCGAAAGGCCGCTCGGTCAGTTTCTTCGGCAAGAGCGGGAGCATCCTGGTGACTGAGGCGCGACAACAAGTAGAGAGAAGCGCAAAAGGTAATGAGATTTGCTCCGTATACAAACTGGGGGCCGGCGGCCACGGCCACGAGTCCACCAGTCACCGGGCCAATAATCGACGCAATCGTGCCGCTAATCATCTGTAGTGTCGAGGCCGATCGTTGCAGGTCGTGTGGGACGAAGCTCTGATTAAGGGCCGCAATACTGGGTCGCTGCACACTCGCGACGGCCGCGTTGACGAAGGCGGTCAGATAGATGACGAGGACCGAGGGGTGACCGAGCAGTGCGTTCGCAAAGATGAGTGCGGTGGTCACCATCAACAACGCTTCAGTGACGATGATCAATGAGCGACGATTCATCCGGTCAGCGAGGATGCCGCCGTAGAGGCCAAAGACCACGAGGGGAATCACTTCAGCGAGACCCAACGCTCCCACCTGCAGCGTCGAGTGCGTCAGCAACTTCAACTGGTAGGGCATGGTTACGTAGGTGGCTTGCGTCCCCAACGCCGTCACGGCTCCGGCGATATAGAGCCGTCGATATTCCTTCGAGGTTCGAAGCGGCGACAGGTCTATTCCCCAGGCGCTCATGCGGGTGCCCCCTCACGCCAGCCTTCGTTCGCCACGTAGTGGCGAAGGATCCTCGCCGGTACGCCACCCAACACCACGGCGTCGGGGAAGGTGCCCCGCACGACCGCGCCGGCGGCCACCGTCGTGTTGCGGCCGAGGTGGGCCCCGGGGAGTATCACCGCATTTGTTCCGATCCAACTGCCCGAGCCAATCACAACTTCGTCTTCAGTGGGCGTCTGCCACCCCACCGGCGCATCGGGATCGTCGTAGGAATGGTTTTGGTCAGTGATGTAGACGTTCGGCCCAATTTGAATATCGTCGCCGAGTTGAATCGACCAGTGACCTATGAGGTGAGAGCCGCGACCAATGATGCAGCGCTCGCCGATGGAAATAACGGGCGCGTTCATCATCTCCTGATCGGGCGACATCCCAACCGAAAGCGTCACGTAAGGACCAACCAAGGTGTCGTTCCCGAGCGCGATGTAGCGCTCGTTATACATCGTGCCCTGGGGGGCGAGCAGTCCGGCCCCGCGACCAAAGGCGTAGAACCTGCGTGCGTAGGGGTCATCGGGACCAATGGTGGCCACGTCATTGGCGTAGGACCGACTCGCCCGAACCAGCGCCCCCAGCCAACGTCGAAAGCGAAGTCGAGCGGTCACGGGAACCACGCTAGTGGTCGGCTCAGTTCTACGGTATTGACTGACCAATTTCTCGCCAGTAGACGTCCTCTGGCGCACCAGATTCGTGGTGGTCTCACCGTCGAGTTAGAGAAAAAACGACCTTCGGGACGTTATCGTCCCGAAGGTCGCTCTTTACTTCGGTGCTCGTTAGTCGAGCGACAGCGGACTGTCGATGTCAACGCCGGCGTCTTCTTCAACGGCGGGCAGGAGAGCGGCCGCCATGTGCGCACGCACGCGGGTGTCGATCTCCACCATCGTGGCGGGATTTTCGCGAAGGAACGTCTTGACATTCTCGCGACCCTGACCCATCTGCTCACCCTCATAGGTGAACCACGCACCGGCCTTCTTCACGAAGCCCAACTCCACGGCCACGTCGAGAATCGAGCCTTCGCGGCTGATGCCCTGGCCGTACATGATGTCGAACTCGGCCTGCTTGAACGGCGCGGCGCACTTGTTCTTCACGACCTTGACGCGGGTGCGGTTACCAATAACGTCGGTGCCGTCCTTGATGGACTCAACGCGGCGGATGTCGAGGCGTACTGAGGCGTAGAACTTCAAGGCCTTACCACCGGGGGTGACTTCGGGCGAACCGTAGATGACACCAATCTTTTCGCGGAGCTGGTTAATGAAGATTGCCACGGTATTGGACTTGGAGAGTCCGCCGGTCAGCTTGCGAAGCGCCTGACTCATCAGACGAGCCTGAAGGCCCACGTGCGAGTCGCCCATGTCGCCTTCAATTTCGGCACGGGGCGTCAAGGCTGCTACGGAGTCGATCACGATGACGTCGAGGGCACCGGAACGAATCAGCATGTCGGCGATTTCGAGCGCCTGTTCACCGGTGTCGGGCTGGGAGATGAGGAGGTCGTCGATGTTGACGCCAATAGCGCGGGCGTAGACCGGGTCCATGGCGTGCTCAGCGTCAATGTAGGCACAAACGCCGCCGTTGCGCTGGGCTTCGGCGACGGCGTGCATCGCCAGGGTCGACTTACCCGAGGATTCTGGGCCGTAGAGCTCAATGATGCGGCCACGGGGTAGGCCACCAATGCCCAGTGCCATGTCCAGTGCCAGTGCACCAGTGGGAATTGATTCGATCTGCATGTGGAGGTTCTCTCCCATGCGCATAACCGAACCCTTACCGAACTGCTTCTCGATCTGGCCGAGTGCCGATTCGAGAGCCTTTGCGCGGTCGTCAGTTGCCATTGCTGTCTCCTTGTTTTTCTTCACCTGAGGCACGTTAGGGACCCCCAGTCACATCGGTCGTTCTCCGCTGGACTTAACCGTACTACGAACAGATGTTCGTAGAGAGGATTTCTTGTGGTGAAATGAAAATTTAGGAAGTGGCGTCGAGCGTTCTGCGCAAAGCGTCGAGCGCGCTAATCGCGGCGTAGGTGCGCACTCGGGCACGGTCCCCTGGGAGGCGCAGGGCCACGTGGGAAACGGTCTCACCAATGGCGATACCAACGAAGACAGTGCCGGGCACTTGGCCGTCCTGCTCCTCGGGGCCGGCGACGCCGGTCACCGAAACCGCGACGTCCGCGCCGAGCAGCGTCCGCGCGCCGCGGGCCATGTCTTCGGCCGCCGAGGCACTCACGACCGGACCAGGGGTCACGCCCAGCAACGAGAATTTGGTGTCGGATGCGTAGCTAACGAGTCCGCCACGGAACCAGTGCGATGCGCCGACAACATTGACCAGCCGTGAGGCAATCAGACCACCGGTGACCGATTCGGCCAGCCCCAGGGTGAGCCCGCGAGCCACCAAGCGAGAGGCGACTGCGTCTTCCATCGTTTCGTCATCGACGCCGAAGATAACGTCGCCGAACGCGTCGTTAATCAGACCCCGGACGGTGACTTCCTCACTGGCGAGGAGGGCTCTCGCGTGCGACTCGTCGTCCCCACGGGCCGTGAGACGTACCTTGATGCCCTCAATGCCGGAGGCCAGAAACGCAATCGTGACACGGTCCGATGACTCGAGCTCGTCAAATCGACTGTCCACGGCTTCGGCGAGTGCCGATTCTCCAGCACCCCACGTCCGAAGGACGCGAGAAGCAATGACATTCTGTTCGCCCAATGCCCGCGACCGCGCCACGAGATCGGGCAAAATGGCCCGCTCGAACATTTCGCTCATCTCGTACGGCACACCGGGCACCGCGTAGATCACTTGGTCACCAACGGGGCAGATCAGCCCTGGGGCGGTGCCTCGGACTTGATCGATAACCGTTGCCCCTTCGGGCACGTCGGCCTGCAGGAGGTTGTTCTGCGCCATGGTGCGGCCACGGGCAGTGAACATCTGCTCGATTCGTTCGACCAGGTAGTCCTGACGAACGAGAGACACGCCCATGATTTCGGCGACGGCGGCCCGCGTGATGTCGTCCTGCGTGGGGCCGAGCCCGCCACAGATAATGACGGCGTCGGCGCGACTCAGCGCAATGCGCAAGGCCGAGACGATGCGTTCGTGATTGTCGCCCACATGCTGGTGGAAGTGAGAGCCGATACCGTTGGCGGCGAGCTTCTCACCGAGCCACTGGGAGTTGGTATCGGCAATCTGACCGAGCAAGAGTTCCGTGCCAATGGCAACAATTTCAACGCGCATTAGCGAGCAACTTCTTTCCGTCGACGTAATACCGCCACCCGGTGTAGACGGTCATCGCCACGGCGAGCCACAGTGTGATTTCGGCGTACACGAGGTGTTCGTGAAAGTAGGGCAGCACACAGAAGGCGATGGCCCAGTCCTGGACGAAGGTCTTCCACTTCGCAATCTTCACCGCGGGGATCGAGATGCCAACTTTGGCGGCGCGAGAGCGGTGGATGCTCATCCACACCTCGCGCAGGGTGATGATCACCGCGGGCACGATGACAAACGTCAAGTGATGCGGGTGCGTGAAGATGAGGGCGTAGAGGCCACCCAGCACAATGAGTTTGTCCGCGAGTGGGTCAAGGTAGGCACCCGAGGTCGTGGTGCCGTAGCGGCGAGCCACGATGCCGTCGAAGTAGTCGGACGCGGCTGCAACGGCGCCGAGGAGGACCGTCCACCAGGACGTCCGGTGATAGACGAGAAAGTACACCAGCACCGGAGCGATACCCAGGCGCAGGAACGTCATGAGATTGGCGGGAGTCAGCAATGCGGTTTCGCCGTAGACCCGTTCGCGTGCGGTCATGCGAGCACCGCCTCGAGGTCCGTCCCGTGACTCGCCACGATCGAGACCTCGTGAAACGAACCCACGGTGAGCGTCGGGTCAACCATGATGATGCCGTCGATTTCTGGACACTCCCTCACACTACGGGCGACACCCGGAGCATCGACGAGCACCCGCTGTGTTGTGCCGACGAGCATGTCGCGACGACGGGCCGTGATGGCGTCTTGCAGTTCCGCAACCTCGCGGAGGCGTTCGAGTGCGAGTTCGTGCGGTACCTGATTCGGCAGATCGTTCGCGTGGGTGCCCTCCTCTGGTGAGAACGTAAAGAAGCCAGCCCAATCGAGCTGCGCCTCTTCAATAAACGACAGCAGCGCCCGCTGGTCGTCTTCCGTTTCACCGGGGTACCCGAGAATGAACGAGGAGCGGAACGTCGCCATTGGCTCGGCCGCGCGAATCGCGGCAATGCGCTCGAGAAAGCGGTCACCATCGCCCCAGCGACGCATGCCCCGCAGCAGCGGCCGAGAGGCGTGTTGTAATGACAAGTCAAAGTAGGGCACGCCAGTGGCGAGGATCGTCTCAATCAGACCACTGGTGAGTCCCGATGGATAGAGGTACAGGAGGCGAACGCGCTCCACCTCGTTCCGCAGAGCGTTCGTGAGATCAATGAGCGGCTGGGTGCCGCCTTCATCGAGGACTTCAACGGCCTCTCCAAGGGCCGCGCGACGACGGTCGTTCCCCCAGCTGGCGAGGTCCTGGGCGATGAGGACGAGTTCCTGTACGCCACCGGCAGTGAGCTCACGAGCCTCGCGGAGAATTTCCTCGGTCGAACGGGAGCGCTGGTCGCCACGGAAGGTGGGGATAGCGCAGAAGCCACAGCGACGGTCGCACCCCTCGGCAATTTTGACGTACGCCCACGGCGCTGTTGTTGCCGGACGTGGCAAGTTAAGAAGGTCAAAGTCACTCTTCGGCTTTGACCCGAGGCGCACCGGAGTGGCTGGGGCCAACGCCGTCAAGCTCTCATTAAAGCCCGCCACGAGGTCGACTTCCGGCAGTGCGTCAGCGAGCTCTTGCCCGTATCGCTCGGCCATGCACCCGGTAACGACGAGCCGAGCATTTCCTTGCTTCGCATCGGCCAGGGCCAACACGGTCTCAATGGACTCTTCGCGGGCGGCTTCGATAAAGGCACAGGTATTGGCGACGACGAGGTCAGCCTCACTCGCGGAATCGGCGGCGGTATAGCCCTGCGACAGTAGAAGGCCGGCCAACTTGTCAGAGTCGACGTGGTTCTTCGGACAACCCAGCGTTTCAATCCAGTAGCGCACGGGTCTCCTTCACAAAGATAAACACCGAGCACAGAGGCTCGGTGCACTTGGCGGAGAGGGAGGGATTCGAACCCTCGGACCCACTTTCGCAGGTCGCATTCTTAGCAGG
>Ga0208498_1000001_pt1 | contig 214006 bp, 208 predicted proteins | sample CryBogCBE12Aug09_FD_185502 | JGI IMG/M metagenome (GOLD analysis project Ga0208498, IMG submission 185502) | Freshwater microbial communities from Crystal Bog, Wisconsin, USA - CBE12Aug09 (SPAdes) (version 2) | ecosystem: Environmental > Aquatic > Freshwater > Lake | place: Crystal Bog... | reverse complement strand
CAACCTTACGGGCAATTTGCATCGACATAGGTGCTCCACCCGCCCTGACATCTTGAACAGCTTGTACGAGTTCAGCAGCTGACATGTTTTTAAGTAAATAGCCATTCGCACCTGAACGTAAGGAATCAAAGATCATTTCGGTTTCCTCATACGTTGTCAGCATGAGCACCTGCATCGATGGACATTTTTGCTTTATCGCCGACACAACTTCAATGCCACTCATTCTAGGCAAATTAATATCAACCAACGCTACATCTGGAGCATCTTTGCCAATTCCTATTATTGCATCTTCTCCGTTAGAATAGGCATTAACACAACGCATCGCAGGAGCATTGTTAAACAATTTTATCAATTGCTCACGCGTGCCTTTATTGTCTTCTACAATAGATACAGTGATGCTCATGCAAGGGGTTAGTGCGGGGAAAGGACTATCGTTACCTAATGTAACATAATAGCACTATTTAGCCATCGTATGAAGGTACTACTCAGCCTACAAATTCACAGGTACCTTTATATTTACTTGGGTACCTTTATCAGGTTTAGATTCTATAAGAAATTGACCACCAATTACTTGTATTCTTTGTGCCATATTACTAATACCATCACCTGCAGTTGATTTACTTATAAGCTCAAATCCCTTCCCGTTATCCTCAATGCTGATAAGTAGCTGATTGTCCTGTGTTGATATAGTAACTTTAACGACCGTTGCTGAGGCGTGCTTAAGGATATTTGTAATAACCTCTTTAACGACGAGAAACAGATTATGCCTAACCTCAGAGCTAAAAGCTATTTCTGAAGGATGATCAGGTAAATTGAGATTACACCTAATTGCCCCGTTTCTTAATTTTTCAACACAGTACTGTCCTAAGTAACTTATAAGATTAGGTAAATTATCGTTTTTAGGATTAATAGCCCAAACGATTTCATCTAAGGACTTAAGCATGTCTGTTGCGGTAGTAGTAATTTGCTTAAGACTCTCATCCGTATACTCAGAGCCAGATTTATACTGCTGTGCAATTTCACTAATTAATTTTATCTGAGACAAACTACCCCCCACATCATCATGGATGTCTCGTGCGATTCTAGCTCTCTCACTTAAGAGTGCTGATTTCTGTTCTGCTATAAATAATTCTTTTTTTAGTCTTCTAAACGAAACAAAACGAACGATTCCGATAACGATTCCTGTAAAGAGTAATACAGCAACTGCCTCAAACCATAATGTTTGCCAAAAGAAACGACCTACCGATATTTGAAGGGAAGCTGTATTAGTATTCCAAACACCGATCTCATTACTCGCAGAAACTCTTACAACATAATCGCCAGACCCTAACTGAGGTAAAAGGACACTTTTCTGTAATCCTAATTCATTCCAGTCAGAATCAATACCATCAATACGATAGCGGTACCTAATCTTCTCAGCAGCAGCGTATTGAAGCGCGCTGAACGTAATAAATAGTTTATTATAACTTGAAGGAACATCAATATGCTGAACGCCGTGCAATAGATGCATGCCTGCGTTCGAATTATCAAAGCTATTTATTTTAAAATCACTGTTAATCTTTAGTAGCCGATCATCTAGCGTCAAAGATTCTATAACAACTGAAGGCACGCTTGGATTACTGTTAATACGATCTGGATGCGCTACCACGAGTCCTGTACTCGTTGAAAAATATACGTTGCCATTATTATCAACACACACAGTTGGCGATGTACCATACTGAGCCTGAAATCCTCTAAGACCATCCTGACTTCCAAATATATATGGATGTAATTGTGAAGCCTCTCTTCGCAACACAGCTTCCACCTCATCTATAGATAAACGAGTGATACCATGCGGACTAGCTACCCAAAGATTATTTTTTTTATCCGCCGCTAATTGCCATATCGAATTATCTATTAAACCGTCTTTTGTTGTCAGAAATTTAAATTGTCCATTTTTAAACCACGCAATACCTGCTTCCGAAAATCCAATCCATAAACTTCCATCTGCTGATGCAGCGAGACAGCGTATTGATCTAGAAGACACTTCCTCGATCGAACTTTGCACTTCAACCGCATTGTTGCGTAAAGTAAAGATACGACCCTCAGAAGTTCCAAAATATATAACATGATCTGCTGTCTCTGCGATTGATCGTATGTTTCTAATTCCTGGAGGCGTTTTATATACCGTAAGCTTCCCTTGGCTGATATGATTTAAGTATGCCGGTTCATCCGTTGAAAACCAAATTGAATCATCACTTGCAGTGCAGATAGCTCTTATTGTATTACCAAACAACCCATTTGTCTTATTCCAAGTCTTTGTCGTTTGTGAATCTAATTGAATCTGTTTTAAGCCTTGTCCGCGGGTACCAATCCATAAATTTCCTGAGAGGTCACTTACAATACAACTTGGAGCCAAAATTCCTAATTTTTTTATAAATGGCGTTTCTTTCCAACTCGTATCGGCATTATTAAATATCTGGCCCGTTCCACTAACAACCCACGTTGTATTATGTGTATCAACACATACAGAAACTGCAGACTCAAAAGGCATTCCTGACTTACGACCTACAAATTCTAAAGTCTTAATTTGAAGCCTATTTAATCCACCACTTGTGGTACCGACCCAAATATTACCTTCATGATCCTCAAGCATACATTTAATTGCCTGCTGAGATGTAGAAACATTTTCTATAGTGCCACGATAATACCTATATATACCTTGTGCATGCGTTCCCATCCATAAGGCTCCTAGACTGTCTTCCATAATACAGGTCGGTAAGACATCCGTATCTAAATTACTCACTAAAGTAGGTTCTTTATTGTTTAAATATCTAAAAAGAACTTTGCCTGAGGTAATCCAAAAGCCTCCCTCTTTAGCTCTGCAAATAACAATACGTGAATCAGTGAGTTTAAATTTTGAATTAAAAACTCCGCGTATAAGTGTACCAACATGCTCACCAATTGAACACCAACTCACTCCATTCTCATCTATTAACAACGCGTTTACCGAAAGATCTTTGTATTCCTTCTCTAGATTGAGTCTAATAACATGATCATTCTTTAATGTGTATAAATGATTACTAATTAAAAAATAGTTATCATTATATTTGTCACTCGCTACTCCCATTAATGTTCCACCGGGGACCCCATCACTTCGCGTGTATACTTTAAACTCAGTCTTACTGAGCTTGATGATCGTTTCACGGAATGTGCTTAGCCATAGCTGGCTAGCATTTTTCCCATCTGCAATCATCGAAGTGTAACCGTTAAATACGGTGCCTAATTCATATTTAAGCGGAATCGACTCAAATTCAGTTCCATTGAAACGAGATAATCCTCCCCGAGTCGCAATCCATAAATAACCGTTTTCCGTTTGGGCTAATCCTGTAATACGGTTATCTGGTAATCCATCATCCAGCTGCCAATTTCTTACACTCCATTTAGAATTTTGATATTCATCAAATTGAGCATAACAGGGCTGATTTAAAATTAATGCCCCAGCAAGGAGCACCCACGCTAATAGTGGCGTGCTCTTGATTGATGAAAGAAATGAAGCATTAGGCATAAATTCAACGCCTTCTAAGCTTCGTATATTTACTAGCTAAGGTCTAACCCTAAAATAGAAGGAAACACCCAACCTTAGCGAGACGCCGTTGGAGGTAACGCACCCTTCCATCCTGCTTGCCATTGGTGCATAAGCTGATCCACGAGCGCTTTGTTTTCTACTTTCTTAGCTACGTTGTAATTTTCCTGAGGATCGGTCTCATGATCATATAACTCTACTGCATCCACTTTTGAGTGATCCTTTTCACTTACCCATACAGTGAAGCGATACCGATCTGTTCTCATCGAGTATCCCATCAGAGGATTTCCTGCATTTGCACGTGGGTACTGACTAAATGCTGCTGATTTCCAAGTTTGAGTTGGATTTTCCATCAGAGGTTTAAAACTTACACCTTCTAAATGCTTAGGAAGAGGTAGTCCTGCTAAGTCACATAAGGTTGGATAGATATCTACATATTCAACCAAAGACTTGGTATGAGCACCGGCTGTTTTTAAACCAGGGGCTGCAACAATCAACGGACCGTTTGTATCATTTTCACAGTCACTATGCTTACACCATGCATCGTGTTCACCCAGTTTCCATCCATGATCACCCCATAACACAATAATCGTATTCTCACGCAGTCCTAGACGATCAAGCTCGGCAAGCACCTTACCTACCTGTGCATCTGTATAACTTACTGCGGCATAATAGCCATGTTTCAACTGACGTGCTAAATCATCTGGAATAGATCCCTTAGGGATTCCGTAATAAGCACGCATTTCTGTACCTGGTAAAATAGCATAATCAGGAGCATCAACTGGCCTAAACTTATTTGGAGCTAACTGAATCGTTTTAGGATCATATAAATCCCAATATTTTTTTGGTGCTACAAATGGCAAGTGAGGCTTAATAAAGCCAACAGCTAAGAAAAAGGGCTGATTATTTTTGCTAAGTTTATCTAATGTTTTAACAGCTAAATTCGCAACCTTACCGTCTTGATAATAATCATCAGGTACATCAACTCCTTCGAAAGCGGGACCTCTGGTATTAAACTTTCCGCCTTCACTCGCCTCTTTTGGTTTTTTAGGAGCAATTGCATCATCAGGCTCACCCTCAAACTGACGTTGATTGAGAGCCATATTCTCTTTTAGCGCATAAGGCGGTGCTTTAGGAGTAAACCAAGGAGTAGACCATGTTTGTGGATCGTCATATCCACCGTGATATATCTTACCCATGCCTTGAACAAAGTAACCGTGCTGCTTAAATTGCTGTCCAAGTGTTACAACATTAGGAAGTGCTTTTCTAAAGTGGGTAACTAAATCATACACCTTTGTGGTATCAGGACGAGTTCCTGTCATTACACTCGATCGTGTAGGCGAACACACTGCTTGCTGACAGTATGCTCTTTCAAAGGTGATTCCCGTCTTAGAAAGGCCATCAATATTTGGACTTTTAATATAGTCTTTCCCAAAACAACCTAACTCTGGTCGTAAATCATCTACGACGAAGAATAGAATATTAGGCTGTTTTTCGGCTGAGAAACCTACTAGTCCAAGCGATAAAAATAAAACGCAGGTGTTAAATAACTTCATAAGGGGTAAACGGAATAAAGAGTATGATAAACGCTATGTTCTAAACCTATCACTTATACACCTAAGCACAACACCCTTGAGATAACTCACGTATCGGTATTTTGTACTAGCTAGAGCTAATTAGCTTCTCGCTTTAGGCCTAAATAGCTCATTAAAGCTAGGTATACTAATCGTTTAAATCGTATGAAACTATCTCGCGTTACTTTTGCAGCACTTATCCTCTCTTTGCTTGGCAACTTGGTAAGCGCACAATCTACCACACAAAGCCCTGTAAAACAAAATATCGTATTTATTCTAATCGACGACCTTGGATGGAAAGACTTCTCCTACATGGGAAGCACGTTCTACGAAACGCCTAATATTGATAAATTAGCCTCCGAAGGTATGACCTTTAGTCGGGCCTACGAAGCAGCTCCTCGCTGTGTTCAATCACGCACTTCAATTGTTACAGGTAGAAATCATAACCGACCCGAATTAGAAGGAGCAAATGGTCTAGCTCTAGATCAGAAAACAATTGGTAATGCGTTCCAAGAAAATGGATATCGTACCTACTATGTAGGCAAATGGCATTTAGGATTAACAAAAGAATATTGGCCGCAAAATCGCGGTTTTGATATCAATAAGGCAGGATGCTCTCTTGGAGCCCTAGCCTCTCATTTCTGGCCTTACACCCGTGATGATAGAGAAGTACAAACAGCACGTAGAGAACAACACAACGTAACACCCTATGGTTTAGAACAAGGACACAAAGGGGAATACATCGCTGATCGCTTAACGGATGAAGCGATCACCATGCTAAAAAATCATAAGCAGGCAAATTCTGATAAACCCTTCTTCCTGTACCTTTCGCACTATCAAGTACATGAACCACTTGAAGCTAAAGCTGATGATATAAAATATTTTGAGCATAAATTAAGTCTTATGCCAAAAGACACCGGTCCTGATTACGAAAATGACTACACAGGAAAAGTTAAATTAAAACAAAACCTCCCCGTTTATGCTGCTATGATTCGCAGTGTTGATCAAAGCGTCATGCGTATACGCAACACACTTACTGAATTAGGCTACGATAAAAATACCATTATTGTCTTAACTTCAGATAACGGAGGTTTATCGACATTTGATTTATTAGGTAATCGCAAAGTCGCTACTTCAAACAAGCCACTGCGTACAGGTAAAGGTTGGCTATACGAAGGAGGAATGCGTGTACCTCTGACAGTATACTGGCCAAATGTAATTCCTGCAGGTTCTACAACAGATCGTGCCGTTGTAGGAACAGACTTCTTCCCTACTTTCCTTGATATGGCTGGTTTGCCTTTAATGCCAAAGCAGCATCTCGATGGAGAAAGTTTCCTACCTGTACTTAAAGGAAATAATGTCCCGCGCAGTAAGCCTCTTTTCTGGTACTTTGATGACGCAAAACTTGGCACTGGCAACACAGCAATGGCAGCCATGCTTGATGGAGATATGAAGCTCGTTCGTTATCTCTATGAAGATAAAGATGAACTCTACAACATCAGAACAGATATCGGAGAGCACCATAATCTAGCAAAAGAACAGCCAGAGAAAGTAGCTCAGATGAAAGCTGCCTTACTGGAATGGCAGAAACAGCTCAAAATCAGACAACTCTCAGCAAAGCAGATTTCTACTATCAAAACACTGCTCAAAGAATTGCGCGGTATTAAACCTAAAGATTCCGGCGAAACAGATTAAACTGAGTTTACGCTGCGTAGTGCTTTAGAATAGTAATTAGCTAGCTCTGTAATCTGGATAGCTGTCTGTCCCACTGTCTGAGCGAGTAAGTCAGATGCCACGCCGTGTAGCACAACTGCTTGTGCTGCAGCTAATGTTAAGTCGTTTGGAAATTGTGCGACTATTCCACCGACTAGTCCTGCAAGCATATCACCACTTCCACCTCGCGCTAACACAGGACCGCCATACGTACTCACGTAAGTATTACCATCAAGACTCATAATGCGTGTGTAAGGGCCTTTTAAAATCACGGTTGCTCCACTTTTAGAAGAAAGGTCCCTTAATTCATTTCTGCCAGCAATCCGGTTAAATTCACCGTAGTGAGGTGTAAGTATTGTAGGCGTAGAGAGTAATTCGATAAGTGATTTTTGAAGCGCATCCGCATCAATCACACAAGGGACCTTAACTGATTTAAAAATTTCTTTAAGGAGCTTTAGTGTTTCTTCGCTACTACCCATGCCTGGACCTACGACAAGGGAAGTAGCATTATTCCAAAGTGATTTTATCTTACCAAAACCTAATTTAGTCATTCCACCTGTCTTTTTATCTACAGGCATACCTACCCACATAGCTTCGGGAGCAGCGGCTGCATAAGATGGCACAAGTGGCTCAGGTATAAAAGCAGTCACAAGTCCCACCCCGCTTCTTAATGCACTTTTTACAGCCATTAATACAGCACCTGGATAGCGCATTGAACCACCCACAATAAACAGATGACCATACGTTCGCTTATCCGAATGAGAAGGTCTCAGGGATGTAAGTGGTGATAGGATTTGTTTCTTGAGAACTCGTTGGGTTCCTTGTCCAACAACTTCACAAGCATTAAAAAAAGCTAAATCAATATACCTAATTCGACCTGCATTTACACAACCCAGGAGTTCTGTTTTTACGCAACCAGTAGCATAGGTAAAATCTGCTTTGAATGCACCTGCCAGATTTAGCCCGCTAGGCAAATCAACTGCGGCCCTTAGATCTATTTTTAAGGCATCAACCTTTTGAAATAGTTTAAGAACTTCATCTGGTATAGCACCTCTAAACGAAGCCCCAAAAACACCATCTAATACTACCGAGTACGCATGTTTTAAATTTTTTTCCTCACAGCTACTCACATTAACCTGATTTGTCTGCTGTAACTGAACCCATGCTTTACGAGCAAGCGGCTTTAGCGAGCGTTCCCCAAAAACAAAGACTACATCGATTTTTACACTTGGAATTTCCCTCGCCAAAATTGATGCAGCGATAAGCGCATCAGCTCCGTTATGTCCTTTACCTACAAGAGTAAGGACATGCGTAACTGAGTATAAATTTCCGCACTCGAGATAATCTTTGAGTACAGCGTATCCAATACCTGAACCCGCTTGCTTAATTGCTTCCCATGTTTTTTTTAAATCTCCACCAAAATAGGCTTCTTCAAAAGCCACCGCTTCCTTACAGGTTAAAATGGGATCACTGAAATGGATCATAACTTAAGTTATGGTTTCACTGAACTATTAAGTGTGGAGTGAATCGTTGATTTAATTACACTCCAATCCTCTTCTGTTTTCTCTCGAAGCCAAGAAGCACGTTGATCTTCCGTTTCAGTAAACTGTAATGGAGATCCAGCTTTCACTCCGTGCGTTAAAAGAGGCCGAGTAAGATGAGGTATTGACTTATAGTAATACCCATCAGGAGTACGAATAACCTCAAAACAATCTGAAAAAGATCTTAATTCAGAATTCCATAAAGCGACTTCTGTTTTATTCTTATCCCAAACAGCGTTATCTGACCACTGATCAAACACAGCTTCGATGACTGTCATGCGTGGAGCCATAACGATCGTCTTCTCTAGAATTGGCTTAGCTTCAACGGCTTGAGGTTTACTTTTCTCTATCTGTTTCTTGCCCTCGTTAAAGGCGAGTACGGATAAAACTCCTATTACAAAACCAAGCATCACCCATGACGGCGTTTTAGACGGTGTCTTTTTAACTACATCAGAATAATCAGATATATCGTCTTCTTCCATACAGCTTGGCCTTTAATGGCTATTCTAAAGCTTATTTAACCAACGCTGCAACTGCCATCGCAACGGTCTCTGTATGCGATAAACTTACCATGACACGGCTAGCACCTACTGCTAGTAATAAAAGGCGGCCTTTTTCATCGAGAACGACGATCGGTTCACTCCGCTCTCCGTGTGTAATAGAAGCCGATTTCCAACCAAATTCAGCACCAATTCCCGTAGTAAAACATTTCGATATTGCTTCTTTTGCAGCAAAGCGTGCCGCCAAATGCAGTTCAGGATTAGCTTTAGCCAAGCAATAAGCTTTTTCTTCAGCAGTAAATACTCGGTCTAAAAAGCGCTCCCCTTGTCTTTGCACTACCCCTTTAACTCGGGCTATTTCAATCACATCACAACCTAAACTAATCATTACTCCGCCTGGAGGAAGCGATATATTCATGGCTGCATGAGTCGTTTCATTTCACTCACCGCTTCTGAAATACCATAGCTTAAACTACGCGCTATGATACTATGACCAATATTAAGCTCATGCACATGCGGAATCGTTTTTACTTCCGTGATGTTGGTGTAATTAATTCCGTGACCTGCATTTACAATGAGTCCTAGCGAGTGAGCTAACTTTGCTGCACTCACTAACCTCTGGAATTCAACACTGCGTTTAGCCGTATAGTAAGCATTTGCATATGCACCGGTATGCAACTCGATCCATGGTGCATTCAACTCTGCGGCTAATTTTATCTGCTCAGGCTCTGGATCAATAAAAAGACTGGTTTTTATTCCTGCTAGATTCATCGCATCAATGCAGGACTTAACTCGTTCTCTACCTCCAACCACATCAAGCCCTCCTTCGGTTGTAATTTCCTGTCTACTTTCAGGAACCACACACACGGAGTTTGGTTTTAATTTCAGTGCGAAATCGATCATTGCCTGGGTGCAGGCCATCTCAAGATTAAGACGTGTCTTAATCTTAGATTTTAATGCTATGACATCACCATCTTGTATATGCCTACGGTCCTCTCGTAGATGAACCGTGATACCATCTGCTCCTGCCTTCTCAGCTAAAAGCGATAGAGCAACAACATCAGGTTCAACGATAGGATCTACAAGTGAAACTCCCTTGTAGCGCGCCTGCCTTAGTGTGGCGCAGTGATCTATATTTACGCCAAGGAGTATCACGAACGCTTTTCCATCGGCACGTAGTCACGAATCATAGGGCCGACATAAATCTGCCTTGGACGGTAGATACGACCCTTTGGATTTGCAGCTACTTCACGCCAGTTAGCAATCCAACCAGGAGTGCGACCTATTGCGAATATCACAGTAAACATATTTACCGGAATTCCTAATGCGCGCATGATAATGCCACTATAGAAATCTACGTTTGGATATAATTTACGTGAAATAAAGTAATCATCCTTTAGCGCTGCTTCATTTAAGCGTTTTGCGATATCCAGCAGCGGATCATTTACGCCTAATTTCTTGAGGAGGTCTTCGCAGGCCTGTCCAATAATTTTAGCACGAGGATCAAAGTTTCTGTATACGGCGTGTCCAAAGCCCATCAAGCGATTGCTCTTAGTGCCTGATTTTGCTGCAGCAATAAAACGTGAGCCATCATCACCGTCATCATGAATGTTTTGAAGCATTTGCATGACAGCGACATTAGCGCCGCCATGTAGAGGGCCTGATAAAGCACCAATACCTGCAGAAATCGACGTAAATAGATTTGCAGAGCTTGATCCTACCATACGCACCGTAGCTGTAGAGCAGTTCTGTTCATGATCAGCATGAAGCAGAAGTAAAAGATTCAGAGCTCTCGAAACTTCAGGTAACGCAATGTAATCCTGATGTGCTTCCGAGAACATCATGTGTAAGAAATTTTCGCAGAAAGGCAGATCCTGCTTTGGAGCAATATATGGCTTACCGTTCATGTAACGGTAAAGCATTGCGCCAATCGTGCGAATCTTAGACATCGCCATCGCTGTTGCTAAATCAAACGAGGCTAAATCTTTTGAAAAATCGTTCGTAGCTAAATAAGGATAATGAGCAGCGAGCGAAGCAAAAATCGAGGCAAGCATTGCCATCGGAGGAGCATCCTTTGGATAGCCTTCGAATATTTTTTGCATCTGCGTTTCAATCGCAGCATGTTGGCGAAGATTTAAACCAAACTCTTTTCGTTTTTCTGCATTTGGTAATTCGCCGTAAATAACTAAATACGCTGTCTCAATAAAATTACTGTGTAGGGCTAGCTGCTCGATAGGATAGCCACGGTAACGCAAGATACCAGCATCACCGTCTAAGTATGTCAGGGCACTTTCACATGAGCCTGTATTACCATACCCCTGGTCATAACATAGGTAGCCAGAATCGGCCCGAAGCTTTCGGACGTCGATTGCCTTTTCCCCTTCAGTTCCGACCATTACGGAAAGGGGGAATTCTTTATCATCAATTTTCAGGGAGGCTGTATGTGCCATAATAACTTACTAATGAACCAAGCGAATTTCGGGCCACTCGCAAACTTTTATCGATTTATTGAGGATAAGCTTACGAAATTTTTATAGAGAGTCAGGCCCTTTGTCTGACTTTTTTCAGGGTGAAATTGGGTAGCGAAGACGTTTCCACGGCCTATTGCAGCGGTAAAACGACCACCATAGTCGCATTCAGCTAAAATTAAGGCCTCATCTTGTGGGACACAGTGAAAACTATGCACAAAGTAGAAGGAATCACCCTCATTTAAGCCTTTCATCAGAGGAGAATCCTTCTGATTTAGGCTTAGGGTATTCCAGCCCATATGGGGTATTTTAATCGTAGCGGGACGTTGAAATTTGACCACTTTTCCCGGAAAAACCCCTAATCCGGTAACATTACCCTCCTCGGAATGTTCAAAAAGGGCCTGCATGCCTAAACACACCCCTAAAAAGGGTTTATTTTCTCTAATCCACCCCTTAACGGTGTCTTCTAAACGACTTTGCTTAAGAGAACTGACGCAGGCATTCAGGGCTCCTACCCCTGGAAGTACAATTCCTTGGACATGAGAGTTTACCTGGCTAGGCGTTTGAGCAACAAGCACCGTAGCCCCAACAGCCTCTAATGCCTTGGTAACACTTCCTAAATTACAGATGCCGGTATCAATAACCGCGATAGTCACCGAATCTGACATAGGCCTCACAATTCACCTTTAGTGCTTGGTAAGGATCCCTTGGCACGTGAATCAATTTGAGTCGCCATATCAAGTGCACGCGCGAGACATTTAAAAATAGCCTCAGCGATGTGATGCGGTTCTTCTCCGTAAACAAGCTGAACATGTAAATTTGCCCCAAGTGCATTTGTGAATGCACGGCAAAATTCTTTGACTAAAATTAAATTAAAATCGCGCACAAACATGGTTGGCGCTTCTACGTTATAAACAAGAAGCGGACGATTCCCGATATCAATAGCGATACGCGCTAGCGATTCATCCATAGGAAGAATAAAAAAGCCGTAGCGTTTAATTCCTAATTTATCACCAAGTGCTTGCTTGAATGCTGCGCCTAATACAAGACCAACATCTTCAACGGTGTGGTGATAATCTACGTCAACATCACCTTTTGCCTTCACGGTCAGATCAAACAAACCATGCTTAGCAAATAAAGTCAGCATGTGATCAAAAAAGGGAACTCCAGTATCAATAGCCGACTTTCCTTGACCATCAATGGAAAGTGAAAGGGATATATTTGTCTCTGCAGTGCGACGAGCGATTGAAGCCTTGCGACTAGTATTCGCTTTTACGCGTTTTGTACTGACTTTTCTTTTAGCCATGCGTCGAGTGTTTCGTTTAAAACTGCCATTTCGGCATCGGTACCGATACTGATCCTTAAGAAGGATGCGGTCAAGGCATGGCTAGCAAAGAGTCTAACTAGGATTTTCTTAGAAACTAAGAAGTCATAAGCCGATTTAGCGACCTCTGGCCCCGTCTGAGAAAGGGCGTTTTTAGGCTCTGTGAATAGAAAATTCGCTTCAGACGGATAGGTAAACCAGCCTCTCTTATTGGTGAGTAAATTAAACTGATTATCCCGAGTAGCCTTAACTTTATTCACCACGCCTGTATAGTAGGATGGATCCGATAAAGCAGCTAAAGCACCAGCTTGCGATAAACGGTTAACGTTATAACTATCCCTGACACGATCTAGCCAACCAATCACTTCGGGGTTAGCTAAACAATAGCCTACGCGAATACCTGCTAGGGCATAAGCCTTAGATAAAGTTCTTACGATCAGAAGATTTGGATACTTACTTAGAAGCGATGTTGCATCGTGTTTCGCAAAAGGAGCATACGCTTCATCTACTACTAGTAACCCCGAATAACATTTTAATACTTCCTCAATCTGCTCATTAGAAAAAGCAACACCGGTTGGTGCATTAGGAGAAGTAAGAAAGAAAACACTCGCAGACGAAGCAGCAATTTTGTCTACCGGTAGCTTCATACTGCGGTCGAAAGAAATAGAAATAGTTACACCGTCTTGGATACCAACAAGCACAGGATACAGTGAATAACTAGGAAACGTAATTCCAGTATCTGCGTTATCTCCTGAAAAACAGCGGATGATCAGATTTAAAATATCATCTGATCCATTCCCAATACAGACCTGCTCTTCAGTAACTGCATGCAACTGCGCGACCGCTTTACGCAGTGGAGCACTGGTTGGATTAGGATATAATCTTAAGGAACTCCCATCATTTCCAACTTCCTGAATGATTGCCTGTGCAACCTTAGGGCTTGGAGGATAAGGTAGTTCGTTCGTATTTAACTTAATCCATCCCTTATCCGTTGGTTGAATTCCAGGCGTATACGCTTTTAGCGCAGAAATATGCAGTAGCGGTTTAGCAGTTAATTTACCAAGGACAGACATACCTAGATTAATTACTTGAGTCGTATCAAAGCAGAATTTCCGTGTGCATCTAATTTTTCCATGCGTGCAAATGCAGCTACCGTTGGGGCAGCTCGGCGTAAACTCTTTTGATCGTATTTAAGTAAACTTGTACGACGTAAGAAATCAGTTACCCGTAATCCTCCAAAATAACGACCTGCTCGTGCAGTAGGTAGCACATGGCTTGGACCGCCAACAAAATCGCCTAATACCGTAGGTGTATCATTACCTAGCATAATTGCACCCGCTGTTGTTATAGCACCTGTTAGGTAAATAGCTGAATCAGGTTTTACCATTAATTCTAAATGCTCTGGCGCTACATAGTTAGCTACTGCAGCAGCTTCAGCTTCATTCGCTACATGAATACAAATAAAACCATCATTAAGTACGCGTAGTACTTTTTCTGAGCGAGTAAGATTAGAGACTTGCTCCATTACTTCAAAAGCTACTTTTCCTAAAACATCCAGAGATGTGGAAACGAGAAATATTTTTTCACGTCCTGAACCGTGTTCTGCCTGAGCAAGTAAGTCTGCGGCAACCCAAGCACTTGGTGCTTTTTCATCTGCAATGACCATTACTTCACTAGGACCAGGAAGTGAATCAACCCCAACTGTTCCAAATACTTGGCGTTTTGCTTCACACACATAGGCGTTTCCTGGACCAAATATTTTATCAACAGGTCTAATTGATTCCGTGCCATACGCCATGGCAGCAACTGCTTGTACACCACCAAAGCGGTACACTTCGCTCACACCAGCTAAGTGAAGGGCTGCTAAGATACCAGGAGCGATTTCTCCGCCTTTTTTAGCAGGTGTAAATGCAACGATTTCAGGACAGCCTGCTATATGTGCTAAAACAGCAGTCATAAGCACGGTTGAAACTAACGGCACTTCGCCACCCGGAATATAAAGTCCAACACGATTGAGTGGATCAAATTTTTCACCTGCCCAGGCGCCGTCCTTATTCTTTAAAATCCAATCTTTAGGAAGTCCGTTTTTGTTAAACGACAAAATAGAAGCATGCGCTGCTTTTAAAGCACGCATATCCTCTTTTGAAAGCTTTTTAGAAGCGGCCTTTAGCTCACTTAATGGAACACGAATCGACTTTTGTGTTAGCACTGCCCCATCAAATTTTTTTGCATATTTGAAAACAGCTTTATCCCCATGCTTACGCACATCAGCAAGGATACTTGTTACGGTATCACTTATCGCTTTAGGCACATCAGAGCCCTGACAAAACTCAGCAAGAGCTTGGTCGAAATATTTCGCCTTGTGACTTAAATAACGAAATCCACTCGATAATACCGCTTTAGAATACGATGCCATAAATTATTATTCCCACTCAATAGTTGCAGGTGGCTTAGAACTTACGTCCATAACAACCCGTGATACACCTCTAACTTCATTCGTTATACGACTAGAAATCTTTTGAATGAGCTCGTACGGTAATTTCGTCCAGTCAGCAGTCATTGCATCAATACTATCTACGATACGTAGAGAAATGACATAGGAGTAATTGCGTTCATCACCCACAACGCCAACAGACTTAACGGGTAAGAATACGCAAAACGATTGCCAGACTTTCCAGTAATAACCTGACGACATCATTTCTTCCTGCAGAATATAATCAGCATTACGTAAAATCTCTAACTTATCTGCAGATAGAGCACCCATTACGCGAACACCAAGACCAGGGCCAGGGAATGGCTGACGCCATACAACTTCCTTTGGAAGACCTAATGCAGTACCTACATTACGTACTTCGTCTTTAAAGAGTTCACGTAGTGGCTCAAGTAACTTTAACTTCATGCGCTCTGGTAAACCACCAACGTTATGGTGAGATTTAATAAGCGCTGCAGGGTTGTTACCGATCGCAACACTCTCAATTACGTCTGGATATAACGTTCCTTGTGCTAAAAAGTCTGCATGTCCAATCGACTTTAGACTTTTTTCAAACACTTCAACGAATGTTCTACCAATAATTTTACGTTTCGCTTCAGGATCGCTGACGTTATCGAGCTTCTTTAGGAAAAGCTTTGAAGCATCTACGACACGTAAATCGATTTTAAAATGTTTACCGTATAGTTTTTCTACAGCTTCACGCTCACCCTTACGAAGCAATCCGTTATCTACAAATACGCAGGTGAGTTGTTTGCCAATAGCACGGTGGATTAGAGCAGCAGCTACAGAGGAATCAACGCCACCAGATAATCCTAAGATTACCCGCGACTTTCCTACTTTAGCGCGAATTTCACTAATCGCATGCGCAATAAAATCACGCATACTCCAATCCTGCTTCGCACCACATACTCCAACGAGAAAGTTTTTTAATACATCAACACCACGTTCTGAGTGAAACACTTCTGGGTGAAACTGTATTCCGTAAAAATTACGTTTAGCGTCTTCAATAACGGCGTACTCAGAATTTTCTGTTCTACCAATTGCTGTAAAACCCTTAGGAAGTTTAATCACACGGTCACCATGTGAATTCCATACCGTTAATTTTTTAGGTAGTTTAGCAAAGAGGCGTCCTGGCTTTTTAATACTTAGTACACCCTTACCATATTCACGGTGATCGCTGCGAGATACCTTACCATCAAGTAAACGACCCATTAACTGCAGTCCGTAGCAAATACCTAACACAGGAACACCTAATTCAAAAATTGCCTTATCTGGCATCGGTGCGTTTTTCGCAAAAACCGAACTTGGACCTCCTGATAAAATAATTCCAATCACCCCTTCTTCACGGAGCGTTTTCGCAGACGTGTTGTATGGATATATTTTAGAATACACCTGACACTCCCGAACACGTCGAGCAATGATCTGTGTGTACTGAGAACCGAAATCTAAAACAGCAATCGTCTGGGCCATATAAAATTCAGATAGGTGTGGGGCATAAAATCAAATGATTTATGCCGTACGCTTAGTTACATGTATATGACTTAGGTTAATTAAAAGCGCAACCGCGCATTCGAATGTCCACATTTTGGACAAGCTACGGAACCTGAGAGGTTGTTACTGGAATATAGGTTGTCGCACCGAATACAGTGAAAGGTCCCCTTCCTTGCCTCAGCTTTATATCTCACACGCTCTCTTCGGTCATAATAGAGCCACAGCCCTACAAATATTGCCCCAACGATAAGGCAATACAGTAAACCAGCTGTTCTTAGCTCAACCATGATATGAATAATAGTATTAAATAAAAAAGCGCCGAGTGTTTAATTCGACGCTTTTTATGATCTAAAATTACGCTTAGTTAAGCAACCAGTTAGCTTTTGGCTTCTGCTGGTGCCTCAGCTGCTTCAGCAGGAGCTGCTGCGGCTTGCTTTGGCTTGGATGCCTTACGACCCTTGCTCTTTTTGTAGCCTGGATCATCTGCTTTAACAAACTCGATAATCGCCATTTCAGCTGCATCGCTTACGCGGCGTGCGCCTAATTTGTAGATACGGGTGTATCCACCGGAACGTTTTTCGAATTCTTTATACTTCTCGTTAAAAAGAAGTGTAACAGCAGATTCATCACGTACATCTTGTAAAGCAAGACGACGTAAGTGGATAGCATCTGCTTTAACTGATTTTGCAGCTGCTTGTTTAGCCTTTGTAATTACTTTTTCAATGAAAGGACGAAGCGCACGTGCTTTCGCAAGTGTCGTTTGAATCCTGCCATGAGTAATCAATGAGGCAGATAAGTTTGAAAGCATCGCGCGGCGATGCTCGACGGTCACGCCTAATGAAGCGTGGTGTTTTTTGTGACGCATAGTTTAGTTTATTTTTAGGATCAAATCCCGATCGGCAATCTAGGTTGCAGCGTTTGGGCAATCCAGACGGCGCGAGATTTGAAAAGTTATTTTAGCCCTCTTTCTTGGTATCAAGTAAACGCTCGTCGAACTTCATGCCTAAGGATAGACCTAAAGCTTCGAGCTTTTCTTTGATTTCATTCAAGGACTTCTTACCGAAATTACGGTACTTTAACATTTCTTGCTCTGTCTTCATTGCAAGTTCACCAACAGTCGTGATGTTTGCATTGTTCAAGCAGTTAGCAGCACGTACGGATAATTCGATTTCGTTAACCGACATATTGAGCAGCTTACGGAGCTTGTTTTGCTCTTCGCTGACTTCGCTTTGTTGATTTTCGAATTCGTAATTTTCTTCGCTGACGCGATCAAATACGTCTAAGTGGTGCTTTAAGATAGAGGATGATTGCTTAAGGGCTTCATCTGGAGTGATGCGACCATCAGTCCAAACTTCGAGAATAAGCTTATCGTAGTCGGTAATTTGACCAACACGTGTATTTTCAACGGAGTATTTTACTAAACGAACTGGTGAGAAAAGAGAATCAATTGGAATTACGCCGATTGATTGTTCTTCTTTCTTGTTTTGTTCGCTTGGATAATAACCGCGACCAGTCTTGATCTCGATCTCTGCTTCAAAGGAACGTTTTGTATCCAATGTGCAGATTACTTGATCAGGATTTACGATCTCAATGTTAGCATCTGCTTGAATATCTGCAGCTGTAACAGCTCCTGCTTTGTTAGCACGGATTAGAAGTATGATTGGCTCACGCTTCTTTGAAACGATAAGGACTTTCTTTAAGTTTAGAACGATATCGGTAACGTCTTCTACGACGCCTTCGATGCTTTGGAATTCATGATTAACTCCTTCAATTTTAATTGAAGAAATTGCAGCACCTTCGAGTGAACTTAAAAGGACGCGGCGTAGTGAATTACCGATCGTGTGGCCGTAACCCGCTTCAAAGGGTTCAGCGATGAACTTGGTGTAGGTTGACGTAGCACCTTCTTCAACCTTAGTGAGCTTATTAGGAAGTTCGAACTTTCCGAGGCGTTTGGACATGGCAGTAAAAAAAGCTAACGGTGAGATTAAGAATTAAAACGTTTGATAAGATAGAAACAGCTTAGAAGCGGCTGTAGAATTCAACGATTAATTGTTCGTTGATGTTTTGATCCATCTCCTCACGTGTGGGGAGACGAACTGCAGTTGCTTTAAAGTTTTCGGCATCTAATGAAAGCCAACCAGGAACGTTCCTGATACGATTTTCTTCTAGATTGCGTGTAGCAAGCTGACGTGAAGCTGGTGCATTCTTAACTTCGATTACATCGCCTGGTTGAACACTGTAGCTTGGAATATCTACTTTGTGTCCATTAACGCGGATGTGACCATGGTTAACAAATTGACGAGCAGAAGCGCGTGTCTTTGAAACACCTAAAAGATAAACAACGCTGTCTAAACGTGTTTCAAGAAGTTGTAAGAAACGTTCACCTGTAATACCACGTTCTTTCTTTGCGATTTCGAAAGTACGACGGAATTGGCGCTCTAAGAGGCCATAGGTGTAACGAAGCTTTTGCTTCTCATTTAAGCCCACCGCATATTCGGTGAACTTGCGGCGGCTCTTTGGGCCATGCACGCCTGGTGGAAAATTACGGCGTTCGAGAGCTTTGCCAGAACCAATAATGAACTGGGCGAAGCGTCGACTGATGCGGGTTTTGGGTCCTGTATAACGGGCCATGTGAGTAAGTTATTAAATTTTTGAATTCTTGCTTCGATTCTAGGAAACGAAGCCGTGAGATTATACGCGGCGACGCTTGCGAGGTTTGCAACCGTTATGAGGAACGGGTGTTACGTCTATAATTGATAGAATCTCTAGGCCAATTGCCTGTAGAGCACGGACAGCACTATCACGGCCGAGGCCAGGTCCGGAAACACGGATAACAACATCCTTCAAGCCGTGTGACATCGCATTGCGAGCAGCGTCTTGAGCGATCACTTGAGCAGCATAAGCTGTGGACTTACGTGAACCACGGAAGTTACACTTACCAGCACTGGACCAAGCAATAACTTGACCCTTTTGGTCTGTTATCGAAACGATTGTGTTATTAAAAGATGCAAGAACGTTAACGATACCTGAAGTGACGTTCTTGGAACCTTTGGCCTTACGGACCTTAATAGTACCAAGCTCTTCTTTCAGGAGATCTTCAGCCGTTGGTTGCTTTGCAACACCGCCGATTAACTCGACTGGCTTTGCAGGAGCTGCTTCAGCTGCTACTTCTACTCCTGCGTCAGCAGGAGCTTTGTCAGCTTTGTCTGCTTTTGGAGCAGTAGCTTTTGCAGCCTTCGGTGCTTTTGCTGGCTTGCCTTCTTTGGCAGCCTTCGCTGGCACGTTCTTCTCCGTTGATTTTTCTGATTTATCTTCAGCCATGGCTAAATATTATTCTTTTGCTTTTGTAACACCGACAGTCTTACGCGGACCCTTACGAGTACGTGCATTGGTGCTTGTACGCTGACCGCGTACAGGGAGGCTACGACGATGACGAACACCGCGGTAGCAGTTAATTGCCTGAAGGCGCTTTAAGTTAGCAGCGATTTCACGGCGAAGATCACCTTCAACAACCCACTTGTGTTCAGTGATGATGTTAAGAATCTTATTGAGTTGTTCTTCCGTAAGATCTTGAGCCCGCATATCGGGATCTAAAGACGCTTCTTTTACGATTTGATCTGCATATGCAGGACCAATTCCGTAAATATAACGGAGGGAGTACGCGACTTTCTTCTTCGCGGGAATTTCTACACCGAGGAGACGTGGCATGTGTTATTCGTGAGTTATGAGTTAGTTGAAAAGTGGACTGACAAAAAATTTAAAGTGAACGAGGTATCGTTAAGATCTCTGGTCCATGAAGCGTGGTGAGCACGGTATGTTCAAAATGAGCAGAGGGTAAACCGTCACCAGTGACGATTGTCCAACCATCTGAGAGGCATTTAGTTTTATAGGTTCCTAAATTAACCATAGGTTCTATCGCAAAGGTCATTCCGGGTTTGATTTTTGGACCACTACCGGGACGACCAAAGTTTGGAACTTCAGGCTCCTCATGCATTTTGACGCCTACCCCATGGCCGACTAAATCGCGTACTACACCAAAACCATGTTTCTCAACATGACGTTGAATTGCAGAAGCAATATCTCCGATATGATTTCCAACAACTGCTTGTTGGATACCTAAATCAAGAGCCTCGCGACTGACCGTAAGTAATTTTTGTACTTGTGGTTTTACCGGAGGAATAGCGACGGTGAACGCATTGTCTCCTACATAGCCGTTGTATTCTACAACAACATCTAGAGAAACAACATCGCCTTCTTTAAGCACACGCTTAAGCGAAGGAATTCCATGAACGACTTCTTCGTTCACTGAAATACAGGTATGAGCGGGATATCTTCGCGAACCTAATTGATAACCATAACAAGCGCTTTTAGCGCCTAGGCGACGTATTGTGTCGCGGCCTACTTCCTCCAAATCTTGCGTAGTGATTCCGGGCTTAACCAGTGGCTTGAGTGTTTCAAGTACGGTTGCAGCAACGGCACATGCTTCTCGCATGCGTTGAATTCCTTGGTTATCTTTAATTGGAATCATACGAGATGAGGATCTAAGATCCCCTGCATGTGATAATGGTTGATTAGCGTCTGAGAAGCTCCCGGTAAAACAACCACCCCATCTAGGGTTTCGTTTCGGGTCTCTAGCCATTCATCCATCACTTGAGCTTGGAGCAGCGTAGCCGGGAATTCTGTTAAAAGAAAACCCGCATCAGGTTTGCGCGCGAAGTACCACCGACGCATAGCTGCGAGGGCGATCATTTCATGAGTCTCATCTTTACGATGAGATTGGCGCGAAATCTCTCGACTTAAAATATGTGTGAGAGAGACGTGCTCGATGTGCAAAGAACTGGCTCGATCCTGTAGAAGACTAGCATCTAAAGTACCGAGTACTATGATCTTGGTTCTGGCGGAGGCACAGAACCGAGAAAAGAGATCTAAGATGGCATTTGGGGCCATCGGAGTAAAGAACTTATTTAACAAACGCACGGTAGGCTGCGATAGCCAAACCGAGGGTTAACATGCCCAAAAGTGGCCAGACTAGCTTCATTACGGAATCTAGTGCCATTGCGTCACCTAGCATAGCTTGCTGAGGGTTATCGCTACGGGACCGTAAACGGCCTTTGCGTAGGAATCCATCATAGTGACGTTGGAGCAAGAAGGTTTCGATTTGGCGCATGGTGTCCAAAATAACACCAACGGTGATTAACATACCTGTACCACCGAAGAAGTAAGCGATTTGATAGCTTACTTGGAAGTGCCAATAAAGAATGTCAGGGATGACAGCGATGATTGTTAAGAAGATCGCACCGGCTAGTGTTAACCGTGTCATGATAAAGTCTAAGAACTTTGCGGTTGGTTCACCTGGACGTACGCCTGGAACATAACCACCGTACTTCTTTAAATCATCAGCGATTTGAACTGGTTTAAACATTACTGAAACCCAGAAATAGCTGAAGAAGAGAATAAGTATCGAATAGAAGGTGTAATATGTCCAATGACCGCGCATTAAGTTCTGCGAGAAATCGAGCATGAACTTTAAGTTTAGGTAAGCACCTAGCTGAGAAAGAATCTGAGCTGGGAACATCAAAATAGCGGAAGCAAAAATAACAGGCATAACACCTGAATAATTTACTTTGAGCGGTAAGAATGAACTTTGGCCGCCCATAACTTTGTTACCTACAACACGCTTTGCGTATTGAACTGGAATCTTACGTTGGCCTTGTACGACCATAATAATTCCCATCGTTACGATAACGAATAAGAGAACCATTAAAACTAACATGGGTAGTCCTAAGTTTGGACCTGTACCAACGGGACGGAAGAACATAGACCATGCAGCGCGAATAGCGCCTGGGAACTGAGCTACGATACCAACCGTAATTAAGAGTGATACTCCGTTACCAATACCGCGCTGAGTGATTTGCTCACCAAGCCACATAAGTAACATGGTACCAGCAGTCATATAAACAACACTGGTGAGTAAGAAGCTAATCTTACTTACTACAACGATCGGACCGTATGTATTAACATCATACCCTGGAATTAAACTACCAGGATGTGTTTCAAGGGCTAAAATTAATAGAGCACCTTGGATAATACAGATAAATACAGTGGCGTAACGTGTGTACTGCGTGAGTTTTTGACGACCTACATCACCCTCTTGTGCTAAACGACTTAAGGATGGAATAACTGCCGACATTAACTGGAAGATAATCGATGCACTAATGTAAGGCATGATACCTAACGCGCAGACAGCACCACGAGTAAGTGCTCCACCAGTGAACATATTGTAGAGACCTAAGAGCTGGCCTCCAACACCACTACCGTTTTGCTTCGCGAAGAAGTTTTGAACGGGGGTCATATCTAGACCTGGAAGTGGAATATGCGCACCAACACGAGCAACAAACAGAAGTGCGAGTGTATAAAAAATACGTGAGCGTAGCTCAGGTATTTTCAAGCTGTTTGTGAATGCAGAGAACACGGTTTATATAGGGGTTAAGCAACAACGGCTGTGCCGCCTGCTTTTTCGATTTTAGCTTTTGCTGATTCTGAGAAACGAGCTGCTTTAACATTTAAAGCACGCGTAATTTCACCATTACCAAGAATCTTTACTGCAGTTTCACCTGCACGTACAAATCCTGCTTTTACCAATACTTCGAGATCTACGTCTTTGATTGATTTATCGAGCGCTTCGAGATCGACCAAATTCACGACTGAAATTTCAGTACGGAAATTGAATTGGTTAAAACCACGATGTGGAAGTTTACGATAGAGAGGCATCTGACCACCTTCAAATCCAGGACGGATACTACCGCCTGAACGAGCTGTTTGGCCTTTGCCACCGCGTCCGGATGTTTTTCCGTGGCCGCTGCCTTCGCCGCAACCTACGCGCTTTTTACGGTGCACTGCACCTTCAACGTTCTTTAATTCGTGGAGTTTCATATGTTTTCCTTTAGTTTGGTCGCCTTAGTTTCAAGGTAGAAACTAAGACTCGGATTTAAATGTTATAAAATGAAGAAGCATCCTTAAGTTAAGGATGCTTTAAAATTAGCTATGTAATGAGGTGTAATCTGATGCAAGGCGCAGCTGCGTTAGTGCATCAACCGTTGCGTGAACAACAGCGATGTGATTACTCGAGCCCATTGATTTAGTGAGGACGTTCTTAACACCTGCTGCTTCAAGAACAGCACGTACGCCACCACCTGCAATAAGACCTGTACCAGTTGAAGCTGGCTTTAAGAGTACCTTACCGCCGTCATATTGACCAAGTACGTCATGGGGAATTGTATCACCCTTGAGCTTTACGTTGACCATATTCTTCTTGGCGTTTTCGGTGCTCTTCTTGATTGCGTCAGGAACTTCGTTCGCTTTTCCGTAGCCGATTCCGATGTTGCCCTTCATATCGCCAATAACCACGAGGGCTGCGAAGCTGAAGCGACGACCACCTTTAACGACCTTAGCACAGCGGTTAACGAAAACAACCTTCTCAAGCATCGCTGGACCGTCTTCAGCATTTGCTTCAGGACGGCGATCACGACGTGGTTCACGACGTGAAGAATCACGACGTTCGCGGCGATTTTCACCACCATTTGGATTTGCTGGCGTAGTTGCGTCAGCTGTAGAAACTGTATCAGTGCTCATGCGTAGGAGTCAGTTAGAATAAGAGGCCACCTTCGCGAGCTGCGTCGGCGAATGCTTTGACCTTGCCGTGATAAAGAGCGCCACTGCGATCGAATACGACCGAGGCGATACCAGCTGCTTTTGCTTTGGCTGCAAAAGCACCTGCGAGTTTGCGAGCTCCATCCAAGTTCGCTTTGAGCTTCGACTTGCGTAGCTCTGGATCGAGACTTGAGAGGAACAAGAGTGTTGTACCAGCGTCGTCGTTGATCGCTTGGGCATAGATGTGCTTCGTGCTGAACTTGACGCTCAAACGAGGACGAGCAGCTGTGCCATTGACTTTCTTGCGAATTCTCCAACGGCGTTTCTGTAGAAGTGTAGCTTTGCGGACAGTGTTCATAGTAGTATGCGTTAAGCGACGGTCTTGCCTTCCTTGCGACGAACACGCTCGCCAACAATACGTACACCCTTGCCCTTGTAAGGCTCTGGTGGGTAGTAGCTGCGTATTTCTGCTGTGACGGCGCCTACTAACTGCTTATCGCAGCCTTCAACTTTAACCTTAGTTCCGTCTGTAACTGTGATTTTGATACCCTCTGGGATATCCATTAAAATTGGATGAGAATAACCAAGAGCTAAATCAAGTTGCTTGCCCTTCAAGTTGGCTTTGAAACCAACGCCTTGAATTTCGAGCTCTTTTAAATAGCCATCTGTTACGCCCTTAACCATGCCAGCGATAACCGAACGAGCGGTTCCGAACATAGCTCTTGAGAAGCGTGTTTCTTCGGTAGGAGTAACGAGAACTTTTTTGTCCTCGATTACGATCTTAACGACCGGTGCAAAAGTTTTTTCAACTTTGCCCTTTGGACCTTCAACGCGGACTAAAGTATCTTTGATGTCTACTTTAACCTTGTCAGGAATTTGAACGGGTTGTTTTCCGATACGGCTCATAGTAGGTACGTATTACCAAACATTACAAATGATCTCTCCACCGGCCTTGTGGCGACGGCAGTCCGCATCTTTCAACAGACCTTTTGAGGTCGATAGAATTGCGATACCGAGTCCGTTAAGGACGCGGGGAATTTCGGTGTAGCTATAATACAGACGGCGACCTGGAGTCGATACGCGGTCAATACCGGTAATCGATGGAGCATCACCAACGTATTTCATCTTTGTGATGAGAGTTTTGTGACCGTTAGCATCAACACCACTCGTTACGTCGCTGACATAACCTTCAGCTTTGAGAATGAGAGCGATGCTCTCTTTCATTTTTGAGTGTGGAGCAACGCACACATCTTGCTTTGCTTTACTAGCATTGCGAAGACGTGTGAGGAAGTCGGAAATAGGATCTGTCATGGATGTAGTAGTAGTTTAAGTGCCGCGCGGGTCATATCCGACCCCCGTGTAGCTAAATTTTTACCAAGATGATTTTGTTACGCCTGGGATTTTTCCATGAAGTGCGAGTTCACGGAATTGAATACGAGAAATACCGTATTTACCGATAAATGCGCGTGGACGACCGCTCATGGAGCAACGATTACGGATACGCACTGGAAGTGCGTTACGTGGAATCTTTTGTAGCTTCTTTTGAGCTAAAAAGAATTCTTCGTCAGTTGTCGCTGGATTCTTGATGATAGCTTTAAGCTCAGCACGAGCTTTAGCATGTTTTTCAACAAGTTTTACGCGCTTTTTGTTACGTTCAATAGCTGATGTCTTCGGCATGTTAGTATCGCATTAAGCTGCGTTTGGTTTTGGGCTTGAAGCGGATTCAGGACGACGGAATGGCATACCGAGTAAGCGTAAGAGCTCACGGCCTTCTTCATCAGTCTCTGCTGAAGTCACGATTGTTACGTCTAGACCCATAGTCTTCTTAACGTTTTCAACGGTGATTTCTGGGAAGATTGTAAAATCGGTAACACCTAAGTTGTAGTTACCTTGACCATCGAACTTTGGTGAAACACCACGGAAGTCACGAATGGTTGGAAGTGCTACAGCGATTAAGCGATATAAGAATTCCCACATTTGAGTGCCGCGTAATGTTACGTGACAGCCAACGACTTGGTTTTCTTTTAATTTGAAGTTCGAAATCGCCTTTTTTGTACGAGAAAGAACAGCCTTTTGGCCAGCGATTGCTGAAAGATCACGCTGAATGTCAGCGATCTGGTTCTTGTCAGCTTCTGCACCGATTCCTGTGTTTAGATTGATTTTAACAATCTTAGGAACCTGGTGTGGGTTTTTATAGCCACGAGTTTTTACAAGCTCTTTGATAACTAGCTCGTGATAGGCTTTTTTTAGTACGGGTGTATAGCTCATGTTATTACAGGCTCAGCGCATCAGGCTTTGGCGGAAGCAGCTTGCTTTGCAGCAGCGCTAGCGTCGTGACGCGTTTTGAGCTTGAGATTGGAAGAATGAATTGTGCCTTCGCGCTCAACGATTGAGCCCTGAGGTGTTTCTTGAGTTTTCTTTGTGTGACGTTTAACCATCGCAACGCCTTCAACACGTGCGCGACTTGTTGATGCGATTACTTCGAGGACTTTACCCTCTTTGCCCTTGTGAGAGCCTGCGATTACAGTGACTAAATCACCACGTTTGATGTGAGACTTTTGCATGTTAGAGAACCTCCGGAGCAAGGGAAATGATCTTCATGAAGTTCTTTGCACGTAATTCACGAGCAACAGGTCCGAAGATACGGGTACCTTTAGGATTACCATCTGCACCGATGATAACAATAGCGTTACTGTCGAAGCGTAAGTAGCTACCGTCTGCACGGCGTACTGCTTGCTTTGTGCGAACAACAACAGCTTTTGCTACTTCACCTTTTTTAACGGTAGCATCGGTAGTGCTTTCTTTGATATGCACTGTTACGATATCACCAACAAAAGCGGTAAAAGTATTTTGGCCTTTACGGCTAATCATGGCAGCCTTGCGAGCGCCGGTGTTATCGGCGACGTCAAGTATAGAGCGCAGTTGAATCATGGTTGGCCTCCTAAGAGTTTAAAGTTTTGTTATAAATTAGGCCTTTGTGGCCGATGAGTTAGCGGAAGTTTTCTTGGTAGGAACAAGTGCTGCAACATCTGCTTCAGATATTGCTTCTACATTTGAACCCTTAGCGCGTTCAATAATGGATACTACACGCCAGCGCTTTAAGCGGCTGAGTGGACGTGTTTCCATGATCTCAACACGATCACCAATCTTAGTTTCGTTCTTCTCGTCGTGAACGTGCACAACGGTTTTACGATTGATCACCTTGTGATACTGAGGATGTGGGATCTTATAAGGAATGGTAACCTTGATAGATTTATCACCAGAGCGGCTGGTTACGAAACCTACAATAGTCTTACGCGAACTGCGTTTTCCAGGAGTTGTGGATGACATGGTAGTAATTATTTAGCGGCGACTTTAGCCACACGTTGCTTTTGCGTAAGCACGGTGTTTAGGCGCGCTATAGTTTTACGAAGATTACGCAGTTCGTGAGTCTTCTCAACTTGACCAGTTTGCTTGCGCAGACGGAGGTTAAGAAGTTGTTCGCTGGTCTCGCGGAGCTTGGTGCCGATTTCATCGGCTGAAAGGTCGCGGATTTCTTTAGCAGTCATGTGAGTGAAGTATATAAATTTTTTAACGATTAAGCGAGCGCGCCTTCACGAGTGATGAAACGGCAGCGGAATGGAAGCTTTGCGTCAGCAAGACGGAATGCTTCTTTAGCAATAGTTGCTGGTACACCTGCGAGTTCGAAAAGAACTGCGCCTGGTTTAATAACAGCTACATAGAATTCAACAGGTCCTTTACCTTGACCCATACGCACTTCAGCGGGCTTTTTGGTAACTGGCTTGTGAGGGAAAACCCTGATCCACAATTTACCTTTACGCTTGAGGTGACGGGAGATGGTAACACGTGCCGCCTCAATTTGTTGACCTGTCATTGGTCCACGAGAGAGCGACTGAAGGCCGAATTCGCCGAAAGCTAATGTGTTGCCACGCTTAGCATTCCCGGCGCGGGAACCCTTCTGTGATTTACGATATTTTGTACGTGCGGGTGAGAGTGCCATGGTCGTATCCCTTATGAAGCAGGTTCAGCGTCTTTTTTACAGATCCAGCATTTTACGCCGATTTTTCCGTAAACAGTTTGCGCTTCTGAAAATCCGTAATCGATATTTTCACGTAGTGTGTGGAGTGGTACACGACCCTTACGTTGCCATTCACGGCGAGCAATATCTGCACCACCAAGACGGCCTGAACATTGGATCCTGATACCATCTGCGCCTAAAGACATAGCCAATTCAACGGCCTTCTTCATAGCACGACGGAAAGCAATACGGCGCTCGAGTTGTAGAGCTACGTTTTCAGCTACTAGCTGAGCTTCGATTTCAGGTTTCTTTACTTCTTGAATATCGAGTAAAATTTCGCGACCAGTTAGCTTTGAGAGCTGGGTCTTGATGTTTTCAACTTCTTGTCCTTTACGTCCAATGACGATACCAGGACGAGCTGTGTAAATTTTTACACGTACGCGGTTAGATGCGCGCTCGATGAAAATACGTGGAACGGATGCTTGTTTAAGCTTATCCATAAGCATCGTGCGGATCAATTGATCCTCAAGAAGAAGCTTAGGGAAATCTTTTTTCGTTGCGAACCAGCGGGATTGCCAGTTGCGGCGAACTGCAAGGCGGAATCCGATGGGATTAGTCTTTTGGCCCATGGTAGTAGATCAGGAGTTAACACCGTCAGTTAAGACGATGCGTAGGTGTGACATTTTCTTTGTGCGAGGCTTTGCAGAGCCTTTAGCTCCGGCTTTAAAGCGCTTTAGCACAGGTCCGTTTTCAACAACTGCGCTCTTCACGGTGAGTGAATCAGCAGAGAGGTTGTTATTATTTTCAGCGTTAGCGATTGCGCTGCGAAGCGTCTTCGCGAGAAGGCGTGCTGACTTACGTGGAACGAGATCCAAATAGTTAGCTGCCTCAGGAGCCGAACGGCCCTGAATTGTGCGTGCTACTTCGCGCACCTTCTTAGGTGACATGCGAACATAACGTGTGAGTGCTTGTATATCCATGTTAGTTAGGATTAGACCTCCTTACGAGTCATACCACCGTGTGCCTTGAAGACGCGCGTTGGGGCGAATTCGCCTAGTTTGTGGCCTACCATATTTTCTGTGACATACACTGCCACGAAAGCTTTACCGTTATGGACGTTGAACGAATGACCGATAAAATCGGGAGTAATCGTTGAACGACGTGACCAAGTTTGGATTGGTTTCTTACCGCCAGACTTCACTTGCTTCTCGATTTTTTCGAGAAGGTGATAATCAACGAAGAAACCTTTCTTGATGGAGCGTGCCATGGTTAAAAAATAGTTCTAAAGGTTTATTTACCACCACGAGGCTTACGGCCGTTGTGATGCATAATGATGAGGTTGTTTGTTGTCTTGGAGCGGCGACGTGTTGGGAAGCCCTTAGCGAGCTGACCCCATGGAGACACGAGTTGTTGACGACCACCACCACCCTTTGACTTACCTTGACCACCACCGTTTGGATGGTCGACTGGGTTCATGGCCATACCACGGGTTTGAGGACGTTTACCGAGCCAACGGTTACGACCTGCTTTACCCAATGATTGTTTGTTATGATCACCGTTACCAACGAAGCCGATAGTTGCACGGCATTGTGGATTTACATAGCGAAGTTCGCCGGAAGGCATCTTCACTTGTGCTTTTCCATTTTCTACACCAACGAGTTCGAGTGAAACACCTGCAGTGCGAGCGATTTGTGCGCCACGTCCTGGAAGTAATTCAACAGCGTGAATACGTGTTGATGGTGGAATAAGCGAAAGAGGGAAATTGTTACCAACTTTAAAGTCATTGGTAGTTGCTGTGTTTGCTGCAACGATTGTATCGCCAACATTTAAGCCTTCAGGAGCTAAGATGTAGCGTTTTTCGCCGCTTGCATAAGCAACTAATGCGATGTTTGAAGTACGATTTGGATCGTATTCAATCGCTTGTACGCGTGCTGGCATATCGATGATATCACGTTTGAAATCAATGATACGATAAAGACGCTTGTGACCACCGCCGCGGTGACGTGAAGTAACACGTCCGTAGACGTTACGACCACCGGACTTTGAATGTGACTCGAGCAGGCTGCGTTCTGGACGCTTTTTTGAAATACCTTCCCTATGATTTAAGGAAGTGAAGCGACCCGCAGGTGTGAGAGGACGGAAAGATTTAATAGCCATGTTGTTTTTCGTTTCGCCCGTTTAAGTTTTTAAGCTTAAGTGGCGAATTTTAGTGTTAGACGAGTTCGATCTTGTCTCCTGCTTTTAGTGTGACGATCGCCTTCTTGTAATCAGAAGTCGTACTTGGAAGTCCATTACGACCACGTTTGTTCTTACCAACGTAATTTTGTGTATTTACGCGGCGGACTTTCACTTTGAAAGTCTGTTCAACTGCTTGAGCAATTGCGTGCTTGTTTGAATCGATCGCAACCTCGAAGGTGTACTGACCTAATTCAGCAGATTGCTTATTAGATTTTTCGGTTAAAAAAACCGACTTGAGTACTTTACCGGCATTCATTAGTTCTTACCTCCGTTTACGCGAGCGAGAATAGCATCAAATGCTTTGCTGCTTACGATGATCATCTTGTACTGAGCGAGATCAACTGTGCTTAAGTTTGCTGCTTCAAGCATAGTGACACGGTCGATGTTACCAGCTGCGCGACGTGTGTCTGCTGCGAAAGGAGCATCAACTAAGAGTACTTTACCTTTGGGAGCGATACGTCCGACTACTTGATCCACAAGCTTTGTCTTAGGAGTCGCTACCTTAAATGCTTCAATAAGCGCGATATCACCAGAAGAAGCGCGGTCAAAGAGAGCACGGCTAAATGCGAGTGCGCGAACCTTTGAGTTAATCTTCTTTGAGTAATCACGTGGCTTTGGTCCGAATACTACACCACCACCACCCCAGAGAGGTGAACGGCTTGAACCAGCACGAGCGCGACCGGAACCTTTTTGATTCCATGGCTTTTTACCACCACCGCGAACTTCGCCACGGGTCTTTGTTGAGTGAGTTCCCTGACGGCGGTTAGCTTGAGTTGCTACGATAACTTCCTTCACAGCTTGAAGACCACGATCGCCTTCAAAGGTTGGAATGTTTTTGAACTCTTGCTCACGGCTAGTTGTACCATCCGGGCTAAAAATCTTGAGTTTCATTGGCTTTATAAAGGGCTAAGGGTTAATCAGGATTAAGCCGTTTTAGGCTGACCCTTGATTGCAGTACGAACGACTACGTCGTCCCCGTTTGCACCTGGGATGGCGCCTTTAATAAGAATCAAATTCTTATCAGCGATGATCTTCACCACTTTAAGATTTTGCATGGTACGGGCATCTCTACCCATGTGACCAGGCATGCGTTGATTCTTCCAAGTACGACCTGGAGTTTGACGCATACCAATAGAACCAATGCGGCGATGGAACATCGAACCGTGGGCTGCTGGACCACCACCTACGCGGAAGCGGCGAACAACACCTTGGAAGTTTTTACCTTTGGTGATACCAGAAACGTCAACTAATTGACCTTCTGCGAAAATAGCTACGGTGATAACATCACCAATTTTAGCTGTAGGCGTACTTGGTAAGCGAACTTCACCAAGAACACGAGGAGCTTGGCTTAAGCCAGCTGCCTTAGCGTGATTTTGCTCAGCTTTAGAGGAATTCTTGTTCTTTTGAACATCGAATCCAAGCTGTACAGCGTTATAGCCGTCTTTTGTCGAAGTCGTTTTTACTTGGACCACAGAGCATGGTCCTGCTTCGATTACGGTGACCGGTACTAAGACGTTTTGAGCGTCATAGACCTGTGTCATTCCGATTTTTTTACCGAGTATTGAATTTATCATGGCTAAGCGGTAGGTGGAAAATTTATTCCGTTTTTGACCTACATTAGAGGCACTTGGTGCTACCCGTTTTAGCGGGCAGTGGGTGCTACTACTAACTTTGGACTATTGGTTTATTTTTCAAACGTTGATAGTGATATCTACGCCAGAAGGAAGGTTTAGTTTTTTGAGCTCATCAACGGTTTGAGCGGTTGGCTCAATGATGTCGATAAGACGTTTGTGCGTGCGAGTTTCAAACTGCTCCATCGATTTCTTGTCCACGTGGGGCGAGCGATTGACGGATAGTTTTTCAACACGCGTTGGAAGAGGAATTGGGCCGGAAACACGAGCACCGGAGCGCTTTGCGGTTTCGACGATGTCCTGAGCTGATTGATCGATTACTCGATAATCGAAGCCTTGGAGTTTGATGCGGATGCGTTGGCCTTTCATACGTAAAAAGAACGATTGTTTTAGCTACGAGCAGGAGCTTTGGATGATGTCTCCACGATTTTCGCGAGGAGTGAGTTTGGTACCTGTTCGAAATGGGAAGGTGTGATAGAAGCACTTGCGCGACCCTTTGAGAGTGAGCGAATGTCTGTCACGTAACCGAAAAGATTTTCTAATGGTACAGCTGCTGTAATGATACAAGCACCTGACTTGTTTTCCATACCGCTAACTGAACCACGGCGACGATTGATATCACCAATTAAGTCACCTTGATATTCTTCTGGAGTTGTTACTTCGACACCCATGATAGGTTCGAGAAGAATTGGGTTAGCAGACTTCATTGCTTCTTTGAAGCCGAAGATACCAGCCATCTTGAACGCGAGTTCTGAAGAGTCTACTTCGTGGAAGGAGCCGTCGACGATACGAATGATAACGTCAACTACAGGGTGACCAGCAACGGTACCGTTGTTGCAACCTTCAAGAATACCTTCGGTAGCTGGCTTAATGAATTCCTTTGGAATAGCACCACCAACGATTTCGTTAACAACTTCAACGCCCTTACCTTTTTCATTTGGTTCGATCTTAACACAGACATGTCCGTATTGACCTTTACCACCTGATTGACGGATGAATTTACCTTCACCATCAGCAGCGCGAGTGACTGTTTCACGATAAGCGATTTGTGGCTTACCAGATGTAGCTTCAACCTTGAATTCGCGCTTCATACGATCGCGAATAATATCCAAGTGAAGTTCACCCATACCTGAAAGAATGGTTTGACCGCTATCTGGATCTGTTGAAACACGAAGAGTTGGATCTTCTGCAACGAGACGTTGTAGAGCTGTGCCCATCTTTTCTTGGTCAGCCTTTGAGTTTGGCTCGATTGACATCGAGATAACTGGCTCAGGGAATGATGGTGGTTCTAAGCGGATATCAAAATCTTCATCACATAGTGTATCACCTGTGATAACTTCCTTAACGCCAACCACAGCACAGATATCACCAGCGTATGCTACATCAATTTCTTCACGTTCGATAGCACGCATAAGCACTAAACGTGAAACACGTTCACTGCGGCGAGTACGAGGATTGTAAAGTGACATACCGCGTTTTAATTGACCGGTATATACGCGGAAGAATACGAGCTTACCTACGAAAGGATCATTCCAAAGCTTGAATGCTAGACCAGCTAACTTTGCTTTGTCATCAACCACTGCTAAGACTGGCTCAGCATCAAGGTTTTGACCTTGCATTGGTGGTACGTCGATTGGACTTGGTAAATAGTTAACAACGCAGTCAAGTAAGCGTTGTACACCTTTTTTCTTAAAGGCAGAACCAGGAACTACGCCGCAGAAGTTAAGAGAAATTGTAGCTTTGCGGATAGCGAGCATGAGCTCGTCTGTTGAAATGGTTTCACCATTCAAGAACTTGTTAGCAATAACGTCATCATAATCAGCAACTGCTTCAATAAGCTTGTCGCGGTATTCCTTGGTGACTTCTAAGTGTTCAGCTGGAATTTCAGTTGTAACTGGTTTTAGACCGAGTGGATCTTCCTTATCTGAAGGGAAGATATAAGCGACCTGCTGTACTAAATCGATCAAGCCTGTGAAGTTTTCTTCAGCTCCGATCGGTAAGAATAATGCATGAGCATTACCTTTTAGTTTTGTACGGATATCATCGATAGCGCGGTGGAAATTAGCACCAACGCGGTCCATCTTATTAATGAAAGCGATACGTGGTACGCGGTACTTGTTAGCTTGGCGCCAAACTGTTTCTGATTGTGGTTGTACACCTGATACAGCGTCAAACACAGCAATCGCACCGTCAAGTACGCGAAGTGAACGTTCTACTTCAGCAGTAAAGTCTACGTGTCCTGGAGTATCAATAATATTGATACGTTGCTGAATGCCCTTCCATGGTCCACAGGAAGCATTCCAAGCACAGGAAATAGCAGCTGCAGTAATTGTAATACCGCGCTCTCTTTCTTGCTCCATCCAGTCGGTAACAGTTGTACCTTCGTGCACTTCACCCATCTTGTGAACAGCACCGGAGTAAAACAAAATACGCTCAGTCGTCGTTGTCTTACCTGCGTCGATGTGAGCAGCAATACCGATATTGCGTGTCCACTCGAGTGGGAAAGGACGTTCAGGTGCGTTTACCTTAGAAACCTTGGATTTGTCTGTAACGACAGTGATCGCGGGAGTTGTAGCAGGAGAAGACATAAAAATGATTACTTACCAGCGGAAATGAGCAAAAGCACGATTTGCTTGAGCCATCTTATGGGTGTCTTCCTTCTTCTTAACAACAGTACCTGTGTTGTTGTAAGCGTCTACGATTTCAGCTGCGAGAGCATCCTTAAGTGGAATACCCTTACGGCTGCTAGCTGCAGCAACAAGCCAGCGAAGAGCTAAGCTCTCTTGGCGTTCGAATGAAATTTCTATTGGTACTTGATAAGTAGCACCACCAACACGGCGGCTCTTAACTTCAAGACGAGGACGTGCATTTTCTAATGCACCTAAAAGTAAGTTAACTGGATCACCCTTTTCGAGTTTCTCGGAAACCTTTTCGAATGCTCCGTATACAATACGCTGAGCTAAATTCTTTTTACCTTTTTGCATGACTACGTTTACCAAGTGCGCAACGAGTGGGCTCTGGTAGCGGATATCAGGAACAACGGTACGTTTAACTGCTCTGTGACGACGGGACATGGATCAGATTCCTTGTAAATTATTTTTTAGCTGCTTTTGGACGTTTAACACCGTACTTGGAGCGGCTACGGCGACGTTTTTCAACACCGGTAGCGTCTAGCGTACCACGAACGATATGGTAACGAACACCAGGTAAATCCTTCACACGACCACCACGAACAAGCACGATTGAGTGCTCTTGAAGGTTGTGACCTTCGTCTGGGATGTAGGAGATGACTTCGTTTCCATTGGTGAGACGTACTTTAGCAACCTTACGGATAGCTGAGTTAGGCTTCTTAGGAGTACGTGTCATTACCTGCACGCACACACCACGACGGAAAGGATTACCATCCAAAGCGGGTGACTTTGATTTGATACGCACCTTACGGCGACCGTGACGTACGAGCTGGCTAATGGTTGGCATGGGCTATGTGTTAAAGAGTGTGAAAATTCGGGAAAAGAGGTAAATCCTACGCTTCGCTCTAAAGCCGGCAAGAACTTTCTAGCGAAAAGTATATCCTCTCGCAAAAGAAGTGGGGTTTAGGCACGATTTGCGAATGAGATAGTGTTGGGCGACCGAAATCGCCAACGCGGAAATATGGTGTGGAATGGTCAGTCAACCCTATTAAATGAGGGTGTTACAAGCATAAACCCTTAAAAATTGTATTTTCATAGGGAAAATCGCTTGTTTTGAAGGGCCTATAATTAGCTTTTTTGTGGTTAATTTGACCCTAAAAACCCTAGTTAACCAAAAACTGCTCTTTTAGAGTATTTAGGCTGATATCCTTAAAAGAGGTAACAACCTTGTCCGTATGAGAAAAATCATGGTGTCCAGTGGATTGGTTAGGTACCGCTACTACCCATAATTTAGCCCTTTTGGCTGCTTTTGAGCCTGTATGAGAGTCTTCAAAGGCAATAGCCTGAAACGGTCTTATTCCTAAGTTGTTGATAACCAATCGATAAAGATCAGGTTCTGGCTTTGGCTGCTTAACATCCTCCCTACAGGCTACAAAGCTGAAGTAAGAGATAAGACCTAAGCGGTTCAAATGCCCCTCAACATGATTATGGCTCGAATTTGAGGCTACTGCCATCACTAACCCCTGTTTTTTACCTTCGTTAAGAAAATCCTCCACCCCTGGCATAATTTTTAAAGTCAGGTCAATTTCCTTGTTTTTTTCACGCCTTCTTTTGTCCAAATCACTACGGCTTAGCGCTGGATCAAACTGACTCCAAGGATCAAAGGAGTAATCTGCATGCCCTACACTGCGATGAAAACGGTCCTTATCAAACGCGACACCATACTCAAGATGCACGGCCTCGTATGCGGAAATCAGTGAAGATTCCGTATCAAGTATCAAACCATCAAAGTCAAAAACGAGCGCTTTAATCATGAATTGGATCAATGCTTAAAATAGACCGTGGGTAATACGCCAATACAAAAAAGAGCCGAAGCAATTACGCTTCGGCTCTTGAGAGTGAATCAAACTTTAGATTAAGCAGGTTTTACTTCTGCAGCTGGTGCTTCAGGAGCAACGACGACTTCCTCTACGCCAAATGGAAGGCTAATCTTTAAGTTCTTGTACTGAGGTAGACCTGTACCTGCTGGGATTAGGTGACCCATGATAACGTTTTCCTTAAAGCCCTTTAACATGTCGACCTTACCTAAGGTTGATGCATCGGTAAGAACACGTGTGGTTTCTTGGAATGAAGCTGCTGAAATAAAGCTTTCCGTTTCAAGGGACGCTTTAGTGATACCCAATAGAATTGGTTCAGCTTCAGCTGGTTTACCACCGGCTGCTTCAATACGTTTGTTATCTAACAAGAATCCAGCGCGATCAACTTGCTCACCCCAGAAGTATTCGCTGTCACCTGGATCGCTGATGCGAACCTTACGTAACATTTGACGAATAATAATTTCGATGTGCTTATCGTTGATGGTTACACCTTGCAGACGGTAAACTTCTTGAACTTGACCGATCAAGAATTCGTACAGTGCAGATGGTCCTAGAATTTCTAAGATTTCATGTGGATCTGCAGCACCTTCAGTTAAGTGCTGACCCTTAGTAACTACGTCACCAGGTTGTACGATGATATGTTTACCTGCTGGAATTAAATGCTCTTCTTCTTGAGAAGTCTCATCGTTTTTCACAACAAGCTTACGTTTACCACGGACTGTACCTTCGAAGGATACGATACCATCGATACGAGCCATTTCAGCTGCATCCTTTGGACGGCGTGCTTCAAACAGTTCAGCAACACGTGGAAGACCACCGGTAATGTCCTTAGTCTTAGAAGCCTGACGAGGTGTCTTAGCGAGCAATGCACCAGGTGAAATTGTATCACCTTCATTTACAGCGATCTGAGCACCAACTGGAATTGTGTAAGCAGCAAGCGGTTTGTTTGTTGCTGGATCACGAATTTCAACTTGTGGATTTAGATCTTCTTTATGCTCGATAACAACGGTAGCGATACGACCCGAACTTTCATCGAGCTCACGCTTTACTGTTACACCAGGGATCATGTCCTTGAATGCAAGAACACCACCCTTTTCAGAAAGAACTGGAATATTGTATGGATCCCACTGAGCAAGTACTTCGCCCTTAGCGATCTTAGCGCCATCAGCGACGTGTAAGAATGAACCTACTACAATGTTGTAGGTTTCTAATTCTTTTCCTTCATCGTCAAGAAGTTGGATAGTACCGGTCTTATTAAGAACGATATTACCACCATCAGCTGTACTTACTAAACGTAAGCCACGGTACTTAATTGTACCTGCTGAACGAACGCGAATTTCAGGAGTCTTGAATCCACCGGAAGCAACACCACCGATGTGGAAGGTACGCATGGTGAGCTGAGTTCCAGGTTCACCAATTGATTGAGCGGCAATAATACCGACTGAATCACCGACCTTAGCCATCTTATTTGTCGCAGGGTTGATACCATAGGACTTCGAATCAATGCCAATAGCACTGTTAGAAGTTAATGGTGACATAACCTTTACGCGCTCGATACCAACATCATCAATGATAGTAGCGATTTCTTCAGTGATTAATTCACCTGAACCAACAATGAGTTCTGTTGGCTTGAGTGGGTTGTATACGTCGTCACTTGAGCAACGACCGATAAGACGTTCACGAAGTGGTACGATTTCATCGTCACCTTCAACGATAGCCTTTTTCCATACACCATCACGAGCACCACAATCGTCTTCGCCAATGATAACGTCCATAGCGACGTCACAAAGCTTACGAGTTAAGTAACCTGCGTCAGCAGTCTTTAGAGCTGTATCAGCAAGACCCTTACGTGCACCGTGGGTTGAAATAAAGTACTCAAGAACGGTCAAACCTTCACGGAATGATGAAAGAATAGGACGTTCAATAATTTCACCGTTTGGTTTAGCCATCAGACCACGAGCACCGCAAAGCTGACGAACCTGTTGCTTGTTACCACGAGCACCTGAATCCATCATGATGTAAACCGGATTGATTTCAGGTTTACCTTCGTTTGTTTCTAATTTTATAAATACTTCTTTAGCGATACGGTCTGTAGCATTTGTCCAGATGTCGACGACCTTATTGTAGCGTTCGCCATCGGTGATAATACCTTTATTAAACTGTGATTCAACTTCTGTGATCTTCTTGCGAGATTCAGAAACGATATCTTTCTTCGCTTCTGGTATGATCATGTCGTCGATACCGATTGAGATACCTGCTTGGAACGCAGTTGCGAAACCGAGTTCTTTTAACTTATCAAGCGTCTCAACAGTCACTGAATTACCAGCAACTTTGTAAGTATTTAAAATCAAATCACCCAATTTTGCTTTAGCGCATGGGAAATTTACGAAACCAACATCAGCTGGCCAGATTTGATTGAAGATAACACGTCCAACGGAAGTACGAAGAATCTTCTTATCTTTATTACCGAAGATTGTTTCACGTCCGTAATCTGGATTTGGAATATCAACCCAATCGTGGAACTTGAGGTTACCTTCTGCACGAGCATAAAGCACTTCTTGCAAGTTAGCCATTAAAGGTACGCGGTGACCCTTTGGTACTTTAACACGTGGCTCAATAGTTAAGTAATAAGCACCAAGAACGATGTCTTGGGATGGTGTTAGAATTGGCTTACCTGATGAAGGTGAGAAAATATTCGACGTAGCCATCATGAGAAGTTTGCACTCCATGATTGCTTCGAGAGAAAGCGGTACGTGTACTGCCATTTGGTCACCGTCGAAGTCAGCGTTGTAAGCTGTACATACGAGTGGGTGAATACGAATAGCTTCACCTTCAATTAATACTGGTTCGAAAGCCTGAATCGAAAGACGGTGAAGTGTAGGCGCACGATTTAAAAGAACAGGATGTCCCTTCGTAACTTCTTCAAGAATATCCCAAACTTCTGGGGATTTCTTTTCGATCATCTTACGAGCACCACGAACGGTGTGTACGAATCCAAGTTCTTTTAGACGACGGATAATGAATGGTTCAAACAATACTAGAGCCATCTTCTTTGGAAGACCGCACTGATTGAGTTTTAATTCAGGTCCGATAACGATAACGGAACGACCGGAATAGTCGACGCGCTTACCGAGTAAGTTTTGACGGAAACGTCCCTGCTTACCTTTAAGCATATCAGATAGGGACTTTAATGGACGATTGCCTGCACCTGTAACAGGGCGGCCATGACGACCATTATCAAAGAGAGCATCAACAGCTTCTTGAAGCATGCGCTTTTCGTTATGAATAATAACGTCAGGCGTCTTCAACTGCATCAAATTACGTAAACGATTATTACGATTGATAACACGACGGTATAAATCGTTTAGGTCAGATGTAGCAAAGCGACCACCTTCGAGTGGAACGAGCGGACGTAAGTCTGGTGGAATTACTGGAAGTACTTCTAAGACCATCCATTCAGGTTTTGATTTTGAATGAATGAAGCCTTGAATAACTTTTAAGCGCTTCGAAAGTTTCTTTTTGATCTGCTTGGACTTCGTTGCACGCATCTGCTCTTGCAGTTCAGCAACGGTAGCAGCGAGATCCATTTTAGCTAATCCATCACGGACAGCTTCAGCACCCATTTTAGCGACGAATGAACCTTCGCCGTATTCGTCAATTGCTTGACGATATTCGGTGTCTGTTAAAAGAGAACGTGGCTCGAGTGGAGTTTTACCAGCATCAACAACCATGTAGTTCTCATAATAAATGACGCGCTCGAGTGAGCGTGCTGTCATATCTAAGAGAAGACCAAGACGACTTGGCATGCTCTTTAAGAACCAAATATGTGCTACAGGAACTGCGAGTTCGATGTGACCCATACGTTCACGACGAACACGTGCAATGGTTACTTCAACACCGCAACGGTCGCAAATAACGTCCTTGTACTTGATACGTTTGTACTTACCGCAAGCACACTCGTAATCGCGAACTGGACCGAAAATCTTTTGGCAGAAAAGACCACCTGGTTCAGGTTTGAATGTACGATAGTTAATCGTTTCAGGATTCTTAACTTCGCCCTTTGACCATTTACGAATGGTTTCAGGTGAAGCGACTGTGATTGATACACAATCAAATGGGTTTTCGTCTAAGCCTAAAGCTGTACGAACTTCTTCGCGTGCTGTGGAAGTGGCTGCTGTTTCGGAAGGTTGAATCATGTGAGGACTCCCTAATATTTTTTAAAGATGATACGTGAGTTACTTGGGTGATTATTAAGCACCCAAGTTTAGTGCGTCGCTTTTTTGTAATTTGATATCCAATCCTAATGATTGAATTTCTTTAATTAACACGTTGAACGACTCAGGCGTTCCGGCCTGGAGTGTATTATCACCCTTAACGAGTGATTCGTAGATCTTCGTACGACCTTGAACGTCGTCGGACTTAACCGTGAGAAGCTCTTGGAGTGTGTGTGCTGCACCGTAAGCTTCGAGTGCCCACACTTCCATTTCTCCAAAGCGCTGACCACCGTACTGAGCTTTACCACCAAGTGGTTGCTGAGTAACAAGTGAGTAAGGTCCAACAGCACGAGCGTGGATCTTATGAGAAACCAAGTGATTTAGTTTCATCATATAGATGTAACCTACCACGACTTCTTGATCGATGCGCTCACCGGTACGACCATCCAAGAGGACGCTCTTACCAGAACTTGGGAGTTTTGCTTCTTTTAAGTATTCACGGACGCGCTTTTCAGGAATTCCGTCGAACACAGGAGTAGCGACCTTCATGCCGAGCTTTTTACAAGCCCAACCTAAATGCGTCTCTAAAACTTGTCCTACGTTCATACGTGAAGGCACACCAAGAGGGTTCAAGCAGATTTCTACTGGTGTACCATCTGGTAAGAACGGCATGTCTTCTTCAGGTACGATCTTAGCGACCACACCCTTATTACCGTGACGTCCTGCCATCTTATCACCGACTTCAAGTTTCTGCTTTGTAGCGATGTAAACTTTAACTTGTTTAATTGCACCGTCAGCTGAACCTTCACCGCTTTCAACGGATCCAATCTTACGCTCACGATCTGATTCAAGCTCATCGAACTTCGATTGATACGAACCGATGATTTCCATGATCTTAATACGAACCGGTGAAGGATCGATTTGAACATGCTTTGATACAGCAGCAAGTTTACGAAGTAATGTCTTCGTGATCTTACGGTTTGCTGGAATAATAATTTCGTTATTCTCGCCGTTGATAACGTCGAGCGGAATTTTTTCACCAAGAAGGATATTAGAGAGGGCTTCTGTAAGACCTTCACGTAATTTATCCATCTGTGTTTTATAATCTTCCTGAATTTGTTTTGTCTGACGACGACGATCAGATGGCGATAAACGCTCAGCTTGATTATCGATACGTGAAGATACCTTCACATCCATAATAATACCGCCCACACCGGAAGGTACTACTAGAGAGGTGTCTTTAACGTCAGCAGCTTTTTCACCGAAGATTGCGCGGAGCAATTTTTCTTCAGGTGCTAATTCTGTTTCAGACTTAGGAGTAATTTTACCAACTAGGATATCGCCTGGTTTTACCTCAGCACCAACACGGATAACACCGTTATGGTCTAAGTTCTTTAATGCTTCTTCACCTACGTTTGGAATATCACGAGTAATTTCTTCAGGCCCAAGCTTTGTATCACGAGCCGTTACTTCGAATTCTTGGATATGAATTGAAGTGAAGATATCTTCTTTAAGAACCTTCTCGGAAATTAAGATAGCGTCTTCGAAGTTGTAACCATTCCATGGCATGAAGCCGACAAGAACGTTACGACCAAGGGCCATTTCGCCACCGTCTGTTGAAGGACCGTCTGCGATAATTTGACCTGCTTTAATTTTCTGACCGCGTTTTACGATCGGCTTTTGATTAAAACATGTACCAGCGTTTGAACGCATGAACTTACGCAGTTCATAAACGTAAACGTGATTCTTAGTATCGTGCTTAATCGTACGTGGTAATTCACCGTCTTTAGTGATGACAATGCGTACAGCATCAACGGATGCAACTACACCTGCTTCATCAGCAACGACTACGATCTTTGAGTCACGAGCAACACGCTCTTCAATACCAGTTCCTACGAAAGGAGACTCAGCTTGAAGTAGTGGAACACCTTGGCGTTGCATGTTTGAGCCCATGAGTGCGCGGTTAGCGTCGTCATGCTCAAGGAACGGAATCATACCAGCAGCGATAGAAATAACCTGCTTTGGTGAAACGTCCATATAGTGAACTTCAGCAGCACTTACTTCTAAGAATTCACCATCTTGACGAACCGTTACTTTGCCTACGAAGTGGCCCTTTTCATCAATCTCAGCATTAGCTTGAGCGATGATCTTAGCTTCTTCTTGGTCTGCTGTTAAATAGTCGATCTTGTCAGTGACGCGACCGTCTTTAACTAAGCGATAAGGTGTTTCAATAAACCCGAACTCATTAACACGAGCATAGGTTGAAAGAGAATTGATAAGACCGATGTTCGGACCTTCAGGTGTTTCAATCGGACAGATACGACCGTAGTGAGAAGGATGAACGTCACGGACTTCGAAACCAGCACGCTCACGATTTAGACCGCCAGGCCCGAGGGCTGATAGACGGCGCTTGTGAGTTACTTCAGCCAATGGATTAATTTGATCCATGAACTGTGAAAGCTGACTGCGAGCAAAGAAATCGCGGATAACTGTAGTCAGAGCCTTTGGATTGATCAACTTTTGTGGAGTGATCGAATCAACGCTTTGATCATACATGGTCATACGTTCACGAACTAAACGTTCTGTACGTGAGAGACCAACGCGGCATTGGTTAGCAAGTAATTCACCTACCGTACGAACGCGGCGGCTTCCTAAGTGATCGATATCATCAACAACACCTTCGCCACGCTTTAAGCGCACTAAGTATTTAGTTGCTGCTACAATATCTCCACTTTCAAGAATACGTTGTTCGAGTTCGGTCTTTAAACCTAATTTTTGGTTTACTTTATAACGACCTACACGACCTAAATCGTATCTCTTTGGATCAAAGAATAAACGTTTCAGTAATGCCTTAGCATTAGCTGTTGTTGGTGGTTCACCTGGACGTAAGCGTTTATAGATTTCTTTTAGCGCTTCTTCTTCGTTACGTGTTGGATCTTTCTTAAGAGCGCGGATAATTGCACCTTCGTCGATTGCTGTATCAATTACACGAATCGATGAAATGTCATGTTTTTCGAAAGTACGAACGATTTGCTTTGTGAGTGGTTCAAATGCACGTGCTAGCACAACACCTTTTTGTGCATCAATTGCATCTTCAACAAGCACGAGAGAACTTACGTTCTCCATATCAAGAGCCTTAGTTACCTTAAGGTCTTTGATTTCATAGAACAGATTTAAAATATCTACGTCTGCACTGTAGCCGATAGCACGCAGTAAAGTTGTAATTAAGAACTTACGGCGGCGGCGACGACGATCTAGATATACGTAGAGTAAGTCGTTATTATCAAATTGAGTTTCTAGCCATGTACCACGGTCAGGAATAATACGGAATGAATGTAATAATTTTCCGTTTGGATGTGGTGCAACTTCAAATGCAATACCAGGTGAACGGTGTAATTGAGATACGACAACACGTTCTGCACCATTGATAATGAAAGAGCCACGCTCAGTCACCATCGGGATTTCTCCCATATAAATATCTTCGTCCTTAATGAAGTCTTCTTCACGAAGACGTAATTTTACATATAAAGGAACGGAATATGTAACACCATCACGGATACAATCGATTTCAGAAATCTTTGAATCTCCGAGTGTGTATGAAACGTACTCAAGCGTGAGACGTTCGTCATAAGACTGAATAGGAAATACTTCCCTGAAGACCGCTTCTAAGCCTTGCGGTTTACGCTGCTTCTCAGGAATTCCCTTTTGGAGGAATTCAAGATACGACGTGATCTGAATTTCGATCAAATTCGGTGGCTGAATGACTTCGCGGAGTTTGCCGAAGTTAATTCGTTCTGAGTGAGTGCGGTCGGCCATGGTCGTTCGGGAAAAGTTAAATGCTTACGAGAGACGATTAGCTCCTGTTGGAACCAATCTAAGGACTAATTGAGACACTGAAACTAACAGAGTATGAACAGGCAAAAGACAGGCCGTAAAATCTACGGCCTGTCCTGGTAAAAACGAATGCGTTGAACGTGCGTTCGCCAAGTGAATTACTTCAACTCAACTTTAGCACCAACTGCTTCAAGCTTCTTCTTGATGTCTTCAGCATCAGCTTTGGAAGCGCCTTCCTTAACTGGCTTTGGAGCACCTTCGACTAAGTCTTTAGCTTCTTTGAGGCCTAGACCTGTGATAGCGCGCACTTCTTTAATTGCGCCGATCTTGTTTTCGCCACCGCTAACGAGAACTACGGTGTACTCAGTTTTTTCTTCAGCTGGTGCTGCGGCTGCTGCACCTGGTGCGGCTGCTGCTGCTACTGCTACTGGTGCGGCTGCGGAAACGCCCCACTTTGTTTCGAGATCTTTTACAAGACCTGCGATTTCGAGTACTGATTGGCTTGAGAGCCATTCTATGACTTGATCTTTAGTGATATTGCTCATGTTTATTTTCTCCCTACAACAGATAGCGGCCTAAAATTGTAAGGCGCGTTTAAGAGACGTATCCCCTATATGTTGCGATGGATGGTTTGTTTTCCTGATGCTTAGGCTAGGCCTCTGCGTATTGGAAAGGGTTATGGGTTATATTAAGCTCCAGCAGCGCGAACTTTCGCCTGTAGAACATTAACAGTTGCTTGTGGAACAGCGTTGATAACGCGTACAAACGCAGTACCAGGCTGATTGAGAAGTCCGAGCAATTGAGCGCGGAGTGAGTCAAGCGATGGCATATCTGCCAAGCGATCAACATCCTTAGATGAGATAAGCTTGTTAGAGATAACGCCTGCTTTAACAGCAAACTTCTGTTTTTCTTTGAAAAATTGCTTAAGAATTTTCGCGACACCTGGAGAATTCTTACCACCTACAACAACAGCTGTAGGACCAGTAAGTGATGCCTCTAAGTCAGGTAGTCCAAGTGCTTTTGCAGCTACGCGAAGTGAGCTGTTTTTAACAACGTGGAACTGTGCTTTTTCTGCAGCTAATTTCGAACGAAGATCTGCAACGTCAGAAACAGTAGCGCCAGTAAAGTTAGCGAGAATTACGTATTCGGAATCTTTAAGGTAGTTATTTACTTCCGAGATTAAATATTGTTTTTCGGCTCTCATTATATAGGTCTCCCGGCTTAGTATTTACTATATTCAGTTGATGCAATGTGAACACCAGGGCTTTGTGATGCAGAGATCGCAATAGTCTTGATGTAGTGACCTTTGAATGACGCAGGCTTAGCTTTACCTACTGCTTCGATAACAGCTAATGCGTTTTCAAGAATCTGCTGAGGTGTGAATGAGCGTTTGCCCACGCCAACACCGATATTGCAGGTCTTATCCATCTTAAATTCTACACGACCAGCTTTAACTGCTTTGATACCAGCTGGGATATCATCAGTAACAGTGCCGCTCTTAGGATTTGGCATTAAGCCTTTTGGACCAAGAACACGAGCTAGTGTACGAACGCTCTTCATTGCTTCTGTTGTTGCAATAGCGACGTCGAAATCGAGCCAGCCTTCATTGATCTTTGTCATGAGATCTTGCATACCTGCTTGATCTGCACCTGCATCAAGAGCAGCTTTTGCATTATCTGTGAAAACGATAACGCGAACTTTTTTACCGGATCCATTTGGAAGCGGTGTAGTTCCACGAATCATTTGATCACCTGCTGTAGGATCAACTCCTAAGCGGAATGACAATTCGACGGTTTCATCGAATTTAGCCTTCGGAAACTTTTGGAGAACATCCACAGCATCCTTAAGCGAGTAATGTTTAGTTAGGTCAGCGACCTTAACTGCGGCATTATAACGTTTACTGGTTTTTTTCATTTTTTACTCCTTGCGGTGCGAACGCCTCGTATTTCAGAAGCTCCCGCGGGTAGTGTTTCTGTGCAAAATTAATCAATAACTTCGATACCCATATTACGTGCAGTACCTGCAATAATACGAATACCAGCTTCGTCTGTAGAAGAGTTTAAGTCTTTTTGTTTTAGCTTTACGATTTCGAGCAATTGTTTGCGCGTAACCTTGCCAACTTTATCCTGATTAGGACGAGCTGATCCGCTAGCAATATTCGCAGCCTTCTTCAGTAGTACTGAAGCAGGAGGAGACTTTAAGATGAACGTAAAGCTCTTGTCTGAATATACTGTGATCACAACCGGAAGAATCATTCCGTTTTGATCCTTAGTTTTTGCGTTAAACTCCTTACAAAACGCCATAATGTTGACGCCTTGAGCACCTAATGCAGGTCCGACAGGAGGAGCTGGGTTAGCAGCACCTGCGGGAAGTTGTAGACGAATGTAGCCCTGTATTTTCTTAGCCATGGATCGTAAAGGATGAAAGTTTAGGTGTTAGTTGATTAAAATATTATTCTGTCATGCGCATAACTTGCCAGTACTCGAGTTCGACTGGAGTAAAGCGTCCGAAGATGGAAACCGATACGCGAAGTTTACCGCGTTCTGGATCGATTTCATCGATACGGCCTGTGAGGTTAGCAAATGGACCATCATTGATCTTAACTTCTTCGCCAACGGTGTATTGAACTTTTGGAACTTCTTTTCCGTTTGCTGCTTCAATACGTGAACGAATTTCATCGATCTCGGATTGACGTAGTGCTGCAGGACGTTCACCACCAACGAAACCAATTACACCAGCTACTTCCTTCACGAAGTACCAAGGACGATTAATTAGTTTTCCGTCTTCACCGAATAGTCTCATTTGGATGAAAACATATCCTGGATAAAGCTTACGGACTTTAGTGGATTTCTTACCTGCTTTAACTTCTGAAACAACTTCTGTTGGAAGTAGTACCTCAAATATATACTCGTCCAACTCTTCAGCGGCTTTAAAGCGCTCAATGTACACTTTCACTTTATTCTCCTGACCGGAGAGTGTGTGAAGTGCGAACCACTGAGCGTCTGCGGGAATTGATGTTTGGACGGACATGGATAACTATAGAATTAGCTCACCCAAGAGTGAAGGAGTTCTACCACTTGAATCAGTGAGAAATCACTGATGCTGGTAAACACGCCAAGGATGATCGACGCAACGATTACAACGATAGTGGAATCGCGTAACTCCGATGGAGTTGGCCACGATGCCTTCTTTAGCTCTTCGCCCATTTGAACGAAGAATACGCGCGTACTGCTGAATGGGTTTGACATGAACTTTTTGTTGTTAGCTGGCAGGGGCGGAGGGAATCGAACCCCCAACCAACGGTTTTGGAGACCGCTACTCTACCAATTGAGCTACACCCCTAAGTGAAGTGGATTTTAGACGACGTTGCCGAGGCTCCTAAAAGAAGGCCTCGGCAATGGCGGTTAAACTATTGATTTAGTGATTATTCGGTAATCTCTGTGATACGACCTGCACCGATTGTACGACCACCTTCACGAATAGCGAAGCGCTGTGTCTTCTCCATAGCGATTGGGTTGATCAGTTCGATATCAACATTGATATTATCACCAGGCATAATCATTTCTACGCCCTTTGGTAATGTGATAACTCCCGTTACGTCTGTTGTACGGAAATAGAACTGTGGACGGTATCCGTTAAAGAATGGTGTATGACGGCCACCTTCGTCTTTTGAAAGGACGTAGATTTCTGCCTTAGCTTTTCTGTGAGGAGTAATCGACTTTGGAGCTGCGATTACTTGACCACGTTCGATACCTTCTTTGTCAATACCACGAAGAAGAATACCTACGTTATCGCCTGCGCGACCTTCATCAAGAAGCTTACGGAACATTTCGATACCAGTAACAACGGTTGTTGTTGTGTCTTTTAGACCAACGATTTCAACGGTTTCGTTAACTTTAACAATACCACGATCGATACGGCCTGTAGCAACAGTACCACGACCTGTGATTGAGAATACGTCTTCAACTGACATTAGGAATGGCTTGTCAGTTTCACGCTCTGGCATTGGAACTTCTGAATCAACTGCTTCGAGTAGGTTAGCAATTGCTTGTTCACCTTCTGGCTTACCTTCGAGAGCTGCTGTAGCAGAACCACGAATGATCTTAGCGTTCTTACCATCGAATTGGTACTTGTTTAGAAGATCACGGATTTCTTCTTCAACGAGGTCTAAGAGATCCTTATCATCGATAAGGTCGACCTTGTTTAAGAATACAACGATCTTTGGTACGCCGACTTGGCGAGCTAAAAGGATGTGCTCACGAGTCTGTGGCATAGGACCATCAGCTGCGGATACAACAAGGATAGCGCCGTCCATTTGAGCGGCACCTGTGATCATGTTCTTTACGAAATCAGCGTGGCCAGGGCAGTCAACGTGTGCATAGTGGCGGTTTGGTGATTCGTATTCAACGTGTGATACTGCGATTGTAACGGTCTTTGTAGCGTCACGAACCGTACCACCTTTAGCGATATCCTGGTAGGACTTAATTTCAGCAAGTCCTTTGCGGGATTGTACTGCAACGAGTGCAGCTGTAAGAGTGGTCTTACCGTGATCGATGTGACCAATTGTTCCGACGTTTACGTGCGGCTTTTTGCGTTCGAATGTACCTTTTGCCATGGCGGATTAGGACTGATTTTGGGTTGTGATTAAAAAGTGATTTTCTCGACGTAATTTGATCTGCTGGAGCCCAGAACCGGATTTGAACCGGCGACCTCGTCATTACCAATGACGTGCTCTGCCGACTGAGCTATCTGGGCAGGCTATGTCTACTTGTCAAAAGCACTTGATGAGTATCAAATACCTTTGTCATGCAGTAACCGAAGCAGTGGTCAAATAACGCGAAAGAGGTAAGAAAGTGGACGTCCCTATAGGATGCGTCAACAGGAATCTTTAGAAGGTTCTAAAATACGCAAAAACCGTTCAATTTAAAGTTCGCGGCTATCCCCCAACTAAGACTATTCAATCAGTAAACCTATGGATCAACCAGCTAAATCCCTTAACCCTACTCTCCTTAAAACCTGGGTTTCAGCGCTTCTTCAAGCAAGGGGTCTTTTAGCCAAAGATGCCGACCAAACTGCTGCTCAGTTAGTGCAGACAAGTCTTTGGGGGATAGATAGTCACGGAATTGCACGCCTACCCCATTACCTCAATCGACTTGGTCGAAAATCAATCCTAGCTAAGCCAAATTTAGCCTTTGAAGCGACTGGTTCAGCGACCGGAAATGTCGATGGAGGCCACGGTTTAGGCTTTTTGGCATGTACTTATGCAATGGATCACGCTGTCGAACTGGCTAAAAAAAGCGGGGCTGGTGTTGTTGGAATAAGAAATTCGAGTCATTGTGGCGCAATTGGGCTTTACAGCCGCCAAGCAGCCCAAAACGGTATGATTGGTATAGCTTTCACCCATTCAGACTCCTTTGTGGTACCTCATGGTGGCAAAAAAGCCTTTTTTGGTACTAACCCGATTTCTATCGCAGTACCTACCCATGATCCCAAGCGCCCCCTTTGTGTGGATATGGCGACAAGCATAACTACCCTGAACCGGGTAATGAATGCCCGCAGAGAGAACCGATTGATTCCAGAAGGACTGGGAGTGGATCAATTGGGTAATGATACAACCGATCCTCATAAGGTCACTGCGCTCAAACCTATGGCTGGTCCTAAAGGATATGCCTTAGCATTTCTAATAGATATGTTGTGTGGTCCGTTAAACGGAATGCCTTTTGGACCTCATCTAAACAACATGTATACCGAACTCGATCAGCACAGAGAACTTGGATCGCTCGTAATTGCTATTGATCCGTCCCGTTTCTTTGGAGGTGCTAATCTTGCTGCAACCGTTGTACTAGCCATGGCTGAAGCAAAAAGCCAAGCCGATGGTGTACTCTACCCAGGCGAACCTGAATATATAACAGAAGCACTACGGCTTAAAACGGGTATCCCTATAGAACCAGAGCTTTGGAGAGAACTCACCGAGTACTCTGCCAAATTAGGAATTCCTACCCCTTAAGGACCGACAGTAATTTTGTAGAAACCTGGAGGCAATCGGTCCCCAATACGCAAACTATGCGTTAGGTAATCGAGGAAAAATTTGTCTGCCTGAGTACCCGAGCGCTTTGTTGAAAGAATCGGTCCAATAAAACCTGCAGAATCAACAGCAACTGAAAATTCGATAGGACTATAAGCATGCATTAATACTTCCGTGGGAGCTGTAGGCGTATCTTTAGCAAGTATCTGTTTTTCGTATACATTGCTACCTGAGGCCATACTGCTCACTTTAACCCATGCAACGCGTGAGTCTAAGACGATGTGCAAATGATCACTTCGCCCAAAACCATAAGCAGGATTACCTGGATCTTTCGTAGTAAGTGCAAGTGCAGGACTAGCTGGAACATCAACAGGAGAAGTAATGTTAACAGCCAAACGTTCAGTTGAAAAAGCTAGTTTAGGACTAAAGCCCGAAAAATCACTGCCAGACAATATATGCAGTGGCTTGAGTTGAGAACCACTCCACCGAGTTGGCAAAAATAAAGGTGTTGGATCATTTAGCCATGCATCTTCGCTTGATAGTATATCAGAAGTAGTACCTAAAATCTCAATGTGTGGTACTTGTGGCTTAACAAGATTCGTCTTAGCTTCATCAACTCGAAACAAAAAGCCAACTGTAGTTAAAACAACAAAACTTCCTACAAAGTAAGGAACCCATTTTATGGTGTTTTTAACTATGCCTGATGAAACCATAGTTACGGACTTACTTTAGGCGATGCTTGCTGAGCCCCGACAACAATTTGGTCAAAATGAGCTTCAGCAGCCATACCATAGACTTTTGTTACACTCTCAATAGGCACATCTACACCGGCTAAAATCAATAAGACTGGTTTTTTTGTTAACTGGGCTTCACTTTTTAACCAGGCTGGCAGTTCAGCTAAATTTTTCATTCCAGCATCCGTTAGAATCTGATCTGAACTTAATATTTTTAAATGAGATGTAGTACGAGTTGCTTGAGCATGAGCTGTTGCAAGCTCTGGTAATTGTACAACAAGTCCAGGAGCGAGTACGAAACGCGAACCGAACAAAACGAAAAACAAAGCTAGTAGTCCAACGTTAATATAAAAAAATAAATCAAAATTACGCGGAGGAGGCGTAAGCTTTGAAACTAGATCTAGAGGTCGAGATAACATAAAAGAACTATTCTTTTTTATTATCAGCTGAAGACGATGCGTATTCAGATAATAAATATCTCATGATTTCATTTCCTGACCATTCTATATCTCTTACAAGAGCACGAACACGACTTGATAAGAAGTGATACGCAAGATGTGCGGGTATCGCTAACATGAGACCTCCAACCGTGCAAACTAGTGCCTGCCAAAGTCCTAACGAGAGCGCATGCGGAGTTGCGTAGTCGCCACCTTTTTCAAAAGCAATAAATGTAGTGGCCATACCAAGGACCGTTCCTAAAAGACCAACCAAGGGAGCTACCTGTGCAATAGCAGCAATAGAACCAATGCGACGCTCAAGAGCGGGAATTTCAACTAGCGCTGCCTCTTGCACATGAAAGCGCATTGTTTGTGCATCATCTGAAGCATGGAGTAGTGCCGCCTTAACAACAGAAGCGACAGGACCAGGCGTCTCTTCACACAGTGTTAACGCTTCAACGAGCCTACGTTTAGCGAGCGTATTTTTAATTCCATTCAAAAATGCACTCGCTTTAATCTGGCCACGGTGCAGGTAGAGTACGCGTTCAATAAAAAATACGAACGCAAGCATAGCCATGATTAATAGTACAACCATCATGGGACCGCCTCGTGAAAATATACTGAGATGAAGTACAGACATCGGAGTTATATAAAGTTAAGTGAAATTTAATTTAAAATTTAGCAGCGGGAGAATTTATGTTCGCGATATTAGATCTAGCTAAAGCAGCTCCAGGCAAATCAGCTTCTATAACGCGCTGCCATGCTTGAATTGCTTGGTCAATCTGCCCTTGCTCATGAAGGAGTTGCCCTAAATCCATTAAGGTTTTTGACATCCAAAAACGTCCTGTAGAACCCAACTCAGAAGCTTTTGCAGGGTTCATCAAAAATGCTGTAACAACATCACTCCACCAGACTTCTTTCGCCTGACTTAAACGACCACGGTGCCTGTAGATATTTCCTAAATTATATCCTGCTTCAACACGCACATCGACAGGAGCATCTACACGGTATTCACAAATATCTTCAAACAAGGCACGCGCACTTTCTTCATGCGAAGGGTCATTACCCGCCTGTGCGTTGTGACACTCAGCTAAGGCAAGGCGTGCAAGAATCGAGTTAGGATTACTCGCGTAGGCTGGATTTTTAATCAGTAATTCGTAGGCACGTTGAGCCTGCGGAAATTGATTTAATTTTCTAAATAAATCTCCCTGCTTAAGGCGTGCATCAAAGACTAAATCACTTTGAGGATAGGCGGTCATCAATCGCTCAAGAAGCCTATCTGCTTGTTGAAAATTATCATCCCGCCCTAGTCTATCCGAGTACGTGGCGGCTTGATACAAAGCATAGGGTGCTAATCGATTCGCTGGAAAACGATCAGCTAAATCCGTTAATAGGCGCTGAGCTTCTACAACTCTATCCTGCTCTGCCTCATGCTCTGCCTGTACAAAATAAGAGGAAACTGCGGCATCAAGACTTGGATAATCAGCACGTAACTTTTTTAATATTTCAACAGCGTCCTGCTCTTTCTTCTGATCAAAATATATCTGCGCTTTAAGGAGCAGACTACTACTGAGTAGATCCTGTCTTAGATCCAAATTTACTCCGTTTAATATTCCTCCCAGTGAGTCGACCAATTTTAAAGCTTGGCCTAAATCACGTGCATCAACAGCAAGTCTTGCCTGTAACCAGGCCATGCGAGCTCTTAGATCGATTGGTAAATCACTTCTCGTATCAGTCTGATTCAGTAAAGAAGTGATTCGTGTATAGGCATCGAAGGGCTTACCAGATAATTGTAAGGCACGCGCTAGATTCCACTCAGCTTGCCAGCGGTGCATTGCATCAAAAGCCGGAATCTTAGAGCTTTGATCCAATGCATTTTCAGCAGCCTTAAGTGAACCTGTTCCTGCCTCTACTGCCATGATCTCTGACTCAACTCGCTGAAAAATGAGATCTCCCAAAGCAATACCACTTGGAGGATTAAGTATAACTGAAGTATATGCATCCGCAGCATTTCTGTAGTCTCTGGCCCTAAACCAAGCCTCTGCTATCACGGCACTAAGTCTCTTTCTTACTTCAATATTTCTAGAGTCAGATGAAAGCGCTAGCTGCGTTTGTTTAGCATAATCAGCAGCAGTTCTATAGTGCTGCTGCTCCCACGCCGCATCTGCGAGTAAACCTAACGCATAAGGCTTAAGTGTTGATGCTGGAAAGTGGTCTAAAAGCATCTGAGCTTTATCTTCAGCTGTTATAAAATCAGAATCACCTAACGCTAACGTAGCTCTTAGTAATAGTAAGTCATCTTGTATTGGATGCGGTCTTTCAGATGAAGTTAACTTATCTATTTCACGACGTAGATTATCCCGATCAACTCCCTGAGTCATTCCTCGAGCAAGTAACTGCAATGCTTCTCTTTGCCGATCGGTATCAGTACCTACTTCAAGAAGTTGGTAGAGCGCATTCCTTCCTGGACCTTCACCAACTCCAGCAATCATACCAAGTAAAAACCGTAAATCATCAACTCGCACTTTCTGTTGTGCAGGAAGAGTCATCAGATTTCGCTGCAGTACCTCAATTGCCTGGCTACGCCTACCAAGCTGATAGAGCATAACGGCGTAGGTTCGTGCAAAATCGTACCCAACGGTTCCAGGGTTATTTTCTGCATTTATACGAACACGATTTACCTCTTCTTCCGTTACACGACCTAAACGCAAAAGCGCTTGATCGTGCGCTAACTCAAAACGTGCTTTAGTAATTTGCGTTAGAGCAAGTGCCTGAGCTTGGCTAAATAAAGTAGTCGCTTGTTTGTAGTCACCTGCAGCATTAGCAAGTGAACCTTGGATAAAAATAGCCCAGGCTTGGTCCTCACGACCTAGATCCGTTAACTTTACTTGATTAATCTCTACTTGGGCTTGATCAAACTGTCTTAGTGAGAGCGAAGCTAAAGAACTTCTCAAGTGCCAGATAGGACCCCTATTAGAACGCATAGAACCAAGTACTTTACTCGCCTCCAAAGCATTACCTTCATCCAAAAGTGCTTCAGCAAGGTCTAGCGTCAGGGCCGTACGATCAACGCCCGATTCCTTTAATAATTTTCTATATATAGAAGTCGCTATACCCGGGAAACCCAGCTGCTGAGCTAATCTAGCAGACTCCACCTTAATTGAATTTTGAGCAGGTGAGTAAGCAGAAGGAGCCGGTGCAAAAGGAACCGGATTATTAAGTGGCTGCTGTGCATAGGTAATCACAGCAACCATCAGAAATAAAATTAAGTGAATGCGTTTAGACATGCCGTAGCCAGACTATCAGTCACGTTAATGCATAGGTTTGTTTCAAAACTATCCCCTAAGTGACTCCAAAACCTTATCCCCCAAAGCCTTGAATCGGCAAGCAAGTACTAAACGAACCGGCTTATAAGTGCATAAAACCTCAAATTCTTAAAAGTGGGCTTTGCGATTCGCCAACTTTAGGTTAACGTACATATAACCATGTCATCCGATCTTACCGAGCTGTACCAACAGGTAATTCTTGATCACAACCGCCGTCCCCGTAATCGCGGTAAGCTTCCTCAGGCCAATAGAGTCGCCCAAGGAGAAAACCCTTCCTGCGGTGATCAATGCAAAGTATACCTTAATGTCATTGGCGATCGTATTGCAGACATCTCATTTGAAGGATCCGGCTGTGCCATATCTCAGGCCAGTGCTTCTTTGATGACTACTCAGCTTAAAGGTAAAACCGCAAGTGAAGCTGAAGCGTTATATAAAAATTTCCACGAAATCGTAACTACCGGTAAGCAACCTGAAGAAATCAGCGATGTAGCCGCTTTTGCAGGCGTACATGCCTTCCCAGCTCGCATCAAGTGCGCAACCCTTGGTTGGCACGCAGCGATGAATGCACTTAAAAACACGGAAGCTAGTGCAACAACGGAAAGCCATACTGATTAATTATGAATGCTTCCTGGAATTCCGTTAGAGATGACTTCCCTATTTTGCACCAGCAGATAAATGGTAAACCACTCATTTATCTAGACAATGCCGCAACAGCTCAGAAGCCAAAGGTCGTCATAGATGCGCTTTCGTCCTTTTATCTCAATGACAATGCAAACGTGCACCGGGGTTTACATACCTTATCCATGCGCTCAACCAATGCATATGAAGGAGCACGTAAACGCATAGCTGAATTTATATCCGCTGAAAGTCCTGAAGAAATTATCTTCACCCGAGGCACAACGGAGTCGATTAATCTCGTAGCAGCAAGTTTTGGAGGCTCTAAGCTTAAGTCAGGCGATGTCATTTTATTAACCGAAATGGAACACCATAGTAATATTGTTCCATGGCAGCTAATCGCTCAGAAAACTGGAGCTAAACTTAAGTTTGTACCAGTCACCGGAGATGAAGGTTTTCTTAACTTAGATAGTCTCGAAAAGCTCCTTACCCCTGAAGTTAAGATTTTCGCATTCACGCATATTTCTAACACTCTAGGAACAATTAATCCTGTTGTTGAACTTTGCAAAAAAGCAAAAGCACTCGGTATTACGACACTTATCGATGCCGCCCAATCCATAGGTCACGTACCACTAAGCGTAAAAGATATTGGCTGTGATTTCCTATGCTTCTCTGGACACAAGATGGCTGGTGTAACAGGCATCGGAGTACTCTACGGAAAAAAATCACTTTTAAATGCGATGCCACCTTGGCAAGGCGGGGGCGGCATGATCACCACAGTCGATTTTGAAACAAGTACTTGGAAGCCAAGTCCTGAACGCTTTGAGGCAGGTACCCCTAATTATGCCGACGCATATGCGCTAGGAGTTAGCTGTGACTACCTTGATAAACTAGGAAGAGCCCAGATAGCAAAACACGATGCTCACCTTGCTTCGCTTGCTTATGAAGCACTATCAAAACTTCCTGGCATTCGCATCATAGGACCAAAAAACAACCGAAGCGGACTGGTAAGCTTCGCTTTTAAAGATGTCCATGCCCACGACATAGTAACATTTACTGATCAAGATGGTATCGCTCTAAGAGGAGGACACCATTGCAATCAGCCGCTCATGAAAAAGCTTGGTTTAACGAGCACGACGCGAGCCAGTTTCTATGTGTACAACACTGAGAGTGAAATCGAAGTACTCGTAAAAAGCTTAAGTAAAATTCTTGCTTTTTTTAGTTAAACTTAATCCTCGCTTACAGGTGGAGGCGTTGATGAAGAAGGGGTTGGTTTTCCATCTACCGTAGTGTCCTCCATAATTTCAACGCGTGTTCCATCCGGATCAAAACAGTTAATCTGACGTTTACGATTAACACCTGCTTTAATCGCAGTTGGCTTTTTACACGTCTTAGGAAGTTCGCGAGATTTTAACGTATTATCTACAACAAAGATACTTGGAACCTCTAAGCACATATGATTCATCGTATGTAGTCTCTCTACAGATGGCTTTTTACCGTAGAGCATAAGTTCGATATAATCACGGCTCTGAGGAAGACGCTCATTAACCCAGCTTAGCGTGACATTGTCAGAACTTCCTCTCCAAAATTCAGTTAACCCTAAGATATCCCGATAAAATTTTAGTGACTTCTCAAGATTTCCAACTGAAACACCAGCATGACTAATGCGAGCTGCGATTCGAGTCGCAGGAAGCGACTTGCCTGTATTTTTTGCCGTCCATCCATCTGCAGCATACTGAACAATTTCAACAATATGATGATCTGGATCCTCAGCAAAAAAATTTAAATTTCCAATTTTACCTTTTCCAACTTTTTCAGGAAGGGGTTTACCACCAGGGCCTGTAACGCCTTTAGATTTAAGATACTTAAGCATACCCTCTGCATCGTCCGTCTCTAGGGCTATATGATAAAGACTATCACCGTTTTTAGGGGTACTTTTTGATATAGGGAAAAGTTCAACCGTTTGCTTATCATTAATTTTTATCCAAGTCGCATGGATAGTGCCATCGTTATTGGTAATACTATACGGCTCATCAAAACCTAAATAGTTTTTATAGAACTGCCGGGAAGCATCGAGATCTTTTACCCATAACCCTAAGTGAGACAGCCCTATAATGTTAGGTCTATGAACATCAGCTTGCGCAAGAACAGTGTGACTAACAACTAAGCTGACAAGTATGCTAAATACAAAACGAAGTTTGTTCATAAAATTATAGTGAAATAGGAGTATGTTTCTCAGCGGAATCATAAATAGCACGAATAAGCGCTACCGCATTACGTCCAGCCTTACCGTCAATAGCGAGAGCCCGCTTCGACTGAATAGAATCAATCATATCCTGAATCTGTAAGAGATGTCCGTAATGACTAATCTGGTTTGGTGCCCCAGAACCTGATCGCATTTTCTCATCAACAGGAGCATTCCTAATTGCATCATCTTCAGGAAGTGCATCACGAAATTCCCATTTTACAATACGATCATCCTCAAGACAAATAGACCCTTTCTCTCCACAAATTTCTATACGCCTAGACCAACCTGGCCACAAAGCAGTACTCGCTTCAATTGATCCCAAGGCTCCAGATGCAAATCTTAAGGAAGCACATGCTGTATCTTCTGCTTCAATACCTTTATGCACGCAGCGAGACACATAACCGCTAACCTCTGCTGGAAGTCCTACAAACCACTGTAATAAGTCAACGGCGTGGATACCTTGATTCATCAGTGCACCACCACCATCGATTTTTAAACTACCCTTCCAACCTGTGTAATATTCTGTTGAGCGGTGCCATTTTACATAAGCACTTGCTAGCACAAGTCTACCTAGACGACCTGAATCAATCGCTTTCTTTACTGTACGAGCTCCTTCTCCAAAACGAGATTGAAATATCGCAGCAACTTTAACTCCCGCTTTATCTGCAGCTGCTAGTAAAGCGTCTGTTCTTTCTAGTGTGATCTCGATTGGTTTCTCAATAATTACATGCTTTCCTGCATTAATCGCTACTAGAGCTGGTTCTAAATGAGAACCGCTAGGAGTAGTAATACAAACAACATCGATATCAGGACGTTTAACAAGTTCCTCGACGCTTGTTGTCGAAAAGCCAACGGAGTTTTTCTCTGCAAATGCTTTTACGGAAGCAGGCGTTCTTGCTGCTACACCTACCATACGCGAACCTTTCGCTTCGCGAATCGCAAGACAATGATAGTTTGCGATCATTCCTACTCCAACAATTCCAAATCCTAGTTCAGGGGTATTAGACATAAAAAAAGTGTATGCGTTAAAATAAATCTTAAGGGATCTTTAATACCATCCCTACTTTAAGAGGAGGATGATCACCTTTTAATTGATCACGATTCGCTGCAACAATTTGAGGCCACTTTGAGCCAGAACCGTAATATTTTTTTGCTAAATTATACCAAGTATCTCCTTTAACAATCGTGTGTGTTCTGCCGGCATGTGTTGAAGAAGCTGCAGGTGCAGCTGTTGCCTCAATATTATCATCAGCGGAAGATGCTTCAGGAGCAGTTGCTACTGATTCATTAGGTGCAATAACTTGAACTTTATCTAAAGACCCCGGAAGCGGTCTTAATCCTGTGCCATCCACAGTAGCGTCTGCTGCATGATAAGGAACAGGTGGAAGCGCCATGCCAGCTCTTAGAGAAGCAAGCTCTGCGTTTAATTCATCATTTTGCCTCTGCAGTCTCTCTATCTGATCTAAGCCATCTAGATGACCTGCAATATTGTCTTGAGGCTGAACAGGGAGTGAACGTGCAAAATCACGTTTTGCGGTTTCAATTAATCCTTTTACACGGTCACCTAATTTAGAATTAGGCACCAACTCCAGGTAGCGTCTAAAGTAATAAATAGCAGCAATAGGGTCTTTGATTTGCTCTAAGTAGATAATACCTACATTTAAATGTGACTCAGGAGCCTGATCTCCACGCTTAGCAATTACCTTTAAATAAGCAGCTAAAGCCTCCTGGGTTCTACCCTGTTTAGCGAGTGTATTAGCCTCTAGATACTGCCTTTCCTGTGTTTCAATCGTGGCAACAGGAGTGTCCGCACTGCATCCCCCTAGGAATAGCACTCCCAGTAGCATGCCTAGCCCTAACATTAACCTTTGGTGAACTTTTATCACGAAATATGAAATAGATTGAATGAAAATTGTATAATCGTAAATTCGACAGTCTACCTCTGCGACTCAATCCTAAATGGCACTAAATTCGAAAATAGCCCTTTCTCAAGCTAGAGAATGTATCCGCATCGAAACTGAGGCTCTACGCCTGACCGCCAAATCCTTAGGGGGAGACTTCGTAAAAACAGCCCAAGCCGTAGAAAACACCATAGCTCGAAGAAAGAAGCTTATATTTAGCGGTGTAGGTAAGTCGGCTGATATTGCTAGGAAAATTTGTTCTACATTTAACAGTACCGGGGTTACCTCATGCTACCTAGACGCCACTCAAGCACTACACGGCGATTTAGGTCTATGCGAACGAGGTGATTTAGCGATACTCTTAAGTAATAGTGGTCAATCAGAGGAGATTCTTAAGCTCATTCCCCTCCTAAAGCGCTTCCAAGTAGAAATTGTTGCTTTTACCTCAAATACAAAGTCGGACTTAGCTCTGAATGCTGACTATCATTTAGTCTACCACTTTAAAAAAGAAGCCTGCCCGCTTAAACTCGCCCCAACCGCAAGCACCACAGCAGCACTAGCACTAGGCGATGCCCTTGCAATGGTAATACTCGAGTCTCGTAAGTTATCTCGTGATGACTTTGCTAAGTACCATCCAGCAGGCAACTTAGGTAAAGTTCTGCTGCTCAAAGTTAAGGATATCATGCGCACAGGGAAAAGACTCCCTATCAAGCAAGATACCATCACGATCCAAGAGGCTATACTAGCTATGACCCAAGCTAAGAGTGGGTGTATTGCCTTGGTAGACACCAAAACAAAAAAGCTAAGTGGTATTTTAACAGACGGCGATTTTAGACGCTGTGCCTTATCAGGATCGGACTTCATGAATAAACGGGTCTCAGAATTCATGACCCGTAACCCCAAATGCATTACGGAAGAATCCCTAGTCGTTGATGCTTTAAGACTTTTTGAAATCCACCGTATTGACGACCTCATCGCAATAGATTCTCGTGGAAAACCCACAGGAATTGTAGATGGTCAAGATCTCCCCAAATTTAAAATCGTGTGAATAAACCTCTGCGTATAGGTATTATAGGCATGGGTGGGTTCGCAGGATCTCATCATAATACAGTAGCCAAACTGGAAGAAAAAGGGCACTGCCGATTGATATGTACCTGTGATCCTATGCACGCGATGTTTGGAGCGCTTAAGGACTCACTAAAATTTTCTCAACGCGGGGTTTCTGTATTTGATGATTACAAATCGATGCTGAGCGCATGCGGAAAGAATCTCGATTTTGTCATTATACCAACTCCAATCAATCTACATGCGCAAATGCATGAGGAAGTCACCTCGCTTGGTTTGCCATGCTATATCGAAAAACCACCTACACTTGATTATGCAGAACTCGAGCGAATGATAGCTAACGATAAGCGCTCAGCGAAAGCTTCTGTAGTAGGATTTAATTTTATTATAGAGAAACCACGACTAGCCCTTAAACGCAGAATTTTAGACGGAGAATTTGGTCCAGTATTATGGACTGCACTTAATGCACAATGGCCTAGACCTTCGAGTTATTTTTTACGCAACACATGGGCTGGTAAATTACTTATCGATGACAAAATTTTATTAGACTCTTGTTTTGGTAATGCGATGTCACACTATGTGCACAATATGCTTTTTTGGGTTGGCTCAAACGACTTATTTAGCTGGGCAAAAATAGCATCCGTAAAGGCAGAATTATACAGAGCACATAAAATTCAAGGTGCAGATACTTTTTTTGTAGAGGCAATAACAAGCTCTTCCGTAACGATGCGATTTGCCCTTACCCACGCATGCGTTGGACCTAGCACGAATCTAGAAATTATTGTGTGCGAAAAAGCAGAGTTAAGATACACCGTAGGTAGCCATATCGATGTTAGATGGAACGATGGTAGGAGTGAGAGAATACAACTCGATCACTTCGATGGTTTAGCAGAAAATCATTTAGAGTATTACAAATACCTAGTTGGAGAGTCAGAGCGTCCAGCAACAACGTTAAGTGACTGTAGACCATTCGTAGCTCTAAATGACCTCACCTATATCTCGAGTAAAGAAATCACACCTATTCCTGAAAATCTCATTTCAGGGATTCGAGATGAAAAAGAGCAAAAAGATTATCTTACAGTGAATGATATAAATTCTACTATCGATCAGTTTATATCAAAGCGTATTTGGCCTAGTTCTAATAAGTGGAATCGCTCTGCGGCTGAGAATATACCTCTGACAGAGCTTCATCAGCTTGAGGTAATTGTACGTAAAATGGCCCAAGAAGCCTCCTGAAGCGTTAGGTAGCACCCTAGGCATCGCCTTTACTTAAAGATAGAGTTGGTACATATTATATAGCGATGGCTACACCGACTTTTGTCTACCAAGACCCCTATCCACTCGGTACTGACACAACTGAGTATCGTCTCCTTTCCAAAGAAGGCATTCGTACAAGCACTGTTGAGGGACGTAAAATTTTACACGTTGCCCCTGAAGCTCTCGCTTATCTAGCGCAGAATGCATTTCATGATAGCGCTTTTTATCTTCGAAAGTCACATATCAAACAAGTAGCAGCTATTTTAGACGATCCTGAAGCATCTGAAAATGATCGCTACGTTGCACTCACCTTACTTAAAAACGCAGAAATTGCATCTGGCGGCATTCTACCTATGTGCCAAGACACAGGCACAGCTTCTATTGTTGGTAAGAAAGGTGAAAGTGTATGGACAGGAGCGAATGATGCAGAATTTTTAAGCCGTGGAGTATACGACTGCTACACAAAAGAAAATCTACGTTACTCACAAACTGCTCCACTAGATATGTGGAAAGAGACCAATACAGGTACAAATCTACCTGCACAGATCGATCTCTATGCAACCACTGGAAACGCCTATGAATTTTTATTCGTCGCTAAAGGCGGTGGCTCGGCAAACAAAATGTTTCTTTATCAAGAAACAAAAGCACTCTTAAATCCAAAATCGTTTGAAGCCTTTGTTGAAGCAAAACTACCTTATTTAGGAACTTCAGCATGCCCACCTTATCACTTGGTATTTGTTGTTGGAGGTACCAGTGCCGAGGCATGTCTAAAAGTATTAAAACTTGGTACTACTCGCTACCTTGATTCACTCCCAACAACAGGCAATGAGCACGGAAGAGCTTTCCGCGATTTAGACATGGAAGCAAAAGTTCTACAAATCGCGCAAAAAAGTAAAATTGGTGCACAATTTGGAGGAAAATATTTCGCCCTAGATGTTAGAGTTATACGTCTACCTAGACACGGAGCTAGCTGTCCTGTGGCAATGGGAGTTTCATGTAGCGCTGATAGAAATATAAAAGGAAAGATAACAGAAGACGGTATCTTTCTTGAGCAATTAGAAACAAATCCAGGAAAATATATTCCTGAAAAACATCGAACGCTCAAAGAATCAAATATCGTCAACATAGATCTTACTAAGCCAATGTCTGAGATATTGGCCGAACTTTCTAAACATCCTGTAACTACTCGTGTTTCATTGACTGGACCCCTAATCGTTGCTCGCGATATTGCCCACGCCAAATTAAAGGAACGCTTAGATCAAGGACTAGGTTTACCTCAGTACTTCAAGGATCATCCTGTTTATTATGCAGGACCTGCTAAGACGCCAGCAGGCTATGCAGCAGGTTCTTTTGGTCCTACTACTGCAGGTCGTATGGATGGCTATGTAGATTTATTCCAGTCGCACGGTGGATCAATGGTGATGCTTGCAAAAGGAAACAGAAGCAATCAAGTCACCCAAGCGTGCAAAAAACATAAAGGTTTTTACTTAGGATCAATAGGAGGCCCAGCAGCGATTCTTGCTAAAGAGAATATTCGCAAAGTGGAAGTTCTCGAATATCCAGAACTTGGCATGGAAGCGATTTGGAAAATTGATGTAGAAAATTTTCCAGCCTTCATCCTTGTAGACGACAAAGGAAATGACTTCTTCGTAAATAACTGTGGCATCTGTGTGCCACCAGGCTAACTGCTAAAACAAGTCGACCGTTTCGTCTTAAAACTTAACGGTCATTGATATCTTCTGTCCACCAACATCATAGCGGCGGATAGATTGATATAAACGATCCTCAGAAAGATTATTTACCGTACGCTCAATCCCTACATTACCCATACGATCATCCGCACGTTTTACAGTAGGTAAAGATGCAGCAAGTAATCGAGCACGTCTTTCTTCTGAAGGTGAAGTAACATGTTCAAGCGGCTCAGTAGCATACTCTGGTGTATTTACAGTAACAATACGTGAGCGCAATCCCATCAGTTGAGAGATCATTTCTGGATGCGTTGCTTGGGCAGCCGCAAGACTTACTGCTATAGAACGGGCTGCAGGAGAATCAATTTCACTAAATTCAGTTCTAAAACCAGAAGATTTAAAACGGCTATCCTGTACATCTGAAGATGCCACAGTTGGTTTATAAGAAACTTTCGCCACCTCGGTAGGCGCATGCGAACCATCGCTAACTTGCGTAATTGAGTGTGTATTTAATTGTGCTGAATCTGCCACCCCACTTATTACACCTTCTTGCATAACATGATTATGACCAAAATTGGTGGCACGCGGTAAATAGTGGTAACTAACAAGCGTGACTAAAAGCGCAGCTGCTGTACCCAAAATGGCAGGATGACGTCTGACGAAAGTAAATGGAGCAGCTAATGAGGCCCACCATGGACGTTTACCAACGATAGCCGCAAGTTGTTTAGTTCTTAATTCAGTATCAAAGCTACGCCAGAATTCAGGCGTAGGTTGCTCCAAGCGCTTAAAACGCATGAGTCCCTCTATAGTAACTTTATTTTTGCGATCCTGATTCATTAGCTAATATACGCCTTCATTTCGGCCTGTAGAAGTTGTTTAGCATAATGCAGACGAGAACGTACTGTTCCTACGGAACAGTCCATAACGTCTGCAATCTCTTGATGGCTTAGACCATCTATCTCAAATAAAGTAATCACTGTACGATGCTTGATAGACAATTTTTGCATGGCTTCGTTCAATTTTTCCTGTAGCTCATGCACAAAAGCGTCCCTATCTGCACCTGTTTTATCCGTCAAAGCTGATATAAGTTCTTGAGAAACAGGTTCTTCTGAATTTACCGTATCAAGACTTAAAAACGATTTAAATCTGTTTTTACGCAAATGACTAAGCGTAGCATTAATTGCAATACGGTATAACCACGTGAAGAAAGAAGATTGTCCCTGAAAGCGATTAATTGCCTGAAATGCCTTTATAAAAGCATCTTGAGTAAGATCTGAGGCGTCCTCCCGATTGGATGTCATATGGTAAATCACACCATAAAGCCTTTCTCTATACTTAAGAATAAGGCGATCGAATGCAGCCACATCACCCGCCTGAACTTGTTTAACTATAACACTATCTTGATCGGCCTCTTGAAGCCTTTCTGGTGACGCAACAAGCGTCTTACTGGTAACTTTAACTGCATCCAGCACAATTTAAACTCTAGGCGTTAAACTGCTTAGCGCAAATTAAAAACTAACGACGTTAAGGCCTATGACTATCCACTTGATTCTTAAGTACATCCGTTAATCCAAGCAGCAGCGGCACAGCGCTTACCGATTGCTCATGTTTTACAAGACCCGAACGAGCAATATCGATTTCCTGATCAATTGCTTTAACAACGGATTCATAAACGCCAAAGTCTTTCATTTGCTTTAAACGAAGAGCAAGTTGATGAGGAATCTGACCACAGATTTCTTGTTCTAGAATCTTTTGATCCTCAATCGGTAGACACTCTTTCAATGTAAAGAGCGGCAATGTCATTTTTCCGCTAACTAAATCAGTACCTAAAGTCTTACCTATTCTTTTCTCATCACCAAAGAAATCCACTAAATCGTCGTAGATCTGATATGCGATTCCAAGGTGGTTGCCAAATTGAGCGGCTGACTTAACCAATTCTGGACTTAAACCGCTAAGCCTTGCACCAAGCTGACACGAAACTCGAAAGAGCTCTCCAGTCTTAAGCTGAATAACCCTTTCATAGTCCTGCTTTGATACTAGGTTAGATCCGCGTCGCGCAGTTTGTATGATCTCTCCTGCGCACACCTTGCGCATAGAGTCTGAAACTAATGAGCATACCTCGGTAGTTGAAAACTGCGTCGCTAGATATAGGGCATGAGCGAATAAGGCATCTCCAACTAGTACAGACGCTGTAGGCCCATGCACCTTTACTGCAGTTGAACGTCCACGTCTTAAAACTGCACCATCCATGATATCATCATGAACTAATGTTGCTAAGTGAATTAACTCAACCACAGCCGCAGCCCTAACCAAATCTTCCGATATTACTCCAGGTCCACTCCAACCGCTGAAAAAGACTAAGGCCGGCCTGATACGCTTACCTGAGGTATCTAGACAAAATTCCACCATTTCCCTAATCTCTGGCTCAAAGTAAGGCAGTTGTGCTTTAATTAGAACATCAAGAGCTGCCATTTGCGGCTTAACCAAATCGAAAGCATTCACAAAGTCGCTGTTCACTTTGGTAGGCTGAGCCTGAGATAATTCGCCTTTAGGTATCATCTATAAAATCAGTTTATTTTTTATATATAGCTAAAGACTACCGAAAACACCTTTAAAGCAAACCAATGCACACATTATAATGAATTCAATTACACAAAATGCGTTTATGTATTAACAGTTATTCGATCAGTTTAATATAATACGTATTAGCTAAAGGTATAAGGAAAACACCATCAAAACCCTTAATATTGGACCTATTTCCTAATGCATAAGGCAAAGATATCGATTTGCATCAATATTAAGCATATTTTGCTGTTTTTTGCCCTAAAATGATAAAAAAAGCCCTATATTTGATAAATTTTGCGTATTTTTAGGTATAAATGAAACAGTACGAACTATAACTTAATATCCAGATTCGTTAAGAATAATAACTTACTAGATCCAACTAGGAATAGATGGACTATATTATCATACGAAAATGGGCTTTTTATGAATCTTTTATAACAATTATAGGCATATTTTAGCCTTTTTGGCCTATTTTCACGCATTTATTGATGATTTAATGCGTATATTTTGTCTTTAAAAAATATATCTAAGCATTGAGCCTCAAAATTCACTGATTTAGGGCTATATTTGTGTGTTTTTTACAAGTCTAGATATAAATAGAGATATTTAAAAAATAGGCTTTTTTGCACAAAATAGGGCATTTTTAAGCAATTTTAGCCTAAAAAAACGCTATTTTGTCACTATTTAAACAGAAAGTTTGATTAATTAAAAAATAAAACCTAAGTATTGAACGATATTTGATAATTTTCGACTAACACTGAGCAATATTAACCATTTAACCCTAAACTAACGTGGACTTAAAACAGATCAAACAGATCATAGAATTGATGAAACGCTCAGATCTCTCCGAATTCGCGTTCGAAGAAGATGGCTTAAAGATTAAAATTTGTAGGGGTGCTAATGGTTTACCTATAGTTTCTTCGGTTCCTGCTCCTTTATACACACAGGCTCCTGTTGCACCTGCTGCTACACCAGCACCTGCAGCTACACCAGCACCTGCAGCGGTAACAGCTGATGAAGCTGGAGTTACTTATATTAAGTCACCAATGGTTGGCACTTTCTACCGTGCAGCATCCCCAGAAAGTAAGCCTTTTGCAGAACCTGGCACTAAAGTTACAGCAACAAGCGTTACTTGTATCATTGAGGCCATGAAGATTATGAACGAAATTCAGGCTGAAACACAAGGTACTATCATAGAGGCACTTGTGGAAAACGGACAGCCAGTAGAATACGGCCAAAAACTCTTTAAGGTTAAACAGGGTTAATTAGCTGAGCTATAACCCACTACTGTTCTGGGATTAGTACCAATAAGGGAACTATTCTCATAATACCACCTTCAGCATTTCGATATAAATGATCCAAAAAGTACTCATAGCCAATCGCGGAGAAATCGCGCTTCGAATTGTAAGAGCCTGTCGCGAGCTTGGTATCAAGACACTAGCTGTCTACTCAGAAGCGGATGTTCAATCCCTTCATGTGCAACTAGCTGATGAAGCTATTTGTATTGGTGGACCGAAGAGTGCCGACAGCTACCTTAGGGCTGATCGAATCATGAGTGCTGCTGAAATAGCTGATGTTGACGCTATTCATCCTGGTTATGGCTTTTTATCTGAAAATGCTAAATTCGCTGAGCAGTGCGAATCATGTAACATTAAATTTATTGGTCCTAAATCAAAATCGATTAAGATCATGGGCGATAAAGCTATCGCAAAGGATACCGTTAAAAAAGCTGGTGTGCCTACCGTTCCTGGTAGCGATGGTCCTATCGAGAGTGAAGTACAAGCTGTAAAGGTAGCTAGAACTATCGGATATCCAGTAATCATTAAGGCAGTAGCAGGTGGCGGCGGTAGAGGTATGCGTATTGCACATAATGACGTATCTCTAGCTAAAGAATTCTTTGTTGCTAAAAATGAAGCCGAGAAAGCCTTTGGAAATGGTGCGTTATATTTAGAAAAATACATAGAACGTCCACGTCACATTGAATTCCAAATTTTAGGAGACAAATTCGGTAAGATAATCCACCTAGGTGAACGAGACTGTTCAGTTCAGCGTAGGCATCAAAAACTTATAGAAGAATCCCCTTCTCCATTTTTAACACCTGATTTACGTAAAAAAATGGGCAAAGCTGCTGTTCGTGCAGCCGAAGCAGCTGAATATGAAAATGCAGGTACAATTGAATTTCTAGTGGACGCGAAGGGTAACTTCTACTTCATCGAAATGAATACGCGTATTCAAGTAGAGCACCCAGTTACTGAAGAAGTCACAGGAATTGATTTAGTTAAGCAGCAAATTAAAATAGCAAATGGCGAAAAACTAGAGTTCGACCAAAGCGATATCACGTTTGATCGTCATGCTATAGAATGTCGTATCAATGCAGAGGACCCTGCTCGTAACTTTGCTCCATCACCTGGAACTATTGGATTATATTATGCACCCGGTGGACTTGGTGTACGTGTAGATAGTCATGCCTATAGCGGATACTCTATACCTCCCTATTACGATTCAATGATAGGAAAGTTAATTTGCTCAGGCAGTACGCGCAAAGAAGCTCTTGAAAGAACCTACCGTGCTCTAAGCGAATATCTTGTCCGTGGTATTAAAACTACCATACCGCTTCATAAAGCAATCATGGCTGATCCAGTTTTTATCGAAGGCAAAGCTACTACGGCTTATATGGAAGATTTCCTAGGTAGAACAACACCTGACTTGTTTTCTTAATCCTCAAGTTTAGCTGGATAAGACTGCGAAAGCAGACACCCAACGTCTGACATAACTAAATCTTCGGAATTTAGTACATAATTTCTTATCGATTTAATTGCTTCATCGCAGTTATCGGTAATGACCTTATTCGAGCACCTAAACAGATTACGTAAATATCCTGGATCTACATGATTAGGTCTTAGTATTTCAGGGTTTGAGGGCTTCTCTACATGAGATATAAAATACCGAGAACCTTCTGGGTAGTAAGTCAAACCACACCAAGATAATTCAAATTCAAATTCTCTTGTATCACATGATTTTAAACTTTTACCGTGTTTTTTTCGTATACTTAGAAAGTTACCAAACATAAAGTCTCTCAAAGTTAAAATACTTCTAATAAGACCGAATACGACGCTGGATACCGCAAGAAGGGCTGTATCGGTATATTTTAGACCCTCATTAAGTATATCCTTAAAAAGTCGCTTTATCTTATCCATCACCTCAATGACATCTTGATGTACGAACTTGAGTAACTCTTTACCAGAAAGATGATGTTCACCCCAGCGTCTCAATAGTGGATCTAGAATGTTACGATACAACCATACATTGGCAGCTTGATTTTCAATCTGCATATTCGGGAAATGTAACAACGGATTTCCTAGACGATTAAATACCAGTATTTTCCCGGACTTATCTACTCCCTTAATTTCATAAACAAAAACGGGTACAGGTAACCCTAACGATGATTCAGATTTATTCATATATATTTTTAGATTTATGACTCAACGAAAAGAATAATTATCCCAGTGCTTATAATCACCTGACTCGTAAGTAATGTTTTCAATTATTTCACGATAGTACTCACGCACACGAAGTCTGACGGCATCAACACCCGTTGGTTTCAAAGTACAAGAGTCATAATCAACAACCCCTCTAACTACCTTATCAAGTTTACCTCGATGCCCTTTATTATAGGAAATAGCCTCACCTACGTTCAACTGAGAGAATTCATCTGATCTGAATCTTTCTTTATGACTTAATTTGTGCTGATGACTAAGTACTAATTCCTTTCCTGAGTTTAGCGTAGTCCAAAAACCAGTAAAATTAATGTTTTGATCATCTACGAGTGCATCCTCTGTTACAGTACCACAGATATCAGCTGCTCGCCGACATGTTTCAGGATCAGTTTGCTGTAACCAAAATTGCACCCCAAAAGCAGAAATATATACGTTTGCTGTATCACGACCTAATGCATCTACAAGCCATGCATAACTTTGAGTAGCACATATATTAACAACATTATTCGATCGCGATAAGTTCATGAAATACGAATCCCCTGCAGATACGGAACCTCCAGTTACATATTTATGACACTCATCAGCAAAATATAGAGCTAACCTGGTAGAATTGAGATCAGACCTATATGTACGAGCTAACATCGTGCTCTGAAAATCTATTTTACATGCAGTCCCTAAAATACGCCCCAACTGTTCATACTTATTTCCCGGCACTAGACATATAATCTTACCAGACTGAATTACATCTTCAAAAGAGAATGTCGATTTTTGACAAAATGTTTCTGTTAAGTTAGGGTCTTGAAGAAAAATATCGAACGTACTCGTTATAATAGAAACTATAACTGTTGCTGTTTTTCCATCATCAATCATACGAGTCCACTCGTGCCTGAAATAAATTAGCAGCGACTCAGTCGATAATCTACTACGTTGATCATATTCTTTTCCTGAATGAAATTGGTTCTCCAATGACTGTAGAATAGTTTCAAGATAATCATTATCAGTAACTAATTTCACTATCTCAATCGCTGTACATTGGGTTTTTACAACCAAACGATGCAATGTAATACATGCGGTAATCAATTTCCGCGCCTGATCATAAAAATAATCATTCTCACTATTTTTACTCCTGCCCTTCGACATAGTAGCTAGTAATGTAAGTCTTTCAGCTACCTCCGCTGGTGGTAAATATGGATCTACAATGTTATAATGAACCTGATTATCGATATAAAATAATCCATCCATTTTAAGAAATTTGGGAGGGGTTATTTCAATAACAGCACCAGTTTTATCCTTAACTACAGTTGGATCATTCCATCGATATGTATGACTAACTCTTTGTAGAAATTTTCCACTCCAACGCCAACCAATGAATTTAGGCTTTTGAATTCCTAATGTTATGCTAACTGGTCCTAACTTTTTAAGTAATTCTTCAAACTGGGTTTCTGAACATAGATAATTCTGGATGTCATCTTTAGTAAGTGAAACGAAATATTTATTAATCGCCAACAACTCTGCTGCATCAGAAATTCCTGAACCTGCATAAGCTGATAAATACCAAAATCTATTTTGTTCATCCTTATAACGAATTATCGGTAATCTCGATGATGGAGTTAATATAATAATATCTTTTGAAACGACCCGTCCTGATTCGTGCGCTAAATAAATACAGTAATCAACAATATCACCCTTAACTTCAGGAATAAAAGCTCCCAATTTTTGAAACGGGTCATTACTCGTAATACACACATCTTCACGATTATACATTGTTAAGAGTTTTGATAGTAAAGGTACCAGTATACCTGCCGTTTTAGATGAACCAGTTATACCCGTGACCAAGACTGATGTCTTTAAATCATCCGCACCGATATTCATTCCTGCTACACACAAATACTGATTATCATTATCAAAGATACGTTTCAAAAATGATAATGTATGCCACTTACTCACGTAGTTATTATCAAAATATAATGGGAAACAAATCTTTAAACATCTTGCCTGAAAAAGCCATGCACAACTCCATGCCCCAGTGATTAGAAAAGACTGAATATATTTTAGGTAGCTTAAGCCATCAGGGACTACGTATATCAAATGAGCTATAATTGGGGCCTGTATAGCAATCGAAGATAACTTACCTACCAATTCTATAGCTGAGAAAATAAAAGTTGCACTTAGCACCATACAAACTGTAGGTGACCTTATGGGCACTAAATTTGCACTTACAACTATCAGCATTCCAACAAGTTTTTGCATGTAATCAAAAAGAAGCATACCCATACCTATTAAAGCAGGTGTTGAATGAATGGTCGTAATTTATGACCCCCACCTAAAGTCATGCTTTAATATTATGTGCTCCCCTCCGTCTCTCAGATTATATCAAACCCTAGAGCAATTTGGCTTGATCGGAGAAACTCTTGGAAAACTGAATATGATGAAACTGTCATAAAAAATATAAGAAACAGTATAGCTAATCCTAAAGAAAAAATTTCAGATCAAACCCTAGGAATACTCAATTACCGCCCTGATCTATTTAAACGTATAGGGCCTATAGCTTTAAAAAATTCAGCATTAAACTTATCAGTCAGAACAAATCCAGATTCATGTTTGGTTCTTTTAAAACATTTTTACTCAGATACAGCTCCAATAATAGAAGAAACCCTAGCCTCATCAGGAAAGTCAATTCACGAGCTTTTAGAATGGGCGAACGCTAACCACAAAGAATTATATAAAAATGAAACATTTTATCGAGATTGTTTAGTAGTAGATTCCTTTTGGGGATATCAATTAGCTAAAGATACACATAATAAAGATTTATTTTATGAATTAAGTCAGTGGTGTAGCGATGAACGATTTGAACGAGCCTCGGCGGCTACTATATATCTCGAATTAAATCCAAATGAATCACCGTTACCATACCGTGATTTAATAATTCAAAATTCATTCTACGCTTATCTTGCACAATCACGATTTATTAAGGCCGGAGCGCCTATTCAAGCGCATGAATTATATCCGAGTCCAAAATGGGCAGCACATTTCGCCCTAAGCCCATACTGTAAAGATTCTACAGCATTCACTAAAATTATTTCTAAAGACACAGCATGGCTAATAGAAGTAGCTCATGCGAAAAATCTTTTTAAAGACAAAAGATTCAAAGAAAAATTCGTATCAGATTTAAGATCAATACCAGATCACCCATACATTCCAGAAGCTATAAATTCATTTTTGGATAATTTAGAATACCCCAAAAGAATTATTAAAAAAAAGGAACCAATCTCACCAGGAATGTTAAATGTATTTTCAGAAGGAAAAGCTGCTGAAGAAAAAATATTAAGATTACTTCAATTAGATAAAAATAAAGAGCTTTGGAGACCAACTGATGAACAAATTGAAAGTGATAAATTTAAAGAGATCGTAGGAAATATTAAGTTTACAAAACGTGGACTCTATAAAGGCACAGTTTTAGACAGCACTGAATGCGGATACACAGAGATCAAATCGGGCAAAAGCCCCTTACGCGCAAGTTATCAGCTACGACTACAAACATACAAATCAGTCATAGATAATAGACCTTTTACAATCTACACCGATCGACCTACCAACAATGAATTTAACCGATGGTCTTCACTTTATAATATTAAAATCAAACCAATACCTAACTTATCTTTAGATCAATCTTAATGAAAACTGACAATCTTAGTTACATTAAAGCAGATGCAATTACAGCATCTCAGATTCTAATCCTAAAGCATACACCTTATCTTAGATTAACTAATCAAATTCGAACCCTATACTATTATGCAAAAACAGAACATAAACATTTACGACTAATCATACCATACAACTGCGAACTAAGCATAGAGTTACGATATTTCATCAATAAGCATAACGTTGATTTTAAAATATCCAGAGAAACATGAGCTTGTATCTTTGCATTTATGAATTCGATTCCGAAGTTCATGGAATAGACATGGGCAGCTACTCGGACTTCAACACGATTAGATACAAGCTATTTAACATTTATAAATCTATTAACACCATTAACCCCCTTCCCACCTTAATGAATCATAGCGACTGCGAAGGGGAATGGAGCCCTTTAGAATGCAAAATATTAATTAATGAATTAAATTCTATAAAAGAAATAATAGATAAATATCATCAAGACGACTTAACCGATATATATAATTTTATAGATGCAATTCTCTATCTAAGCCATCTAAGCATCCGTTACAATAGCCCTATAATTTTCCAATAGAAAACAGCTATTAAACATGAATAAATATATTTTAAGCATTCTGCTTTTTTTAGTTTCTAAATTTGAAGGAAATTGCAGTGAAATCGATACCAGTACGTCAGCATTAAACCTTAACGCCTACCTTAGCACTATCGCTAATTATAATATAAAATTTAGAACTAATTTTCATATCTTAAAGGTTGATGAGATAATACCATATGGATACTTCGAAGATATAAGTCCAATTGTAGGTCATATTATATTTAGATCTAAACACCTAGATGAGTTATCACCGAAATCAAGAGATGAACTACTAAAGTCATCGGACTACATAGAGTTCTGTAGCGATCATGCCTTACATTTAATTATAAGTCCGACTCAATTACTCTCTAAAGAGGATCTTATCATATCCTTTTAAACGAATGAATAATGACTTAAATCAGCCCTTATCACTTGAGCATTTGCAAAATCTAATTACTCAAGCTCAGACGCAAGTAATGACTGCGATACTTATTTCTTTAAGCATGATTTTTGCACTGCTTAGTTTTATATCTACTGCCTTTAATCTAAAACGAATATCTCTATTTTTAGGTTTTATATATTCACTTTTCTTATGCGGTATCGAAGTTGGATTCTCTAAATCACTTGGTCTTATTGGATGTAGCATTACTGCAATTGGTTTAGCACTATCTTTTAAACCCCGTTCATGATTTCTTTTAAACAAGGCTCTGAAGACTACTTGCTCATGAGTGAACTCCGTGAAGCTAATATTTTAACGCCAGATATTATACGTAAGATCGAATTATCTACTCCTAACGCTTTATATTTAGGTCTAAGTGAATTACTTATCTCAGGAGCAGAACACATAAGTGAATCAAAGTGGTTAACATGGCTTATAAGATATAAAGGTTGTAGTAGATTTGGTAACGTAACATGGACAGATCAAGCTAGGATATGGAGCTATCAAGGCATCCCTTCTGACGCCAACTTTCCTTATCTACTCACACATGAACAACGTGGTATCGTTGCTGTCTTGCGACCAGATCGTCTGAATTCTACTGCCGAACGGTTAAAGGCTTTAAGACCTTTTTGGGCAGCAGCTACATTATTAGAGATTAAATTTTTAAGAAAATCTTGGGTTGAAGCGTATAGTCGGCGACCATATGAGATGACATGCATTGACCAATTTACCAAAACTACTGATACTGTGATGACTGATCTTTTTAACTTTGATTCAAGTACGAATCCCCTAGCCTATACTTTGAAATGATTCGTTTAAAAAAAATACTATTCCACTATTTCGGAGTACTAGTACTTTTGGGCATAACCTGTAGCGCAAAGCAGATAACGATCATTTCACTTCATAGTATTATCACTGAACTAACAAAAGACGTTGGAGGTGATAAAGTACAAATCATTGAATTAATAAAGCCAGATACTGATCCACACTCCTTCGAGCCTTCTGCACTTGATTTACGGCGTAGCGCTTCCGCGGACCTAATAATTGCATCAGGTTTAGGTCTTGAATCATATCTTAATAAAGTCGTATCAAACAGCAATACTCGCGCAAAATTGCTATTACTTGGTGAAGAGATAAATGCAGTTTCACTCGTTCAAAATCAAGATCCTCATTGGTGGCAAAGCATTGACTCAACTATTCTTGCAACGCGAATAATATCAACGACTCTATCTAGTCTTAGTCCAAGCGATAGCGAGTACTTCCAAAAACAAGCAGATATAAAAATAGGTGATCTAATTAAACTAAAAATATGGGCGGCCAATAGCCTAGCTAGAATTCCACTTACCCAAAGAGACTTAGTAACTTCACACGATGCCTTCAGTCGTTTTGCTCAGGATTTTCATTTCAGAATACATTCAATAGCCGGCTTATCACCTGAATCTGAACCTAACGCAAAAGATATAGCCTCATTAATCGATTTTATACGTGCAGCTCATGTAAAAACCATTTTTGTGGAAAACAGAATTAATCCCAAAATTACTGAAGGAATTATACATGATACGGACTGTAAGCTAGGAGGTATTCTTTATTCAGACGGCTTAGGGACCAAAGAATGCCAAACATACGTAAGTATGTATCAGCATAATGTTAACACTATCGTGGACGGCCTAAAATAAAGGCGTTATTAAAAATCTTGGTAACCCTTTATTTTCATAGAGTTAACTAAGATTAAATTGGCGGAGGAGGAGGGATTCGAACCCCCGGTGAACTTGCGCCCACGTCTGATTTCAAGTCAGGTGCCTTAAACCACTCAGCCACTCCTCCGAACTATGTACCTGAAGCTATCTACGTTCATAGAGAGTTGGCCTTACGTCAATCGCAGAACTTATGAAAAATTAAAGTTATTAGGCGAAAACATCTTTGAAAAAGCATACGAAATACACAATTTAGTCTCAGTGCGTTACTTATTATATGCCGTTACCATACTAGGTCTAGCGTCCCTAGCGGCAAGCTGCTCAAAAGCTCCTATTTATGAGCAAGCCCCCTCGCTCATACGTATTAGTCAGCGCAATGAGCCGTCTGATTTAGATCCAGCAAAGACCTCACTTGTAGATGATTACTTTATTATTCGAGCTTTAAGTGAAGGGCTAGTTATTATTTCACCGGAAACAGGAGCACCAATTCCAGGTACTGCAATATCCTGGACGCATTCACTAGATTCTAAAACTTGGACATTCAATCTTAGAAAAGATGCAAAATGGTCAAATGGCGATACGGTAACTGCCAACGATTTTATTGAATCTTATAAACGTGTACTAACCGCGAGCTTTGCTGCACCTAAAGCTGAATTGTTTTTTTTAGTCAAAAACGCTAAAGCATTTTACTCCGGAACCCTCTCTGATTTTTCACAAGTCGGATTTAATGCACCTGATGAACATACATTAATCATAACTTTAGAAAATCCTACGCCTGATTTTCTAATGTATGCAATTAGTGGAGTATGGATTCCAATCCATCCTGCAACAGTAATGAAATGGGGCAAGAATTGGACTAAACCAGAGCATTATGTAGGCAACGGTGCGTACACTTTAAAATCATGGATGCTTAACCAAAAAATTACGGTGGAAAAAAGTGCTACGTATCACGATAGAGATAAAGTTCATATTTCAAATATAGAATTTATTAGATACGACAATGCTGAGTCAGAGGAGAGATCATATAGGTCAGGCGGTGTAGATATTACTATGGCGATTCCAATTAGTAAGATCCCTATATATTCGAAAGAACACCCCACTGAAATTCACAGATGCGTTCTAGGTGAAACTCGCTACATTAGCTTTAACACGACAAAGTATCCCCTGAATGATCCAAGAATTCGTGAAGCCATATATTTAGCTTTAGATCGCAGTACCTTAGTAACAAACGTCCTAAAAGGAGGCCAACTGCCAATCGATAAATTAATCCCTGAGGCAATTTGGAGAAACTCAGATAAAAGTTCATTTGTTCTACCTGAACATATAAACCAAGAACGAAATTTAGCACGTGCTAGACTTCTTTTAAAAGAAGCAGGTTTTCCAGAAGGAAAAAATTTTCCTACTCTGGAACTTTCTAGTTGGACAAACACTACACTCCTTGAGGCAATTCAGGCTACCCTTAAAAGAGACCTGAATATATCCGTAACTATTAACTTACAGGAAGCGCGTGTACACCTAGCAGCACTACAAAGTGGCAATTATAGCATAGGCTTAATGACACTTATACCCGATGTAGCAGATCCACTTGAAATACTTGAAAATTTCAGTTCTCACTCTGCAAATAACTATCCCCATTTTAAAGATGCTGAATTCGACCAACTTTTAGAAGAAGCGAGAACGATTAATGATAGAACTATTAGGCAAAATTTATTAAGAAAAGCAGAACATAGATTATTATCTTTAGCGCCTATTGCCCCTATCTATTTAAACTCCCAAAACTGGCTAATGTCAGAGCACGTTACAGGATGGTATGCAGATCCACTTTGGAGAAGATCTTATATTGGTTTAGGAATTAAGCCCTAGGTAGGCATTGCCTTAGGCAAAAAATATTATTTACTAAATAACTTATGAAACGTTTTGCACTGCTAGTTACTGCACTACTTACGTGCCTTCATGCTCAAAGTCCTCAAAACACTCAGTTCTCTAAAGAACGCATATTAAATCACATCAAAGTTTTATCTTCTGATGAATTTGAAGGAAGAGGACCTGGAACATTAGGCGAAGAAAAAGCTACGGCATATATCGAAGCATACTTCAAACAATGCGGCCTACTCCCTGGAAACCCTAATGGAAGTTTTATACAAAATGTACCTCTTATTGGAATAACATCGAAAACAGACACGACATTTCAGATAGGAGATAAAAAAATTAAACCGTTATGGATTAATGACTATGTTGCTACATCTCATCGTGCTGCACCCCAAGTTGAGGTAAATAATAGTGAAATGATATTCTGTGGATATGGAGTCGTAGCACCGGAATACAACTGGAATGACTTTAAAGATGTAGATGTTCGTGGAAAAACAATTGTTGTACTAGTAAACGACCCTCCAGTACCTGATCCTAATGATCCAACTAAATTGGATGATAAAGTATTTAAAGGTAAGGCTATGACTTATTATGGTCGCTGGATGTATAAGTATGAACAAGCTTCTGCTTTAGGCGCTGCAGCATGTCTTATTGTACATGAAACAGGCCCTGCAGGATATCCGTTCGCTGTTATTGCAGTAAGCCAAGGTAGAGAAAATTTTGATCTACGTCGTAGTGACGGAAATATTGGTCACGTTGCAGTTGAAGGCTGGCTTACGCTAGATGCCGCAAAAAATCTATTTAAAGAAGCAGGATATGATTACGAAACGCTTAAAGCCAGTGCAGTTAGTAGAGACTTTCATCCAGTATCACTGAAAGCAAAAGCTAGTTTTTTTGTTAAAAACACAGTTAGAGATGTAGCTTCTAAAAACGTAGTTGCAAAACTAGAAGGCTCAGACCCAAAGCTTAAAGATGAATACGTGATATATTCATCACACTGGGATCATTTAGGACGTGATACACGACTCAAAGGGGATCAAATATTTCATGGTGCCTCAGATAATGCTTCAGGTACTGCTGCACTACTTGAAATAGCTCATGCTTATTCTAATCTTAAAAGTGAAGACAGGCCAAAACGTAGTATCTTATTCTTATCAGTTACTGCAGAAGAAAAAGGATTACTAGGATCACGCTTTTACGCTCAAAATCCTCTCTATCCGCTAACAAAAACTTTAGCTGATCTTAATATAGATGGAATCAACGTTTATGGTAAGACACTAAATATGGTGAGCGTTGGACTGGGTTCATCCACTCTGGACGATATTGCAGCCGAAATCGGTAAAGAACATGGACGTAGTATCCGCGGAGAGCAGTTTCCAGAACGCGGCACTTATTACAGAAGTGATCATTTCGAATTTGCTCGAGTTGGCGTTCCTTCATGTATGATACGCGGTGGAACACTTTTCGAAGGACATGACGCCGATTACGGACGTGCCTTAGAAGACGACTACACAACGAATCGCTATCACAAAGTTACGGATGTCATACAACCTGACTGGACAATGGAGGGTTCCGTACAAGATACAGAGACTTTATTTGATCTTGGTATCCGCGTAGCTAAATCAACCGTCTGGCCAACGTGGGCTCCAAATAATGAATTTAAAGCTAAGCGTGATGCTATGATGGCAAATCCAGGTCAATAATATCCCTTTTTTAGCTGTTTTATAAGCTGCGTACCTACAAAGTACGCAGCTTTTTTATGGGGCTGTGGCTCGACAATAAGCCATTACCCAGTTTTACTCCTAACTGTCTTACATGCTACGCTTTATCGCACGCAGACTACTCGAAGCTATTCCCGTAATGCTTATTATCATTACAGGAACATTCTTCATGCAGCGATTTGTTCCAGGAGGCCCTTTTACTGCCGAGAAAGCAGTGACCCCAGAAGTCTTACGTAACCTCCAAACTTACTATCATCTCAATGACCCTCTGTGGAAACAATACTTAGATTACGTTTATGATCTATGTCCTAAAAAATTTCATCCTTTAGAATTAACCCATGGTTTAGATCTTAAAGCAGCTTTTGGAATAGATTTTAGACCTTCTTTTAAATATCCAAACCGCACCGTTAACGAAATCATAGCAGATAAACTACCCGTCTCACTCGAACTTGGCGCATGGTCACTTCTGGTTGCTTTATGCTTTGGTTTACCACTGGGTATTCTTGCAGCAGTTAAACGTAATAGCTGGCTAGATTATCTGTGCTCATCCTTAGCGATGAGTGGTATTTGTGTACCAACGTTTGTACTAGGACCACTGCTCGTATTATTTTTTGCGATTTATTTAGGATGGTTTAATGCATCTGGATGGTATTCGCCGATCGATCGTGTTTTGCCGTGCTTAACCTTAGGCAATTTTTACGCAGCCTATATAGCACGGTTAACTCGAGGAGGAATGATAGAGGTACTAAATCAAGACTATATACGTACCGCTCGCGCTAAAGGAGCTTCTGAATTTCGCGTAGTCATGAAACATGCAGTCCGTGGTGGCCTTTTACCTGTCGTTTCATTTCTAGGGCCAGCAATCGCTGGAATCTTAACTGGTTCCTTTGTCATTGAGACGATTTTTCAAATTCCTGGCTTAGGACGCGAATTTGTTAATTCTGCTTTTAATCGCGACTACACCATGGTTCTAGGAACGGTGATATTATACGCAGGATTTATTGTTATCTTTAACCTCATCGTCGATGTAGTCCAAGTATGGCTAAACCCTAAGTTAAAGTTCGACTAAGACGTATCCATGCTTTCTTTATCACCCCAGTCACTTCCTGAAACAATTGCATCTACAAGTGCGATAGAAAAGGGAAACTCACTTTGGAAAGACGCATGGCAACGACTTAAGAAAAATCGTCTCGCTGTAGCAGGTGGCATATTTGTTATATTTTTATTTCTTCTGTATTTTATTGGACCATTTTTCTGCCAACACTATGAAGATCAAAATCTTGATCTAGGCGCCTCCTCCCCAAGTTTAAAACATCTTTTTGGTACCGACACGCTTGGTCGTGATTTACTTGCGCGTCTTATTTATGGTGGACGTATTTCTTTAACGGTCGGACTTATAGCTACCTGTGTTGCTCTATTAATAGGAGTTACCTACGGAGCAATTGCAGGCTTTGCTGGTGGTAAAACAGATACTGTAATGATGCGTATTGTTGATATTATGTACGCACTTCCATTCACCATCTTTGTCATACTTTTAATGGTGTTTTTCGGACGTAATATTTTTCTACTCTTTTTTGCAATTGGTGCTGTTGAATGGTTAACCATGGCTCGTATTGTACGTGGACAGGTTCTTTCAATAAAAAGAATGGAGTTTATTGAGGCAGCTCGTGCACTAGGATTTGGCAATCGTCGTATTATATTTAGACATATTATTCCAAACGTACTCGGTCCCGTTATCGTATATACTACCTTAACGATACCATCCGTAATGCTACTTGAAGCATTTTTGAGTTTCTTGGGACTTGGCGTACAACGCCCAATGAGCTCGTTAGGTACACTCATCAAAGATGGAGCAGACTCGATGGAAGAGTACTGGTGGTTAATCATGTACCCAGCTGCTTTTTTCTCGCTGACTCTTGTCTCACTCAATTTTCTAGGTGATGGCTTGCGTGATGCACTAGATGTAAGAACTTCTAAAGACTAATACCGTGCGCCGCTTCATCCCCTACTTCAAATACCTAAAGTCCGTGAGATTGATGCTAGCATTTGGCATCTTATGCGGGGTAATATCAGGAGCTGTTGGTGGCTTAGGCCTTCCACTCGTTGTTAACTACGTCATTCCACGCGTACTTGTATCTGATCCTGTTCCTTCTCAAACACCTACTCAGGTACCAATTAAAAGTAATTTTGTTAATCGCATCGTAGATAAATTTCTGCCACCTCCAGCTAGCCCAGAAAGCGTGGTAAATAACCAACAGCAAGTAAGTGCATCAACAGCACGGCCAAAACTAACTGCTCTTCAAGTATGGATGATAGCCCTATGGCTACCTCTTATATTTTTCATTCGTGGTGCAGCGGGATATTTAGGTACGTACTTAATTCAAAACGCAGGTGTTAAAATTCTTGAAGGTGTTCGATTTGATTACTTCAGAAAGCTTCAGGTACTACCCCTGTCTTTCTTTAATCGCTTTTCAACAGGAGACCTAATCACGCGAGGCCTCAATGATACCAATCAATTACAAAACACACTCACAGTTATTTCAAATGACCTGATTGTACAACCAGCCACTTTAGTTGGTACAATAGTCGCTTTAGGTTTTCTTGCCTACCGCGAACAGGGAGCTTGGTTAATGTTTGTCTGTTTACTGACGGTGCCTTTATCCATTTTCCCTATCCGCTACGTTGGTAAAAAATTAGTTAAACGAGCTATTTTACTTCAGGCACAAGCTGGCAGTATAACCGAACGATTCACAGAAAATTTAGCGGGCATTAAAGAAGTTAGAGCCTTTGGTTTAGAAAAATATGAAGTTGATCGTTTTTCTCGTTTAAGCGGTGGCCTTGTTAGAGCTCAGATGAAAGTAGTTAAATACGCGCAAGCTTTAGGCCCTAGTATTGAGATCTTAAGTGCTATAGGAATTTCGATTACATTTGTATATGCCTACAATGCAGGAGTGCACAGTGGTTCCTTCTTAGGAATTATCACTGCACTTTTTCTAAGTTATAATCCAATTAAACGACTTGGTGCTGTTAGTAATGAATTAAAACGTGGAAGCGCTTCTCTTGAGCGACTTGAACAGATTCTTAATGAACCTATCAAAATAGCAGATCCAGTTAATCCAGCACAAGTAGGCCGACTTAAAGGCGATATCACATTTAAATCTGCTACCTTTTTTTACAAAGAAGGTGAAAATGTGCTTAATAACATATCCGTTAACATACCTAGTGGAACCTTCTGTGCATTGGTAGGACCTAGTGGTGCTGGTAAGACAACTTTTGCTAATCTTATTCCACGGTTTTATGATTTAACTCAAGGGTCACTTTCAATTGATGGTATCGATATAAAATCGATGCGCTTAGCAGACTTAAGGCGTAACATCGCACTTGTTTCACAAGATCCCGTTTTATTTAACGATACAATTTACAATAACCTTCTTCTTGGGAAAGATGGTGCTACACGCGAAGAAATTATAGAGGCCGCGAAAAAGGCTAATGCGCATAATTTTATTACAAGCTTCCCACAGGGTTATGATACGCTTGCAGGTGAACGAGGAACGCTTCTATCGGGAGGCCAAAAACAGCGCATCGCTATTGCACGTGCCTTCTTAAGAAATGCTCCCATCATCATTTTAGATGAAGCTACAAGCGCTCTAGATAGCGAAAGTGAAGCCTCTATTCAGCAGGCCCTCAGTCAATTGGTTGTTGGAAAGACCGTCATCATCATTGCTCATCGCTTCAGCACGATTAAGGACGCGTCGAAGATTCTCGTATTCGAGAAAGGAAATATTGTAGCAAATGGGACTCACGCTGAATTATACGCTAAAGACGAGCTGTACCGCTCACTCTACGATCTACAGTATACGAAAGCAGTATAACACATTACATGGGATCAATTCCTACAGTAAGTATATTAATCCCTACTTATCAGTACGGCCGCTTTCTTACCCAAGCTATTGAATCAGTCCTTTCACAGGACTACACAGATTTTGAGTTACTGATAAGTGACGATAATTCCACGGATAACTCGGCCTCAATCATTCGTGACTTTGCATCACGCGACAGCAGAATACGTCCCATATTCCATTCACAAAACTTAGGAATGGTAAACAACTGGAACTTCTGTCTTTCAGAAGCAAAAGGTAAATATATTAAGTTTCTTTTTGGTGATGATACGCTTCCGGAAAAGTATTCACTCCGCACTTTAGTTCAACTACTCGATGCAAACCCTGAAGCAGTTATGGCATCTAGTGCACGTAGAATTATCGATGTAGACTCAAAACCTATTACTACGTGGAGCTCATTTAAAGAATCTGGCTACTATTCAGGTCAAACAGTTATAGCTCACTGTATACAGACAGATAAGAATTTAATCGGAGAACCATCCTGTGTTATATTTCGAAGATCTTCTGCCGCACGTTATTTTGATCCCTCTTTTAAACAACTCGTAGATCAAGAATTTTGGTTTTACCTACTTACGCAAGGAGGACTCGTTTATACAACCGAAGCCATCAGTGTCTTTAGAAAGCATGCTTCTCAGCAAACAAGTATAAATCAGAAAAATCAGGTTACGTCGGCAGAAAGTACACGCATTATGGCGCGCTACTTTCATTACTTTGAGTCAGCCTTTAAAAAACGTAGTAGCTACGAATTGTACAATCGACTCTTTAAGCATATTTACTACGCACGCAAAGATTCAGCGAAAAGCGCCGCTTCGTTGCATGCCCAAAATCGGTTACTCGCTCATTTAACACGACCTGGTTACATGTTTTTCCTCTTCTGGCATAGACTTTCTAAGCCATTTATTAATTTAAGACGCTCATTTGGCCGTACTTAATTACGTATCGTGCTTGTCGAGTAAGGCTGTGTGGTCTTTTTTAGTAGTATAACCTAATGTCAAAACCTCCTCATGTACTGATTATACGCCGCCGATACCTCGGCGATATCGTACTACTAGGATCATTTATTAGGAATATAAAAAGCCATTGGCCAGAAGCACAAATCCGTGTGCTTACACAACCTCAGTTTAGCGGGCTCATAGATCTTAATAACGATGTTGAAGAAGGTATTAAAATGCCTTCAAAAAAAGCTGCGTGGCCAAAATTTCTTTTAAAGATTCGTGGCTATCAGTTTACCCATGTCTTCAATTTTGATAACACAGAAGGAACAGCACTTATAACACGAATAACAGGCGCTCCCTTTAGATGTGGAAGTCACCACGGGGGCTACAAATTAAAGCTACAGTCCTTTTATACTCACATCTCTCATGACTTAAATGAAGATCATGAGTCTCGTCCTTTTACAGAATACTACCTTTTAGCACTGAAGCAGGCAGCTATTCCTATCACGACTCGAGTTGTTTCACTCACACCAAAGCCAAACGACGTCGATTATCTTAAACGTTTTGTAGGAGCATCTGATCGGGTTGTATTAGTTCATCCTGGTAGCAGAAGTCCCTACCGCGTTTGGCCATCAGATCGCTTTGCACTCATCTGCGATAAGATTCAAGATGAACTCAGCGCTCAGGTAGTCTTGGTAGGAGGACCCAATGATGAGGAGACGTTAACTGCAATACGCGCTAAAGCTAAAACCCATTTAATTAAAATTTCGGAATCGTTATCCGTGCAGCGCTTTGCTGCCCTAGCTCATATAGCTAACGTAGCTCTCTGTCATGATAGCGGCCCAATGCATGTTGCAGCAGCAGTAGGAACAAAAGTTGTAGCTCTCTACGGATCACAAAACGCAGTCTTATTCCAACCTACAGGAGATGGTCATATTCTCTTACAGCCACCACTGCCTTGCACAACCTGTGTAGCTCCAGATCGGTGCATCAAAGAAGATTCATATCATAATTTCTGCGTACAAAATATTTCTCTAGAAACAGTATTTGAAGCTGTAAAAAAGCAGCTAGCTAAGACGACATGAGCAACCCACTCATAACGTTTGCTATACCCGCCTACAATAGGCCTGAACTTCTTAAAGAAACGTTAGCGAGTATTGCAGAACAAACATTCTCAGTAGACTACGAAGTAGTCATTTGCGATGACGGACGCCAAACGGAAGCTAGATTACTCGCAGAAAAATTCCCCAATAATAAATGCAGGTACATTGCAAATAACCCTAGTCTAGGAGCTGTTAAAAATTGGAATTTCTGCATAAGCGAAGCTCGTGGAATATGGGTTATGGTCTTACATGAAGATGATGCACTCTACCCTTGGTATTTAGAAAGTGTCTTTTCTAGGCTCAACGATTCCGTAGTGGCTGTCTGTACACAAACCGTACAGGCAGATAAAATTCCAGAACTAACTAGACCGACAACACCTGGCTTAATTTGGAAGTATCCTCCGCTTTATTTTATAAAAAGTGCAATGACGCCATTTCCTGGTGTACTGATTAAACGAAGCACTGCTTTATCCATCGGAGGCTTTAGTGAATCGTGGGGCCCATTAGCCGATTATGAATTTTGGTACCGACTGGCTTCTCAGGGTAACATAGAAGTAGTAAGACAAAGGGCCGCTTTTTACCGAGTATCTCAAGGACAATGGACTGATACAAGCTGGCCAAGAATGTTGCGCGAAATTCACCTGTTACGACTAAAGATAGCTAAAGAACAACTGCCAGGGCATCCAAGACTAGGAAAGTGGATAGCACGGTTCTTTAGCTACCGAACAGCCCTTTCATATAGCAAACGATTTAACGAAAAGCCCACCTCTTTAACTCGCACCCTTAAATTTAAGGATATCTGTTTTTCATCGCTTCCTAGTGGGTGGGTATGGCAATTAGTGAAGTACTTAAGTTAATGAAAGTAACCGTAGCCATACCGACGCATAATCGGGCTTATTACCTAAATCAAACCTTAGAAGGGTTGATGCATCAGGACTATGCTAAATCAGAGCTAGAGATTCTAGTTATTGATAATAATTCTACAGATAGCACATTCGCGACTGTTCAAGGATACAAAGATTCAGCAATTCCGGTTCGCTACATTAAAGAGAAACGACAAGGCCTAGACTACGCTCGCAACTGTGCAGTTGAAGCATCTCGTGGAGAAATAATTATTTTTGCTGACGATGATATTTTAGTAAAACCAGATTGGGTTTCAGCAATGTGCGATGCTTTTATTAAAGATAAGGAAAATAAAATTGGCGCAGTAGGTGGAGAAGTCATTCCTGTATTTCCAGAAGGCCTACCAGCGTGGATTAAAGAATGGCATTCCCCTTTAGCTTTCAGAGAAAACTTAGGACCTCTACATGCCAAAGATAGTCCCATGGGAGCCAATCTTGCTTTCCGTAAAAGCGTGTTCTCAGAACTTGGATTATTTAGTACAGCCTTAGATCGTTCTGCTGGAAATTATTTTTCCGGTGGTGATAGTGAAATGGTCAGACGTGTTAGAAATGCAGGCCTAGAGGTGTGGTTTGCTCCCGCTGCCGCTGTCAAACATCAGATGCCTGCTAGCCGAACTACTTTTAAGTATGCATCCAAACATGCCTTTGACTCAGCTAGATCACGAGTTGTAGACCGTGCAAACCAGCCTGGTAAATTCTCTTATTTAATCTCACGCCTCACAGCTAACTTATTAAAGGCAATACTCTTAAGTATAGTAGGAGTTCTTGGATTATTAACCCTAAAGTTAGGCACTTCAAAAAAATATTGGGTGCGCTCTTGGCGCAGCTGTGGATATGTATATCAAGCTATTAGGTCACTGCTTGGATTTAAACCCTTCTAATGAACAACCATATATCACCCATAAGTGTTGTCATCGTTGCTTCTAACGAGGAGTCGAACTTACCTCGTTGCTTAGCAAGCGTTACAGGTTGGGTATCTGAAATTATTGTTGCACTAAATAACACCACTGACCGCAGTGCATCTATCGCTTTAGCTGCAGGAGCACGTGTAGAGAATCTTCCATGGAAAGGTTTTCGTGACAGTAAAAATGAAGCAATTGCGCTAGCAAAAGAACCTTGGATTCTTTGCCTAGACGCAGATGAAGAAGTTTCCTTAAAACTTAAGGAGTCAATTGAATCGTTTCTCTGCTCTAGCGAAGCCGACTCCTATAGCGGCGCTTTATTCCCTCGCAAAGTGTGGTTTATTAACCGCTGGATTACTCATGGAGATTGGTATCCTGATTTAAGTTTACGTCTTTTAAAAAAGGGCAAAGCCACTTGGGGCGGCGATGCTATCGTACACGAAAAAGTTATTTGTGATGGAAAAGTAAAAAAATTAACAGGTGATCTTCATCATTTTTCTTTTCCAACTCTTTCAAGCCATGTCGCTAAAATAATTCCTTTTGCTGACTACTACGTACAACAGCAAAAACAAAAAGGAAAATCATTCTCTCTTTTATCAGCACTAACACGTGCTCCTTGGAGATTTTTTAGAGCCTATGTTATTCGCTTAGGTTTTCTCGACGGTTATCCAGGCTTATACATAGCCGTCGCAAATGCATTTGGTGTATTTGTTAAACAAAGCCGCTTATTTGAGGAGTCTCACAAAGCTAAGCTTTCTGAATAATACCAAAGTAATGAGTGAGCCTGATAAAGAGTTCAGTAAAATTGCAGAGGAGTTAATCGCTGAATTCCGAAACGCTCCTTATGATGAGCCAGCAAAGATGCGGCGCAGACCCACGCGCAGTCTTGCTGATTTAATGAATGATCTTACAGAGAAATTCAGTATAGGTAGGTCTAAACCGGAAGACGCTATTAGAGAACAATGGAAAAATCTCGTTGGACCAGCCCTTGCATCCAGCTCACACCCGGTCCGCATCGACCGAGGGAGACGGCTTCTCGTTTTAGTCTCAGACTCCGTTGTTAGAGAAGAGCTTTTCTTTCAGAGGGCCGTTATTGTTGAAAGAATTCAAGCTATACCGGGGTGCTCAGGTGTGACAGAGTTATACATAAGATCTGGATAATGCTCTCTATTAACGTTTTGCGCTATACACAAAACGTAACTTATCCCTACCTAATTTTCGCTTGCTCCAGAGGGAGGGGTTTGAGAATCTGGTAGTTCCGTTAGTAGGAAACCGCTGGCCGCGGGGACCTACCATAACTGATTCTGTGAAAGCAGAATTCTAACGGTGCCTTCGGCTAAGCTCTGACCCTACGACGAGCGAGGCGGGAGACACAGTGCCTCTCAGGCTCTGACAGTTGTGCTAACCTAAACTAATATTATGCCAACAGTTACAAAACCAGAAATCATCAAAGAATATAAGACTCACGACAAGGACACCGGCTCCAGTGAAGTCCAGATCGCGTTACTTACTGCACGTATCAATCATTTGACCGAGCACTTACGCGTTCACCGCAAAGACTTCCACTCACGCCGCGGACTTCTACAGATGGCAAGTCGCCGTCGTAAGCTTCTCGATTATACAAAGCGTCACAACTTAGCTAAGTATACCGAGTTACTTCAGAAGTTAAGTCTACGTAAATAACCCTTTCGAAAGACGGGCGACTCGATACGCGAGTCGCCCGTTGTCGTTAAGACACTCGACTATTAGACTGGGACATTTCCGTTTGCCTCTTTACTCAGAGGAGCCAAACGGAAATCTCTCGGGTCAACAGACGAGCGAATAAAAAGACCAATTAGCCCGTTGGGCTAGTTGACGTGAAAATCAGTTAGTTAAAAACCTTTCTTAAGTTTCCGCACATTGTGCTGCTTACGAAAATTAAGCCTCATTGCATAAATCAAAACGCAATGACTGCTTAAAATTTCCTACGTAAAGCACCGCGAAGTCTTAAGAGCATATAAGTATCAAATAAAAACATGAATCAGAACCATATCGTAACCGTACCGGAGTACGGCCTAAAATTCAGTTCAGGATCGTTAGCAAAATTCGCTAACGGCGCAGTCACTGTAACTCTCGGTGAAACCACCGTATTCGTATCAGCTACAGCTGCTACTACCCTTCGTCCAGGACAGGACTTCTTCCCCCTCACGGTTGACTATCGTGAAAAATACTCAGCAGCAGGACGTTTCCCTGGTGGCTATTTCAAACGCGAAGGTCGTCCTTCCGAAAAAGAAATTCTTACCTCACGTCTATGCGATCGTCCATGCCGTCCTCTCTTCCCAGAAGGCTTCATGTTCGAAGTTCAAATCATTGGTCTACTTCTAACAGCTGACCAAAAAAATGAATCCGATATTCTCATGGTAAACGGTGCTAGTGCTGCACTCGCTATCTCTGATATTCCATGGAATGGACCTATTGCAGGTGTTCGTATCGGTCAAATTGACGGCCAATTCGTAGCTAATCCAACAATCGAGCAAATGTTCTCATCGACCTTAGATTTAATCTATGTCGGTACAGAAAAAGACATGCTCATGATCGAAGGTTCATCTGATCAATTAACAGAAGAACGCTTTATTGAAGCTCTAGAATTCGCTCACAAATCCATTCAGCCAATCATCAAGGGCATCAAAGAACTTGCTGCAGTTGCTGGTAAGCCAAAAGCGAAATTCGATCTATCCATCGCTAAACCTGAAGCACGCACAATTATTGAACGCGTTGCTACACCAAAGATTGCAGATGCGATTTTCGGTAAAGAAAAAGCTATTCGTTCAGCTAATGTAAAAGCGCTTAAAGAAGAATGTAAGGCAGCTTTAACAGCAGAACTTGGTGAAGGTAACTTCAGCGATTCAGATATCAGTATCGTATTCGAAGACCTACAATACAAAGCATACCGCCGCACTGTTCTTGAACGTGGCATACGCGCAGATGGTCGTGATGCTAAATCACTTCGTAAACTCACAAGCCAAGTTGGCGTTCTCCCACGCGTACACGGTTCAGCTATATTCGAACGTGGAGATACCCAAGCATTAGTATTTACTACTCTCGGGCCTACAAAAGAAGCTCAAGAGATGGACGGCTTAACAGGTGGCGCTACCTCGAAGTCATTCATTCTCCAATACAATATGCCACCGTTCTCAGTTGGTGAAACAGGACGCTTTGGTACACCAGGTCGCCGCGAAATAGGTCACGGTGCACTTGCTGAACGTTCCTTAGTTCCAGTATTACCTCCAGAAGACGCATTCCCATATTCTATCCGCGTAACATCGGAAGTTATGGCATCCAATGGTTCAACATCAATGGCTTCGATCTGCGGCGGTTGTTTATCGCTCATGGACGCTGGTGTACCAATCATTGCTCCTGTAGCAGGTATTTCATGCGGTCTGATGACTGACAATGCAGCTGATGGCTCAATCTCAAAGTGGGTAACAATCACTGATATTCTCGGTGAAGAAGATCACTTCGGCGATATGGACTTCAAGATTGCTGGTACAACTAAAGGTATCACAGGCTTCCAACTCGACTTAAAGATCAACGGTCTTCCATTTGAAATTGCTAAAGCAGCAATTTATCAAGCTCGTGAAGCACGTGTTGAAATCTTAAAGAACATGCTTGGTTCACTCCCAGCACCACGTACGACATTATCTTCTTTTGCTCCACGTATCCAAACTATCCAAATCGATCCAGAAAAGATCGGTCTATTAATTGGACCTGGTGGTAAAACAATTCGCCGTATTACAGAAACAACCGGTGCGCAAATCGACATCTCAGATGACGATACAGGCAAGGTATTTATCTACTCCAATAATGCAGATGCTATGAATCGCGCAGTTCAAGAAATTGACGCGCTTTGCGGTGGCGGTGCACAGCTTGAAGTCGGTAAACTCTATCACGGTCGCGTTACTGGCATCAAAGACTTCGGATGCTTCGTTGAATGCGTACCTGGTAAAGAAGGTCTTTGCCACATTTCCGAACTAGCCGACTTCCGCGTTCGTCGTACCGATGACGTAGTCAAGATGGGCGAAATGATCTGGGTAAAGTGCGTTGGCATTGACGAGAAATCCGGCAAAGTCCGTCTTTCACGCAAAGCTGCAATGCAAGAAATGGAAGCTCCAAAGGCAGCAGAAGCTGCTCCAGAAGCTCCAAGCGCCTAATCGCTCTAATAAGCAATCTTACAAAGCCGGAAGTGAAAACTTCCGGCTTTTTCTTTGCCCAAATTAAAACTACTGTTGAATATACCTTATGCGCATATTGTTAACTAATGACGATGGAATTGAGAGTATCTTTATACGAGAATTAGCTCTCGCACTTGTTAAACAAGGCCACGAACTTTCCGTTGTTGCACCTCGCTCAGAACAAAGCTGGGTCGGGGCAAGCAAGTCACGTAACCGCGGTGTGCATTCAGATAAGGCTGATTTAGGTTTTGGATGCCCTACCTGGATTGTCGATGGAACACCCAGTGACTGTGTCAATATTGCGATCGATCATTTACTAGATACACCACCTGAAGGAGTCGTAAGTGGAATTAATATTGGTTTAAACACAACCCTAGGATTCATTATCGCAAGCGGAACTGTTGCTGGTGCTTTTGAAGGAGCCATACATGGACTGCCTGCAATCGCGTTTTCTCAAGAAGTAACGTTTGAAACGTATGAACTTCTTAAGACTCCTAACGGAAAACCAGATGCGCTATTAGCTGAGGCCCTTAAGCACTCAGCTAGTATCGGAGCTTCTATATCCGAAGAACTACTACGAAGCATAAAGCCTGAAAGCTTCATTGTTCATAATATTAATTTTCCTCTATCCTGTAAGCCTACGACAAAAATCAAGCGCACGGTTCCTGCGCATATGATGGTACCTGGCTTATTTACTCCACGTGGTAATGATGGGAAACATAATTTAAAATTCAAAAGTGGAGACGATGTATCACCTGGTCACATAATTACAGATAAGGCTGCTATAGCAGAGGGTTACATTAGTCACTCCTTACTCGATTATACAAAATTAGGAGCCTAACATAGACAGCGTCTAAGTTATCGTTTACGATTTAAGCCATGATCGAAGTTCAAAACCTAACACGTATTTTCAGAACCTATAAGAAAGCTCCTGGATTCTGGGGAGGCGTAAAAGGCATCTTTAACCGAACATTCGAAGATATAGCTGCTGCTAAAAATATAACCTTTTCTATTAAAGAAGGTGAATTCGTTGGATTTTTAGGACCGAACGGAGCGGGAAAAACAACGACCCTCAAAATGCTTTCGGGTCTAATCCACCCAAGTTTAGGAAGCGCTAGAGTTGCAGGATTTGATCCATCAAAACGCGAAAATAATTATCGTAAAATCTTCGCGTTAGTCATGGGACAAAAGAATCAGCTATGGTGGGACCTTCCTGCGCGCGAATCTTTCGTCCTACTTAAAGCTATCTACGGAATTCCTGAAGCACAGTATCAGAATACACTCGATGAACTTTTAGATCTATTAGACGTACGATCAAAGCTCGATGTGATGGTACGAGAACTATCTTTAGGTGAGCGTATGAAAATGGAGCTCATTGCAGCTCTTATACATAGACCTAGAGTTCTGTTCCTTGATGAACCTACCATAGGATTAGACGTACTATCTCAAAAAGCTGTACGTAACTTTTTACGGGAATACAACCGCCGCTATAAAGTAACTATTTTACTCACCAGTCATTACATGGCTGATATTCAAGAACTTTGCGAAAGAGTAATCGTTATCCACCGTGGAGAAAAAATTTACGATGGTGATTTATCCGCAATCGAGTCAGGCAAAGGAGCAAAGCAAAAGATTATTACTTTCGAACCTGCTGATCCTGAGACTTTTCCAACCACTTGGGAGTCAAAGCATGGCAAAACAACCCGTTCAGATGATGGTAAATTTACGATTCGAGTACCAAGTGATCAGGTTGTAGGCGTATCTCAAGAAATCTTAAGTGTTGGCTCTGTAGCAGATATCACCATCGAGGATATTCCAATCGAAGATATCATTGCAGAATTATTTAGTCATCCGACAAAACCGTCTGCTTAAAGAAGAGTTCTGTTGCGACTAAAGTACTAACTGTTTTATATCAGTAATCGTGGATATCTTTATCTCGATCCTATCAGCACTTATTGGCGCAGCGCTTGTTTTTCTTTGGAGACGTAGTTTAGAAGCACGTAATTTAGAAAAAGTAAGCCAGCTTGAGACTTCACTTCAAAAATCAGAGCAAGAGGCTATCACTCTAAGAACTGAGACGAATCGTCTACTCACCGAAAGTGCACAGTTAGCAGCACAGCTTGAATTTGAAAAGCAAGCACACGAGAGACTATCTAATGAATTTAAAGCACTCGCTAGTGATGCACTCAAAGCAAACTCGCAGGCTTTCATGGATCAGGCGAAGTTGGCATTTGAAAGCCTACAAAAACAATCCATTGGAGACTTAGATCTTCGCAAACAAGCTGTTGATAATCTTGTTAAGCCAATCAAGGAATCGTTAGATAACGTAGATAAGAAGATTCAGGAAATAGATAAAAACCGTGAAAAGCATTTTGGAGCCTTAGAACAACAGTTAACCAACTTAGCTACCGCTCAAAACCTGCTTCAAACTGAAGCAACAAAACTTTCCACAGTACTAAGATCAAATTCATACACAGGAAACTGGGGAGAATTACAATTAAGACGCGTCGCAGAAATGGCAGATATGTTGTCATACTGCGACTTCTCTGAACAAGAAGGCTCAGGATCAAATCGTCCTGACATGATTGTTCGTTTACCTGGAGATAGACGTATCGCAGTGGATGCCAAAACTCCTATTCAATCGTATCGTGCATCGACTGAAACAAACGATGAGGCAGAAAAAAATAATCACTTAAAGGAGCATGCTAAAAAAGTTAAGACGCATATCGATAGCTTGAGTGCAAAAAGCTATTGGGAGAACCTACAGCCAGCACCAGAATTTGTCGTTTTATTTTTACCCGGTGATCATCTGCTTGCAGCAGCGCTTCAAGCAGATCCAGAAATTATTGATAAAGCCCTTAAACAGCGTGTTCTTCTGGCCACACCGATCACACTCATTGCACTGCTGAAAGCAGCAGCGTATGGCTGGAGACAGGAAGTAGTTTCTAAAAATACGGAAGAGATTAGTAACTTAGGAAGGCAGCTTTACGACCGAGTCGTAACCTTTACCGATAGCTTAAGTAAAATTGGTGCAGCATTAGAAACAGCCACCAAAAGCTATAACATGACCATTGGATCCTATGAGCAAAATCTTTTACCAGGTACTCGAAAACTGGCGGAACTAGGCGCCAAAGGATCTAAAGAGCTAAACGAGCCTGAGCGTGTTGATACAAACCTTCGAGAAATTGTAAAACGTAGTTAGTAAATACGTTAAAACCCATCGATTGGAACCTTGAAAAGGGGTCGTAGGTCTGGAAAGATATCCAGACTTTAGTGAAACTATTTTACGGTTCACTAGTCCTAATTTCTCCCTACGAATTACTATGCTTACAGGTCCTACTTGGTCGAAAAAACTACGCGAAGAGATCTCCCAGGCTGTTATTGGCCAGGATGAAGTTGTGGAGCGCCTCTTGGTTGCCCTACTCGCAAACGGTCATGTCCTTTTAGAGGGTATGCCTGGATTAGCTAAAACATTATTGATCAGATCTTTAGGAACATCTCTAGGGGTACAATTTGAACGTATCCAGTTCACCCCAGACCTACTCCCAAGTGACGTTGTAGGTACCATGATTTTCCAACCAAAAACAGGTGAATTCTCACCTCACAAGGGTCCTATCTTTGCTAACATGGTATTGGCGGATGAAATTAACCGTGCTCCTGCCAAAGTACAAAGTGCACTACTTGAAGCGATGCAAGAGCGTCAAGTAACCCTAGGTGGACAAACCAATCCTCTACCTCGCCCATTTTTTGTCATGGCGACACAAAACCCAATTGAGCAAGAAGGCACTTATCCACTACCAGAAGCTCAAACGGATCGTTTCTTATTTAAACTGATTGTTGATTATCCAAAAGCTGAAGAAGAATCAGCAATGATGCAGCGCTGGGGACAAGTTACTAAACAACCCGCCCTAAAGCCTGTCTCTAATGCAGATGAACTACTCGCCCTTCGTGCTGAAGTAGATAAAATTCACGTAGCAGCATCGGTACAAAATTACATCTTAAGTATCGTACGTGCTACACGTGCACTTACCGAAGTTGAAAATTCGAACACAGCAATTAAGAAATTAAATTTCGGCGCTTCACCACGTGCTTCACTCGCTCTTTATCAAGCAGGTAAAGCAATAGCATGGTTACGTGGTCAAGATTTCCTCGGACCAGCATTAATTCAAGAAATTGCTGCAGATGTTCTTCGTCACCGCATTGGCTTAACCTATGAAGCCGAAGCACAAGATCTCACTGCTGATAAAATCATCTCTGATATTATCAAGCAAACACCTATTCCAGCTCTGTAAGTAAGGGTTAAGCGAAAACGCTATGCCTCCTCAAGTTGGTCACAAGCATTCAACGTCTAATGCTCTTTCCATTCTACGTCAGCTAGAGTGGAAAGTAAGGCATGCCGTTGAAACTGTTCTAAGTGGAGAGTACCGCTCCACGTTTCGTGGCCGTGGCATGGAGTTTGATCAAGTTGTGCGTTATGAATTTGGAGACGATGTTCGCGACATTGATTGGAATGTCACAGCGCGTTTAGGTGAGCCTTATCGCAAAAAATTTGTCGAAGAACGTGAAGTTACCTTAATGATCGTTTTTGAAGATACGCCAACACTTCAATTTGGATCAGGTAATGAATCTAAACGTGAAGCTCTCATGGAGCTTGCGGGTTTAGTTATGCTGCTTGGAGCAGTTAACCGTGACCGTGTCGGTTTTGTTCATGTTAGCACCGATGGTAATTTTTTGAGTGAACCTGTAAGGGGCCGTGGTCCTATCCTGCACTCGGCAGCAACCTTACTCAGTAAACCCGCACCTTCAATTAATTTAAATACTGCTAGCCAAAGTACAAATATCCCTTGGAAGTTTTTATCTAAAGTAGCGCCTAAACACAGTATCGTTTTATGGCTTGGAGATTTTCCACCGCGTCAAATTCCAGACGGTTGGGCTTTCATGCAAAAGCGCTACCAAACGATGGGATTTAGAGTAGATGACATCTGGGAAAGAGATTTACCAAAACAAGATGCCTTTGCTGCCTATGATCCAGCTACGGGACAACTTGTTACCTTAGAGGGTAGTGCTGCTGAACATGAAGCCCAAGTACAGTGGCATGCGAAACGCGAAGCACACTGGAAACAATTATTTCCAAATCCGTTAAGCCGTTTAGTTGCTCTCACAGATCAGGACCGTCTTGAAACGCTTGTGAGATTTTTCCAAGCACGAATGCACTCAGCAGGCAGATAAAGACCATGAACAACGTGAGTGCCATACTAGCTATCAGTCATTTTAGGTTCCAAGATCCCTTATGGTTTTTGGCACTCCTAGCCCTACCTCTCATTCTATGGCTGCGCAGTAGAAAGAAAGTAACAGTACTACTGATTCCTTATGCTTCAGCATGGCATAGACCATCTCTGTTTGCACCTTCCCGGTGGCCACTCTTTGCGGCTATTGTTGGAGCATGTCTTGTCGTTGCAGGACTTGCTCGACCACAGCGCGTTGAGGAGAAACAACAATCGCTAAGCCGCGGTTATGACATTGTTCTTTGTATCGATTTATCAACCTCGATGCTTAGTGAAGATTACGAGCGTAATGGACAACGCTTAAATCGTCTTCAGGCTATCAAACCTGTAATCCAAGCCTTCATAGATCAAAGACCTACGGATCGCATTGGAGTCGTTCTTTTTGAAAGTAGAGCCTATACCCTAGCTCCTCTGACTACAGATCATGAGTGGCTATCACGCCAATTAAGCCGAATCAAAATTGGTATCATTCAAGATGGTACTGCTATTGGAGACGGCTTAGGTGTAGCACTAACTCGACTAGATCAAGCAAGTCGTGACAGTGGGGGTAAACGCCTAGGTGCGTTCATTATTCTTCTAACAGATGGTGGAAACAACTGCGGCGCTATCACACCCATGCAGTCTGCTTCGATTGCAGCAGCCCGTGGAATTCCAATTTATACCATTGGCGCAGGTCAAGATGGCTACGTACCTTTCCCTGTTTTTGATGATAAAGGAAACAAAGTAGGATACAGAAGAATTCTAGCTGATCTCGATGAAGGAACACTCAAAGAAATCGCTACTAAAACAGGTGGAAAGTTTTTTAGAGCTGCTGATACAGGAACGATTGATTCAGCCTTTGCTTCCATTGACAAAACTCAAAAAATTGAGTTTCAGGCTAAAAGCTACCTCCTAACAAAAGAGCTATTCCACTGGGTAACTATTCCTGGACTTGGATGTATAGGACTTGCGGCACTCGGTGCAGCAAGCCGTCAAAAACGCTCTAAGCCATCTTCAATTATTAAAAAGGAGGTAACAGCCTCATGAGTTTCGCCTGGCCTCATCTGTTATTTCTACTCGTCGTACCTGTTGCATGGATTGCATGGGACTTAACACGTCGTAAATTAGTAGGAGAACAAGAACATCCTAAGATTTTAAGCGCAAACGCAGGTACGGATAACGTTTCACTCGAGGACACAGTCCAGCGCACGAAGATTAAAACAAAAAAACGTTACCTTCTAGCAAGTGGTATTTTCTTTGCCATTATTGCTCTTGCACGCCCTCAGTGGGGACATGTCGAGGAACCTGTGTTTGATCAATCACGTGAAGTGCTCCTGGCGCTCGATCTTTCACGTTCCATGTTAACACCAGATGTAAAACCAACACGTCTGGATCGTTCTAAACTATTAATACAATCCCTACTTGATAACTTAGTCGGTGAAAGAGTCGGACTCGTACTTTTTTCTGGAACTTCATTTCTACAATCACCCTTAAGTGCAGATTATGAAATCCTTCGCGAATTCCTACCCTCGTTAAATCCTGACTATATGCCAGACGGAGGTACGGATTATGGTGCCTTACTAGATACAGCAGCAGATGCGTTCAGTTCTGGTTCAGGCGCTGATCGTTATCTGATTATCTTAAGTGACGGCGCTGCAACAGATGACGCATGGCGTGATCACATCGAAAAATTAAAAGAAAAAAATATTCGTGTCATTGGCCTTGGTGTTGGAACACCTACAGGGGCTTTAATACCTGATGGCAGCGGTGGTTATCTAAAAGACGATCAAGGTGCTGTTGTTATGGCTAAGCTTGAAAGCCAAACACTCCAAGAGCTTGCTCAAAAAACAAATGGCACATACCGAGATGCAAGCAACTGGGTTGATCTTAACGAATTGCTCAAACAAACAATTAGCGAAGGACAAAAAGGCAAGTTTGTTGAGAAAAAAACAATTCAACTTGTAGAACGTTTTCAGTGGGCTCTAGCTCCGGCACTCATCTTATTACTACTCAGTATTTGGAGAGAATTTCCAGTGCGCCCAAAAGAACGCGATCTACGGTCACGAGCACTTAAAAAAGCCGCTACTTTATTAGTAGTGATTTTAGCTATTAGCACTCAAACGACTTTCGCAGCAGCTTCGATTCAAGCGCCAACTCAGCAAGTTAATCAGTCAACTTCTGGAGCAATGATCGGACGTATTGTCGGAAGACTTTCAGGGCCTATCACGCCATCAGCACGAGACTGGTCTGAATTAGCACAACAAACCCTCACATGGGGAGACGACATCAAAAAAGAAAATGGTACAATACCAGAAGGACCAGTGCGCGATGCATTAGCAGGTGTAGCAGCAGGCGAATCCTTAGATAAAAAAGCAGCTGATTGGTCTACCTTAAGATCTAAACTCGAGGAATTGCTTCAAAAGAAAGAGGATAAAAAAGAAGAACAAAAAAAGCAGGATCAAAAACAAGATCAAAAGCAGGATAAGGACGACAAGCAAAAGCAGGATCAAAAAGACAAAAACGATAAGAGTCAGAATAAAGATCAAAAAGATTCTAAGTCATCTGACTCCAAAGATCAGCAAAGCAAAGCGGATCAAAATAAATCTGAGCAGCAAAAAAAGCAGCAACAGCAAAAAAATTCAGAATCAGCATTTGGAGATATGAAATCTCCTCCTCAGAAGCCCCAAAGTGGAAAACAAGATGTTGGAGGCGTAAAGAAAAACGAGCGCCCAGACCCTGCAAAACAGGATGAGGCACTTGCTGCTCCACTACAAAAATTAGATGCAATTAAAGAAAATGATTCTCCCGCTGAACTCTTTCAAATGATTCAGAATACTGAACCACACCCTCAAACCAAGAAGGGTAAAAACTGGTGATCACCATGCGAACTCTCGTTAAGTCTATTATATTATTTCTATTACCAGCAGTGCTGTTCGCACAATCTGTGCGCTGGGATCCACCAGGTGGAACTCTCCCCGTTGGCGAAGCAACTGGACTTCAATTAATTTTTGATGGATGTGAACCTAAAGGTAACCCAAATCCACCTAGGGTTCCTGGACTAACCTTACAGTTAAACGGTCAAAGCAGTAATATCTCTATTATAAATGGTTCTTATTCGCATACCGTTACATGCAACTTTGCCGCTCTATTAAGTCAAAAACAGGCGGTAGATATTCCTGCTTTCGATGTAGAAACGAGTAAAGGCACGATAACAGTTAAAGCGACGCACTTTGATCCTGTAGGTGCTACCGTCGCAGGTGGCAAGTCACTCGATACAGCTGCTAGCTCACGCATAGAAGTTAACCCAGGAAGCGTGTGGGAAGGACAAGTCTTTGACTTAACTTATGCGATACAAGCATCGCATGCTTATTATCCTGATTTTGGCAGAGCTAGCTTCGATTGGAATCCAGATCCACTCGTAGCAGAAGATTGGTCAAATCCCTCTCAATACGAGACCCAAGCAAATGGAGAAGCACAAACAGGACTTCTTCGTAAAACACGGGCTATTGCGCATAAACCAGGCACCTATCGTCTTAATCCAGTAAACGAGGCTATAAATTTAAGTGTCGGTGTAACAGGATTCGGATTTTTCCAACAACGTCAGTATCAGCAATTCTCTGTCGCAAGCGCCACACCCACGCTCGAAGTACGCCAACTTCCTACAGCCCCTTCAAATTTCAGTAAAGCTGTTGGTCAGTTTAAATTAGAGTCAAAAGTGGTTCCTGAAAATCCTGGTGTAGGCGATCCTATTACATGGACCCTAAAACTAACTGGAACAGGTAATTGGCCTGATATAGCAGGACTACCAACGCGTCACGTATCACGCGACTTTCAAATCATACAGCCTAAAGCAAAACGCACACCTGCCGAAGGAAAACTCTTTGATGCAACATTAACAGAAGATGTTGTACTTGTGCCTACTCAAGCTGGTACTTACACCTTAGATCCAGTTCAGTTTACTTATTTTAATCCAACGACAGGCACCTACGAGACGCTCGAAGCACCTGCGAAAACGATCACTGTTGGAGCAGCTACACCAACTACTGCAGCAGGACTTCAAGTAACACCTCCACCTACTGTAGATGCGACTGCTAAATCATTACCTAAGATTCATGTTCCTGAACCTGCAGTACTCCCATCAGGTCTTCCACGTGATCCGATAAGTGAGAGTGAACTCGCACTTATACCACTCTTAGATGAAGGCTTTTATTTCAACTGTGCCATAGCAGTTATTTTTATTTTAGCGTGTTGGTTATCGTTTTCGTTAATTCACGCCAATAAAAACGATCCAGATCATCCTAGACGTAAAGCTCGTTCACGTCTTACTAAATTACTTAAGTCAGTGCAGCCAGCTGGTGATAAGAATCTCCTACATAGTCATCTTAAAACATGGCAAAAAGATGCTGCTATACTCTTAGGAATTCCTTCAGCTGCACCAACAGGCAACACGATTAAAGATCCAACATGGATACAACTATGGCAAGAAGTAGAAAGTGCTCTCTATAGTGAAAAGCAAACCATTCCGAATGATTGGACAGAACGTGCATCCCAAGCTGTACGTCAATATTCCGTTAGTTCTTTTAATGTATTTAAAGGTCTATATCCAAGAAACCTTTTCCCGTTCTTTTTTAGCCTAGGTGCTTTCATACTCCTCTGTACATCGTCGTCTTATGCTAGTACACCATCGAGCGAAAGCGCCTATCGCCGAGGCAACTTCGAAGAGGCAGTCTCAGGCTGGCAGAATGAAGTAAGCCAAAAACCTAATAGTTGGAGTGCAAGGCACAACCTATCGCTCGCCTTAGCTCAAACAGATCACTGGGACTTAGCTGCAGCGCAAGCAGCAGCAGCTTTTGTTCAACATCCACAAAACTCACAGGTACGTTGGCAGTTAGCGTTATCCTCAGAAAAAGCTAACTATATTCCACCATCACTCGCCGCTTTACTCACTCCAGGTCCAACTTCCGATATTGCCGGCAAAGCATCACCTGCTGAATGGCAACGTTATGAAATCATTTCTATCTGGATAGTAGCCCTAGCGCTTACCACCCTATTACTCTTAAGTTATCAAAAAAAGCCTCTACGCAAAACGGTTAAATTATGGGCTCTTAGTATCTTGATTCTTATCGGTCTCATCAGTGGTGGGATTTCCTATACAGCACTACGTTATTATGGAGTAACTGCAGATAATCGCTCAGCAATTATTTGGCACCCAAGTACACTTCGCTCAATTCCTACGGAAGCAGATACAGCACAAAAAACGATACCGCTCACTGCAGGAAGTACCGGTATTGCTGAAAAATCATTCTTAGGATGGATACGTCTTCGATTTGAAAATGGTCAAACTGGCTGGGTGAGAAAAGAAGAGTGCGTGTTTATTTGGAAATGATCATTAAACGCTGAAGCATAGCGGGAAACAAAGTCAAAAGGACTTAATATTTTTACTCTAGAATAGCCCTGTAATTGATTAAAACAATTCAGGGCTTCATTTTTTTCTGGTGTAATTATCTGCGGAATCTGAGTACTCACAATCGTGCCACACTCATTAATAGAGCAAACCGCCACATGCTGAGCTATTTCAATACAGGTAGCGTTAAGAATACCGCATTTAATATATTCTTTCGCCAGCATCGCACTGGCTTCATTAAATCGTAAAATATCCCCATCTTTGAGCGTACCCTCAACCAGTGCTCTTGCTCGCAGTGGCAATAAATCTAAATGCGAAAGAGTTATTTCAGATACTTTAAAATGCAGATATCCTTCCGTATTCATGCGCCATAAAACACGCGTACCCGCTTTTAATGCAGTGTCGAAGTAACCTAAATAAATAGAAGAATCGATATTAACATTAAGGTGATTCACACCCTAATATAAGCACGAATTAACAGACGCCTTTGAACAACTAAGCAAAAGACGCTGTTTTTCTGACCATGCGCAGCATCGATTCTGAGGGATTTAGTCTAGCCACTTCATCTAATAAAACCCAAGCCAGATCCTTTGATTCACTCGATATTTCTAAGGAGTGCGCTGAATCAGCTTCGATCATATATCTAAAATCAAAATGCCAGTGGGCAGGCTCATTACCTCGAGCTGGAATTTCATGTTGATCAAAATCAAAAAGCTCTGGGGATACAACATGCAGAGACTTTAACCCACTCTCTTCCGTTGCTTCACGCATGGATACAGACATAGGCACAGGATCACCATCCGCATGACCACCTAATTGAAACCAGCGGTCTAATTTATGGTGATGTGTTAACAATACCCGCTTTCTATCTTTACTCACAATCCATGCTGACCCTGTAACATGTCCTTGAAGACACGTTCTGAATAGAGCATCCGGGTGTTGGTTCAGAAACGTAATTGCTTCATGAACCATATGCAGTTCATTCGAATCAAGATTCTTGTGAGAATACTGAACTAAAATATTTCTTGCTAGATCTACGGACATAATTACCAAGCTGTTTTATATGGCACGTCATTTTCTATGAGTGTCCAAATTTCATCGAGCGAGTTTGCGACAGAAAATATTCCTTCTGTTTTCCTAAAACGCTCCTCAGCCATACGCTGAAAAAATTTTAAGAGATCATCATAGAAACCATTTTGATTATAAAATATAATCGGCTTACTTAGTTTACCTAAATATTTAAGCGTAATTACCTCAGCTATTTCCTCAAGCGTTCCTATCCCTCCAGGTAGAGCAACAAAAGCATCTGCTCGGTCAATCATAGCAAGTTTTCTTTGAGACATGGTCTCTACTCGGTGCAATTCGTCTGCTTCGTGAAAGGCCAACTCTTTATCAACCATGAAATGCGGTATGACACCTACGACACGACCCCCAGATTTTTTTACACTATGGGCCACTGCCCCCATAAGTCCTGCCTTTCCACCTCCATACACTAAACCCCATTTCTTATGAGAGATCATGGCACCAAGAAGTTCTGCATCCCGGTGATACATCGGTGCAACATCGCGACTAGATGAACAATAAACACAAAGTAGTTTCATCTTTTATTTTGTATATGTATTAAGGAGAAGCCTTGGTGTTGTATCTTAGCTAAAAGCATGTTTTACAACTATGGCTAAAAAGTGAGCGCCGATCAACATCCAACCTACCGAGGCCGCCTAGCCCCATCCCCTACAGGTCATCTACACCTAGGCCATGCTCGTACTTTTTGGACTGCTTTTGAACGAGCTAAGTCAAAAGCCGGCACACTTATCTTACGTAATGACGACTTAGATCAGGAACGGTGCCGTTCTCATTTCGTAAAGGACATGTATGAAGACCTGCACTGGTTAGGACTTAACTGGTCTGAAGGACCGGATGTAGGAGGACCGTTTGCACCCTACAATCAAAGTGAGCGTAAATCACATTACCGAAGAGCCCTAGAAAAACTGCATGCTTTAAATCTTATTTACCCATGCACGCGATCGAGAAAGGACGTATTAAGTGCTGCCGGTGCTCCCCATGAATCAGACGAAGAACCTGTTTATCCATCTCAGTTTAGACCAGATCCAAAATCAAAACTTCCCAATCTTGATTCTATAATAACTGTGAATTGGAGAATGCGCGTTCCTGACAACGAACGCCTATACTTCCATGACCATAATTTAGGTACAAAAGAAGCGGTAAGTGGAAGTGATTTCGGCGATTTCTTAGTCTGGAGAAAAGACGATACCCCGAGCTATCAACTGGCATGTGTCGTTGATGACTTTGAAATGAAGATCACTGAAGTAGTACGTGGAGCTGATCTTATTACGTCTACTTTTAGACAAATACTTCTTAACCGAGCACTCGACTATTCCACGCCTGAATTTTACCACTGTAAATTAATGCTCGATGAAAATGGTGTGCGACTAGCCAAACGCCATGATGCCTTAAGTATAAGACACATGCGCAACCAAGGCATGAGTCCGTTAGAGGTTCGTGAATTAATGTTTCGCTAACTCTTACCGTCCGTGCCTGCTGCTTTCAATTGATGAATCACGGCGAGTTGTTTAGGCGAAAGTAATCTACGTACGAGCCGTTTATCAGCTTCATAAATGAGCTGATCCCAATCATCTAAGGTAGGGTTATAGGGTTGCCAAGAAGTATGATGACCTTGTTTACGAATCCACTCAATGTTTCCACCGTGCACAACTGCGTGCACTTGAAACTTTCCATCTTCGGGTGTCTTCTTCCACCAACCAAATTCCATACTCATAGTACATGTAGATGAGGCTTAAGTGCTTAATGAGCGAGCGCGAATTCATATAATTGTTTACCAGGATAATACTGCTTCTTTTTGCGTATGACCTGACGAACAGTGAGTTTTGTTTGAGTTATCTCCACACAGGCGCATCCAAGAGGTGGACAAAAAGAACCTGTATTTATAACCGTAACACCCTGCCGCGTTGTCCAAAAGCCAGGCCAATGGGTATGGCCAGTAATAACATAACGTGCAGCCGGTCTTTCTTGTGTAATGAGGTGCGCTATCTTTGAAGGCATGTCTCTCCAAGCATTGAGCATATAGATTAGCCTCCAAGGTGGCCAAGCCGTGTCCCTTAAAAAGAGAGCAGCATATTTTAGTACATTTTTCTCAGCCTGGTGACCTTGTATAAGTGCTTTAGAAATTTTTCTGTATACCTGATGTTTTTGCTCCATCGATATAGGTTCTTTGAATAAAGCGAGAGCATCAGTAATTTGGCTTTTAAGTAGCGGTGCATCTTTACCCCACGGCACAATATTATCAAAAGCTAGATCACCATGCATGACCACGATTTGGCCATTGGCTAATTCAAGGTGATGCAAATCAGATATATCAGGATCATGATTACCGGTGATACAACTCACAGGTAACTTCATACTCGTTAAAAAACGAGTTACCTCAGCTCTCTCCCTGTCTGTTTTAGTAGGATTAGGCCCAATGCGCGTATCTATGGTATCACCGTTTAAAATTACGTGCTCCGTGCCTTCAAACAGAGGTAAAAGCTGTTTTAAATCCACGACCCCACTGGCTTTATCGCCGTAGTGAATATCTGAAAAAATACGAATCATGGTTAAAAATACTAAACTCCATAGTGTTCAATAAGGCAATTGTGTGGCAAGATAGACCTATACCGTGAACTATCGCCACCAATTCCATGCAGGCAACTTTGCTGATGTGATGAAACATATCATCCTTGCGGAGTTATGCCATGCAATGCAGGAAAAACCTAAAGGGGTACTCTTTTTAGACACCCATGCAGGTCGAGGCACCTATGACTTACGTATTGCCACCAAGGGAGACAGCCTCGCACGAAAGCCAGAGTACCCAGACGGTATAGGACGCCTTTGGAATGAATCTAATCTACCGGAGCCTATTTTAAATTACCTCTCTCTTGTAAAACAGTTTGATCAATCTCAAGGCTCAGTAACACCAGAAACCCCTGTATACTACCCAGGTTCACCTCAATTTTTTATTCAATTAGCTAGGGAGCAAGACCGCATCAGCTTGTGTGAAAAGCATCCTGAAGAATGTGAAGCGCTCAAAATTAACTGCGGTAGACCTTCAAAAAATACAAGGATCAGTATCCAAGCAATAGATGGCTACACAGGTATCAAAGCCATGCTCCCTCCTCCTGAAAGAAGAGCCCTTATTTTAATCGATCCGCCTTATGAGCTTGAGAATGAGGTCTCACACATTGCAGAGGCGATTACTGAAGGTTTAAAACGTTTTCCGAGTGGCGTATTCGCCCTATGGTACCCAATTACCGAAAGAACAAAGATCACTACTCTCAACGAGAAACTTAATTTAGGAAAATTACCTGCAACCTTATATGCAGAAATAATCGTAGACCCGCTCGCTCAAGGCTTAAAAGGATGTGGTATGCTCATCATCAATCCACCGTGGAAATTTGAGTCGAAGGTAAAAACAATACTCGACGCATTACTCCCTCGGCTTAAGCGATCTCCAAGTGGATCTACCCAACTAGGATGGCTAGTGCCAGAAAAACCTTAATTCGCAGTCTGAGATTTTCCTTCAGACCGTGAATGAAAATCGGCTTCTTTAGGTTGAGGTAAGTTTACATTTAAAGGTGGAGCCTTAAATACAGGCTTCTCCCAAGTTGCACTTTCTCTTGATGCCGATCGGATCGTTGAAGGTGATTCAGGTTTCGATTTGTGCTTAAATACGGTTAGCAGCTGTGTCATGGTGTGTGGTGCAAATAAAGACACACTTCTTTTTAAAGTGTGCCATTATTTGTACCGTTTTTTAAAAATACTAGGCTACATGACACAGACGATTACCTGCTAAGGAAACGGCGGATTCATGCCGAGGAACATTAATGGTTAAAACACCATTTCGTATGTCTGCGTGCATAGACTCAAAGGCGTAACCTCTACCTAGCCTTAAGCATAGGCGATAATCATTTTGAGCACTCTCTAAATTAAGTGCCGTAAAGTTAACTCGCACAAAGCGCTCTTTAAGTGCCGTGACGATTAAATCAGCGCCGCGCGCTTCGATCGTGACACTATTAGCGTCAACGCCAGGTATATAGACGGTGACTTCCATACCATCCCGATGCATTTGACACTCATACGCAGGTTTGCGGAAACCAGCTGTAGCTAGTTCTGCATCACGTGTTTTACGAGTAGGGATTTTGGTATTATTGGTTTTCATGGGAGAAATAGATAGGTGGAACTCCCTCAGGGCTTTGAGCCTTGGGCTATCAAAAAAACTGAATGAGTTCCGAGTTTTCGGAGGTTCAGTATTTGATGCCCGTGCAGGCCTGGCGTTTAGTCCAAGTTGCTGCGACCGGAGACATCGTAACACAGCAATGGCAGTAGCTGGCCTTCTTAAAAGAAGCGCGAGCTGTGCTAAACTGTTGTTGGTTCCGGTTCATTCGAACAATGTGATATCTACATATTGCAGGTCTTATGCCAAGTGATTTTTTTAATCATGCTCAATATTGCAGCCTGTGTAATTACGTGATTAACTTTTCGTATGGCCACTCTTACAGATTCGCAAACCACTGTAGCTGAACTGAAAAGAAAAATATTAGATTTCGCGCGCGAACGTGATTGGGAGCAATTTCACGCCCCAAAAAATTTATCAATGGCACTCGCTGCAGAAGCAGGAGAACTCATGGAACACTTCCTTTGGGACAGCCCAGAAAAGTCTAAACTCGTTGTTCAGGATCCAAATAAACGCGTGAAGATTTCTGAAGAATTAGCAGATGTCATTATATACGCTTTAGAGTTCGCGAACATGGCACAAATCGATGTTGCTGCAGCAATCGAAAACAAAATGCAGCTCAACGCTAAAAAATACCCAGTAGAAAAAGCAAAGGGTAATAGCGCTAAATATACTGAACTATAATCTGTGTTTTATCTAGCGAGTGAAAAAATCAAATATCTTAAGAACAGCGATTATTATACCGTGTTGTATTCTACTATTAAACTTAGTGAATACGATCATCTCGTATAAATCTCAGTTAATACACGACGGTATTCTAAGAACTCTTTTCATCATGGGCATGGTTCTGTTTGGAGGATCAGTCGTTTCCATGATTGCGGCTCCAGCCATTGAATCGGTAGTAAACTCACTCCATTTTTCAAGTAAGCGCCGCTGGGGAAAAACCGGAGAGCTCGTCTTTATACTTATCTTATCGCTCGGTGTATTTTGGCTTTATTACCGAGCCTATATCATGGGACCCGGCTACATTCTTCCACCTGAATGGAGAAATAGTTCACACTAATTCGCTCTAGGTCTAAAAACAGACATTACCTCAGAATGAGTTTCCAGGTAAGGACCCCCTATCAAATCGATGCAATAAGGGATCGCTGGGAAAACCGCTTCTAGGTTTTCTTTAATCGCTTTAGGTCTACCAGGTAAATTAACAATGAGCGTAGCCCCGCGAATACCAGCTACCTGACGCGATAAGATTGCTGTAGGTACATATTTCAAAGACTCTGCGCGCATTTTTTCGCCAAAACCTGGCAGCATTTTTTCGCAGACTGCGAGTGTAGCTTCTGGTGTTACATCCCTAGGTGATGGACCTGTACCACCTGTGGTAACAATCAAACAACAGCCCTCCGTATCAGCCATCCTTTTAAGCTCAGCCTCAATGACTATCTTTTCATCAGGGATGACCTTATAATCAAAGACGACTTCTGTTTTAAGCCACTGCTTGAGTAAACTCATACAAGCCTGACCAGGCGTATCTTCATAAATACCCGCACTCGCTCTATCTGAAATATTTAAAACTCCAATTTTGGCATGCATGGCTTTGTGTTACGCGACTTTTAGAAAGATGTGATTAGAGTATGAGGTAAATGTTATTTAAACAAAGCGTTGAAAATCAAAAAGGTATGTAACATAGTTAGGTTAGGCAAACCGCCTGATTCAAACCTTGAATCCCTAAAGTCTACTTTGAGGCCAAAGCTAGACCAACGCAGGACACGAAGGGGAGAAAAAAAGACTACATGAAGCTAATTGATATCAATCGCGACGGAGGCATCGGCGCAAATTCCCTTTTCGTACAAATAGGAGATCTTAAGATCCTTATAGACAGTGGTTTACATCCTAAAAAGGTTGGCCGTAAGGCTGCACCTGACTTCGGATTAATGCATGGTAAGACACTCGATTTAATTATCATTACCCACTGCCACTTAGATCATATTGGCAGCTTACCTGTCGTGATGCGGGAGCACCCAAACACACCCGTAATCTTAACGACTTCTAGTAAACTCTTGATTGAGCGCATGCTTCATAATTCTGCGAATGTAATGATGCGCCAAAAAGAGGAGGAAAATATTCCTGACTATCCCCTTTTCACTCACGAAGAGATCGATCGCTGCGGTAAACGCTTAGTTGGAATTCCTTTTGGCCATGCAAAACATTTCAAAGCTGGAAACGACGAAATAGACGTTATTTTTCATCCCGCTGGACACGTAGCTGGAGCAGCGGGTGTTGAAATTAAACACAAGCATCGCTCAATTTTCTTTACGGGAGACGTACTGTTTGAAAATCAGCGCACGATACCAGGAGCTAAATTTCCAGCTGGGCACTTCGATACAGTTGTCATGGAAACAACTCGTGGAGCTACAGAAAGACCATTAGGTAAAAGTCGTGCTGAAGAAGTAGCCCGCTTAATTGAATCGATCAATAACACGATCAAAAGTGGTGGTTCATTTCTACTTCCCGTTTTTGCTCTCGGTCGTATGCAAGAAATTTTGACGATCATTCATGATGCTAGACAGTTTGATCGTATCGTAGAATGTCCTATTTACGCCTCTGGCCTAGGTTTAGATTTAGTCGATTACTTCGATGATATCGCACGAAAAACTAAGCATATCCAGTTTAGTCGCTCATGGGCTAAGGACCTCAAAGTAAAGCCACTACCCCGCAAATTAAAAGCGGGCGAAGATCCAAAACAAAACGCTCTCTACATTGTAAGTTCAGGCATGTTAGTAGAAAAAACACCGAGTTACACACTCGCCTCAGGACTACTTGGCCATGCACACAATACCATTGGCTTCGTTGGCTATTGTGATCCTGAAACACCAGGTGGAAAGCTTCTCGAGTCAAAACACGGTGAAACTTTTCTTTTTGATGCAGCTCATGTAAAAACGAAAATTAAAGCTGCTGTTGAACGTTTCGAATTAAGTGGCCACGCAGACCGTGAAGAACTGCTTGAATTCGCTGTTCAGACCCAAGCACGCAGTATTGTTCTTACCCACGGAGATCCTCCAGCTAGGGCCTGGTTCATGGAAAAATTAACAGAACGCTTACCAGGTTCTAAAATTTTAGATCCCGTACCGCGTAAGCAGTACTTAGTTTAAGCTTTGCCGCTTAGTTTCTCTAAGCGTGCACGCATTTTAGGTCCGCCTGCTACGTAGAAAATTCGTCCCATATTAAGGTCGAACTGTTTCATTGGAAGCTGCTCGCCATTAATGAATGTGACATCTCCACCTGCTCCTCTGCATAGCGCTATCGCAGCAGCGAGGTCCCATATTTTTACATTATAATCAACACAGCCGTCGATTATGCCGCAGGCTACATACGCTAGATGTAAGGTAGCACTTCCTAGTCCACGGATTTTGAAATTAGACAAAATACCCTCTGCGTAAGGCACCATCGCTTTATTTGAAGGACTATGAAACCCAACTAGCGTCTCGATATGAGGCTCCTGATTACTAACCGTAACAGGTTTATCACCGTCTTTCGTTCCAAGCCCTGGTCCACCTGTAATTAATGTTTTACGACTATAATCGTAAACCACTCCGTACACAGGCTGTCCTGCTTCGAGAAGCGCTAGTGATATAGCACAGTGTGGAATACCTAATGCAAAATTGTTCGTACCATCAATGGGATCTAATACCCAGGAAAAGCGAGCAGTCACTGGAATTGGACCATTGTTCTCAGCTAACTCTTCACTAAAAAACTGATCCTCAGGAAACAGCGAACTTAAGTTTTTAAAAATATTTTCTGATATCTGAATATCAATCGCTGTAACACGCGTTCCATCGGATTTCCATTTACTCTCAGCACGTCCAAATTGCTGATGCATAAGCTCAGTCTGAGCCATGACCGCTTTTTTTGCGGCTTCAGCACGGGCAAGTAATTCGGGCGATGGAGTAAAAGTCATGGAAGAACCATTCAAACCCTAACTCACATTTTGTAAAGCAAAGGCCTTACTAAATCTTTGCCTTAGCTTTTTTCTTCAGAAGCAATTTCGTTACATCCGCTAAACTCAACGTGTTAATAACGTGCGCTTTAGTGAGCCAACCCTTGCGTGCTATACCAATGCCATTTTTAACATACGTTAAAGTATCTTTTTGATGTGAATCAGGATTAATTGAACACTTAAGACCTTTCTCAGCAGCCTTCCTCCAATAACGCCAATCTAAGTCGAGTCTTCTTGGATCTGCATTCAGCTCAATGATTACATCATTAGCAATGGCAGCATCTATGACCTTATTTAAATTAATCTTACTCGCTTCACGTTTCAAAAGCAGTCGACCACTCGGATGCCCTAGCATCGTAACATAGGGATTTTCTAGCGCTTTGATTGTACGTTTTGTAGCAACCTCTTCTTCCTGAGTTAATGCAGTATGCACCGAAGCTACTACATAGTCTAATTGCGCCAAAATACTGTTATCAAAATCAAGCGATCCATCTGCTAAAATATCACACTCAGTTCCACTGAATACATGACACGTGCAGATTCCTTGTTTATTAAATTTTTTAACTAATTCGATTTGTTCAATTAAACGTTCTTCACTTAGGCCATTAGCTTGAAAGCTAGATTTTGAATGGTCTGCTACCCCAAAGTATTCAAAGCCAAGTGCCTCAGCAGCTTTTGCCATTTCACTTAATGAATTATGACCATCTGAAGCCGTAGTATGATTATGGAAAACACCACGAATATCTTTTAATTCAATTAAGTTAGGTAATTCATGTTTCTCTGCTGCATCAATCTCTCCCATACCTTCTCTTAATTCGGGAGGAATGTAATGAAGCCCTAAAAAATTAAAGAGCGCTTTTTCATCTGCTACCGTGTCAGGAACTTTCTTATGCGTCTTATGGTGATGTGCACTTTCTACAGGTGTAATACCCCACTCACTTAAACTCATTCCATGAGCGAGCGCACGCTGTCTCATTTGCACATTGTGATCCTTTGATCCCGTAAAGTGATGCAAAGCAAAAACAAACTGAGCATCAGGAACGATACGTAAGTCAGCCTGAAGGCCTGATTCAAAACGCACACTCGCTTTCGTTTCTCCTTTTGCTGTGACTTCTTTAACACCAGGCAGCTGTGTAAACCAATTAACAATAGGTTCAGGTTCGTCACTCGCTGCAATAAAATCTAAATCTCCAACGGTTTCTAAAGACCTTCTCAAACTACCGGCTGCCTCAGCACGCTTTACTTGAGGTAGACGACGTAAACCCTCAACAATCGGCTCAGCTACAAGAGAAGCATCCCACCACCAATGCCTTTTGCTGTATGCTTCACGATTAATAATTCCATCAATAATTTTTTGCTGCGATTTGTCACCAAATCCAGGAAGTTCAGCCACGAGGCCCTGTTCACATACTTCTTTTAAACGAGCGATTGTATTAACTCCAAGTTTCTCATGAATCGCTTTAATCTTTTTTGGCCCAAGACCAGGAATCTGAAGCATTTCAACAAGCCCTGGTTCGATAGACGCTTTTAAATTATCAAAAAAGACTAACTTACCCGTTGTCTTTAATTCCATGATTTTACTGACCAAAGCCTCTCCAAGTCCAGGAACTGAACCTAATTCATTGGCTGCTACAAGCTGATCAAACTTGTCTTCATCTATAGCATCTATAATTCGTGCACCACTTTGATAGGCACGTACTTTAAAGGGATTTGAATCACCCTTTAATTCTAAAAGAACTGCGATATCGTTTAATATATCTGAGATGTCTTTTTTAGATAAGGCCATAAGTGGTTATATTCCTGTTTTGCATTCCTAGCGTTTCGTGTTCAGGCTTTTTAGGCAAATGCCTTTTGTGTACAATCGCACAGTTCGTTTTGCAGATACCGACGCGGCGGGAGTTGTTTTCTTCGCCAACTATCTGGCCTTATGCCATGAGGCCTATGAGGAGGCTCTTTCAAGTATTGGTATAGAGCTAGGCTCTTTCTTTCAGGCTAGTGGCCTTGTTATACCTATCGCAAAAAGTGAAGCTAACTATTTAAGGCCCCTTTTACCGGGAGATAAGCTTAAGATTGTCTGCACACCTAGCCCACTTACTGAAGATAGCTTTGAACTCAAATTTGAGATCTGGAAATTAGGTCCGTCAGAAAAGATAGCGGCCAAATTAAAAACGGAGCATGTCTGTATTGAATCTGCAACCCGTACCCGTAAATCGCTAGATCCTAAAATTGCTGCTTGGGTTAAAGCAGGATAATTAAGGACTTATTTGCTTAAGTAATTCTAAGCGATTGAGTTTACCCTGTAAATTACGAGGCCAGTTTTCTAATGCGATAAATTGCTTTGGTCTTTGATGTGCACTGAGCATTTTTACGTGCTCATCCACTTTATGCATATCAAGTTCCTTTAAACTTTTGGGATAACAGGCTACGACACTCTGCCCCCATTCTTTATCAGGAAGACCAAGAACAGCTATATCATCAAATAAACCACTCGCTCTTAAAACGGCTTCAACTTCTAGCGGATCTACTTTTTTACCTCCAGTAATAATTACCGCATCTCGCCTACCTTGAATCGTGAGATGCCCCTCGTTATCAACAAAACCTAAATCCTGAGTGGTAAATTTTGGGACAGGATTAAATTCAGGATAATACCCTAGAAATAAGGAGCCTGAGTTAATCTCAACACAACCTTGATCATTAATGCTTACCTCTGCATGCGGAAGCATCTTCCCACTATCTCTACGACCAGATAAAAACTCGTCTGGCTTTAAAGCTGCAATCATAGCTGCAGTCTCTGTCATTCCGTAGCTTAGACATAAGGGCAGTTTAAATTGAGCCGCTTGATCAGCAAGCGAAGGCCATATAGGACCTCCTCCAATAAAAACGCCGTCAAACAATCGTAGCCAATCAAGTATACGTTCATGATGCGGAGCATTCATGATACGTTGAAGCTGCGTAGGAACTAATGAAATAAACCACTTGGAATCTTTCTTATCCTGTGAGCGTTCAATTTTAGGTAAATCACCCGCTTCGATTTTTTTCCAGTCCCAAGAAATATAACTACCACCTGTGAGCACTGTTCTTATCCACGCTACAAATCCACTCACATGATACAGCGGTAGAATACCTACCCAGTTAACCTGACTTACGTGAAAATGCTTACAAAATCCATCAACCGCAAAAGCAAGTGTAGCTTGATCATGACGAGCAAATTTAATTTTTCCGCTCGTTCCTCCACTAGCAATCATAAGCCATCCACGCTTGTTGTCGGATATATCATCTTTTGCAGATTCAATTAACTGAGTAATTATTTTTTTCTCTTCCGATCCATAATTAGGATCAATTAAGAAAACTAATCCTCCACAACTAACAGCAGAGGAGAAAGCCTGCATAAAAACTTTAGGCTCTGAAGATTCTATTACATGAACCAAGGGTCCCTTGGTTTCAGAAGAAGGATCACCTCTCAGTAGCACTGCTAGTTCAGAGCGTTCCATAGACTTTCTGGGTTAATACTTTCAACATCCTTACGCATTAAAAAGGGATGTGCAATCGGTCCATCAAAAGTAAAATCTTTAAATAAAGGCCATACACCAAAACCAAGCGCTCGCATTTCTCCACTCCATCTAAATGCTAAATGGAGCGCAGCTTTAGCACCTATAGCAGTTTCTAGCGCTGACGAAAAAACAACGTTCGCATTACTAAGGGCTAATGCATTCACGACACGATAAGGATCAGCGAATAAGGTAGGCTTGATAACATAAATGCCCTGCCACTCAGAATTAATCCACTCCGATACGTCATGGTCGTTACAGATCGACTCATCTAAAGCGATAGGTGTTGGATAATCGTTTTGGATATGAAGTAAAACATCCTGTAAGTTTTTCGATTTTCTACTTAAGGGTTGCTCGATGTATTCAATCGGACGTTCTGCGGTTACAGCTAGCCACTTCTCAAGCGTTGGTTGATCCCACGCTTCGTTAGCATCTAAACGCAGCTTAGAGCCATCTGGTAATTTAGCTAGTAAGTCATCCAACATGGCTAGTTCTTCTTTATATGCGGCTACGCCAACTTTCCACTTAAAGGTACGAAAGCCTTGTTCTGATTTTATTTTAGCTGCTTGAAAACTAGCTATCCCAGCAGGGAGTAAACCAGCTACGGTTAAACTATCAGGAATATGGGTAGCCTTAGTTAATGACGCTTCCTGATTAGCTTCAGCCTTAAGTCGATAAATCTCATGTAGCGCAGACCTGAGGGCTGACTTAACACATACGTGTTTAGGATCTATACTTTCGATAGCCTGACTAGTAACTATATTACCTAGTGCTACACAGGCTTCTTTTGCCTCAACAAAGGACTCGGTTCCAAAATCCGTTATGGGTGCTATTTCTCCCCAACCTACAAGTTCATCTTCTGTTTCTAAACGTACGATAAGCCCTTCCCTTTCAAGCCATTGACCATGAGCCGTTCTCATAGGTTGGCGGAATGGTAAGCGGTACTGCCGATATGCAAATTTAAGGTTCACGTACGTCTTACTTATATGGTTACCAACTCGGTTAATATAGCAAGTATGAGCCTATACGCATAAAAAATGTTTTGCCACAGGCAAAAAGCGGCATATTTAGATTGTGGCAACACATTCAAACGTTGCCATGTCTGCCGATTCCGAATTCTACCTACCTGCCTCGAGCTTTTTCAAAGCTAACGCTCCAACAGCGCTGACTTTTGATGACGTGTCCCTTGCGACATTGTATTCAGATATCCTACCTAAGGAAGCAGATCCTTCGACAGCCATATCTGAAAGCTTAAAACTGCACATTCCGATCATCTCTTCGGATATGGATACAGTAACCGAATCCCGTATGGCTATAGCTATGGCCCTGAATGGTGGCTTAGGTCTTATCCACTACAATATGCCTAGTCGTGATCAGGTTAAAGAAGTGGCTCGTGTTAAACGTCACATTCACGGACTTATCCAAGATCCAATCACCGTGGGACCTGATTCACTGATCGCAGATGTACTAGCGATGGTAGAAAACAAACGTTTTGCCTTTTCGACCTTCCCTGTCGTAAACGAAAAAGGTCAGTTGGTAGGACTCCTATCAGGCAATGTACTTAAAGAGCGCTACCGTTCCAAAAAAGTAACGGAGGTAATGACACCTCGCTCTAGCTTGATTACGGAATCAGAAAAAGCCGTAGCTAAAGATCCAATTAAAGCTGCAGATTTATTTTTTAGCAGTAATACAGGCATCAATAAAATGCTTGTAGTAGATGACACAGACCGACTACGCGGCCTTGTCACAGCTTCAGACGTTGAACGCATTACCTCAGAAGCAAAATCCAGACAAAAGCCAGCTCGCGATAATCACTTTAGACTTGTCGTTGGAGCAGCTATATCCCCACAAAGACTTCCAGATGGTTCGCTAGATAAAGATACAATTATTGCTACCGTCGCTAATCTTGTTCAAGAGCATGTTGACGCGATAGCTGTATCAACAGCACATGGCCATACCAAGGGTGTAGGTGATGTTGTTAAACTCGTTCGTAGTCAATTTCCTGAGCTCACTTTAATTGCGGGTAATGTAACGAGTGCTGCTGGAGTGGAATACCTTTCAGAATGCGGCGCTGATGCTATTAAAATTGGTCAAGGTCCTGGCTCAATTTGTACAACGCGCGTTGTAGCAGGTGTCGGTATCCCTCAACTCACAGCCTTATATGCAGCAAGCACAGCAAAAACTAAGAGACCTGTACGTCTACTCGCAGATGGGGGAATTGTTAAGTCGGGTGATATTGTAAAAGCCTTAACCTTAGGTCATGCTGTCATATGCGGTGGTTTACTTGCTGGGTGTAAAGAGGCTCCAGGAGAAATTATCGAAATTAGCGGTAAGACTTATAAGCAGTACCGCGGTATGGGTTCTCTTGCAGCTATGAAAGCCGGTAGTGCTGCCCGATATGGTCATAACAAAGCAGACACCAATCGCAAATTCGCTGCTGAAGGTATCGAAGCTCTTAAAGAAGTTAGCGGCTCTGTAGATGAAGTGCTATCAAACCTCATAGGTGGCGTACAAAGCGGAATGGGATACTTGGGAGCAGCTAATCTCACTGAGCTACGTTCAAAGGCTCGCTATGTACGAGTCAGTAACGCTGGTCAGAAAGAAGCCGCACCTCATGACGTCATAGAAGTGTCAACACGTACAACCCATAACTAGGCACTCGCTTCGTCTAATACTTACATACACTTTAGTAAGTAATGAAACTCGTTTCTTGGAACGTTAATGGCATTCGAGCAGGCTTAAAAAAAGGCCTGCTTGAATATATGGCAGCTGCGAAAGCAGATATTTTGTGTCTTCAAGAGACCAAAGCACATCCAGGCGATGTACAGCATGTGCCATGGCCTAAAGGCTACCATGTATTTTATAATAGCGCTGACAAAAAAGGATACAGTGGAACAGCGATCTTTACTCGTCATGAACCGCTAAGTGTCAAAAACGGCATTGGCAAAGAAGAACATGATAAAGAGGGCCGAGTGATTACTCTCGAGTATGAGGCATTTTTTCTAGTTAACGTTTACCAGCCTAATTCACAACGAGGCCTTACTCGACTTGAATATAGAACGGAAAGCTGGGATCCTGCGTTTCTTAAATTTCTTAAAAAACTAGAATCAAAAGGAAAACCTGTGATTTTTTGCGGCGACTTAAATGTTGCTCACCTAGATATTGATTTAAGTAATCCTAAAGCAAATAAGATGAACGCAGGCTTCACCGAAGCCGAGAGAACTAATTTCACAAAAATTATCGACTCAGGATTTGTAGATACGTTTAGAGAATTTACTAAAGACCCAGGACATCATACTTGGTGGAGTCAATTTAATGACTGCCGTGGAAGAAATATAGGTTGGCGTGTTGACTATTTCGTTGCGAGTGAAGCATTGCGTTCTTCCCTTAAAAAAGCTTGGATAGAGCCTGAAGTTATGGGCAGTGACCACTGCCCTGTTGGACTTGAGATCAAACTTTAATGAGTGAACTCAAAACACTTTTTACAGGAAAAAAGCCGCTAAAACTAGCAGTAGCGGAAAGTATCACATGTGGAAATTTACAAGCGCGTATTGGAAAAATTTCAGGCGCTTCCGAATTCTTTTTAGGCGGAATTACTGCCTACTCTATAGATCAAAAAGTACAGCATTTAGGCGTTAATCGAGTTCTCGCAGAAAAAGTAAACTGCGTGTCTGCTGAAGTGGCAGAGCAAATGGCTATTGGCGTATGTAAATTATTTGGTTCTGACGTTGGATGTGCAACAACCGGTTATGCAGAACCCTCTCCTGCAAATCAGGTAAAAGAACCTTATGCCTTCTGGGCAGTTGCCTTACGTCTAAGTGACGGTACGTACAAAACCGAACACGGGCTAGTTAACCTATCAGGAAAATCAAGAATGAGCGCACAAATCGCGTGCGCTGAAGCAGCCGAGCAAGCAATCCTTACAATTACGGAGAGAGCTTCTGAACTACATTCATGATTGGTAGTACGTCACTTGGTGGCTGTACCCAATCGCTATAAAGTAATTCTGGAAGTGTGTACTTCGTATTATAAAGAATATAACCCGCGTCATCATTGCGTGCTAATTGAGCAACCTTAACAGTAGCACCAGCGTAAAGTCCTGACTCCTTTGTATAAACTAAAACAGGATTTGATATAAGAGGACGATAGTTGCGTTCGATATCTGCAGTCTTTGGTCCCATCACCGCTTTAGCATCAACACCGAAATTGACACGTTGTTTGAATAACAACTTAGGCGTCTCACTATCTGTCATGATGTAAACAGATTCTACCGTTTTTGCACCAGCTTGAAGCCCGAAACTTGCTTCATTTGCGTACAAGAGTGCAGGTAAGCTCCAACGGCCGTTTGCTTTCTTAACCATAACAACGCCGTATCCACCCTTAACACCAAAGATCAAACCAGCCTTAAATTGATTTACGATCACAACAGCTTTTGCGTTCTGCCATACTTGATCAGGAATAGCGGTTGCAGATGCACCTTGAAAATCTTCAAGAATAGCACGGCATGATTCCACTTCAGTGACTAAGGAAGCACGATCAGTCTCTGCATGAACGGTTGGAATAATCGCACTTGCTACAACAAGTGCCAAAAGTGAAAGAATTGTCTTCATGTAAATGTATGGCTTAACACGCCTAGTGACGGTTGGAAAGTGCGGAATCAAAACAGTTCCAAATCACTTTTATATCTCAAGTGTGCCAAGTAATAAATTATAACATAAGTCATTAATTGATAACGAATTATGATATAGATTAGGTTCAAAGACTACCCTGCGGCAGATCTTTACTGATATCAAATTTTTCGAAACGGTAACCTAACCACCATAAACCTAATGCAATCTCTCCAACCATCAGTAACATAGCGGTACCTGCACCGGCGAACGCACCGATGCACTTGGCCAGCTGATCCATAAAGAACAAACCAGCCCACCAATGCGCGGATATATAAACCAATAACCCTAAGATTAGCGCAGGTATTAACGCACAGATAATTGCAAATATTTGGCCTAAAATGAAAATTAATCTCTGACCGACTACTTCAATACCACCTCTACGGTTATTTGCAGACATAGCTAATGTTGGAAATATTAACGCAGCAGCATTAGGTATAATTAATTGAAGCGTACAAACGGGAGGAATCACGAGTATACCCGTTAATATTACAGAAAACGCTGAATAAACAGATTGAGGATGTTTCGTAGATGAAAAAACACAAAGCCCTAAGGACAACAAGAGACACGAGGTCATCACAAAAACAGGAGTGATGATTTCACCTAGAACGATTTGCCACCCCTTAAGTGGATACGTTTTAAGCATATCCATATAAACAATATCAGAGCGTAAATCCTGTCGTAGGAATTGAGGACCAACAAGTAGAGTCACCATCGCAACTACTGAACTAATAATGAGAATCAATTTAGCACCATCCAGTTCTTTACCCGATTCATGGATTGCATAAAACCCACTCGCTAAGGCAGGTCCAAACATCAAGAGGATGAGTCGAAGATTAAACCAACTCTGTATAGAAATTAAATTTTTCCACAAAAAGGCAATTTCTGGACTTCCATACGATGATAAACGGAAAGGATCTTTAAAAACCTTGTTCGGAGTAGATGCATTGATTGGTGGTTTACCAGCAGCTACCGCTGCTCGTATTGCTGCACGATTCTCTGCACGCGCTAAAGAAGCATCCTCGAAGGAAACTTCCATATTTAATATCCAGCAATACAGAATAGCTAAAACGACTAAAGCCTGTGCTATACCAAAAATAAACGTGTTCCAGTGAGTAGAAAAATAAGGTGTGACAAGAATGCTAAATGGTAAAAATAACCAACGAAAGGTTCCTACTTTAATAAAAGCATTTGCATGCGCCAAGATACTCGTGATGGAACCAGAAGCTACACTTTCAAGTAGCGGAGCATTAAGAAATGAAGAGAAGGCAAATTTCACTAACACAATAAGTAATAAGCCAGTTACAATTTTTGCCACTAAGGGTTTTGATACACGCTCAAGTGTTCGAGTTACGAATAGACCGCTACCAATAGAAAATAGATTCATCGCACTGAGTATTACCCACCACCCTAAGGTGCGGTAAATATTTAGCACAAACCCCACATTCCCTCTGCCAAATACAAGCGTTAAAATGACAGAAGAAATAAGCACTGTAATTTGAGCACTTAAGAGATTAAAATGAATAAGTTTCTTTCGCGTCAAAGGAGCTGGAAATAAAAATGCGATTTCAGCATCACTAAATTTTAAACCTACTTGCTTAGGGGGCGAAACCAAGAGCCATCCTACTCGAACAATGGTGAGTAGAAATAGAATACATGCTCCAACACCAAGAAACTGATCTCTTGTATACGTCTCTATCGTTAAGGAGTTCTGATATGAAACAGGTAAGTGCTTTGAATTAACAACTTCACCACCCATAGTACGAAATACAACATAGTACAAATAAAGAAAAGCTGCAGCCGTACCTAAAATAAATTTCGGTTCTTTGAGCCGCTTAACCGTGGATAAAATGTAATTTATAAACGACGTTAGCCGTAAATATATAAATGCGCGCGTCATTTTAACTTTCTGTACCACCTGTTGCTCGAATAAAAATATCTTCTAAAGAAACATTGTCCTCACCTGCGCTATATCTAGCACTGACTTCTTGCAGCGTACCATCAGCGATTTTTTCGCCTTTCTTTAGAATTAAGACATTGGTGCAAACCTCCTCGAGCAAATGAAGTAAATGAGAACTCAGAACAATAGAAGCGCCTGCTTTTGCACGACTCACGATTGAGTCCTTCATCTTACGTATCCCTAAAGGATCTAGTCCTGTGAGTGGTTCATCAAAAAACATTACTTTAGGCGAGTGAAGTAAACCACAGGCTATGACCAATTTTTGCTTCATACCACGAGACAACTCACTTGGTAAACGATTAGCTTTCTCAAAGATTTCTAATTCCTGTAAGAGAGAATCAATCTTCGGCTGTGCATCACTAACTCCATAAATACGGGCCGTGAAAGTCATATGCTGACGAACTGTTAAGTAATCAAAGAGCCGTGGTTCGTCTGGAAAAAAGGCTAGCTGCTTTTTTGCTGCAACAGGATCCTTAGAAAGATCAATACCTGTAATCGTAACCAGACCTGAACTAGTAGGTATAATACCTGCAAGGCACCGTAATGTTGTTGTTTTGCCTGCTCCATTTGGTCCTACAAGACCTAGCACTTCCCCAGGTTTGACCGTAAACGATAGGTTATTAACCGCAGTAAAATTACCATATCGCTTAATAATATTTGATACTTCTATCATGCAAAATACCTATAGAATACCTCAAGAATGAGGGCAAGCAGGTATGATTATGTATATTTTATTCAAATAGTTACAAAAATTGATGAACGCCTCTTGATTTTTATACAGCTATGATAACATTACTACCCTTATACTGAATTATATAAGTTAAACGTTCCTTACTATGTCTAAAACAACTCCACAAACTTTCGAATTCCAAGCCGAGATTAAACAACTGCTCGATATAGTAATTCATTCTTTATACACAGAAAAAGAAATCTTTGTACGTGAACTCGTTTCAAATGCTTCAGACGCATTAGAAAAATTACGCCACAATCAGATCACAAATAAAGATATACTCGATAGTGATTCTGAACTTGAGATTAGATTAACGACAGACGACAAAGCTAAGACCTTAACTCTACAAGATACAGGTATTGGTATGACACGTACTGAGCTTGTAGAAAATTTAGGTACTATTGCTCACTCAGGTTCAAAAGCATTTCTTAAAGCACTAGGAGAAAATGGTCAGAAAAATTCAGGTCTTATTGGTCAATTCGGTGTAGGTTTCTACTCTGCTTTCATGGTGGCAAAGAGTGTGAGTGTCTATAGTCGTTCATGGAATCAAGCTGAACCAGGACATGTATGGAAGAGTGACGGCTCAGGAAGTTACACGATCGAGGAAGTTGCTGATTTAAAGCGCGGTTCGAAAATCGTTATCGAACTCAAAGATGAATGTTCAGAATTTAGCCAGGAATGGCGTATTAAGGAAGTTTTAGAACGCTATAGCTCCTTTGTTTCTTTCCCAGTCATGCTAAACGGTAATCGCATCAATACCGTTCAAGCTCTTTGGCTTCGCAACAAGGCTGATATTAAAGAAGAAGAGTATACCGAATTTTATAAATTCCAGTCACACTCTAACGAAGAAGCACGTTTAAGACTCCATTTCAGTGCAGATGCTCCATTGTCAATTAACGCACTGCTTTTCGTACCAAAAGAAAATACGGAGAAACTTGGTATCGCACGCACTGAGCCAGCAGTTTCTTTATACTGCAGAAAAGTATTAATTGATGCTAAGCCAAAAGATTTACTTCCTGAATGGTTACGCTTCTTAAAAGGTGTCGTAGATAGTGAAGATCTACCGCTCAATATTTCGCGTGAAACTATGCAGGACAGATCCCTGCTAGAAAAATTAGGCCGTGTAATTAGCAGACGTTTCTTAAAATTCTTAGAAGATGAAGCGAAGAATCGTCCTGAAGCATTCAATGAATTCTACACAGAATTCGGTGTATTCTTAAAAGAAGGCACTGCACTTGATTTCGCTAACAAAGAACAATTATCAAAACTTTTACGCTTTGAGTCCTCCCTAACTGAAAAAGGCAAAACAACGTCTCTTTCAGAATACGTAACACGTATGGGAGCTGATCAAAAAGAAATCTATTACCTCCTTGGTCAAAGCCGTGAAGCAATCGAAGCAGGACCCTATCTAGAAGGTTTCAAAGCACGTAATATCGAGGTACTCTACTGCTACGAAGCAGTTGATGAATACGTGATGAACAATCTTTACGAATTCGACTCAAAGAAATTACGCGCTGCTGACAATGCCGAAGTAAAGCTAGCAGACGCTCCAACACAAAGTGGGGATAAATTATCAGATGCAGAATTATCAAACCTCACTACTTGGTTAAAGACATCACTTGGGGATCGTGTAGCTGAAGTCAAAGCAAGTGACCGCTTAGTTGATTCGCCAGCTATGGCGCTAAACGCTGATAAAATGATGACCCCTCACATGCGCCGCATGATGAAGGCCATGAATAAAGAAGAAGGTAATGCGCCAATTAAGGTTAATTTAGAAATCAACCCTAAGCATCCGCTCATTAAACGCTTAAGTGAAACTTCTACAAAAGCACCAGATAAGGCACTGCTTGTTGCAGAACAAATCTTAGACAATGCCCTTATTTCAGCCGGCTTACTTGAAGATCCAGCTAGCATGGTAAAACGTTTGTATCGTATTTTAGAAAACGTATAATAATTTTTAAGTTATTGTTATAAAACAGTTTAAGCTATACGTGGGTTACGTTTGTGTGAACGACCCATTTGTGACTCGTTTTGAGGAGGTAGAAGTATAACCTGATACCTCCTCGAATTGAGATCCTCTTGATTATGGCTACTGGCACACCAAGTTCTAAAAAATCTAAGCAAGTACCATCCTCACAGAACCATTACGCTTATTTTAATCGAGAACTCAGTTGGCTTGCATTTGATCGTAGAGTTTTAAATCAGGCCATAAGTAAGCGACACCCACTTCTTGAGCGCGTACGTTTCCTTTCGATCGTTAGTTCCAATTTAGATGAATTCTTTGAAATCCGTGTTGCAGGTCTTATGCAACAAATGGATTCGGGAATGAAAGAACTCGGTCCTGATGGATTATCTTCACGTGAACAACTACGCCGTATTCACTCCGTAGTCGCATCCTTAGTTGAAGATCAATACCGCTGCTGGCATGAAGATCTAGTTCCTGAATTAAAGAAAAAAGGTATCGAATTTCGTACCGTTCAAGACCTGACCCCATCAGAACTGAATTGGGTAAAAGCTTATTTTAAAGATCAAGTTTACCCTGTACTAACCCCACTAGCGCTTGATCAATCACATCCCTTTCCCCAACTAGGTAATAAGACACTTAATGTCATTGTATCGCTAGAAAATCCTCTGAACAAAGAAGCGAATAAACTAATCGCTATTCTTCCTGTTCCTAGGATTTTACCTCGTTTAGTTTCCATATCACCGTCGAAAACAGGACCAGAGCGTTACATTTTTCTTAGTGAAATTATAAAACTGTGCGCTGAGGATTTATTTCCAGGCTTCAGCTTAAAGACGGCTCATGCATTTCGTGTAACACGCAACAGCGATCTTTATATCGACGAGGAAGAATCTGAAAATCTTCTCAAGAAAATCGAAGAAGAGTTACGCAATATTCGTAAAGGTGCAGCCGTACGTCTCGAAATTGAAGACGGTGTTGATGACTCAATTTTCTCTATTCTGTGTAATCATCTCGATCTATCGCATGAATACGTTTTCCGACTGAAAGGTCCGATCAACTTACTAAGATTACAGAGCCTAGCAGATATTGATCGTCCAGAATTAAAGTATAAAAACTTCACACCCGTTAACGCTTCTGCGTTAAAAGCTTCATCAGAGATTTTTAATACACTTCGCAAACAGGATGTACTGCTGCATCATCCGTATGATTCATTTACTCCTGTTGTAGATTTTATTGAGCAAGCAGCTCGTGACCCACAAGTTTTTGCGATTAAGCAAACACTCTATAGAGCAGGTGGAAATTCTCCAATTGTTAAAGCTCTCATCGAGGCGTCATTGAACGGAAAACAAGTTACCGCTTTAGTAGAACTCAAGGCACGGTTTGATGAAGCCAATAATATCCTTTGGGCAAAACAACTAGAAGAAGCAGGAGTTCATGTTGTTTACGGATTAATCGGGCATAAGACACATTGTAAGTTATGCCTCGTGGTTCGTCTTGAGGGTAAAGTACTACGTCATTATGCTCATTTAGGAACGGGAAACTATAACCACCGTACTGCTCGTTTATATACAGACTTAAGTTATTTCACAGCTGCGCCTGCACTCACTAAAGACATCGGCCAAATGTTTAATGCATTAACCGGTTTAGGTAGTTCACCGCGCTTTAATAAACTGCTGGTTGCTCCTTACGATTTACATAAAAAGCTAAGCCAATTAATCGCTAGAGAAACGGCTAATGCTAAAGCGGGAAGACCAGCTCGTATCATCGCCAAGATGAACGCCTTGGTAGATAAGGCTATGATAGACTCCCTCTATTCCGCTTCCCAGGCAGGGGTTAAGATAGACTTAGTCGTTCGGGGCATATGTTGCTTAGTCCCTGGAATGCCAGGCTTAAGTGAAAATATACGGGTTAGAAGCATCGTAGGACGCTTTTTAGAGCATGCCCGCATCTATTACTTCCATAACGATGGTAAAGAACCGCTTCTTTATGCCGGATCAGCAGATTGGATGCCTCGTAACTTTTTCCGCCGGGTTGAGGTCGTTTATCCTATCCTAGACACCCAGATTAAAGATCGGATCATAAACAACATCATCAAATCTGAACTAGAAGATACCGTTAATACGTCTGAACTTAAGTATACTGGAGCCTACCTTCCTATTACTCCAAACTCACCTAAAGACGCGTTTTCAGCCCAGGACTACTTCATCAAACAGGCTCTCTCACGAGCTGATAAGTAATAGAATATAACTTCACTAGGCGTTAATCCGTAGTTAGATAAGATCCTATCTAACTAGATTTTATATTTCATAAGTTATTATTATATAATTACTTATATAATACAATACGGACTATTAGACACAAAAAAAACCGCTGCGCTTTTAAACGCAGCGGTTTTTTAAAGAATTACTTGGATGAAACGTGTCCGGAAACGAGCTTTGTCATTTCGAACATGCTTACTGACTTCTTACCGTTGAATACGGCCTTAAGAGCGTCATCAGCATTGATCATCTTACGGTCCTTCTTGTCTTGAAGATTGTTCTTCTTGATGTAGTCCCAGAGCTTCTTAGTGAGCTCTGTGCGGGGGAGTGGCTTTGCGCCTACAACTGCCGCGAGTTTAGCATCAGGGGTAACTGGTGCCATGAATTTTGCATTTGGTTTACGAGCTGGAGCTTTTTTTGCCATAGTCTCCTTGTTTTAGAACTCTCTCCTCTGAAAGCAACGTTTTTCTAGAGGGAAAATGATAATTTTTCCGAGTGAAAATAGTTTACAAATTCAATTTATAGTGTCCTGTCATCCACCTGAATGAACTGTTTATAGAGTGAAGCGTAAGCTCCAGCACGAGAAATAAGTTCATCATGTATGCCGCGTTCTAAAATTTTTCCGTTATCTAAAACCACAACAAGATCAACGTGACGTATCGTACTGAGTCTATGTGCAACAATGAACGTTGTTCTGCCTGCCAATAATTTTAGCAGCGCATTGTGTAGAAGCTGTTCTGTAATCGCGTCGATAGAACTGGTTGCCTCATCTAAAATAACTAACCGCGGATTAGCTAACATAGCGCGGCAAAAACAAATTAATTGTCTTTCACCCACGGAGAGACCGGCGCCCTTCTCTCCTACTTGAGTCATTAAACCCTGCGGAAGATTTTCTAAAACATCTAAACAATCTAATTTACGTGCAGCCTCTTTTACTTGATCTAGCGTAGCATCAGGAAGACTAAGTCTTATATTTTCAAATACAGTACCACTAAATAAATAATTTTGCTGGTGCACCATTCCCATCTGATGATGAAGCGAATCAGATGTAATATTTCTTATTTCATGCCCATCGATAAAAATTTGCCCGTGTGTTGGAATATAAAACTTAGAAACTAAATTGATGATAGAACTTTTACCGCTACCAGTATGACCTACCAAGGCAATCGATTGGCCAGATTCTACTCTTAAATTTATGTCATGTAAGACTAACCTAGATTGCGTATATCCAAAAGAAAGATTTCGCAGTTCAACAGATACGCCAATAACCGCGTGTGCAGTTTTACCAATTCTTAAATCAGGAAGCTCCTTAGCTTCAGGATCATCCTCCCAATCCGGAACTGCATCAACTACCTGGAAAATTCGTTCTGCACTCGCCATAGCAACAAGCGCCTGGTTGTACTGATTTCCTATAATCGTGATTGGAGCAAAAAACTGATTAGCCATTAAAAAGAATTTAATCAGGCTACCCAACTCCATTGATCCGTGAAATACTCGGTATCCTCCAACAACGAGCAAAATAGCTACAAAGAACTGACTATTTAATTCTAAGATTGGTGATAAAATCGCTGACGATCTAGCTAGGGCTACACTAAATTTCGAATGATCAGAGAGTAAACTTCTGAACAGTCCTGCATTCATTTCCTGTCTTACAAAGCCTTGTGTTACACGTATACCATTTACTGACTCTGCAAGCGTAGCAGTCACACGACTAAAGCTATCCTGTGCAGCACGAGTCAAACGACTAAACTTCATTCTAAAATGGTTATTCACTAGCCAAAGAATGGGAGCCATGAGTGCTACAATTAAGAACAATTTCCAGTCCCACCAAAGCATGACAATCGTGGCAAAAATCATTTGCCCTATCTGAATTCCACCCACGAATGCCACATCCTGAATCCCAACTCTAACAGCTTCTATATCACTGGTTGCTCGGCTAATAATACGCCCCAACTTCATTCGATGAAAAAAGCTCATCGGTTGCTTTTGTGTTTTTTGGAAAAGATCTGCTCTTAGTCCGTTCACAACAGTTTCACCAATCTCTAGAGCATAACGCTGTCTAAAATGAAAAATGCCGTCCGTGAGTAGCGCTAACACAAGAAAGCAGATTGATCCCAAAATAATTCCATGCATGTCACTGCGAGCGATGGGCCCAGCAATGATGAGTGAGGTGATCCATACTAATGCCGGCAATTGAGCTGCGCGTATAATAGAAAGTATAATTAAACCATTAAGCTTACCCTGGATTGGTTTGGCATAACCAAACACGCGTCTAATCAAACTCCATTCAAGCGGTTTAACTATATCGGATTCATCGTCTTCATCTCTAAGACGATAAACAAGCATACGCTTTGAATTTTGAAGATCCTTGTTACTCATGGCTTTTGTGGTGCAACAAGTTTACTCGCATCAACGAGCTGTAAATTAGCTACCCTAAGATAAGGACCCTCTACCTGCATTAGTTCAGCGTGAGTACCCTTCTGAACAATGCGACCTTCCTCCATAACAATAATAAAGTCAGCACGTCTTAGCGTACTTAGTCTATGTGCAACAATGAACGTTGTTCTGCCGACCATAGCTTGATCGAGCGCTTCAAATATTTCGTGCTCTGTTTCACTATCAACTGCTGCCGTAGGATCATCTAGTAACAGTATAGCTGGTTCTAGTAAAACAGCTCGTGCAATCGCAAGACGCTGTCTTTGACCACCAGAAAGAGTATTACCACTTTCTCCTAAGATCGTCTCATAGCCTTTAGGTAAAGCCATGATAAAGTCGTGTGCAGCTGCTATCTTGGCTGCTTTTTCAATTTGATCATGGGTGGCATCTGGATGACCAAAAGCGATGTTAGCTGCGACAGTATTTGAAAAAAGAAAACTCTCTTGAAAAACGAGTCCTATATTACGTCTCAAATCATCCAAATTGAGATCTCTTACATCAATAGAATCTATTAAGAGTTTACCCTGTGTTACATCGTAAAAACGTGGAATAAGTCCCATGAGTATACTCTTACCTGCACCCGTCGCACCCAATATTGCTACGCACTGACCAGGTTTAACCTCTAAATTAATACTGTGAAGTAATTTCCCTGCAGGTGGCGGATAACCAAATTCAACATCCTTGAAAACAACATGTCCTTCTAACTTTTGTTTACGAATCGCTGATGGAGCACTCTTAACTTCGATCGGAGCATCAAGAATTTCAAATACACGTTTAGCACCAATCAGTGACTGCTGAATAGAATTAACAATAGCTGCAACATTGTTTACCTGACCAGAAAACTGATCAAGCAAACCAGCAAAGACAACTAACCCAGCACCAAGTGGTAACTGATTATGAACTACAAGCCATCCTCCATAGACCAAAAGAACAAGCGTATTAATTCGTGTTAAAAATCCAATAGAGGGAGAAAATAAACTCACCTGCCAAAATATATTACGCTGTTGATTATACACTGCCTGATTAGCGGCATCAAAACGCGCATAATCTTCTTTTTCCCGTCCAAAGCCTTTCGTTACAGCAATCCCTTGAATACTCTCGGATAACACCTGCACCATTCGCTCAACGAGCTGCCTGTTATTCGCGTATTCTGGCTGAATCTTTTTAGAAAAGCGAGCAGCCATGATCCAAAGAACCGGAGTCGTTGCTAAACACGCAAGGGTAAGCCTAGGACTCAAACTAGACATATATATTACATATACCGTTAACGAAATGATCATAATCAGGCTCTGAATAAGAACCTGATCCACAAACATACGAACCGCCTGAACATCACTCGTTACACGCGTGATAATAGACCCGGTCGTGTTTGCATCAAAAAATCGGAAGCTTAAGCGCTGAAGCTTGTCGTATACCTCTCCACGTAAATCAACAACAAGCTTTTGCTGAACCAAAATATTCACTGATACAGCGTACACATAATTAAGTACGGCACGACAAAGCGCTAGTAATAGAATAAGCCCAGAAATTAATAGTAAAACATGAAACCATGGCCATGAATCTGGGAGCGCTAAATGTAATCGATTTGCAGCTAAGGGCGTATGTTCAACTTTGTGCCTAATGTAATCGATACCCAAACCTGTTAAACTCAACCCAGCCAATCCCATCGTTAATAAAACTAACTGGATAATAAGTACTCTAAAACAATGGAGGCGGTACCTCCAAGCCAACCTAAATAAACGTACGATGAGCTTCCAGTTTGAAGCATCAATAATCGGAGCTAATTGTTTAGGTTCTACCACTAGGCTAGCATAACCAAACACCCCTCTACTACAAAGAGGAAAAAATTAATTCTCTTTAGAATTAATTACGCTGACCTTGCATCTGATTTTGCTGCTCACGAAGCTGCCGGCGACGATTAATTTCTTCCGTTATAGCCTGTAAGCGCCTCTGCTCGTCTTGCGGAGTAGGATTAAGCACAACTCTAGTTAAAGCGGGCGAAGCTCCAACGGAAGTCGAAGTCGATGTGACTTTAGAATCAACCAGAGCAAGCGACATGCGCCTTCCTTGCTGAACAACTGAAACAATACCAGTTTTAGGATCAGCCGATTCAATCGTAAAAGCATCATTAGCTTCTTGCACACTAAGCCAAACGCTGCGCTTTGTACTAGGATCAAAGATGCAATAGCGGGTCCCTTTGCTCGTAGTTAATAATCCACGTAGCTGGAGTGAATCGAGATCTGTTTGACCAGCTTTAGCCGTACTGCTTCCAGCGGGCAAAAAAGGAGATACATTTTCTGGAGCCGTCTGCGCAACAGCTGCAGAAGTTAAAAGTACAAAACTAAAAAAAACATATCGTTTAAGCATGTACTTAAACCTTACTGATTAGACTTAGAACGCTTTTGACGCTTTGTTTGCTTCGGTTGATCCGTCGACGATGTATCTGTAGTCGAATTATTGGATGCAGGATTATTAAGAATATCACCTAAACCTCCCGCTAGCGCCTGTTCTCTTTCTTGTTGTTTTTTACGAACAATATCAGCAATCGATTTTAATTTTTGCTGCTGTTCAGGCGTAAGTGGCTCTCTGATTTTATTTTTACTTGTAGTAATAGCTGCACCAGAAACGTGATTATTTTCGATCTCAAGGGTAATCCTTCTACCCTGTTGCTCTACAGTAACCGTTCCATGTCCAGCATCTGCATTAGCTACAACATAGTCTTCACCTTTTTGATTAACAGCTAGCCAAACACTCGCCTTCTTAGCTGGATCATAAATGCAGTATTTAGTTTGAGCACCTAAATTCATAATTCCACGCAGTTGCAGTGAATTAGGATCTGTTTGGCCTGCCTTACCAGGCATAGCTGTATTAGCCGGTAAAAAAGGAGATACAACCTGCACATCTTCTGCATGCAAAAAAAGACCTGCCATTAGTACAATAGCATATATAAAGAGAACCATCTGTTTAGGCAGTGTCATGGGTAAGTAACGTAGGTACGATGCAAGACGTGAAGCATCGGGTCAAGTTGCGTGCGTTTTTAAACGAAGTGTCTCTGGAATGACATTCATCTTAGTGTACCCAAATATACGCCTTAACCTAGCTACTACCATATAGACAAAATCACGAATTGGGCGGGGCCAGATTCGTATTATAAAGGATAACCCTTTTGCGAACCCTCCACAGGTTTGTAATGCTGCTATAACCGCGTCACTTTTCGTTTTCACCCAGTAGCCTGTTTGATCATCTTTTTCTGCGATCCAAACCACAGAATCAGCACCTAAAGAAACAATCCCTTTTGTTTCCATAAATATCTTATATTCAATGTTTTGTATTTCTGAATACCGGTGAATTTTATTATAATCTAACCTTATAAGTAGACGAATACACAAAGAACAAAGAGCACATTCTCCATCAAAGAATAGCCACGCTTTTGAAGGTTTAAACGACATACTTTCTTAATACTTAGCCATAATAATATAATGTGCAAATAACCCCAATCAGTGTTTCACTACTTACAAATGAAATTCGATTTTGAAACTGTACCAAACCGGCTTGGGACTGACTCACAAAAGTGGCAAAAATATGCAGGGAAAGATATTATACCACTTTGGGTAGCTGATATGGACTTTACCGCTCCACCCCCAGTTATTGAAGCGCTTCATAAACGCATAGATCATGGCATTTTTGGGTATGCAAAACCTACAGCTTCTACCACAGAAGCTATCGTTAAAGCTATGAAATCTAATTATGGATGGACCATTGATCCAAGCTGGATCGTATGGCTTCCAGGACTTGTCTGTGGTCTTAATGTGATGGCTCGTGCTTTTGCTCAAGAATCAGAAGAAGTATTAAGCTTAACTCCGGTTTACCCTCCTTTTACCAGTGGACCAAAGTATCAACAAAGAGCTGCTCTTCCTGTACCTCTAATTCTTCAAAATCCAGGCCCTCAAGGACGCTGGGTGATAGACTGGGTGAGCTTGGAAAAAGCAGTTACTGCAAAAACAAAAGTTTTTTATTTTTGCAGTCCTCATAACCCAATCGCTCAAGTTTGGACAAAAGCAGAACTGAACCAACTCGTTGCGTTCTGCAAAAAGCACAATCTCACCTTATGCTCAGATGAAATCCATTGTGATTTAATTTTAGATCCTAATCAGAAGCATATTCCAGCGGCATCTGTATCCGAAGATGCTTCAAACCTAACCGTTACATTTATGGCTCCAAGCAAGACATACAATGTTCCTGGATTTGGCACTTCGTTTGCAATCATTTCAAATCCAGCACTGAGAGCAACGTTTGTAAAAGCAACGGCAGGTATCGTAGCAGAAGTAACCACACTAGGCTACACAGCGTGTGAAGCAGCCTATAATCATGGCGAAAGCTGGCGCTTAGCTCTACTTACCCAATTAAGAAAAAACAGAGATTTGATCGTCGAATTCTTGAAAAAAGAAATTCCAGAAATCGTAATCGAAGCTCCTATCGAGGCCACCTACCTCGCATGGCTTAACGTTGAAAAACTAAATCTAGAAAATCCAATAGCCTATTTCGAGTCCTACGGTATCGGGCTTAGCGATGGAGCTCCTTTTGGAGATAAACCTGGAAGGCACATACGCTTAAACTTTGGATGCCCAGAAGCCACTTTAAAGATAGCACTGGAAAGACTTAAAAAAGCAGTGGAAGCATTGCGTAAAAAATAGTCTCACTCTTTGACTCGCCAATCAGGCTAATAGATTTCATCTTACATTACCCATGAATAAGGACGCAGTACTATCTAAAATCAAAACAGAGAAAGTGGTGGCACTCATTCGCGCAGACAGTCCAGACGGACTTTTAGACTGTGCTAAAGCACTTGCTGACGGTGGTCTTACAAGCATAGAGCTCACGATGACTACACCTGGAGCGATACGCATGTTAGAAAAAGCTACTGCTGAATTACCTAATTTTCTTTTTGGCTTAGGTACAGTACTAGATGCTGATACAGCACGTGCTGGAATTTTAGCAGGTGCTCGTTTTCTCGTAACACCTGCTCTACGTCCAGATGTTATCGCTACAGCAAAACGTTATAGCATTCCTGTTTTCTGCGGAGCTTTAACACCTACTGAAATATTAAGCGCATGGGAATTAGGGGCAGATGCAGTTAAAGTATTCCCTGCAGAATTTTTCGGCGCACCTTACATCAAATCAATTAAAGCACCTTTCCCACATATTGATTTAGTACCAACAGGTGGTGTAAATCCAGAAAACGTAGGAGAGTTTATTAAAGCAGGAGCAACCGCTACAGCTGCAGGCAGTTCGTTAGTAGATGCTAAATCGCTCAAAGAGAAAAACTGGCAAGTGATCACATCACGGGCCAAAGCTTTCGTTTCAGCGGTAGCCGCAGTTAAATAATCCTTGAAGTACCTTTAAGCACTTAAGGGGCTTCAAGGTACTTTTGTATATCAGGTATTTCTTTTACCCGTTTACCACCAGTTAAGCGGGTGAAATAAGGATCTTCTGCGATCACCATTTCCACCTCTTCCTCGTCGCCGTCTTGTATCTCCTCGTCGTCTTCATCCTCTTCGGTTTGACCCGCTACAACCCAAACATCTTCGGCCTCGAACGTTTGTGAGATACGTAAAGCTAATGGCTCTAAAATAAGGGCTGGGTTTTTAACGTGAGCGTTTTTAACGAATTCAAAAAGACAAGGATAAGCCTCATCTTTATAGCGTGCCTGAAAATCACTAAGCCACTTATTAGCGACTCCTTCTCGTTTGTTGAGTAAAACAACGTCAGAGAAATGAATACATGCATCATACCAGTGCAGTAGAGCTGGATTTTTTTCTGCTAGTGTACAATTCACGACAGTCAGTATTCGAGCTAACTCAAGTGATTGAGCCAGTAGCCATGCCTTAAAAGCTTCTATTTGATCAATAGGATTTAGCCTACCATCAGAAATAAAGAAAATAACGCCGGTACCAGGTTCTACGGGAGCAATAAAATTACCCTCCCACCATTTCCATTTTTTAACTACGCCTAACTGTGAATCGCTAAGATCAGCCTTTTCGTTCTCAGAAATAAAGGTAACTACAGCGTCACTTGCTTCATAAGCGTCTTCAATTAAACGCGCTACAATTTCTCGTCTGCCAGAATTTGCAGCGCCTAGTATAAAATAAACAAGTGGTTTTTCAGACGACATATACCTAATCCAATCTTTCGTAAGTGTATAAGAAGATAATTTCTAAAAAAGTTTAGAATTTAAAACTCTTATTCTGAGCAAAGTTTCTCATCCAGTGATCTAAAATTACAAGTGCAGCCATCGCTTCAACAATCGGTACCGCACGAGGTAAAACACACGCATCATGTCTTCCGCGTCCCGTGAGCTCGGTTTCATTTCCCTGTTTATCAACTGTTTGTTGCGACTGCATAATTGTGGCAGTCGGTTTGAAAGCTACGTTAAAATAAATCTCTTCTCCGTTACTAATACCACCCTGAATTCCACCCGAGCGATTAGTAACAGTGTGAATTTTTCCAGACTCGTTTCGAATAGCATCATTATGCTCCGAGCCTTTAAGTTTAGTGCCTTCAAAACCACTACCTACTTCGAATCCTTTAGTAGCCGGTAGTGATAGCATCGCTTTAGCTAAATCAGCTTCTAATCGATCAAATACGGGTTCGCCTAAGCCAGCGGGAACTCCTTGGATACGGCATTGAATTAGACCACCTAGAGAATCTCCATCCGAGCGGGCAGCTTTGATGAGTTCAATCATACGGGCTGCTGTACTTGCATCAGGACATCTTACAGGCGTTGCTTCAATTGCTGCCAAACTAGGAAAGTGAGTTACTGCTGGCGCTTCAAGCGTGTGAACACGCTGAACAAAAGCTCTAATTTCAACATTAGCAGAAAGTTTAAGTATTTTTTTTGCAATCGCTCCTGCTGCTACACGACCAATCGTTTCGCGCGCAGAACTACGTCCGCCTCCCCGGTGATCTCTAATACCAAACTTTTCTTGGTACGTGTAATCTGCATGGGAGGGCCTAAACTTATCACGCATTTCGTCATAAGCATTTGATCTCGCGTCGGCATTGCGCACTAAAAGACTAATCGGTGCGCCTGTCGTGAGTCCCTCAAATACACCGGATAAAATTTCGACACGGTCTTCTTCTTTACGCGGCGTTACGATATCACTCTGCCCTGGCCTACGGCGATCAAGCTCAACTTGAATTTCTTCTGCGCTAATAGGTAACCTGGGAGGACATCCATCGATTACAACGCCAACAGCAGCTCCATGGCTTTCGCCCCATGTAGAAATCTTAAATAACTTTCCGAAGCTGTTAGGCATAAAGGATGTGTATAAAGTGTCTTGTTATTAAAAGGTATATGAAAGTGTATGCGCGATCACATTCACTACAGGTACATAGTATAACGGTTGCAAATAGGTTATACGAGCGACACACCGAAAAAACATCAAAAAAGAGGTGTTTTTTGATAAAAAACCCCATTTTTTGCCCAAAAAGAGGGTAAAATGCATCAAAAACGGCTATTTTAAGTCAAATTCCATACTATTTTACTATCTAATCTGATACAAGAGATAGATCAGATAAATTTAACCCCTTTTTTCTTACCCCAAGCGTCTTTTTATGGCGCTAATTACATAAGTTACGGCAACCTTCTTTAAACCCAGCCGTCTTGCACAACACCTTTACAATACTTAAGTTTTAAATTCTTCTCGAATGACTCGAGTCTTCTTTCGAAGCCCCCTTTTTAACGCATGATTCCTCGCTCTTTCTGTCTTTATTTGACCGCTTCTGCGCTTGTTATTCAAACGGCCTTAAACGGACAAACCTCAAACACCACGTATCCTAATACCCCACGTAAACCTGTGGTTGTGCACACCCAGCAGGAAACACCTACTGAAGATTTTATCGATTTCAAACTTCATGGTGGCGATATCGATGCAGTCCTCGATGCGCTCGAAGCTTTCACGGGTAAATCTGTCATTAGACCAGGCACCTTACCTGTTATGCCTGGTGGTTACACAATAGATCTACACCATCTCAAAAAAGCAGACGCTATTGTAGCACTTGAAACACTTCTTACGTTAAATCAATTAGGCGTTTCTCCTCTTGGTGAACAATTTTTAAAAGTAGTGCCGCTATCAACCGTTAAAGGTGAAGCTCCTCAATACATTCAAGGCTCTACGCTAGATTTACCATCCAGTAATCAAATCGTTACTAAACTTTTCCAACCAAAATTTTTACGGGTAACAGAACTTTTCGGCTCAACACTGCAAGGTATGTTATCGGCAGGTGTTGGTGGTGGCGTTGTGGTATTAGATAAAGCCAACTCAGCACTAGTAACCGATACATTAGCTAACTTACAACGCTTAGAAATTTTAGTTAATGCAGTTGATCAACCTGTAGGTGGCAATGTTCCTAAGTTCTACACATTGCAGTATGCTAAAGCCAGTGACTTAGTAACCAAGATCCACGCATTACTCACCGGTCCAGCCGCTGCTAAACTAAGTACAACTACTGTTTACAATGCGGATGATCGCACAAACCAAGTAATCGTTATTTGCGATCCTCGCGAAATTCCTTTCTTCGATGATTTAATCTCTAAACTAGACGGCAAAGCTGATCCTAATACGCGCACTGAAGTTATCTATTTAAAACACGCTAACGCTAAAGATATTGGAACAACACTATCAGCTCTTATTAGTGGCGAACAAACGGCTGCTCAAAAAATTAGCACCCAATCAGTACGTCCTGGTGAAGTTGCCACAGGTAATCCAAACCCCAATGGAGGTAATCAAGCAGCACGTACAACTGCTACGGTCAATACGACAGCTCAAGGCACTTCCACAAATGAATTCAGTAGCTTAATGACGATCGTTCCAGATGATCGCAGTAATTCAATCGTTGTATCAGGTACCTTGGATGATATCCGCCTTATGCATGAATTGATTGAAAAACTAGATGCTCCACTGCCTCAAGTACGTATCGAAGTAATCATTGCTGAAGTTGACTTAACAGATACAGACCAAAGTGGCTTAACTGCCCTCGGTTTAACTATGGGAACCGCAGCAAACGGAAAACGCTCAATCACGAATTTCACAGGTAGCATAGCAGGTTGGGATTTCAGCAGTGGTGTTGTTAATCCGCTAGCATTTCAATCTGTTATGAATGCAACTTCCGCAGGAAGTAAGAACTTAGTACATATTCTTTCAACTCCAGTCATCGTAACAGCTCACGGAAAACAAGCAGAAGTAACTTCCGGTGAACAAGTGCCAATCAGTTCATCAACCACCTCCACTCCTGTTACTGGTTCTACCTCAGGCTTTGCAACAACAGGAACAACCAGCTACCAAAAAATTGCTATCGATCTTAAAGTTACGCCACTCATTGGTGATAACGGAGACGTACAATTAACTATCGATCAAAAGGTAGATGATATTTTAGGACAGCAAGTACTTAACGGTAATAGCACCCCAATCATCAGTGACCGAGAAGCCAACTCGTACGTAACAGTTAAAAGCGGTGATATGATTGTACTTGGTGGATTACAAAGAACTTCAAAGTCCGTTAATCAAAACAAAATCGGACTTCTTTATGAAATCCCAATTGTGAGCCAACTTCTAGGTGGCAATACAACGACTCTTAACCGCACTGAGCTACTCTTCTTCATACGTCCTACAATTATCACTCCAGATAGGGCAACTCCTGATACTCAGCAGCGCATCAAACAATTAAGCAACAGCTCTGATGTTGAGAAGTATCTCGCGGATCCTACTCCACAATCGAATTCTAAAGTTAAAGACGTCATTGATCGTTTTAAGAACAACTAATCCATGGCTGCACTTATAGAGGATACGCTCCCAGCAGCTCTGGCTTCACGTCTAAGCGACGAACAACGCCAGGCTATTACTGATGCTCCACGCGGTGGAAAGCTTGCTGCTTTATCACAAGGCTTAGGTCTTCCAGAAGCAGATGTTCTTACCGAATTAGCCAAATTGGTTAATCTCGAGATAGCACTCAATCTTGAAACAGACCCAGATGCCCGTGGTATCTTGCCAGCTCGTTTGGTGCATGAATTTCAAATCATCCCGATTAAAAAAATCGATCCTGCTAACGTAAATGCAGAGGATGAAGAAAGTTTAGATCCTGCAGAGCTTGCGAAAAAACCCTTACATCTCGCGAGTGCTTGGATTCCAGATAGTACCATGGACGATTGGATGCGCACATTCACAGCACGTCCTCTTACATGGCACCTAGCAGTTCCTGAACGCGTTCATCAACTCATTATTGAAAACTTTGGTGTTGGTTCCGGTTCCTTGGAAGACAGTGATGATGGCTATATTGCACCTGAACAACAACAGCAGGTTGAAGAAGTTGTTGATGAAGATGCAGCAGTCGTTCGATTTGTTTCAGATGTTATCACACAGGCGGTTAATGACCAAGCAACCGATATTCATTTTGAACCACAAGAGGGCCAATTAAGAATTCGGTACCGTGTTGACGGTCTACTCGTTCCAGTTCCACTCCCAGAAAACTTACTGCGTTTCCAAGATGCTATTATTTCGCGCTTAAAGATTATGGCGCGCTTAAACATTTCGGAAAAACGTCTTCCTCAAGACGGCCGTATTAATTTTAAAGGTGCTGGCACCACTCTGGATATTCGTGTTTCTACGATTCCTACAATCTATGCTGAATCCGTATCACTACGCTTACTCAATAAGAAAAAAGAAGCGTATACGATGGATAAGATTGGAATGAGTCCTGAAGAACAGGCTCAAATTGTAAACGTTCTAGATTATCCACACGGAATTATTCTTGTCACAGGTCCTACTGGATCGGGTAAAAGTACTTCACTTAATGCCTTCCTTCGTAAGATTAATGCAACGGATTTACGTATCATAACGATAGAAGATCCAATCGAATATGAAGTCCCAGGCGTGGTTCAAATGCAGGTTAAGCCTGAAATCGGGCTTACCTTTGCCGATGCGCTTAGGCACGTACTACGTCAAGATCCTGACGTAATCATGGTGGGTGAAATTCGAGACCGTGATACTGCTGAAATCGCAATACGTGCGTCTCTTACAGGTCACTTAGTATTCTCAACTTTACACACGAATGATGCTCCTGGAGCAATCACACGTCTCGTAGACATGGGGATAGAACCATTCTTAGTAGCTTCTGCGATTGAGCTCGTCATTGCTCAACGTCTTGTAAGACGTCTTTGCTCAGAATGCTCAAAGAGTACACCAATTAACAAAATTAAGCTCAAAGAATCCTTAGCTATTTTAGGATGCGATGAAGCTGAGGCTGAACTCATTAATTCACTTAAAACACCTGTAGGCTGTGACCGTTGCCGCAACACTGGTTACCGTGGTCGTATAGGTCTTTTTGAAATCTTCCGCTTGAATGACGATTTACATGAACTCGTTCTTAAGCGTGAAAGTACCCGCACACTTGCAGAAGCTGCACGTAAACAAGGCATGCGCACCTTAGGTCAAAGTGGATGGGAAAAAGTTAAATCTGGCGCGACCACTCTAGATGAAGTGCTACGTGTAATCACTATTTCCGATAAGTAATATGGCACGTTTTACGTATTCAGCCAAAGACCAAGCTGGATCTGCTCGGCGCGGTGACATTGATGCACCTAGTCGCCGAGACGCCATGCGTATGCTTAGCGCCCGAGGTCTGCAGGTCTCTACAATTTCTGAAACAGCTCAAGACGCTTCGAAATCGAAACAAGTAGTCAAAGCCGTAGCGAAAAAATCTGATTCAACTAAACCCAGATTTTTTGACCTCAAGTTTTCAACTAAGAAAGATACAAGCCCACGCAGTAACGAGCGTCTCCCTTTTCTTGAATCGCTCTACGACTTAACCTCTAGCGGACTATCTGCTGGTGAGGCAGTCAGGCTCTTATCATTACGTATTAAAGATCCTCGGCTTAAAGAATTATGTAATGGGCTGTGGAGCAGAATTAGTGAAGGTGCACCTTTATCACGTGCTATGGGTGATTTCTCCCATGTATTTGATGAAGCTACCCTTAATTTAATTCAAGCAGGTGAAGCAACGGGCTCTTTAAATGATACGGTTTCACGTATTATTGCTCACTTAACCGAGCAAAAAGAATTACGCAGAAAGCTAATGACTGCATTAGCTTATCCCGTATTCATGATCTTTGTGGCCTTTGGTGTTATTTTATTCTTCTTATTTTTCTTATTACCAAGGTTGCAATCGCTGTTAAATTCTCTGGGTGGCTCAATGCCAGTTTCGACTAAAATACTCATTGGCCTTTCAACCTTTGCTTTACATTACGGTATTTTTGTTATCCTAGCAGGTATATTTATTATAATCAGTTTTTGGAAATGGAGAGCTACTGAGGCAGGCCGTTATTCGACCGATAGCTGGATGCTTAATATTCCAATTATTGGACCGTTTGCAGTTTCTCAAACGGTACTCGCTTTTAGCCAAACGCTTTACGTACTTTTAGAAAACGGGATCACCGCTTCTGAAGCGCTCAAAATGACTGAGCGCCAAATAACAAATCGTGTTCACCGTGCTAAATTTAAAGAAGCTACAGAGCGTGTTCTTGAAGGTGAATCGCTGTCATTAGCAATTGGCCGTACCGAATGTTTTCCTGACCTAGTACTTGATCGTCTCTCTGTCGGTGAAAACACAGGTAACATAGTACCTAGCTTAAAAGAAATCGCCAAAGCCTACCAAAAGATCATCTCTGCCCAATTAAGTATGTTCACAAGCGTTATCGCGAGTGCCGTGCTTATGGGTGTATTTATTTTCGTTGGCTTTATCGCTTTTGCGATTGTAAGTGCTGTATTCCAAGTCAGCGCAAGTTTCAAAATGTAAAGCAAAGCCTTACTTAAGGAACCTCATACACTTCAACGATTGTTGTTCCAGAAGTACCAGAAGAGCTTGATGCTTGTGCAGTATAAGAACCCGGAGCTAATGTTATGAGTACTGCAGAATCTTTACTTGTTGAACTAGCATAAGGGAATGCACCAATCGTACTCGCTATCGTAGCGATTGAGGCATCACCAGCCCAGCCTGCATTAGAGGCTATAACCGTGGATCCGCTATACACATTGATTTGCGGATCAGGCATTACTCCAGTCACGCCATAGGTCGTTAATGTAGGACCAGATGCTCGGATTAGCACCGTCTTTGATGTGTCACCACTAATGACAAATCCAGCGGTAAGCATGCCACCCGTAGGCACAAGTTGCCTGCAAGATAAATTAACTAAACGTGGAGAAGTTGATGTATAGCTCGCTGTATCATCATAGACTTCAGCCAACGTTTTTCCAACACCTGAGCCGTTACCAACAACTTGCACCGTATAGCTGCCACTAGCTAATGATTGAACAACAGCTGAATCTAAACTGGATGTTGAACTAAAAGGAAATGCTCCCGTTGCCGTATCTGCTGCAGTGACTGCTGTGATATTTAAAGCAGTTGAACCCCAATTATCGTTTGATACTAAAACTGAACTTCCTTGATAGAGGGCAAGCGTCGGATCTGCTAAAACATTAGCAACAGAGAAACCGGTAAGCGTTGGTCCAGAAGCTCTCACGAGAAGTGTTTGAGAACCAGTTGTTCCTGCTCCGCCATTTACAAATCCTAGCGTTAACATCTGAGCCCCAGGACCATCCATGGTAAGTACAGATAGATTTACCAGACGACCTGGTTTAGATGTTGTAACTAAACTAAGTACAGCAGGTGATGTTGTAACACTACCTCCTGAGTTTGTAACGACACAGGTATAATTACCTGCCTTTGACGTACTGTCCGCTTTTACAATACAACTTGATGAGGTCGCTCCAGCTATAGCTACTCCGTTTAGATTCCACTGATACGTAAGCGAAGCATTTGAAGTAGCACTCACTGAGAATACGATCGTACTTCCTAACGTTGCACTCTGAGAGGTTGGATTACTGAGAATTGCTGGTGCATTAGCAAGTACCGATAAAACCGAAGGAATTGTACTAACACTGCCTGCTATATTTGAAACAATACATGTATAGGTACCTGAATTAGCAGCCGATACTGAATTAAGTGACAAGGTAGATGAAGTTGCTCCAAAAATACTTACACCATTAAATTGCCACTGATAATTAGGCGTGGTTGATCCACTTGCTAAAACGGATAAAGTCACATTAGACCCTATAGCTACTGACTGAGTCGGAGGTGGAGATGATACAATAACAGGAGCACTCACTACAGTCACCACGGCTGGGCTAGAAGTTACAGACCCTGCAGAATTACTTACTAAACATGTATAAGTACCTGCGTTAACACTAGTAGCTGAAGTTACTGAATATGAAGATTGTGTAGCTCCTACTATATTTACTCCATTGAGTTGCCACTGATAATTTGCGGTACCAGTAACTGAAACAGATAAATTAAGCTGTGATCCAGTGATTATTGTTTGCGATGAAGGATTGGATACTAAAACAGGCAATGTAACTGCTCCTTGTATTACGGTAACCGTATAAGATTTAGCACTTGTACTTAAGCCCGTAGCATTCGGATACCAATAGGCTATCATCTGAAATGTATAGGTGCCTGGTGTCGTAGGAGTACCTGATAATACAGCAGCGCCGTTGGCTGTTACTACATTAACGATGCCAGACGAAGTAAGTCCTGAAAAATTCATCCCGGGCGGAACATTACCAATTAATTGCCAAGAGGATGGATCAGCAATCGTACCAGTAACGGTAAATACTGCATTTGCTGCAATTCCTGTAGTAGCCGTAAGAGATGATGGAGTTGTTACAATGCCCGAGGCCCCAACAAGGGTATGCACTGCTCCTAATGAGGCTGCTGCAACTACGGTCGTTTGAAGAATCGACGTAGGACTTAACGTAGGCACCATCTCGTCCGTAAGTGATACAAGCTTAAGCACAGGAGACTTTTGCAAAAGCATCACCAGAAGTGTGATTGGGGCATTTAGCCAAGGCAGTCGCCTGTGTATAAAATTAAAAGCGTTCAATAGCATAGCAGCAGCAGGGTGATTCCAAGAAAACAGATGATAAGAACAGATCTTTCGACTACAAAAAGTGATTAATTTTCCTCGAAGTTAAAGCCTAAATTTATAGATACTCATATATTCGGTACTTTCAATCATCTACCCCATTTGTACTGAAAATATTTTTACAACCTATGCCATCGAAACAAGCATCTCGCCTATCTCCATTCATTGTAGCGGGACTTATAAGCATGTTACAGCTTCGCAACCTTAAAGCTGAAAACAGCCTTGATTATCAATATGCTAAATACGTCGATTTTGGAGGTAGGATTGGTGTCAGTACACAGTCTGCTCTCATCAATCAAGACCTTGGGACAGATATGCATTTAAAATTAGGGGGCGTTGTAGATACCATAGCTGGAGCAACACCCACAGGAGTTCCCGCTCCCCAAGGAAGTAATCAAGTAGATCTAGCAGTTATGCATGACAGAAGACATGCATGGAACAGCGATTTTTCACGTCAATTTACAGACCTCAATATCGATGTAGGTATTTCTCGCAGCATTGAACATGATTATCAATCAAACGGTTGGTCAGTTAATACGCTGTGGGATTTTAATCAAAAAAATACAACTATCCTATTAGGAACTTCAGGTTCAGATGATAATGTTGAGGTTTTCTACAAGCCTGCCTGGGTTAGAAAAGTTTCGAATGATGTCATAGCTGGCATTACTCAGCTCATCGATCCACAAACATCAATTACTGCTAATTTATCTTGGAGCCGTGAAACAGGATTTCTCAGTGACCAGTATAAAGTCGTTCAACTCGATATTCAGTACCTACCTGGAATATTTGTACCAATCGAATACGTTGAAAATAGACCGAATAATAAATCTAAAGGTAATCTTTACGTTTCATTCCATCATGCTTTTCTTCAACTCAATGGAGCGACTGAGATCAATTACCGACTCTATCACGATACATTTAATATCACAGCACACACCCTCGAAACCGCATGGTTTCAAAAATTAGGTTCTAAATTTATTCTTAAACCTAGCTTCAGATATTATAACCAGACAAAAGCGACGTTTTACCATTACCAACTCGACGGACTAGGAATAAATCCAACTAAAACTCCTAATCCACTCGGACCTTTCTATTCATCTGATGCTCGCTTATCAGCATTTGAAGCATTCGATTTTGGCCTAAAAGTTGTGTATAATCTAAGTGAACACATACAACTATATGGCAGCGCTGACAGCTATAAGCAGCACGGCAATGATGGGGTAACACCTCAAAGCGCTTACTACCGCGCACGTATTCTAACAATAGGAAGTAAGATTACCTGGTAACCAAGCATGGCTATAGTTGCACAACAGTCTCGAAAACCAGCTACACCTATAGATGTGTCAGCAGCGGGATTACTGCGTAAATTATCTTTTCACGCTTTAGGAACAACCTGCGAAATTCAGTACACCGCATTAACTGATACCCAAGCCAAGACTTTTGAAACGAAAGCACAAGATTGGGTTAAAAGCTTTGAGGAAAAATACTCCCGGTTTAAACATGATAGTTTGTTAAGTAAGATAAATAAGGCCGCTGGTCTTGATTGGACTGATATCGATCCCGAGATGGAGCTTATGCTCAATCTCTGTGATTCTTTATATTTCACAACCCAAGGCATTTTAGATCCTACAACGCTGCCTTTAATTAGGCTTTGGAATTGGAAAAGTGAAAATCCTGTTATTCCATCTACCTTGGAAATTAATGAAGCACTCTCCAAGACAGGATGGAAAAAAGTAGAACGCTCTCCTGGCAAAATCAGATTACCTGAAAAAGGTATGGCACTGGACTTTGGCGGTTTTGGTAAAGAGTACGCCGTTGATTATGTAGCTCAAATTGCTCTGGAGCATGGCATCACAAGTGCACTTGTAGACTTTGGTCACGATATCAGAACACTTGGGACACCCCCAGGACGACCAGCGTGGCACATAGGATTAGAAAATCCCCTCAAACCTGGAACACACCAATCAAGCTTAGCCATTGCAGGGAGTAAGGGTATTGCATCCTCCGGTGACTATATCAGATCTTTTATCCATAATGGTAAACGTTATGGACACATTATAGACCCACGTACCGGGTGGCCCGTTTCACATGGTTGTCTTCAATCGACGATTGTTGCATCGAGCTGCCTTATGGCAGGAGCTCTATCAACTGCATCTTTTATTTTAGGAATACCTAAAGGTATAGATTTTATCCAATCCTTTCCTGGCGCAGAAGGACTTATTACCTCCGCTCAATCACGCGCTCAAACCCGTGCTTTTTTTACTTACGTTACTTCTTAATATGCGCTCACTGCTTATAACGATTATCTTCAGTATAAACTTTATATTAGGTACAGTCCTTAGCGTTCACGCCGATACGCATATTGGTGATACATTTCCATCTTTAAGCGCAACGCTTGGAGGTGATCTACCAGATACACATAATAAAATTGTACTTGTTGATTTTTGGGCTACGTGGTGTGCCCCATGCAAAGCGTCATTTCCTGTCTATAAAAACTTACAAGCCGACTTTGCCTCTCAAGGTTTTGTCGTAGTTGCCGTGAGTGTAGATACAGTTGCTTCTGCATATACCCATTATATTACAACCACACCTCCTGGCTTCTTTACAATACGTGACACAAATCAATCACTCGTAAAACAAGTAAGCGTACCTGTGATGCCAACTAGCTACCTACTAAGTAAAGATGGTAGAGTACGATACATTCACAAAGGATTTCATAGTTCAAAAACTGAAATCGAATTAAGAAAAGAAATTACAACCTTACTTGCTGAAAAAAATTAATATACCGCATATGAAAAAAATCGTGTTTCTTAGCCTCTGTTTAGCAGCAAGCTTCTTTGCTGGATGTGCGTCTATGCAAACTGTTCGTGTACAGCCATGGGAACATGGTACGCTCGCTGACTATACCATGAGCGCAGATCGCGATCCACTCGGATCCCAGCTACTTGAACACGTCTATTTTTCTAGAGAAGCAGCTACCGGCGGCGCGGGCGTTGGCGGTGCCGGATGTGGATGTAATTAAGGAATACCCTTAGTAATTTCTACAGAAGAAATCTTCATCGAAGCATTAAGCACTGCAGGATTTGCTTTATCAGCCATCACCTGGAACTGCTCAATACCGATATATGGATTACGCTGCTGAACGGCATTAACAAAGGTGACTAAGGATTCGAAGGAAACTTTAGTTACAGTAAATTGCACAGGATGTACCGCAAATTGCTCAACGCTGAGATCCTGTAGTCCGTTAATACTTGGGTTATTTAATCCAGAAGAAGCTGCTATATTTTGTAGAGCAGCAATAAGACGGGTTCCATCAAGTGTTTCATCAGACTTAAATGCAGCTGCTGCTTTCTCGGCCTGTTTTTGCACAGCTGAACGACTTGCTATCCATCGCGCCTGATTTGCTAACGATTTTGTCGTATGCGACTGTTCAGTCATAAAAATAGTGGCACGTCCTAGAAAACTTGAAAACCAGTAAGCTACACCAATTAAAAGAAGTACAAGCAGTAAGAGTTTTTCTCTTAGAGCACGTGTTAAAAATAAACCTTTAAGTGTTCTAATCATGGCGTAGGTGCATTAGGTTTAATTGCATTCGGAGTGAATGTCACAACGAGTGTAAAGGTAGTAATATTATTACGACTTTGAGTATTCTTAATCACAACACTCTGACATGCAGGTATACCTCGCAGATCATTTTCGTAATTTTTTATTTCACTCGCATTAGGCGTTTGAGCCTCAACGGTTAATCCATAAAGACCATTCGTTGCAACGGATGAAAAATAAATTGAATAGGATTTTTTCTTTGGGGATATTGCCTGAATCATTTCGATAGGCAATAGTCGACGAGTCGATAAATCGTTAATGCGATTTGCCACTTCCTGACGGTTCATAATTTCTGAAACGATAGGAGCTTGTATATTTAGTTTAATTTTACGTGTGTTTTGCCAAAAACCACCACCAATTAAAAAGAGTTCACAAAGTGCGAGTAGTGCAAAACAACCCACAGCAACAACTACACCATTCCACAGGATACGGTCTCTTGCTTTAGCTTTCTGAAGTGCAGCAAGCTCTCCTTTATCACGCACATCTGCATACCTTAATCCAACAGCATTAATCGTGGATTTGGTTTCGTTTAGAGAAAAATCAATCTCCCCTTCTGTACTACTCCAGGAAGCTTGAGAAGCTGAGGTAATTTCAACTATCTTAAGACTTTCAAAGTTCTTAAGTAACTGCGTTTTAATTTCATTCTTTTGTTCATCCGTTACATCGGCAGCTACCGCTTGAAATATAATTTTTTGTGGGACCTTTTGAGTTGTCCAATGAATCGCTGTAATTCCTTCATTTGAAGTTAGCAGTGCCGTAGTTGCAGGTTCAACGGACATTGCTGCTGCAGCAATAAAAGCAGGACAAATAAGATCTGCACCTTCCCAGCTATCTGTTTGTTCAGCAGCAAAACGTCTTCTATATGAAGCATAGATTAATGCATGCGACTCTCCTGGTAACCAAAAATGACCGTAGTAAAGATTGAGTAACGGAAAGGGAGAGGACGCTTCTAAAGCAAATTCAACTTGTGAGGATACTTGCTGTTCATGTGTTTGGCCTTCCGTTCCTTCGCCATCTAATGTGACTGGGATACTTCGTATAAAAAATAACCCGTCAGGTAAAAGCACAACTCGTGGAGGAGGTGGTCCTGCACGTAAAATTTCAAGGGGAGATGCACACATGAGCTAAAAAAATGATTTAAGTCGTTGGAGGGGGTGGAGGTGGAGGGGGCGTTAGAATCGCATCGTTTTCTAAAATTTCCAAGATCGTAAAAGGAAACATAATATTTGCATTAGTAGCGGCTGTGCCAGTCTGATTTGCTGTTGGAGTCGACGAAGCAGCCGTGGCAGTCGTTGAATTCTTGCTCCCTGCGAGGCCTGTACTGGTTGATGTTTCTCCACTGGAGCTGCTAGACGTACCATTACGTACATCGGTTGCAGTAGTAACTACAGTTGTAGCGCCCCCTTTAGGGGCTATTACGGCAGATAGACTATACACTGAACTACCCTCATGGACGGTTATGAGTACCCTCAGCGCAGATATAGTAGTGGTAAACTGATTAGGTTGGCCGATATGCGCGGCTACAGTTCTAATCGCAGTAGCGTTAGCAAACCACTGAACCCCAAGTGGCGTAGTGACCTTATAGTCACCTGTACCAGACATATAATTAGACATATTCTGGATTGTATTAGGATCAAACTGACCTAAACCGGTGAGCACATCATTATTGAGGGCATTGATATTAGGCTGTTTGTAGTTAAATAGCGAAAAGTCGTTCACAAACTGCCACCAGTACTGATTAGGTTGGCCTTGTTCGTCATAAAGAAAGTCTTTAGCAAAATCGATCGCAGCCAATTCATTATAAGATCTAAGCGATCTAAGTGGTGCATCATAGGGTAAGGTCATTTGACCGTAATCAGGAGTTAATCCCATTTGCGGTACATAATTTTTCTTCATCCACGACAAAAGCGAATCCGTTAGTTTTTCTGCGTCGTCCTGGGTAAGGCCCCACGCTAAAAACATCTGATTTAGATCTGTCTGCTTAGTATTAATTAATGGAATCTTACCACTTTCATCCTGAAAGGATACTTCGACTTTATTACCATCAACAGGCGCCCAATTACACCAGCCTAGAGGATCACCCCACCCTTCATTTACCGAATGTAGGGCATTATTTTGAGCTAGGTAAAAATCCTGCAATACGGCAATAGTCACATTCAAAGCTGAATAAGCGTCGATGCGTAATCTGTCTGCGGTTCTACGATGTGCTTCTACCACTAAATCATTGCTCGCTTTATCCATAAAGGCCACAAGCGCCGTAGCAGTAAAAATTAAGGTTACCATCACAATGATGAGGATGGATCCTTTTTTAGACTTCTTAGAATTATAACCGTTGTGTTTCATACTAAGGATTTGGAACTCCTTGATATGTTAGCGGTATAACTACCGTGGTTTGCCGAGTTAATTTACCGTAGCTAAAAGTTAATTGAAGCCTTTGAGGTGCAACAGGGTTGCCGCTAGCATCATTCTGAAACTGTGTCACATTCGTCCAACGCTTAAACGTAGGATCAAAATAGTCATAGCTTATAGCTGATACATAAGATGTAAGTAGCAACTCTCTAGGTTGATTAGTACCGTAAGTAGTTTCCAAGCGTGACTGCCACAAAAGATATAAGCCTTCATGCTCACGAACTTGCAAGGAACACACCACTTCAGGAAGTGGCCTATCAGGCCAATTTAAAATTCTGCAGCCTGCAGGTAAATCAAAGGTAATGTAGTAGCCTGGAATTCCGTTAGCTGGAGTAATCTGAACAGGTGCTATAGGTGTTGCATTGGCGCGTGCACTCGGTGGCAAAGTAGCTTTTTGAAACGTATCGGATAAAAACCGAGTAACTGCATTAACGTGTTGGTCAAAAAGACGAACATCCGAGTTCCTACCCCAGAGTTCCCCCATTGAAAAAATAAACGTATTAACACCTACGAGCAGTAAACCAACAAGCGCAAGTGATATTAAAATTTCGATTAGCGTAAAACCAGACGCATTTGCTTTCCTTACAGATGAATGTCTAGGTGACATATTTTTCATTGCTGAATTGTCCCCTGGAGTTGTCCAATACGAGTTGCGGCCGCCTGACGAAGTGTTGTCTGATCTGCTGGATCAGACCAGGTAGGTCTTAAAAGTGTAAAGTTCTGAACAACTGTTTTTGTCGGCGTAGAAATATCCGTTGTAGAAATAACAATGGTTAACGTCACATTAAACAAATCTGTAACTCCAGCAGGCTCTATATCCGCCTGCCATTTAACATGAGATACTGGTTTATTAGGATCCAACTGGAGCGTATCAAATTCATCTCCATTTTGTGCAGTCGTAAGATCTGGCTGAGTCATGAGCTGCTGACGTACTAAAGCAATATCTTGCTGATACTCAGTTCCTCGGCCAACGGCTACATAACTATTCAATAAGTTTAAATAAGCAGAGCCTAATACAACAGCCCCCAAAGAAAAAATAAGCAGAGCAACAAGCACTTCCAAAATCGTGAATGCTTTATTCTTCGAAGAATTATTTTTAAAACTCTTCATACTAAAACCCTGAAACAGGTGGAGGGTTAATCACTCGAGCGCATGTCCATGGATCAATCGCTAGCACATGTGCTCCTGTACGTGTTCTAATCTGAACCTGAAACGGTACACAGGTACCATCTGGATAAAAAGTTACATAAGGCATTCCACCAGACTGAACTAAAGCTCCTGCTATAAGCATAGAAGATGCAGATGCCTGAGTAGACAGAAAATCAACCCCTAGATCATCACCACCCCCCTTAACTTCAATCGACTTTGAATTAATTCCGTCAGCAATTTGAAACGCTTTAGCTTTGGGATCAAAACTGAGACGTTCCTCTTTACCGAATTCTAATGCAGCCTTACGCGCGGCCTGTGATGCTTGCCAAAATACATCATCTGCAGAAATCGGTTTACTCGTAAGTAGATGCGAAGAAAAACCTATGATTGCAGTTGAGAGTAAACCTACAACTGCAAGCGCCATCAAGATCTCAAGCAGCGTAAAAGCAGCTTTAGATGTGTCCCCCATTGGACGCTTTACTATCGAGACGCAGGCGTCCTTCACTCGTTACCTCCTTAAAGGTTTTTACCAGTTACCAATATCATCATCATTACCATCAACTTTATCGGGGCCCTTTGACCAAATGTCATAGCTACCTTTGTTATGTGTACCAGGATAGCGATACATGTACGGCTCACCCCAAGGATCTAATGGAAGTTTTCCTCCATTAACTTCTAAATAAGGTCCCTGCCAACGGTCAGCTTTATTTGCTGGAGCAACGAGTAATGCCTGTAGACCTTCTTCAGTACTTGGAAAATCACCTACCTGCATTTTATAGGTAAACAACGGGGCCTTCATACTATCATTAATAAATATCTTAGCCGTATTAATACGCGCACCATCTAAAACGCCTCCCAACTTGGTGACACTTAAACCAACGAGAAGTCCTAAGATTGCCAAAACGATCAAGATTTCCATCAAAGTAAACGCACGAATTGATGCTTTTTGCGAGGAAATCGCCTTTACGTCCTTACGTTCAGGAGACCAGACAAGGGATTGGGATATAGTCATGTTAGAAAGCTAAGATTATGTTTAAAAGAGTACTAAATGTCGAGACGCGCAGAAACCGGGAAGGTTGCTCTAAAAACACCACTAAAATGACTTACCTAGCAAGCCATCCACCATCAACTGCCAGGGTATAGCCATGAACGTAATCTGAGGCTTCAGAAGCTAAAAATACAGCTGCACCCTTGAGATCTTCAGGTTCACCCCACCTACCGGACGGAATACGGTCTAAAATAGCCTTATTACGGTCACGATCAGCCCTTAATTGAGCTGTATTATCCGTTTCCATGTAACCTGGGGCGATAGCGTTAACATTGATACCCTTACTAGCTAATTCATTGGCCATTAGCTTAGTTAAGCCATGAACAGCACTCTTAGAAGCTGTATAAGAAGCAACGCGGATACCTCCCTGGTAGGAAAGCATCGAGGCAATATGAATAATCTTACCTTTAGCCTTACGAGCGATGACTTCTTTAACAAAAAGCTGACTTAGGAAAAAAACCGCGTCCAAATTTACCCCAATCACATCATCCCAATCTTTTTCAGTAAAGGCATCGAAGTTTTCGCGGCGAATAATACCTGCATTATTAACTAAAATATCAACATGCCCAAAGTGTGCTTGAGCAGCCTGCATAATACCAGGAATTGCTTTTCGGTCAGATAAATCTGCTTTAATAGCAAGTGCCTTACGACCTAACGCCGTTATCTTTTTTTCCGTGTCTTCTAAAGAACTTGTTCCAACAAGTGCTACATCAGCTCCTGCTTCAGCGAGCCCGATAGCGATCGCTGCACCAAGACCACGCGTAGCGCCTGTAACCAGGGCTACTTTACCATTTAGTTTAAAACGATCTAAAATAGAATTCACGGTGTATACAGATTAGCGTAACTGAGTCAGTGGCACTGGATCCATGTCAGCAAAAGTCTGGTTATCACCACCCATTGCCCACAAGAAGCGGTAATTGCCTGTACCAGCTCCACAGTGAATTGACCAGGAAGGGGAAAGAACAGCCTCTCTATCACGAACAATCAGGTGGCGGGTCTTTGTTGGTTCACCTAAAAGATGAACAACGACATTATCATTAAGATCGAAATACAGATAAATTTCCGTACGACGACTATGCGTATGAGCAGGCATCGTATTCCAGACGCTCCCTGCTTCAAATTCCGTAAAGCCCATCACTAACTGACAGCTCTTGATACCATCAGCATGAATAAGACGATTAATTCTACGACGATTTGCTTTTGTAGCATCTCCTATAGGATCAGTCTTTAAAGCTGAGCTACGCACAACAGAAGTTGGGTGTTTTGCATGAGCTGGTGTGCTCACATAGAAAAATTGCGATTGTCCACTCGGTCCATTTTCAAAACTAACCTCTTTTTCACCTAGACCAATATAGATACAGTCTAGTGATCCTAATTCGTACGCAGTACCACCAACACGAACAACACCTGCTGCTCCAATATTTAAAATTCCGATTTCTCTACGCTCTAAGAAAAAACTAGTTCCTGTTTCTTTTGCCGCAGGAAGCGCGAGAGCAGATCCCGTAGGAACAGCTGCTCCAATAATCATGCGGTCTAAGTCAGTATAGTGGGCTGTAATCTCTGATGGACGAAATAGATCACTTATTAAGAAATGATCGCGTAATGCTTCAGTGCTTAATGTGTTTGTCGCTTCTGGACTAGGGGAATAGTGAAGTTTCATAGTATGTCTTCCAGTAAACTTACATGGAATCACCCTATCCCACTAAAACCAACCAAAAAATAGATCCTATTATTTAGCGTACACGACAGGTGTCTGCGCTGCTGACAATTCGTTACCAGATATAACTAAGTGCTTTGGAGTATCACCTGCTACTTGCAAGAACACCCCTGTACCTTGCTGAGCTTGCGAATTACGTAACCACACTTGATCTGACTTTGTAAGACTAACGACAGGAGCGCCTTTTTGTGGAGCGAATGTTGTTACGTCATCTAAAACTACAGACTTTGTGGAGGTAAATTTAAAAGCATTACCAGTAGGAGTATCTACACGTACATTATGTAACTCTATTTGCGTTGTATAATCACAAATAAAACCAATTGATCCACTTGCCGTAATATCACTAAAGCGTAGTTCAGTAATATTCTTCTCGGGCAAACCATGAATGCTCGCGACTTGTTTAGCATTTATAATAGAGAAATTTGAAATCGCTATATTTTTAAATACAGGAGTACGGACAGATACAGGTTCAGGTGAAGTCTTCGTATAAAGCGTTGTAATTTCGATTGCTTGTTTAGCTGCATCCTCAATCACAAAATTATCGCAGCGAATATTTTCGACGATACCACCCCGTCCACGGTCACTCTTAATACGAACACCGCAGTCAGTTCCCTTTGCTACAATATTAGTGGCAGCAATATTACGAATATCTCCTGAGGTTTCACTACCAATAACGATAGCACCATGACCCTCATACATGACACAATTATCAACGACAATGTGCTCTGTAGGGAAAGCTACGCGGCGACCATCAGCATCACGACCTGATTTAATTACAACGCAGTCATCACCTGTTCTAAAGAAACAGTCTGAGATTCTTACATTACGGCATGAATCTACATCAACACCGTCACCATTTGGACCCCATGAAACAAACGATATGCCATGAACTACGATATCTTCACTATAAATTGGATGAAGCATCCAAAACGGGGAATCAGTGATAGTAACGCCATCTACAAGTATATGGCGGCAGCGGTACGTTTCAATCAACGCTGGCCTTAAATATTCAGCAGCGAGTTTAAATTCATTCACGGTTGGCTCATCTCCCTTTTCGTAGCGTGCTATGAGCGATTTCCACGAAGCTAGTGCTTCGTCATGTAATTGTTTTCTACTACCGGAAAGTTTTTCTTTTCTTTCTTTACCACTTCTCCACCACCAATTTTCTCCCTGTCCATTAATCGTTCCACGTCCAACAATTGCTATGTTTTCTTTTCCATCAGCATGAAGCAATGGAGCATGTGTCCAAGCACTCGTACATTCCCAACGTGAGCGAACTAAAGGAGAATCAGCTGGATCTGGACTATAAAGTAAAACCGCTCCTGCATCTAAATCGATCGTAAGATTGCTGATTAATTCAATAGAACCAGTTAAATATTTACCTGCTGGTATATGTAGCGTACCTCCGCCACTTGCAGAACACGCAGCAATCGCACGAGCAAATGCTTCTGTATTTTTTGTCTTTCCATCACCTACTCCACCAAAATCACGGATATTGAATTCTGCACTACCATGTGCAGACACTAAACCAATTGATATAAATACAGCGGATAAAACTAAGCGTGGTGACATAGATAAAGGGGTAAGGAATAAGTAGACGGCAACGAGCAATAAGAATTTCTTGGGACACGTGTCTTAGTCAAGTTGTTTTTCATTTCCTCTTTTTTTATACTTTATTCATATAAATATTAGTTAGCCCTTTATGCCGCTTAGTCTTTTACTCAACCCGTGAGCGCTTCCCCTTCCTCTTCTGGCTCCCCGTCTAAAAAACCTCTACCTCGTATAAGCTCCACTGCGGAATTCGCTAAATACGTAGGTCTTGCGAGAACAACCGTTTCGCGCGTACTGAATAATCAACCAGGCTTAAAGCAAGCTACCGTTAAAAAAGTAAGACAAGCAATTGAGGAAACAGGTTTTACCCCGAATGCCTATGCGTTGCACTTAAAAGGTAAAAAAACAGCAACCGTAGGTATATGCATGGAAAATTTACTCACACCTCCTGTCGTGCGTAAATTGGCAAGACTACAGCAAAAATTAAAAGAACGGGGCTACTCTTCTCTCATTGAAGTTTTAGAGCCAGGTAATTCTAAGGAGGTATGTCGTCACTTCTTATCACTCAGAGTAGATGCGATCGTTTTTGTAGGACACTTCATCGAAGAAGAAATCGCCGCACGTGTTCAAGAATTCAATAGCCAAGGCACGCCTCACATAATTATAGATCAACTAGGAATTGCAGGTGCTAATACCATTACCCTCAATCGCACGAAAGCGATGGAGATGGTTTTCGAGCACTTAATTAGATTAGGTCATAGAAGATTTGGCCTATTAGGACTTTCTGGAAACACACGATCTATTGTAGATCGTCTATCAGGGATCGAAACTGCTCTCAATAAACATACCTTATCTAAAGCAGAATGTATTATTTCGTATGACTCTAAACATATTAGAAAAAACGATTTCGAATACGGTAGATCACTTGCCTCATCCTTTGCCTTAGATAAAAATCCACCTACAGCTTACGCAGCTCTTAACGATGAAATAGCCATCGGAGCATTACACGGGTTCCAAGATGCAGGTTTCAAAATTCCAGACGATTTATCAATTGTTGGATTTAACAATCAAGATATCTGCACTATGCCTAGACCGCACTTAACGAGTGTCGATCAAGGTATAGAAGCAACTGCTGATGCTGCTGTTAAATTACTGTTGGACCACATAGACAATCCGGGATCAAAAAATCGGACTATCATGATAGACCCGGAACTTGTTATACGCGGTTCATCAGGTTCTGTATAACATTCATGTTTTAAATTTGGAATAACTAATAAAAAAGGCGCCTCATTTGAGGCGCCTTTTTGCATAATAAATCTATTAGAAATATTAGAATTTGTACTTGATATCTGTGTACCATTGACGACCAAATACTCCATAAGTACCTGTATCAGCAGGAGGATTGCCGAATACGTTTGGATCTAATGGTGGCTTTTGGTTCGTAACGTTATTTAAACCGATGTTTAACATTAGACCGTTTAAGCTCGAATCAATGATCTTACCTAAATCGAAACGAGTTTGTAGATCGAAGGTGTTCCAAGCTGATTCACCACCACCAGACATATCAGGAGTTGCTGGGATGTATGTGTAGCCAAGAGTTGCACCGTATGAGCGGTAGTTCCAATCAAGTGAGGAGTATGCACGGTGATGAGGCATTGTACCTGCATTGTTGAAACCTGCATATTCTGTACCTGGATCTGTAGGACCACTCTTTACGAAGTAGCTCTTTAAGAAAGCCCAAGTTGTTTGAGCTGTGAAACGACCATAAGCTGTATTTGGGAATGCATACTTAGCTGTGAGGTCATAGCCTTTTTCAGAAGTACCACCGATATTAACTAAGCTCGATTGAACATAGATATTGGAGATATTTGATGAAACTTGACCAGGAGCTGTAACAGCACGTCCACCTGCGCCAGGGAAACCACCGATAGTGACATATTGAGCAAATGGTGAATTTGGACCATATTGTTCAACAGATTGCATCATCGTTAAATCGCTAGCTGGATTTCCGATTTGGTCGACTAACTTGATGTTATAATAATCAACAGTTAATTCGAAGCCCTTTAAGAAACGAGGGGAAACAACAGCACCAATTGTGTAGCTCTTTGAAGTCTGTGGTTTTAATAATGGATTTGAACCACCTTCTTCTTGGCCCTGTAAGTTTGCGAACTTAGCACCTGTAGCAACACCGGATGAATTATATACATTCAAACCACCTGGACTTGATGTGAAGCCAGAGTTAGTAGGACCGTATAGATCATAAAGTGTTGGTGTTTCGAATGACTTACCAACGGTTGCACGGAATGCAAATTGGTCATCGAACGGTAGATAGCGTAAGCTATACTTTGGTACTGTAACCTTAGCACCACTTGAATATTCTTCATGGCGCATAGCACCGTCTAAAGTAACGAGATAAAGACCAGGGATCTTGTTTTGTGGAGCAAATACTGGAACTTTTACTTCACCGAAATAGCTCTTAACATTAAAGCCCTTATCGAAAGGATTGATTGTTGTACCGTTATTCCAGAGAGAACCACCACCTGGTTGAACAAGTGAGTTAGCATCTGCTGTAGCAACTTCATGCTCCATACGGTATTCATAACCAGCAGCATAATCAACTGATCCACTTGGTAGATCAAATAGCTTACCATTGAAGATAAAGTCTTCAGAAGTCATTTGGCTTTGGAAATCACCGAATGCTGTACCGAAGATGTTAGCTTGTGCCATCTTCACTGGATCTTGGTTGATCGCGAACATGTTTACTAAACCAGCTTTGATACCAGCAAGAAGAGCTGAGTTAACAATGAGGTTATAGTTTTGTTCTAGTTCTTTACCGTTGTTATAGTTGAAATAAACATCGAAGTTAAAGTATGGGTTAACCTTACCAACGAGCTCTGCTGTGAAGCGTGAGAAATCATTATCTGTATGATAAATACGATTTGGGTATCCTAAGAAACGGTTACGGATCGTATAACCAGTTGTATCTGATACAGGTAATCCTGGGTTACCAGCAATACTTGCCATTGATACAGTAACAGGTTGTGGATTCAATTGAGCTTCTGTTGAAGTAATTGAATACATAAATGTGCTCTTAAATGTTAACATCGAGTTGATGTCATGATTTAGAGCAAAGTTGAAGATCTTCTTGTTATCTCCAGATTGGAAAGTAGGACGAACACCTAGGTCAAATCCAGCAGCTACATTTGTATTAACAACATAAGTACCGTTAGAAATTAATGTAGCTAATGTTGGAGCTATTGTTCCTGCTGCAGGAGTAGGAGGAGCGTTAAGACCTGGCTTTAATGTATAGAATACACCAGCTGAGGAATTGATAACACCAGGATATGACGATGTGCCATAGTATGGGTGTGTCATATTGAAATCACCTTCGTATAATGAAGGTGTGCTGAAAAATTCAGCTGATACTAAAACGGAAGTATCTTTGTTAGCAGCACCAGCAACGATTGAAGCCATTTTGTCGTGGTTCCAGCCATTTGCATCTTTTTGAGCTGCAGAATAGTGGAAATCAACTTCAGCACCGGTGTAGTTTTTCTTTAAGATAACGTTAATTACACCAGAAACAGCGTCTGTACCGTAGATAGCTGAAGCACCGTCTGTAAGAACTTCAATACGCTCTACTGCTGAAACTGGAATTAAGTTTAGGTCAACGAATGTATAACCACCTGATGCAGCAACAGGAGATGAAGCTACGCGCTTACCATCGATAAGAACGAGTGTATCTAAGTTACGTAGAGCAACCATCGAACCACCAGAGTTACTGTTGTACGCGGTGTTAGCGTTTTCTTGTCCAACGTTACCAGAACCTTGAATTTGAGGAACGGTTTTACGTAAAACATCAAGAACACTTGATGTTACACCTGTAGCTGAGATCTCTGCTGTCGAGAGAACTTGAACAGGCATAGCTTTTGATTCATCAGCAGCTGCTGGGATGTATGAACCGGTTACTTCAAATTTTTGAAGTACAACGGCTTGATCGCCTGTAGCTGGTGTTGAAGTTTCGGTTGACTGGGCATATCCCGTAACCGAAGTTAGCAATACTGTCGCCAAAGACGACAATAGTGCGATCGAATAACGCGAACGATTGTGTTGTGTAGTCATATTAGATTTAACAATAACGTGTGTATAACTGACCTAACTAACTTAGATTGAAATTCAACTTAAGCATGATTAGAGCCAGAACTGCAACAATATTAAGATATTATGGCGACAATCGTGTTACGAAGCCCTGTTTAACTGTATTACATATACCGTTATTTCTTGAAATAACTTAACTAACTGTTATTCATTGATTTATATTAAATGTCTGAAATCTGCACAATTCTCGAGCATCTGGCAGATCTAAAGCCCTCAGATACTGCCGTTTTGTGCACCTTGGTAAGTGTAGAGGGGTCATCTTACCGTAGACCAGGTGCTAGACTACTAATCATAAATAACTGCAAGATAACAGGTAATGTAAGCGGAGGATGCCTTGAGGAAGACTTACTGTTACATGCAAACATCGTGAGTACTACAGGAATACCCCGCCTTGTTATGTATGACACAACAAACGAAAACGACTTGGTATGGGGTATTGGGCTTGGGTGTAATGGAATCGTACGTGTTTTAGTTGAGAAAATAAATCTTAACCGATTGCCTGTTAGCAACTTATATCAAGATTTAAAGCACAATAAATCGATTGAACTCATATCTGTTTATGACGAAGAGTTAAAAGATAAGTCATTATTAGGCACGTATATACGTAATAATTGTAACACAACTTTACAAAAAAACGCATTCATTCAAGTTATACCTCCACCGTATCACTTGGTAATTTTCGGGGCTGGAGATGATGCAATTGTATTACATAACCTAGCTTCTGAACTTGGTTGGACTATTACTGTGGCAGATCCAAGGCCTACCTATGCAACAGCTCTTAGGTTTCCAAAAGCCACACATATCATTTCTGGACCAAATCACACATTAGTCGATCAGACTAAAATCAAAGATCCGTATTTATGCGTGGTTATGACGCATCACTATATTCATGACTTACCCATCTTAAGAAACTTACTTGCCAGCTCATGTAACTATATTGGTTTATTAGGTCCTAAAAAAAGAGCTGAAAAAATTTTAGCTGATATAACTAAGGAAGGTATATCGATAACCCCAGAAATGCGTGAAAGGCTTCATGCACCTGTTGGATTAAACCTTGGAGGAGATACACCTCAAACAGTAGCGCTATCTATTGTCGCAGAAATCCAAGCTTTTCTCACTCGCTGTGATGCACGACCACTCAGGGAAAGAAATGAACCAATCCACAATTAAAAACACTGCAAAAGTTGGATGTATCATTCTTGCGGCAGGAGCATCAACACGCCTAGGAACGCCTAAGCAATTACTTATCGTCAATAATAAGACTCTGCTCGAACGCTCGGTAGAAGCTGCACTAAAATCTGGAGCCTGGCCTGTCATCGTTGTACTAGGAGCCTACCAAGATAAAATCAAACCAAGCCTTATAAAACACCCCATTATATGTGTTGAGAATGTTGCATGGAAAGAAGGCATGGCTTCCTCAATTCGCTGCGGTATAGAAACCTTATCGGCTTTTTCTAAAGAAATTGAAGCGGCAATGCTTATTGTATGCGACCAAATCAAATTAGATAACAAAATATTATCAGATCTAATCGAAACGCATATTTCATCTAAATCTGAAATAACAACTGCTAAATACAACAACCGCAGAGCAACGCCAGCTGTATTCAGTATAAAATTATTCTCTGCGTTAAAGAAACTCTCTGGTGAAAATGGCGCACGCGACCTATTGAACTCAGCAGATCTAAAGATTACTGAAATCGATCTACCCCAACTCGCTCAAGATATAGACACCTTGAGCGATTACAATCATGCTGTATCGACTCTCTAATTACGGTAGCTTAGTCTCGGTGACTTTCTTAGCTTGAGCTGCTCGATAGTCATCGACTGCTTTCTTAAGTCTCTCATCACTGAGTGCCAAAGTAGCCGCAGCAAATAGTGCTGCGTTGGTTGCACCAGGTTTACCAATAGCAAAGGTCGCAACAGGAATACCACCTGGCATTTGAACCATAGAAAGCAGCGAATCCAACCCCTTAAGGGATGCTGATTCAATAGGAACACCCAAAACAGGGAGCGGTGTGAGTGCAGCAGCAACGCCTGCTAAATGAGCTGCCCCGCCAGCTCCTGCTATAATAACTTTGAGCCCCCTTGCTGCAGCTGAGCTACCCCATTCAAACATAAGATGAGGTGTACGATGCGCGCTGATTACGCGTTTTTCATACGCAACTCCAAGTTGGTCAAGGATTTGTGCAGCATGCTGCATCGTATCCCAATCAGAAGCGCTTCCCATAATGATACCTACAACAGGTGTATTCATAATACAGTAGATCCAACTTTGGAGCGTATTTAGGAGCAAGATTTTTAAAAAAAAATCATCTTTTTATCCTTTCTTCTAAAAATTTATCCGTTCTGGCATGGCATTGGCTATTGGTAGCTGCTCGTCGCATTAAACAATCAACGATAACTACTATGTCAGAACCCTCCAAAACCACTAGTTCCGCCATAAAGCCTACCTTAGGCCTTACTGGTTTAACATCAAACGCCATGGCGCTTATTGCTCCAGGGGCTTTTCTTTGGCTAACATTCCAAGAGCAGTCTTTATACGGCGCACCGATGGCTGGTTCAGCTATGTGGTTCGGTATCGTAGGTGCTCTCTTACTATGTTTAGCAACAGCAGTCAGTTACGCTGAGCTTTCTAAACTTTATCCAGGTGCTGGTTCTTCGTATTATTATGCTGAACAAGCATTCTTATCAAAATCGAAAGCCTTTAAGTATGCTCGTATCGTAAAATTTTTCACGGGTTGGGCATCTCATCTATACTACTGGGTCTATCCAGGATGTATGGTAGGTGTAACTGCAATTCTTGGCGGCTACCTACTTAATCAATTTTTCCCTGATACATTCTCAGGTACATATAACAGTCCGCTCTTCATGTATGCGTTCTGTATTTTATTCTCATTTGGTGTTGCCTACATCGCTTCCCGTGGTGTTACAGGAACTACAGCAGTTAACTTAGCCGTTAACGTAATCCAAATTTCAGCTCTCGTTGTTTTCTCACTGATCGCTATTGCTTACCGCACAAAGCACCCAGAAGGCTCAACCGCTTATCACCTCTCAAACGGTGTGGCAGTTAATTACCAAGTTTTTCAAGATACCGTTAAAGATGATAAAGGAAATCCCGTTCCCGTTCTTGATGCTAACAACAAGCCAACCGTAGATTCAGCAGGTAAGCCAGTTTACCAAATGGCTGATCAAACAGATAAAGATGGAAATCCAATTCCATGTGATGCAAACGGTAAAGCTGTCACTGATATCAGTAAGGCTGCGCCATTCACCATTTCCTACGCACCTGATCAAGCGATCACTAAAGATGCAAGTGGTAATCCAACATTTAACTACCACGCAACTGCATCATCTGTAATAGCACCTCATTCAATTAACTACACAATCATCCAAGCCTGCGTAGCTATTCTTATCTTAGTAGGATTCGAATCAGTTACCGCCATGGGTGAAGAAGCAAAAAATCCAACAAAGGATATTCCAAAGGCAGTTATCTTGGCATTAGTTATCCAAGGTGCGATCTGTTACCTCTTCGAATACTTTGCTGCTAATTACTTACTTAATAGTGGATACACACTTCAAAACGCAGGCGCTTCAGGTGCTCCTGTTGGAGATATGATGGTAATTACAGGTACATGGTTGTTCGGTAGCTACGCTGCAGGACGTGCATTCATGTTAGTACAAGCCTTCACCGTATTCTTAGCACTTATCGGAACCACACTCGCCTGCTTAAGCACAGGTGCACGTGTAACCTATGCTATGGGTAAAGACGAAGAAGTATCATCACACTTCGGACTTCTCCACGGAAAAACAATGTCACCATATAAAGCAATTTGGACCCTTGCTGGTATCTCGGCAGTAATCGGTATCGCTACCGTAGTCCTTTACATGGGTGGCCAATCAACACCTCCCGCTGCACTAGATAAACATAACTTCTGGTATAGCTTTGGTATCTTTAGTCCTGAAACGTATACTAAGTTACCAAACTCTCTGCTGATTGTTACGCTTGTAAGTAACTTCGGAACATTCCTTCTCTATATGACAACCTGCGTAGTGGCAATTGTAGCATTCCGTGAACATCACATGTTCAATGGTTTCAAACACTTCGTAGTACCTTTATTCGGTCTACTTGCTAACTTAGCATGTATGTTATTCTACATCTTTGGACCATTCACGGTTGCAGGTATGAGCGTAAAGGAACCATTTATTGCTCTAGGTATAGCAGCAATTTGGGGTATTTACGGACTCATCTACTTCTTAAAGAAGAGTAAAACAACCGGTAAAGAAGTTTTTGTTTCAAGCAAGGCAGCTTGATTTGACCTAAACTTCAGTTAGCTATTCCATGGCTCCGTAGGCACATCCGACCTACGGGGCCTTGTTTCTTTAATAACTTCGGATAAACCCTTTTTACATGCGCTTACGCTACGCAAAAATTACAACGACCGGACCTGTTCGAGCAGTGAACCAAGACTGGATCGATTTCTGGGAATCAAGCGACCCCCTAGTACGCGAACAACAAGGTAGCGTTGCACTCATCGCTGACGGCGTCGGAGGATATCAACATGGTGAAGTCGCCAGCAGATTAGCTGTTGAGCAAGCAATCGAAGAATTCAAGCAAGCTCCTGTAGATACAAAACCCTACGATGTATTAAAACAAATGTTTAATCGTGCATGCTCTAGTGTGTACGAAAAAGCCAATACAGAATTTAAAGGCCAAATGATGGCGACTACACTTGTCGCATCACTGTTTAGAAATCGTACTGTATGCGTTGCTAACGTAGGTGACACAAGAGCCTATTTCATTAGACAAAAACAAATCAGTCGCTTAACCACGGATCACGTAGCAACTGCTCTTCCTGTAAAATTTGGTTTAATGCTAGAACGCCAAGCAATGGCAAGCCCTCAGCGCAGCCAACTTACAAGGAGCGTAGGAGCAGAAGCATTTTGCCAGCCATCCTTTACTACTCAATTTTTACATCACGGTGATTTCATACTACACTGTACTGACGGTCTACACGCTTACGTACTAGATGAAGAAATACGTGAAATCGTTACACGTAGTCATCCCTATGACGCATGCAAAGAGCTTGTAGCTTTGGCAGAGAAAAGAGGAAGTGATGACAATATCACACTTCAAATTATTGAAGTAAGAGACTGGGAAAGAGTAGCTAAACTCACAACACCTCCAAAGGTAGCTACCCTTGGCCAATCGAAACAAAAAGATGAAGCTTCAAATTCTAAGGCAGCTACTGGAGCAGACCTTACACCTGGAATGCTGTTAGATAATCGCTTCGAACTTACTGATCTTGTCGCTAGAAGTAACATGGCTTCTATCTTCAGGGCAAAAGATAAAAAAACCTCGGAAACTGTAGCCATTAAAGTTCCGCTACTTGCTTTAGAGAGTGATGTCGCAGGATTCGAACGCTTCCAACGAGAAGAAGAGATCGGTTCCAAACTAAATCATCCAGCAATCTTAAAGGTGATTAAAGTCGAGGAAAAGAAAAGTCGTCCTTATCTCGTTATGGAATTCTTAGACGGTAAGACCCTGTCTGATTTGTTAGCAAAAAGAAAACCTATCTCAGAATCCGAAGCAATTTCCTATGCTTCACGCATCTGTGATGCCTTGCATTACCTGCATACACAAGGAATCACTCATCGTGATTTAAAGCCGCAAAATATAATGATATGTACAGATGGATCACTGCGTCTTTTTGACTTTGGTATAGCCCGAGTTGAATCAGCAAGACGTCTTACTTTTGTAGGACTCACGCCTACGATGGGAACACCCGACTACATTTCACCAGAGCAAGTTAAAGGTAAAAGAGGTGATCACCGTAGTGACATTTATAGCCTAGGTGCACTTATTTATGAAATGGTAACAGGCTCAACTCCTTTCGAAGGTGAAAGTCCTTATGTGATTATGAATGCTCGTGTAACAGGAGACCCTGTTGCACCGCGCAAAATTAATCCAGAACTGAGCCCCGCACTTGAAGAAGTATTACTACACGCTCTTGAACGAGATCCAAAACAACGCTACGCGGATGCCTTGGACATGAAAAAGGAGCTCGAAGATTTAGATAGTGTTAAAATTACCCACCGTGATCAGCGCCTTCGTGCTCCTCAACCATGGAAGAGTAAGGGCTACAAAGGCCTGATTATTGTAGGTATTATACTAATCCAAGTACTTCTTTTCTTCTTACTTATGGCGACATCACACCGCCATCATTAAGCTTAGTTACTGGATAAAAGTTTTCTTAGATCTTCAGGCGTTGTAACAGGTGCCTGGCAGGTGAAGCCTTCACACAAGTAAACCGTTGGCTTATTTGCGATTGGTTTCATCAGCGAAATCCAAGGAGCAAAATTAGCTAACCATGCATGCGCTTCAGATCCATCTGCGGCAATAATACTACGCCTTGGTCCTAAACTTTCGTAAAGTACAGAAACTAAAGCTGCAAAATTATCAGACTTAGGATCCCCTGCAATAACCACGTGCCTTGGAGGTTCTAGTGCAAGCTCTAGTGCACACAACATGCGGGGAAGCGCTTGTGGTGCTTGACTCCAGCGATATTCAAAAGCCATCAGCGTTTTAAGCGCTTTCTCTCGGTAGCCCTGCATAGGATGATCAGATGCTTTTGGTTTAGAACTCGCGTCCGATGACTCAAATAAGAGAGCAAAACGCATTAGATTTAATGCTGCGACAGAACTCGGGGCAGGCTCTGCTCCGTCATAATCTTCTTTAAGCCTTACAACTATATCCTCTGCTCCTATTGCAGAGTTAAAATAACCTCCAGCTACCGAGTCATAAAACAAGGCATCCATCATTGCCTGTAATTGAACAGCCCATTTAAGCCACTTTGCATCAAAACTAGCTTCATATAGATCCAACAAACCTTGAATCAGAAAAGCATAATCTTCTGCGAAACCTTCAGCATCAGATCGCTTAGTTCTCCACGACCTATATAGAACAGCTTTTTTCTGATCGAAGAGATGATTAAAAATAAAATCAGCAGCTTGCGTTGCTGTGTTTAAATAATGTTTAGCTTCGGCTTCTAAATCCGCATCAAAGGCACGTAAAACCTGCGATGCTTTTGCAAACGCAGAAATCATTAAACCATTCCATGCAGTTATAATTTTATCATCTTTATGTGGATGTGGTTTCTTTGAGCGAATCGAACGCAAAACTTCAATTGATTTTACTAACCTATCACTCGCTTCTTCGACAGACATATTTAAATCCTTCGCTACTGCAGCAAGGGATTTTTTCATCCGCAGAATATTCTTACCTTTGAATTCCTGAAAAGGATCATTTGCTTCTGCAACATTACCATTAGCCTGTATACTAAATGCTGCATTAAATAATGCAGCGTCCGACTTCAGGTGTTCGAGTATCTCGGCATTACTCCAAACGTAATAGGCTCCCTCTGCATGTTTTGAAGTATCATCCCAAAGCGTCGAGTCAGCATCCTCTGCCGAGTAGAATCCTCCTTGAGGATCTCGTAAATCACGAATCACATAATCTAAAATATCTCGTGCTAGCCATATGTGACGCGCATCACCCGTAGCTTGCCACGCTTCAAGAGCATTTACGCAAATTTGCCCCTGATCATAGAGCATCTTTTCAAAATGCGGAACGAACCATTCTACATCGACTGAATAGCGATGAAACCCTCCACCGATATGATCATGGATACCACCGCGAGCCATATGGCTTAATGTGGGTGCTGCCATATTTATAGCAGCTGCACCTACATCGCTTTTAGCACCCTGCATCGCAGCACATCTAAAAAGAAAATCGAGATTTGATGGTCTAGGAAATTTAGGAGCACCTCCAAAGCCACCGTGTGTAGAATCAAAGGATTCATATAGTTGAGAGAAGCACGCTTGATAAGCCTCAGAGCCTTTCTCCACAAGTAGTGCCCCAATATCTGACGTTGGAGTTATTGCCGTATTTTTATTTTCCTTAAGCTGTGATAAAACAGATTCGGCCTGAATAACAAGCGTCTGCCGATCTTCTTTCCAGCCTTTAGCGATTGCTTTTAAAATTGAAGGAAAACCAGCGCGTCCCTGCCTATCCTCTGGCGGAAAATACGTACCACCGTAAAATGGTTTTAAGTCTGGAGTTAACCAAACGCTTAATGGCCAACCTCCATGACCTGTAACAGCCTGAACAAAACTCATGTAGACTCGGTCAACATCAGGTCGCTCTTCACGGTCAGATTTTACTGAAATAAAAGATTCATTAAGTAGCTTTGCTATTTCCTGATTTTCAAAGGATTCATGTGCCATCACATGACACCAGTGACACGTTGAGTAACCGATACTTAAAAAAATCGGCTTTTGTTCTAACTTAGCTTTCTCAAACGCTTCGTTACACCAGGGGTACCAATCCACAGGATTATCGGCATGTTGACGCAGATAAGGAGAAGACACGGATGCTAAGCGATTAGGCATGTAGCAACAATGTTTAGCCAAACCCGATGCGCAAGTTCACCGCGCAAATACTCTATAAATAGCTTATTAAGGATTTTTACCTCAAATATTATTAACTTATTAATTTTACGTTAAAATTACGTAACTAATTATAAATTATATATTTATACATAGCTATCGAGTTAAATAAATCTAAATTATCCAAAACATACTCAGCAGGTCGTTGACGCCACTATAAGACAAGTAGTGTTATGTACCTTTTTCATGCTGACTCTTGCAGACATTTCCAAGTCCTACGGTACTCGTACCCTCTTTAGTGACATATCTCTTTTTATCGCACGCACAGATCGCTTCGGTTTGGTTGGTCCCAACGGTGCAGGTAAATCTACACTCTTTAATTTGATCTTAGGAGAAGAAGCTCCTGATGAAGGTACAATTGTTTGGGAACGTGGCGCCGATTTCGGATACTTACCCCAAGAAACAGCAGAAGCAGGTGAAGATACGATTTTGGATATCGCCTGTGCAATCACACCTGAGTTTGCAAAGCTACGTGCCAAGATGCTCGCATTCGAAGCGGGTATCGATGATCCAGAATTTGATAACGATCTCGACTTACATGGCCGGTACGATGAATTGGGAGGCTACGGAGTAGAAACAAAAGCAAAAATCGTACTCTCCGGTTTAGGATTTAAAGAATCTGACTTTGATCGTAAGGCAAAAAGTTTTTCAGGTGGATGGGTTATGCGCGCTCACCTCGCTCGTCTACTCGCCCGTGAACCTTCCCTACTCTTACTAGACGAACCAACCAATCACTTAGATCTAGAAGCGCTTATTTGGTTTCAAGAGTATCTTACACGTTACCCAGGTGGACTCGTCGTAATCTCTCACGATAGAGCATTTTTAAATGCGTTATGTAATGGTATCTTAGAATTAAAAAACGGGGGCCTTGAGCGCTACACCGGTAACTATGATGATTACTTAAACGAAAAGGACGCACGTAAGGAACAAAAAGCAGCTCTCTTTAAGAATCAGCAACGCGAAATTGCGCATTTACAAAAATTCGTAGACCGCTTCGGTGCTAAAGCCTCCATGGCGTCTCGTGCTAAATCTAAAGAAAAGCAGATTGAACGTTTAGAAGCAGTTGCCGTTGATGAACCAGAAGAAGATTTAAAACGGATTAATTTTAAATTTCCACAACCTACTCGTGCAGGACTACGCGTTATAACACTATCCCATGTTGAACAGGCTTATGGTGATCACGTGGTATACCAAGATCTTAACTTTGAGGCTGAACGTGGACAGAAAATCGTTCTCGTTGGACCAAACGGAGCAGGCAAATCAACGTTGTTAAAAATTTTAGCAGGCGTAATTCCTATTCGTGGCGGAACGCGTGAACTAGGAAGCAATGTTTTCGCGGGCTACTACTCACAAAATCGTTTAGATAATCTTGATCCAAACCGAACCGTAATGGAAGAAGCGATGGAAATGCGTCAGGTTAATCGTGACGTAACAGAACAAATCGCACGCACCATTCTAGGTGGATTTTTGTTTAGAAAAGATGACGTATTTAAAAAGGTAAGCGTACTTTCCGGTGGAGAGAAATCACGTCTAGCCTTAGCAAAATTACTTTTAGCTCCTCCAAATTTACTTTTGATGGATGAGCCAACAACTCACTTAGATATTCCATCGATTGATGCACTTGTAAATGCACTCAAAGCCTTCGAAGGCACTTTAATCTTCATCAGCCACGACGTTTACTTCATTCGTTCACTTACTCAAAAGGTACTCCATGTACACTCTGGTAAACTTACTCCGTATGCTGGAGACTATGACTACTTCTTAGATAAATCAGGTTTTAGAAATAAAAAATCAAACAGTGAATCTAAGCCATCAAAACAAGATGCAGGACGCTCTATGAGTGAACGTGCTGCACTTACTGCTGGATTAACTGATGCACGCCCAACGCGTACAGCTGTAGATGATTCCAATGCTCGCAAATCTAAAGATCAAAAACGAATCGAAGCTGAAGGACGTGCCGCTAATTCGGGTGTGATCAAAAAAATGCGCACCGAAGTAGGAATGCTCGAAAAGAAAGTCTCCGAACTAGAAGCAAAGCAAAGTGAATTAACAGCACAACTCGAAGCTCCTGAAACCTACAATCAACCCGGCAGAGCTCAGCACTTAAACAGAGAGTTAGCTATTATTGTAGATCAACTTCAAGACGCTACCAAAACATGGGAAGAAGCTGCTGCCAAACTCCACGAATTAGAAAAGTAAGTTCAGTCGTTAAAGACCTACTATCTTTTCTATAAGCTTAGGTTTGTTAACAGGTTTTTGACTGTAGCTAAATGCGTTGGATATGCGCTTAGCTGCTACCTGCAAAAGGGCTTCATCATTCGCATGAACAACTGCGACTACACTATCCGTAGTCACTGCTTGACCTATTTTTCCTAGAGAAGAAACCCCTACTGCTGGATCTATACGATCCTCTGCCTTGTGGCGTCCAGCTCCTAAATCTACCGTTGCAAGTGCTACCTCTAATGGATCAACCGATTGAATAAAACCGGAAGAAGTACTTAAGATTTCTTTTTTGAATTTTGCTTTTGGTAGAAGTTCTGGTGAATCAACTACACGATCATCTCCTCCTTGAGCTTTGATAAGAGCCTTAAAGTAATGAAGCGCTTCGCCACTTTTAACTGAATTCTCTAATTTTTTACGAGCATCACAAAGTGTGGGAGCAGCGTTAGCCATAACAAGCATGTGCTCACCCAAACTGTATGTAATTTCCATAACATCTAAAGGACCATTTCCTTTAAGACAGGCTATACTTTCTTCAATTTCTAGAGCGTTGCCAACAGCATGACCTAAGGGCTCCTCCATAGAAGTGAGCAAGGCACGTACATTTTTGCCCATCGCTTTTCCAATACTTACCATGCGCTCCGCTAAATAAGTAGCGTCGTTAACAGTTTTATTAAATGAGCCCCGGCCAAATTTAACATCTAGGACTAACCCATCTATTCCTTCTGCTAATTTTTTACCCATTATGCTCGCACAAATCAGCGGGATACATTCAACAGTCGCGGTGACATCCCTCAGGGAATAAAGCGTTTTATCAGCAGGCGCCAACTCCGCTGTTTGTCCAATTAAACAAACACCTAGCTGCTCAACTTGTTTAATAAAGTCTGTGAGAGTTAAATTAGTTTTAAACCCTGGAATAGAATCTAATTTATCTAATGTTCCACCTGTATGACCTAGGCCTCGGCCACTAATCATTGGAACAGCAACTCCACAAGCAGCGAGCATTGGAGCTAAATGAATAGATATTTTATCTCCTACTCCTCCCGTAGAATGCTTATCGATTTTGTATTTTTTAATTCGTGATAAATCTGCAGATTGCCCCGAATTTAGAACCGCAAGCGTTAGCGCTGTCGTTTCCACATCAGTCATGCCCTTAAGGGTGATAGCCATGAGCATAGCACTTAATTGATAGCTAGCCCATGAACCATCTACTGCCCCTTGAACAAAGGACGCTATCTCATCTTGCGTTAGCGGATAGCCATCACGTTTTCGAGCAATCGCTAATGCAGGAGTGACTGAGCATGTAGCCATACGTTATTAAGCACCGATAGGATGCCATACTGTCTTTAATTCAAGTGTATCCTGTATTCTGTAGACACTTTCAAATGAATCCGAAAACCAATCGATTTTATCTTCGGCACTAAAGCTATTTAGCCGCTTAATTGTTTCAGCTGCTCCAAGTGCCAGTGTTTTTAATTCATCTGAGGTTGCTTCAGCGACTAGAGCTCTAATATGTGCATGCGTAGCAAATGTAGGAATGAGTTCTTTATGAAAACCCGTAAGGATATTTACAACGCCGGCAGGTAAATCACTCGTAGCTAACATTTCACCTAAGACAATTGCTGGGTACGGTTTTGATTCTGAAGCAGCTGCAACAATCGTATTACCTGCTACAATAGCTGGCGCAAAAAGCGATATAAGACCCAGCAATGAAGATTGTTGTGGTGCTATTACACCCACTATTCCCATCGGTTCAGTTACAGAAAAATTAAAATAAGGAGCTGCTACAGGATTAACGTTTCCTAAGACCTGTTCATATTTATCTGCCCAACCTGCGAAGTAAACAAGTCTATCAATACTTGCAGCCACTTCTTGTTCAGCAGCAAATTTACTCGTTCCATTCTTTGATCCTAGAATGATTGCATCTACTAGTTCCGAGGAACGCGCCTCAATCATTTCAGCTAAACGGTAAATTATTTGAGCACGATTATAAGGAGTACGTTTTGCCCAAGCAGGTCCAGCTTTTGCTGCTGCTTCTACAGCATTGCGCAAATCCTTACGTGTACACTGAGGGATATTAGCAAAGAAATTTCCGTTTGCATCATTGAGCGCAAATACGCGACCACTCTCAGAGCGAATAAACGCACCGCCAACGTAAACTTTAGGAGTCTTTGTGATTGTTAAACGATTCATTGTAGGTGCGCCTTAGCTAAGTTTTACATAATCGAGAAGACCATGCCGTCCTCCCTCTCTTCCAAATCCCGATTCTTTGTAACCGCCGAACGGAGAAGTCGGATCAAATTTATTATAGGTATTTGCCCAGACAACACCGGCTTTAAGTTCTGCTGCCATCTTAAGAATACGAGATCCTTTATTTGTCCAAACACCGGCACTTAATCCAAAAACTGTGTTATTCGCTTTTTCGATCGCTTCTTCAACTGTCCTAAATGTGATAATACTTAAGACTGGGCCAAATATTTCTTCCCGAGCAATTCGGTGACTCTGTGTCACGCCTGTAAATAAAGATGGTCTAAAATAATATCCCGTTTTCGGTAAGACACACTCAGGTTGATATAATTTTGCTCCTTCACGTACACCTGCCGCAACCAGTGATTTAATTTTATTAAGCTGAGCTAACGAATTTATTGCTCCGATATCGGTGTTTTTATCCATTGGATTACCAACTTTTAACATCCGAATACGTGTTTTTAATTTAGTAATAACTAAATCAGCAACTGACTCTTGAACAAGTAATCTAGAACCAGCACAACATACATGTCCTTGATTAAAAAAGATGCCATTCACGATTCCTTCAACTGCTTGGTCAATTGAAGCATCATCAAAGATAATATTAGCTGCCTTGCCTCCAAGTTCTAGAGTCATCTTCTTTTTAGTACCAGCTAAAGAGCGCATGATCTTCTTTCCTACTTCTGTAGAACCCGTGAAGGCAATTTTTGAAGCAAGTGGATGATTAATAACGGCACTTCCCGTTTCCGATGCTCCTGTTACAATATTTACGACACCTTTAGGCAGTCCTGCATCTTGTAAAATATCTGCAAATTTAAGTGCAGTAATCGAAGTTGTTTCAGCGGGCTTAAGCACGACACAATTTCCTGCTGCTAGCGCTGGAGCAACTTTCCATGCAAGCATTAGAAGTGGGAAATTCCATGGAATGACTTGTCCCACTACGCCAATAGGTTCAACACGTTTACCTGGTGCGATGTATTCTAATTTATCTGCCCAACCTGCATGATAAAAGAAGTGTGCTGCTGCCATTGGCACATCAAAATCACGCGATTCTTTAATAGGCTTACCTCCGTCCAAAGTCTCTGCTACAGCAAATTCACGCGCCTTATCTTGGAGTAAACGTGCAATACGAAATAAATATTTACCACGTTCCTTTCCAGGTGTTTTACCCCACATCTTTTGAGCACGATTAGCTGCAAGATAAGCACTATTAACATCCGCATCATTTGCTAACGCAATATCTGCAATCTTCTCGCCGTTAGCTGGATTAATTGAAGCGAACTTTTTCTTAGATTTTGCTTTCACCCATTTACCGTCGATAAACAAATCGTAAGATGTTTTTAATTTTGGATCTGCTGTTTCAGGAGCTGGATCAAAATTCCATAAGTCACCAAAAATAAGTTCTGGAGCAGAGCGGCCACTTTTCTTTGTCTTTAATGTACGACTAGGCATATGTTTTTAAATTAATAACTTTCTGCTGCTTCACTAAAAGCGTATGGAGCTTGGTAAGCACCTGTCTTTTGTTTTTGTATTTGTCTGACTAAATCATTCAAAAGCGAACTGGCTCCAAAACGGTATCTCTTATTCGTTAGCCAGTTATCTCCCAAGGTTTCTTTGACTGCTGTCAAAAACTGCAGCGCTTGTTTTGCAGACCGAATACCGCCAGCTGGCTTCATTCCGATCACCTTACCAGTCGCTAGATAATAATCCCTAATCGCTTCAATCATAACCTGATTATTACCCAAGGTTGCATTTAAGCCTGTTTTACCTGTGCTTGTTTTAATGAAATCCCCATCACGAATCACCTGCATCGCTAGAAACGATGCCAAACGAATAGCATCATAGGTTTCCAACTCGCTGACTTCTAAAATTACCTTAAGCGTCGAATTTCCGCAGGCTTCAACAACAGCAGCAATCTCATCCTGCACCCTACTATATTCTCCGCAAAGAAAAGCTCCTCGATTGATTACCATATCTATTTCATCTGCTCCTTGCGCGACAGCATACTTCACTTCTGCAAGACGTGTACTAAGTGGCGCCTGACCGGAGGGGAAAGCCGTGGCAACAGATGCTATCTTGATCTTAGATACTCCAAGATGCTTCCTGGCATGTTTCACCATGGAAGGATAAACACATACAGCGGCCACTTGTGGTATTTCTGAAAATTCATGTGGCTCGATAGCCTTCTGACACAATGAGGCAACCTTACCTGGAGTATCTTTTCCTTCAAGGGTTGTAAGATCCACCATTGATACCGCACAATTCAGTCCCCACATTTTAGACTCATTTTTAATACTACGAGTCGAATATTTGCTCACACGCTCTTCGATACCAACCGCATCAACGGTTCCAATCGTATCAAACAGTCGCTTCATTGCTTTAGGGGTCACTCGCGCGGACATGGGACTAGTATCATGTTAAATTAGACTAAAAACAACGGAAAATTAACCCTATAATAATATCGAAAGAACCCACTAGGTCCTATTCAATTAAGCTCTAAGCTAGAAAATCAACCCTATGCTCACTAAAGCCGAAATTCAACGCATTCGCTCTTTACAAGAAAAGAAGAGTCGCGAATTGAATCGTTTATTTGTTGTCGAAGGAGCTAAAGTTATTTCAGAGCTAATTAAATCAAAATACCCAATCGCTGAAATTTACGCCACTAAGAATTGGAACTTATCTAAAGCCACGCTTGTTAGCGAAGAGGAGATGCTCAAAATAAGTCATCTCCCCACTCCCTCTGAAGTTTTAGCACTGTGTCCTGTTGTACATCATGAATTAAAACCTGAAACCCTGAATCAAGGTTTAACACTCGCATTAGACACGGTACAAGATCCTGGAAACGTGGGAGCACTTTTACGCATTGCTGATTGGTACGCCATAGACCGCGTAATTCTTTCAAAAGATTGCGCTGATTTATTTTCACCTAAAGTAATTGATTCCAGTAAAGGTTCCTTTGCTCGCGTTAAAACCTATAGCTTAGATCTAGAATCACTCCTCGCTGAGGCATCTGTACCAATACTTGGATGCGACCTAAGAGGTGATGATATTCACACGCTTGCATACACACCCAATGCAATACTTGTGATTGGTAGCGAAGGCAAAGGGATCTCACCCAACCTGCGCAGTAAGATTACTCGGTTTATAACGATCCCCAAGTACGGGTCTGCGGAATCACTTAATGCAGCAATCGCTGGTGCGATTGTTTGCGATGTACTAAAAAATACTAAGCTTAAGTAAATTACTTACCTTTGCCACCACCGGCTGTAAGCATGGTCCCACCAAGTACTCCGACTGCAAAAATAGCAAAAAAGATAAAGGCCGCTGGTTGATGGATACTTTTTGCAAACGCTAAAGGAAACGAAAATTCAATTTCCTTCGTATTATTGATCCCAGCATAGAGGACAACAAAGAGGATGGCTAAAAATACTAAGGAGCGTAAGAAAACCTTGAAGTTCATGGGATTTAATAGCCCACAAGCTAAAGCATTAGGCATAAAGAGGCAATCTTAAGTAATATCATCAATTTTTAGGCATTTTATTAGCCGATTTTATCAAAATTGCCGCATGTAAAGATTAAGTTACGCCTTGGCCTAGTACTTGCTTACCTAACGAGTCCGTCTACAACTCATATGCTTTCTTAGAACCCTAAAGATGTTCTTTGAATTTACCCTGAAGACTTTGTCTTGCAGGGTTGTCGTCTCGAATGAGGAACAGGGCGAGTTTACTCCTCATTCTGGTTAGTTACTCCAAGACTAACATATTTTAGATTTAACCGCTCCCCGTGGTGAAATCTAAAGCTCATCAAAACCAACATCCCTTAAAAGATATTGAATTTTGATGTGTTAACCAAACGAAAACTAGAAAAACAAACTCTCCGTTTAACGACGGAGTTTAATATCATGAAAGTAGCATACAAACTCGCAGCACTGTTAAGCATAGGTTCCCTAATCGCTCTCTCCGCTTCGGCGAAGTCAGCTTCAGAAACCTATTTAGATACATGCAGTAAAAATCCAAGTATTCCAGTACCTATCTCGGTAATCACCCCGCAGATAAGCGCTGGATATGCAGATCAAACTGTTAATGTTGAATTCACAGTCGATACAACTGGCACACCAACTGGACTCATCGTTAAAAGCTCTCCTGATGAACAGTTATCTGAAGCCGTTGTTGAAGCTGTTAAACAGTGGAAGTTTATTCCTGCCCATCGCAGCGGTGAAGCAGTAGCAGCTCGTGTAGCTCTACCTGTGCACATTGTTGCGAAGGACACGTTTAGCTCCTACGCTGCTAACTAAGCAAATAACGAAGGGCGCTCCTTTGGCGTAAGGGAGCGCCCTTTTAATTTTATCTAGGGAAAGATGAAGGCTTGTACTTAAGCGGTCTTTAATCCTAATATATCACCCGTTTCTCAAGCTGCTGCAACGTGTCTGAAACCACCCCAACGCCACCTGATGTTCCTGCTTCGTCGTTTTGGAAACGACGAATCGTAGATCCAATTGTCCATCAGATGACACAAGGCATTACGCCGGAGCGTATTGCTTTAGCTATTTCTATTGGTAGCGCATGTGCTCTGTTTCCAATCATAGGAACTACTACAATATTATGCATCGTAGTCGGCGTTTGTTTTAAATTAAATCAGCCTATTATGCAGATTATTAACGGAATACTCACTCCGTTACATATACCTGTTATTATTGGTCTAGTAAAAATTGGTGAAATTATATTTAAAGCACCCGCATCATTATTTCATTTTAGGGCAATGAACCATTTCTTTTGGGAGCACCCTGCCCAATTTTTTGCCCGATTTGGAATGGTCGCAGTTCACGCAATCGTAGCATGGCTTATTTTAGCACCTATTTGGATCATTGCTGTATATTCGATTTCTCTTCCTGTAATTCGCGAAATATATCGTAAACGCGAAACATGCCCATCGATTACAAATAACGATGAGCCACCTTCTCACCCTATTCCTTAATCAGGAACTTGCGTAAATATTTGAAAGCAATTTCAAATTCGCGTGGCAGCGGAGCCTCAAAAGTAATGGATTCACGCGTTGCTGGATGATTAATCACAAGCCTACTCGAGTGCAGAGCGAGTTGCTGGATAAGCGGCTTCTCTTCATCACGTCCCTTGTACCTTTTTTTAAGTCCTGAAAGTAATAATTGCAGATCCGCTCTACCATAAACGTGATCATTGAGTATGGGAGCTCCAATAGCACTTAAGTGCACCCGTAGTTGATGAGGACGAGCTGTAACTGGCTTACATTCAATCCAAGCCCACGTTCCAAACATTTGCAAAATGCGCACACGAGTAAGTGCAGCAATACCTTGTTTACGTTTAGCAATTTTCATTGCTCCTGGTTTTAAGTCGTCTTCCTCAACAGGTAATTCGATATCAAATGTTTCCGGCAACTGTCCATTAACACCACGTAGTAAATGTTTTAAGGTAGCTAGTTTCTCTGGTTCTGTTTCTACAGAGCATAATACGAGATATGATGCATCAACAGTCTTAGATTGAAATTGGCCTGATAAATAATCCAAAGCAGGTTTAGTTTTAGCACATAAAACTAATCCGCTAGCTTCTTCATCTAAGCGGTGCACATTAGCTACCTCTTTGCCAAAACGTTCATGAACGAAGTTCATTAAACTAGGTTTAAGACTACTACCCTTTTTGGCTACCACTGGTAGACCAGCTGGTTTATTCAGAGCCACCAAGTGATCGTCTTCAAATATGACTGTAGGTGAGATAACCATGAACAAGCACTAGCGTCACAGTAGCGTTTCGATAAGGCAACAATTACGTAACGGAATCACTTTGATTTTGCCATTCTAGCACTAAAAGAGCGCATCTAGTAATCATGCCTGTAACACGTCTCGTTGTACCCGCTTTGTCAACCTTGACTGCTTTTACGCGTATATCACAACCCAATACCCTAAATACACTTATTAGGTCTGCAGGTTATAAAATACGCCCACCAAAGCCGACCCCTTACAAGATTCATACTACAAAAGCATATACTAAAATTGCAGCGCAGTGTGACAAACCAGTTAAAGCTGAAATATTTTTAGAACGTCGTCTTGGAAATATTCCAACCATAGTTCTTGGAGGATTTGTACCAAACTCAACAGAGCAAGTATTCCTCATGAGAGGATTCTTTTTAAGAAGAGGTAGTGTCTATTATATCAACTATCCAGAAGGATCCTTTTCATTAGATCTTTTATGCGCTCAATTAGATGATTTGGTTGAAGAAATTAATGTGCGGTACAACCAATGCCCTGTCATTTTTGGAGTTAGTTTCGGAGCTGGAGTCGTATTAGAATGGATTAAAAGACAAGCTACTGAAAAATCTAAGAAATCAATAGCAGGCATCGTACTCGTTAGTCCTGTAGCATGCTTAGGTGATGTATTAGATACCACACTAGCAAAGCCAAATACACTTCTAGGGCGTGCCCTAAAACCTTACTTTGAAAACAAGTCAGGTGTTGATCAACAAGGCGTAGAGAAGGCACGCTCTATCTTCACAAAAATGTTTGAGGCAGGTGCTCAAAATAAGGAATGCATTGCTGCCGTTATGACTGCAGAAGAAGTTAAAGCACTAAAAGATAAAGTACTTAACACCATTCAGAGCATTAACATGAAAGGCTCTTCAGAACGTGTTTATGCCTTATCTGAGATGAAAGCTTTGTCTTTATTTACGGATCAAAAAGCACTACCTCTCACCCAAGTTCCCGTATTAATCTTATACGCTGAAAAAGAAAGCGCAGTCCTTTGTGAAAATTCACCTACACGACGCGCTCTTGAATCCCACCTACAAGAGTACTTTCCACAAGGATTACTGCAGATTGTTTCAGGCGGAAGCACGCCTGTACAACATGCCTCATTAATTTTTCACTATTATCAATTTCTTCAGCCACTGATTCTTTTCTACCGCAAATTGCGCTCTAACAAAGTCAAAGCAGCTGCATGAAACTAGCTAGTCCAGGCACCTATTCGCGTAAGTTTGTTAAATTGGGAGCACGTCTTATGGCGACTCGCACAACTAAACGCCTTAGAGATTCGGTTGATACCAAATTACAATCGAAGACTTATACAAAGCTTGTTACAGCTCTTAGCAAAACTTCCGCTTGGAGTTCCGTTGGTATAGATAATCATTTACCTTACGATACGTTTCGTGAGTCTGTGGCACTCCACCGTTATGAAGACCTTGCTTCATTTGTAGAGCGTATGAAAAGCGGAGAGCCACATGTTTTATGGCCCGGAAAGTGTACATACTACGCTGTCTCGTCTGGCACAACAGCTGGTAGAACCAAATATATTCCTGTCACTCAATCGATGCTAGCTCACTTTAGGAAAGCTGGGCTAAATTCACTATTATACTATGCAGGCAGGAGACCAAACGCAGATGTATTCCAGGGTAAACATTTATTCCTAGGCGGATCAACGGGGCTTACACCTGTTAAATCTACCCAGCCTTTTAAAGCTTACTGCGGTGATCTAAGTGGAATTACAGCCAGGCACCTTCCAGCATGGGTTGAAAAATTTCTATTTGAGCCAGGTGAGCAAATTGCAGCCATGGATGATTGGCCTAAAAAAATTGATGCCATTGCAGCCAGAACTCAGTCGAGTGATATTAGCCTGATAGCAGGTATACCCAGTTGGATTTTAATTCTAGCAGAAGCACTTCAGAAAAAAACAGGCGTAGATAATCTCCAGGAGTTATGGCCTCGTTTTGAATGCTTAATTCATGGAGGCGTTCCTATAGGACCCTATGTGACTGAACTGAGAAAAGCACTGGGACCAACGGTTAATTTTCATGAAGTATATCCTGCTTCTGAAGGTTTTATTGCAGCACAAGATAGCCACATTTCTGATTTTGGAATGCGACTCATGACCGATTGCGGAATTTTTTACGAATTTCTGCCTATGCGTTATTATGATGATACACGTTTATCATCATTAGGATCTAAGACAGTTCCACTTAGCCAAGTAGAAGTGGATGTAGATTATGCCTTGGTTATGAGTACGCCTGCTGGCTTATGTCGTTATGTTATTGGCGATGTTGTGCGTTTTACATCCACCAACCCTCCGCGCCTATCCTATGTAGGAAGAACCGCCTTACAGTTAAGTGCTTTTGGTGAACATGTGATCGAAAAAGAGGTAACAGATTCTTTAGTAAATACTGCGAGTAAGTTTAATCTGAGCATTGGTAACTTTCATGTAGCTCCTCTTTTTCCTAAGCCTGAAATCGGAAGACCACGAGGATGTCATGAATGGTGGATAGAACTCACCTCAGGCAATATCGAGAATTTAAGTGCTTTTCGTGATACACTGGACGAGACACTGCAGGCAAAAAACGAAGACTACGAAGCCAAACGCAAAGCTGGAGGTCTCACTGAACCAGTCATACGCATCCTTAAACCTGGTACTTTCGAAATATGGTTAAAATCGAAGGGTAAATGGGGCGGTCAAAATAAAACCCCTCGATGCCGAAGCGATAGAGAGGTCGCTATATCGCTAGAATCCATCCTTTAAGTCAAATAAGACCTAAAAATCTGGCACGGGGTGTGCTATATGAATTGGTCCTGGCAACAGGATCTAGGGTAGCGTGAAAAACGGCTATATGCCGAAAATAGAAAAAATAGGAGCCGGCGTTAAGGGGTTATCGCCGGCTCCTTCATTTTTAAAATGATACTTTTAAAGCGTTATGATTTCTTTGGCTTTAATACTTTAAGAATTCGTTTCTCAAACTCGGCTGTTTTTACGGATCCAACTTTCTGATCTCTAATTAATCCGTCTCTATCGATAATAAACGTTGCTGGGATCGCATCGATACCACCAAAGCCGTCGATTATCTTATCATCAGCCATTACAATTTTGTAAGAAACAAGATACTTCTTAACAAATTCTTTTACTACGCTTGGTCCAGCTTGATCAACGGATACGCCAATAATAACGAGTCCATCATCCGCATACTTTTTTTGTAATTCCACATAGCCAGGAATTTCTTGTCTGCAGGGACCACACCAGGTTGCCCAAAAATCAACAACAACCACTTTACCTTTAAATTGATCTGAGGTCACAGTATTGCCGTCTAAATCCTTAAGACTCCATGTTGGAGCAACTTTAGGAAGCGAGGCCTGAGCTGAAGCCCTAAGAGGCTGAGCACTAACCACGGCAACACCTGCTAGAGTTAATACACTGAGTGAAAAAAATGTTCTAAATAAACGCATAAAGTTACAGACACCAAACCGAGTGATTTTGTTCAGCTAGATTTTAGTCCGGATAGATCCATTCCTAAAATCTCAACAAATTTGCGCATAGCAGGAGTTAAAACCCGGCCTTTACGATGTAAGATAGCTAGGGGACGAGAAAATTCACGACCCTTAAAATGAAGCACAGCTAAAGTACCCTGCTTAGCTTCTTGAAGTACTGTTGCCTGAGGAACAATAGCAATACCATGATCCACTTCTACCGCACGCTTCACAGTTTCGACATTATCAAACTCCATCACTGGATCACATTCTAAATCGTTATCTCTAAAAATCTGATCGATCGCTTTGCGTGTTGGAATATCAGGATCAAAACCAATAAATTTTTGCCCTGCTAAATCTGAAACATCAATTTCTGATTTCTTTGCAAGGGGATGATGCGGATTAGTAATGAGCACTAAGTGATCATTATGGAAAGGTACTGACTCAATTTGACGTGTCTTAACAGGAAATGCCACAAGTCCAAAATCGACTGAGTTATGAAGAATATCTTCATACACTAAATTTGATCTGCGATATTCAACACGCACATTAACCGAAGGATAATCGTGCAAGAAACGCTTAATATAAGGAGGTAGTTCGTGTAAACCGATCGAGTAAATCGTAGAAATACGTATGGTTCCGCTAATCACCTTCTTCATCTCTTGAAGCTCAGAAGAAAGCATATCGTACGAGTGAAGCATCTCTCTGCATGATTCATACACACGCTGACCTTCTCGTGTTAACTGGAACTGTTTTTGGCTTCTATCAATAAGTAATACCTTAAAATGACGCTCCATTGCCCGAGCTTGTTGGCTAACAGCTGATTGCGTAAGATTGTTTAACTTAGCGGCTTTGGAAAAACTCTTAGTTTCAACTAAGTCAGCGAAGATTTTGAGGTTTTCTATTTGCATGATTAGAAATTTTACTAGCTCTCAGTCTAATGAATAGTCATTGCGCGTAAACGTTTAATTAGAGAATCTTAAGGCTCACCTATGATAAGTTACGACGATTTTGCAGAAAGGGCTGCCAAAATACGGTTAGGAATCGATACAGCCTGTCACAATTCAGGTAGAAAACCTGAAGAAGTTACACTTATGGCAGTAACCAAAAGTCATCCCCTCGATGCCGTGCTTTATGCGCATAAGTTTGGATTAAAAACTGTTGGTGAAAATCGTGTGCAAGAAGCAGTTGATAAGAAAACGTTATGTTCCGTTTCGCTCATATGGGAGCTCATCGGTCATTTACAATCAAACAAAGCAGCACTCGCCGCACGTCACTTTGATCGCATTCAAAGTGTAGACAGCGAAAAACTATTAAATCACCTCAATAAGGCAGCATCTGATTTAAACAAAACACTGCCTATTCTCTTACAAATTAACGCCGGACGTGATCCTGCAAAATTTGGTGCCGAAATCGAAGATGCACCTAAACTATTAGAGCTCGCACTATCAAAATCGAGTCTACGTGTTGATGGATTAATGACGATCGCTCCCCTGTCTGAAAATCCTGATGTAGCAAAAATGACATTCGAATCGTTACGATCGATTCGTGATAACCTGCAAAGCAGTTTTAAGATACAACTCCCAACGCTCTCGATGGGTATGAGCGGTGATTACGGTTTAGCCATAGCGGCTGGAAGTACGCTTATACGCGTTGGCTCTGCTCTATTTGGTGAGCGTGAGACTTAAGGGTAAATCAAGTTGATTGTCTTTGCCTGCCTCCCAAGCCTCTATCCCTTGTAAGCGTAAGGTCTCAGCAAATTCACGTGCGAATCCATGCACCGTGAGTACGCGCTTAGGGTTTACTTTTTTTACATACGCAAGCAACTCCGCGTAATCTGCATGATCAGAAAGCGCAAAGGCTGCATGACAGCCGTAACGGTAAATTGCGTTTTTATCGAGTGCCCAACCGGTTGCCACAGCTATACGATGGGCAGGTATATGTTTTAAAAAAGAAGAACGCCTGATGTGCGGCGGACAAATCACAACGTGACCTGATACAAAAGCCGGATCAAAGCGACTATAAGGCGGCAGCTCCATTCCCAGTTCTTCGTATATTTTACAAAACCGATAACCCTGTTCATGAATCATAACAGGAATACCACTCGAAGCTAAGCCCTTCAGAACCTCTTGGGCTTTTCCTAAATTATAGGCTAAAATGATAGGGTTGAAACCCGAAGCTAACGTCTCTTTGCAAAATGCAATGAGCTGTGTGAAAACTTCCTCTGGACTTGGGAAAATATACTTAGGAAGTCCAAACGTTGTTTCCATGATAAGTACATCCGCTTGCGGAACCTCGCAGGCCTCTGCCGCTAAACCAGCATTTAATTTAAAGTCCCCTGTATAGAGGAGTTTCCCGTACTCAGCATGATGAATTAAACTCTGAGCGGAGCCTAAGATATGTCCTGCAGGATAAAGCGTAATTGTTGTATCCGCAGTCAATTGCTCAGGAGTACGGTAGTTGAGTGCATGAATCGTTCGTTTCCCACGAATACGCTCTCTAAGTAAACGTGCTGTAGCTTTAGAGCAGACAATTTCTTTATGCGAAGCGATATGATCGCTATGCGCATGCGATATAAAGGAACGTGCAACAGGAATGACCGCATCAAGCGCCCAATCAATCTGCGGTAGTTTTAATCCTTTATGCGTTTCAACTCTCCAAGACATGCCCTATTCAGATGCTTGTGCTTCGGTATTGCCAGTAAGAAGAAATCTTTTTTCATTATTCGTGTGGATTCTAATCAAGAACCGCTAGACCCTAAACGCCTCGAGGCGATACGCACCCTACTCGATGATTCGAGTCTGATGGTTCGTAATTCCCTACTTACCTTTTTTTCTAAATATAAAAATGAGGCATCTACTTTTCTTAAATCTGCTTTAGTGTCTCAGGATAAGAAAACGATCGAAAACATAAGGTGGTATTTAAACGAACTTAAATTCAGTGATCCTGAAGGTGAATTTAGAACGTTTATTCGTTCACTTAACTACGAGTTAGAAACAGGAGCCTTTTTATTATCACGCACCGTATCACCAAAACTCGATGTTGGTGAATGCTGCGAATTAATAGATGCAATCGCATTTCGCTGTAAAGAACTCATTGCTGAACCTTCCACGGTAAGAGACCAGTGTCGTATTATTAACCGAGTCCTTTTTCATGACTGGGGTTTTCGAGGTAACATCGAACACTACAACGATCCACGTAACAGTTTAATCGATCAGGTCTTAAAACGCAGAAAAGGCTTACCTCTTACCCTTTGCATTATTTATCTTCTCGTAGCTGAGCGCCTAGAAATAACGTTAGAACCAGTAGCACTACCCGGACATTTTTTAGTCGGCTACTATAACGAAAAGGAACCGTTCTTTATAGATCCATTCGAACAAGGCTTATTTAGAGATAGTGAAGAAGTCTTTGATCTCCTGCGTTCACGCAAAATCGTTCCACAAGTTTCTGACTTAGCGCCATCCTCCATTAGAGAAGTACTTAGCCGTAATTGCAGAAATCTGCATAATCACTACTTACAATCAGGCGAAGAAGTTAAAGCGAAGCTATTTGCAAGTTTCGTAGAAGAGTTCGATGCTGCTTACGCTCGCAACATGGAATAAAGCGGCATCTATGTCTGAACCAATCTATACTTTAGAGGATTTAAAAACATGGTCTCGTCGTGGACCTACGCTTGCTGTGCTTGGTTCACCTATAGCTCATTCGATTAGTCCAGCAATGCACAATGCAGCGTTAGCTGTAGAACAAGTAACGAACCAAGCGCTTAAAGAACTCACTTACGTTCGTTTTGAAATTAAACCAGAGGACCTAAAAGTAGCTTTACCATTACTCCATACTAAAGGTTTTCTAGGTATTAATCTTACCGTACCTCATAAAATAATCGCTTTCTCGTTGATCGAAAAAATAGATCCAAGCGCAGTTTTAATTGGTGCAGTAAATACACTGCGCCGCACTGCAACCGGGTGGGAAGGTTTTAATACCGATGGTTATGGTTTAGCTACCGCCGTAAAAGAAACCTTAGGACTTAATTTAGCAGACAGTGACATTATACTTTTAGGAGCAGGTGGCGCAGCAAGAGGAGCAGCTGTCGAATGTCTCTTAGCTCCGTGCAAATCCTTAACAATTATCAATCGTTCACGTGATAGTTTATCTGCTCTCATCAACCAATTAAGTCCGAGTGCTAAGACAACCCACTTGCGCGCACTCCTCACGTCAGAATTATCTCACACTAATAGCACACAACTCCCAGCCGGAGCGCTTGTCATTAATGCAACAAGTTCAGGACTTAAACTCACTGACGAAATCCCCGTTGATCTTAACTTAATACCGAAACCGTCCGGGGTGTATGACATGATTTATAATCCACCTAAAACAAAGCTACTTAGCCAAGCAGAGGTATTAAGTCTACCTATTGCAAATGGGTTAAGTATGCTTGTACATCAGGGAGCTAGATCATTAGAAATTTGGACTAAGCTACCTGCAGCTCGTACTGCGCCAGTCATGTTTTCTGCAGCAACCAAAGCTCTCGCATCTCATATATGATCTCTGAACTTATTCGTTTGGGCGCTCAACAACCTCTGTTTTTTAGTTTCGTAGCAGCTATCATTGGTGCGTGTATTGGAAGTTTTTTGAATGTTATTATCAGTCGTACTCCGCATGGGTTATCGATTGTTAGTCCGGGTTCACACTGCGACTGCGGAAAACCAATCGCCTGGTATGACAATATTCCCGTAATTTCATGGCTAATCTTACGAGGCAGAGGTCGGTGCTGCGGACAGCCTATTGGCCTAAGACATCCTTTTATCGAATGCTTTACTGCATTCTGGTTTGTTTATTTATGGCGTCATCTAAGTCCAGACCAAGCATTCTGTGGATGGATTTTTGCGAGTGCGTTAATCGCAGCTTCTTTCATTGATCTAGAACATATGATTATTCCCGATTTCCTAACCTTAGGCCTAGGCGTTCTAGGAGTAATTTTATCAGGCCTTGTACCAAGTCTGCACAATCAACATTCAGGTCTTTTTATTTTAGATAGTATTCGCTCTATAGAATCATCCCTCATTGGCGTTCTGATTGGATCTGGTCTACTTTTCTGGATAGCCATGCTTTCATCAGCAGTGCTTAAGAAAGAAGCGATGGGCTTAGGTGATGTTAAATTCATAGGAGCCATAGGCGCCTTTTGTGGATGGCGCGGCATCCTTGTCTCTATTTTCGGAGGTGCGCTTCTTGGAGTCATTATAATCTCACTTATCTTTTTATTTAAACTATGCTTTAATAAAAAGAACGCTGATACGAGTTCCCTCTCCCATCCTATTCCGTTTGGTCCTATGCTAGCCTTGGCAGGCTTACTTTATTTTGCCTGCTTGCATACACCTATTGATCGCTATTTGGCGACTTGGTCAGATCTGTTTTAAATAAGAGAAGCACCGTCTCCAGTCTTAGCAGCAATGACTTCCAAGGAATGTCCAAACTCAGCCAAGTAACGCTCAGAAACATGCTGAGCGAGCTCTCTAGTATAAGCCTCTGAAGTAAAGGCCATAACGGCTCCTCCAAAACCACCTCCAGTTAGGCGAGCTCCATAGACCTGACTTTGTTTAGCTAATTCAGCTACAATAAAGTCTAATTCTTTTGTACTGTTCTCAAAATTTACAGAAGAACTGTGGTGTGAACTATAAAGGAGTCGGCCAATAGCTTGAAGGTCTTGATCTTTGAGCGCTTCAATCACCTGTTTCACTCGACTGATTTCTTCAAGTATGTGTTTAGCTCTTTTAAACGTAGCGAGTGGCATTTTCCCTTCCATCGCAACGAGCGCTTCTAAATTAGTTTCTACTAAATACTGAACGCCAAGTAGACGTGCCGCCTCCATACATTCTTTATGCCTTGTAGCATAAAGCCCATCAACGAGTGCATGCTTGGTATTCGTATTAAAAATCCAAAAATGCGTATGTTTTGGTAGTGCGACAGTTTCAAAACGAGGCCCAGCACAGTCGATATAAACTAAACTATCCTCTTTGCCAAAACCGGACACCCCTTGATCTAAAATACCGCACGGAACTCCAACAAAATTATTTTCTGCGTATTTACCCAGTGCGACTAAACTCTCACGAGAAACGGTCTGTTGTGTGAGTGATAAAAAGGCGAGTGCTGACGCTAACTCAATTGCTGCACTACTACTTAAACCAGCACCCATAGGTAAATTAGACATGACCAGGTAATCAAATCCACCGGGAAGATTTAATTTCGCGTCACGCATCGCGAATAAAACACCGAGTGGGTAATTTACCCAAGAACTTTTGCCATTCACACGCTCGCTACTTTGTGTAGTTAATTCAACACGTGCTCCATGATCATGAGCGAAAAAATTACGTTTATTATCATCGCGTGGAGCAACCGCGACCCAGACACATAAATTTAATGAAGCCCCAAGTACTGATCCATGATTATAATCTGTATGATTCCCAATAAACTCAATACGTCCTGGAGCACGTGATAAACAAACAGGCTCTTTATTAAACTGCTTCTTAAATGACGCTATAAGTTTATCTCTCATAAAGGTCTTAAACTTATATTACTTCTCTAAGATCTAACCCTGCTTTAAAGCGCACTGTTTTCATCGCTTTAATTTTCATCGGTTTTTTTGTGTAAGGATTATAGCCACGACGAGCCGCTCTATGACTAATCGAAAATGATCCAAATCCGACAAGCTGCACTTCTTTATCTACACGCAGCCCTTGTTTGATTGCAGCAAGTACTGCATCTACCGAATTCTCTGCAGCTGTCCTTGCAATGCGATCTCCTAATTTTTTTTGAACATATTCTACAAGTTGAGCTTTATTCATAAATGTTAAGCGAACGCTTGCTTGCGGTATCGGTCAACCTAAGAGCAAAAACAATTTACTGTCTTACGCTTACAGTAGCTGCTCCAGATTGAGCTAAAGAAAACTGAGAAGTCTTTTCGAGTGCTGACATAGCTATAACAGCAAGTCCCACAAAACCACTCTCGTCTTTAACTGCACTTCTCACTTCACCTACGTGGTTTTCATTATCCCATATTGGCGCAGGCAACTGCGGCAAATCACCTGCACCGACTACACGTACTAATTTACGTCGTAACCTACCTCGTGAAGTAACACGTGCCATAACCTCTTGGCCAACATAGCACCCTTTCGTTACTGAAACACCCTCTGCGCTTAAGCCAAGCTCTTGAGGTAAATCATTAGATCCTACATCACGAGGAACCGAAGCTATCCCAGCTTCAATACGTAATTTTTCTAAGTCATTATCTGATAGTTGATTACATACTTTAAGAGCTTCTACTATGGGTGATTTATTCGATATAGGTGTAACGACCTCAAAGGAATCTTCACTAGAGCGTCTTCCTTTAAAGATATATGAATCACTTAAAATGTTATCATATAATAATTTACATGTTTCTTTTCCAATTAAAGTAAACGATGTGTAATCACTTGTCTTATCCTCCAAGACGACATCATCGGCTATAATAAAACCCTCTAATCTAGCGATAAGCGCTTGAGCTTTTCCCTCTGTACTATGGATCCAAAACTCTGCTGGATTCTTGCCTTTAAGGATCGTTGAATCGGCTAAAATCTTTCCCTTATGATCTAACCATAAACCATGTGAATACCAAGTGTTTACGGTATTTTTAAGTCCATCTTTCAAGTCATTGCTAAACTGCCCCTGTAGAAACGTAAGCGCATCCTCGCCTGTAACACGAATCCAAGTTCCTAAGGGAGTTAAACTGTAAGCGCGCATACCGTGTTTTTCTATATTACTTATTTTAATAAGCCACAATGAGTTACTGATACCACATTAATAGCATTTCAATATCCATTGACGGTAACCCAAAAGATTACTCTACTCAACTTATCAATTTTCCACTTCTCCCGCCTAGCGGGAGTTTTGGGGTAACTAAGAAAGCAAAGGCCGGTCACTTAGGGGTAAGTGGCCGGCCACTTTTTTTATACGGTTTTAGGATAGCATTTTTAATAAAAAAGAGGCTCGGCACACTCCCCCCTTCCTATGCAATACTATCCCTTCTGTGCAAAAAACCTCTGACATCAATGTATTGGAGACACGTCGTCTGCCATCACCAACGGAACTCTTAAACGAGATTCCTAAAAGTGAATCACAAGCTGCTTTTGTTGCTAAGTCGCGCAATGAAATACAGCGCATCATGTTCGGACAGGATAAACGGTTTTTACTCATCATTGGGCCATGTTCCATTCACGACTTAAAAGCAGGTCGTGAATACGCAGAAAAATTAGCAGCCCTTTCCAAACTCGTATCGGACAAAATGTTCATTTTGATGCGAGTGTATTTTGAAAAACCACGTACAACCGTAGGTTGGAAAGGTCTCATCATGGATCCTCATTTAGATGGCACCCATGACATCGCATCCGGTTTTAGAATCGGTCGTAAATTTTTAACAGACGTACTCGACTTAGGTCTACCAACAGCGACTGAGCTTTTAGATCCTATCACTCCTCAGTATATTGCAGACCTCGTATGCTGGTCAGCAATTGGAGCAAGAACGGCAGAATCTCAAATCCATCGCCAAATGGCATCCGGTTTGTCTATGCCAATAGGTTTTAAAAACGGCACAGATGGATCCGTGCAAACCGCAGTTAATGCAATTAAAGCAGCAGGACAACCGCACACATTCCTAGGTATTAATGTGGATGGATGTGCATCAGCAGTGGTAACGCGCGGCAATAAAGACTGCCATGTCGTACTTCGTGGTGGAACAAGCGGTGCTAATTATTCAGCAGCTCATATTTTAGAAACAGAAAAACTTCTCACTAAAGCAGGTCTTACAAATTCCATCTTAGTGGACTGCTCGCATGATAATTCAGCAAAGCAACCAGAGCGTCAGCCTGAAGTAATGCGAGAACTTCTACAGCAAATCAAAAATGGTAATACCTCTCTATTAGGAGCTATGATTGAAAGTAACTTAGCTTCGGGAAATCAACCATTTCCACCTGCAGCTGGCTCTGGAAGCATTTTAGAACGTCTAAAATACGGCGTATCAATTACAGACGGTTGTATCGATTGGCCTACCACGGAGTCTCTCATTAAAGAAATCCATGGTGTACTGCAGAAAGCTAGACCTTAAAACCGTTTGATCCCTAAGTATAACCCTCTTTATATTCTTAATTTAAATATTCCATGAAATCTCCAATTCGTGTCGCTATCACAGGTGCAGCAGGTCAAATCGGCTATTCTCTATTATTTCGTATAGCTTCAGGTTCCATGTTTGGTCCTGACCAACCTGTTATTTTACACCTCATTGAAATTGAGCCAGCACTTCCTGTCCTAGCAGGTGTTGTCATGGAACTTCAAGACTGTGCATTCCCTTTACTCAAAGGCATTGTAGCAACCGCATCGCTTGATGAAGGCTTCAAGGATATCAACTGGGCACTACTCGTAGGTTCCGTACCACGCAAACAAGGTATGGAGCGTAAAGATCTCCTCGGAATCAACGGAAAGATTTTCACAGGCCAAGGCCAAGCAATCGCAAAGAACGCTGCTAAAGACGTTCGCATTTTAGTTGTTGGAAATCCATGTAACACCAACTGCTTAATTGCGATGAACAATGCTCGATCGATTCCAAAAGATCGTTGGTTCGCGATGACCATGCTTGATCAAAACCGCGCTGTTACACAACTCGCTCTTAAAGCAGGTGTACAAACAACGGATGTAGCTCAGTTAGCAATCTGGGGTAACCACAGTTCTACGATGTATCCTGATTTCGAAAATTCTCAGATTTCAGGTAAACCAACAACCTCTGTTATCTCAGACGCTGCTTGGTTCAAAGATGCTTTCATTCCAACAGTACAACAAAGAGGTGCAGCTATTATTAAAGCACGTGGTTTAAGTTCTGCTGCATCTGCTGCTAATGCCGTTGTTGATACAGTTAGAGCTCTCACTACTCCTACACCTGAAGGACATATTTTCAGCGTTGCTGTATGCAGCGACGGTTCTTACGGAATCGAAAAAGGTCTTATCTTCTCTTACCCAATGAAGTCCGACGGTAAGCAGTGGCAAATCGTACAAAATCTTAAACTAAGTGATTTTGCCCGTTCTCGCATCAGCTTAACTGAAAACGAACTCAAAGAAGAAAAAGCACTTGTAGCCGACCTACTTCCTCAAGCTTAAAGGCTTTTTAGGAAGTAAGTTTTACTTGGATGCTATACCGTTTCGCTTCCCGAGACTGGGATTCGAAACGTATAGATAAAGGAACAGAGTCGTTGAGCTTTGTTGTCTGCGTTACATTAGGCTCAGATAAAGGATGGCCATCTGCATCCTCAAAGGTACATGTTACCTGAATAGCTACTGGAGATTGTGTTCTATTTTTTAGAACGCACACAACTTCACGTCTACCATCAGCAAGAAGTCGATCCGAGATACTTACCTTCTCAATTGCATTTTGCGCTGCTGTATCTGCAACTTGATAAACTTGAGTTAAATCCGGTGTAAATAAAACAGATGGCGTCGCACATCCTGCAAAACCAAGAATAAATACAGACGTTAGATAACCGTATACTTTTTTAACCATTAGCGGTAATGAGGAAGATCGAAAAATTCCGGACTTACATCATAGGTATTCTTCCAGAGCACTTCCTTTGATGATGACTGAGTGAGTATAAATTCAAACTTTTTATTCTGCCCCTGTTCTATGAGTCGGCTCTCTAAGAGAACCATTTCAGGATGATAGGTATCTTTATTATTCTCAACCATCGCTGAAGAGGGAGATTCTTCAAACTGTGTTTCAACACGTCTTACCATAGCATGATCAATGAAACGCATTTTATTTTTAGCCTTACTATTTAACATGACGCGCATACGTCCTAACAAGAGCTGGGTATTTACAGCCGCTTTTGTTTCGTTAGTGATCGGATCAAGTAAGATATGAGGCGTAGTTTTTGCGCTCCTAATTTGAGTTAGGTTTGAAATATCTGCCACAAGCTGATCCGTGATAGTTGCTAAACCTCTAAACTGAAGTGCCGTACCATGACCAAGCGGCTGCTCCTGACTATGCGTGTCTTCAGCATATCCACTCGCGGCGAGTATACCTATAAAAATGAAATATATTCCCTTAAACTTCATTGATTTTAATGCGCGAAATAAAGACACAAAAATAAGCGAAAAGTTTCAAAAGGATTAACTTACACAACAAGGCATGGTGAGTAGTAACACTTTATCCAATCTATATGATTACACGTCAGATAGACAACCTTTTAGAACACTAAGATAATCAAGACGATAGCGATACCTATGGTTGAAACTAGCATGAATATAGTACACCTTCCTTGAAGCCTCAATGTCTCCAGATCCTAAAAGTCCAAGCCGAACCGCCGTTATTTTGGCATTCGCGGCCATCTATCTTATTTGGGGTAGCACGTACTTAGGCATTCGTGTTGCAGTAGAAACTATACCGCCCTTTCTGATGGCAGGTTTTCGTTTTTTTGTCTCTGGAATCATCCTCTTTAGTTTTCTGCAGATACGTGGAGCTTCATGGCCCACACTTACCCAGTGGAGAGATAACACCATCATCGGAGCCTGTTTACTCCTTGGAGGAAACGGCGTTGTAAGTTGGGCTGAGCAAAAAGTTCCTTCTGGTCTTACCACACTCATTCTTGGAGCCTCACCCATTTCTATGGCCTTACTCGATTGGGTTAGGCCAGGTGGCAAGCGTCCAACACTAGGAATTTGGCTAGGCATTGCACTCGGTCTAACCGGACTTGTTATTTTACTCGGCCCCGGAGCAATACCAACCGGAGCTAGACCACCTGCCACACGCGTTATTGCTCTCATTTGCTCAAGCACTTTGTGGTGGGTCGGTTCATTCTATGCTAAGCATGTTAAAAATGCAGCTGAACCTATTCATGGTGCATCCATACAAATGTTAGCTGGAAGTGTCCTCATGCTAACTACTGGCTTAATGACACACGAACTTCCACTCGTTCATTTCGCTTTAATTAGCACACGCTCCCTCATTGCACTCAGCTATCTTATTTTTATCGGTTCACTCGTAGCATACCCTGTGTATGTCTGGCTTCTTACCCATACAACCCCGGCTAAACTTTCTACTTACGCTTACGTAAATCCGTTTGTTGCTGTATTTCTAGGTTGGGCAATTCTTAACGAGCCAATTACCCCACGTATTTTCTTTGCTGCTTTGATTATCATTGGAGCCGTTGCCATTTTAACGATTCAACGAAATAAAGCTGTCAGTAAGACTTAAGTAGTTTGATTGTTTAGCATTGATTCAATGCCGATGAAGGTATTGATCAATATGACCCCTTTATACCCCTCCTATGGCTATCCCTGACTCTGTCGCGCTCGACCGTAAACATAGACTCGTAATATTCGCATCATCCCTAGGTACCGTTTTCGAATGGTATGATTTTTATATCTACGCAACGCTAGCTGCGTTCTTCGGAAAGCTCTTCTTTCCACCAGGAAATGAAACAGCAGCCTTTTTAGCTAGTCTTGCTGCAGTTGGCGTAGGTTTTTCGGTAAGACCGTTCGGCGCTTTAGTTTTCGGCCGAATTGGCGATTTAGTAGGACGTAAATACACCTTCCTGGTCACCATCATTGTTATGGGTTCAGCAACTGCCCTGATTGGTATTTTACCTACTTATGCAACGATTGGATTTTGGGCTCCTGTACTTTTATTCTTACTTCGCTTAGCTCAAGGCTTAGCACTTGGCGGAGAATATGGTGGAGCAGCGACTTATGTTGCTGAACATGCACCAGCAAATAAACGGGGTGCTTTTACAAGCTGGATACAAATCACAGCTACGCTCGGCCTTTTCTTAAGTCTCGCTGTCATTCTTACCGTAAGACAACTCATGTCTCCTGAAAGTTTTGCAGCATGGGGATGGAGAGTTCCCTTTGGCGTATCTGTAGTACTACTTGGCGTTTCAGTCTATATCCGCCTCAAACTTGAAGAGTCCCCTGTATTCATTGAAATGAAAGCGGAAGGTAAACATTCCAAATCACCGCTCAAAGAAAGTTTTGCGCACAAAGAAAATTTAATCGTCGTACTCAAAGCACTATTTGGTGCAACCGCAGGCCAGGGTGTAGTCTGGTATGCTGGTCAATTTTATGCGCTGTATTTCTTAACAACGACACTCAAAGTAAACTACATCGTAGGTTATGAATTAATCGCTGCCGCCTTATTAATCGGCACTCCCTTCTTTTTATTCTTCGGAAGTCTTTCTGATAAAATTGGCCGCAAGTGGCTTATTTTGTCGGGCATGCTTCTCACCGTCTTTACGTATCAGCCTATATTTCATGGACTAACTGAGGCAACAAACCCAGCACTTGCTCGTGCTATGGAAAAAAATCCAGTCACCTTACACACAGAAGATTTCCACGGTAATGTAGCTGTCGTCGGAGAAGCACTTGCAGACGCGGCTCGGAAAATTGTGTTACCAAGCAAGATCAACTCTCAAACAGATCAAGCACGTAACTATCTTAATACACGCGGTATTCCTTTCACACTCGAAGGAGCACTTCCAAATCAACCAATCTCTCTCACCGTTGGCGGAACCCAAATTAATGGATTTGATAAAAACGCATACGAAAAAGCACTTACCCCTGCTGGATATCCTCTCGCAGCCGACTCGTCGCAAATTAATTGGGTCAAAGCGGTAACACTACTTTCCCTACTCGTTATCTATGTTGCTTTAGTCTACGGACCAGTAGCGGCATTCTTAGTTGAATTATTCCCTACCCGTATTCGCTACACATCCATGTCCCTTCCTTATCATATCGGCAACGGATGGTTTGGAGGATTCTTACCCCTGATTGCTGCATCCATCGCTTTGTTCACAGGAAATATTTATGCAGGTCTTTGGTATCCTATCACGATCGCTGGACTTTGCTTTATAATAGGAGCAATCGTTCTACCTGAAACGAAAGATCGGGATATCTCTAAAGATAACTACTGATTACTTTACGTGACTTTCACCTTTTAAGCCACGTAACATCAGTGCAGAAAGTGCATCGATAGGCTTTCTCTCTTTAAAGAGAATCGCGTGCATTTCATTTAAAATCGGTGCATCGATTTTTTTCTGCTCACATAAACCAGCAAAAGATTCTGTTGTAGCATATCCCTCTACAACGGTTTTTCTATGAGCGAGTAACTGAGCAACACTTGAGCCAGCTCCAATATGTTGTCCAAAATCACGGTTACGACTCCAACCACCGTGACACGTTGCAACGAGATCACCGAATCCACTTAAGCCGTAAAACGTTTCGCTCTTAGCTCCGAGAGCTACTCCCACACGAACCATTTCAGCAAGGGCTCTAGTAAGTAATGCTGCTTTAGAGTTATCGCCTAGTTTAAGTCCATCTGCGCAGCCAGCCGCGATTGCATATATATTTTTAAGTGCACCGCCGAGCTCTACACCAATCACATCATCACTGGTATAAACGCGCATTTTTGAACTACTTAAGGACGCTTGAATTGAATTAAGCCATTCACCTTTTCCAGCGAGCACCATTGCACACGGCAATTCTTTCGCCACTTCAGCCGCATTTGTTGGACCTGTGAGTATACCAACAGTTGCTTCAGGTAAAACAGAAGCAATTACTTCGGATGATCTTAAGTGGCTATGGGTCTCAAGCCCTTTTGAAAGAGAGACCAGTACGCCTTGAGTAAAGCCAGCTTGTTTAATATGCGTACACGTTTCACGAAGTGCCTGCATAGGACATGCTAGAATCACATACTCACATCCTAACAAACTGGACTGCAAATGTGGATTTACAAACAGAGCAGTCGGAATTTTAAATCCTGGTAAATAATCGCGGTTCTCTGAAAACGATTTTATCGCTTCTGCATGTTCACTTCTACGAGGAACGAGTGTTACGGTATGACCTAGTCTTACCAGGTACAGCGAAAAAGCTGTACCCCATGCGCCAGCGCCAATAACCGTAATTTTTTTAGGCTCCATCAAAAGTGTGATGCTTAAAACAATACTACCTGCTTTAATTACTTAAGAAAAGCAGGAATACGCTCTAAAGCAGTCATTTGCTCAAAGGTTTCGCGAACACAGACAAGCTCGAATGAACTACCCTTAACGAGAACCTCTGCTGCAAGGAGTCGTGCGTTATAGCGGCTAGCCATGGTTTTACCATAAGCACCAGCACTCATCACTGCTAAGTATTCTCCTTCACCCACTTCTTGCATGGAACGCTCTTTAGCAAAACAGTCGCTACTTTCACATACAGGTCCTACGACATCTGCGACTAGTGTTGGTCTCGTCGTGTCTTTATGTAGCGGTACAATTTCGTGATAAGCATCATACATTGCTGGACGAACAAGATCATTCATACCGGCATCTACGATAAGGAAATTTTTACCGTTACCGCGTTTCAAATATTCAACGCGTGTTAAAAGTACGCCTGCATTACCAACCAAGAAACGACCTGGCTCTAATACAATCTTAAGACCAAGCGGTTTTAATAAAGGAACGAGTGCGGCACCATAGGTCTCTGGTGTTAACGGACGCTGAGATTCTGGAAGAGCTTCCCACCAGGCTGCTTGACCACTCGCTAACGCATCACGGTACACAATACCAATACCGCCACCGATCGAGAAATGCGTAATACCATACTTTGCTTTAAGTTCTGCAGCAAAGGGAGCTACTTTCTTAACAGCTTCAACGATTGGTCCTAGCTCCGTCATTTGTGAGCCGATGTGCATCTGCACACCTTTAAGGATTAAGTGAGGATACTTGGAAGCTGCTTCATAGGCTGCTGCCGCAAATTTAAGAGGAATACCGAACTTATGCTCACTCTTACCGGTACTAATCTTAGCATGCGTATGAGCATCAACGTCAGGGTTCACACGAATAGCGATAGGAGCCTTAACTCCCATTTTCCCTGCGACATGATTAATGCGCGCTAATTCAGGTTCACTTTCAACGTGGAAAGAATAGATCTGATTTTCTAAAGCGACTTTGATTTCTGCCTCTGTCTTACCCACACCCGCAAAAACACTCTTCTTTACGTTAGAGCCAGCAGCGATCACGCGCTGTAATTCACCAGCACTCGCGAATTCAAACGCGCAGCCCATATTAGCGAAATGCCTTAACACGGCCAAGTTACCGTTAGCCTTATTTGCAAAGCATATCTGAAAATCTAATCCATTTAAGCTATTAGCTAATCGATTATAATTATCAGCCATCGTAGCCGAGCTATACACGTAGGTGGGTGTTCCATAGAGACGAGCTACTTCGGCTAAGTCTACCGACTCACATTGAAGATTTTGGCCATTATAACGGAAGTGATGCATAGGAAAAAATAAGATCTAAAAAAAGTTATACTAAAACACTCGATTTTGGTTGAAAAACCAACCGAAAATTCCACGGTCTTGAAGTATGTTATCCATGCTCAAAAATCTAATCCATAGACCTGCTATCAGGTTTGGATTGGCGCGGGATAACAAAAGTCGCTTCAGAAACCCTCGTTTTGTCAGTTTTATGGCCCAAAGTAACCAAAAGTTACTCAATACAGACGTCCAAGACGCTGTTCTCAAGGGTCGCAAACTAGCTAAACAATGCCTTTGGGTCGCTCTGTTTGCAGGAGTCGCCTGGATAGCAATCGAAAGCGCCAAAGCGCTTTCGATATTTTAAGCTACCTTTTAAGGTTACTTAACCTGCACCACCCGCTGTCTGAGCAGGGGCTTGTTTAAACATGGAGCGGAAACTTGCTGCAATATAGTCACCGTTTAAGCGTGAAATAAAGTCATGCGAAATAAGCTTAGGGCAAGCTGCACTACATTCATACTGATTCGTGCAACCACCGAAACCTAAGTCATCCATGGTATTAACCATAGCTAGTACACGTCTATCACGCTCAGCCTGACCTTGCGGAAGAATACCTAAATGAGACACTTTAGCTGCAACAAACAACATCGCGCTCGCATTCTTACATGCAGCAACACAGGCGCCGCATCCAATGCACTGAGCAGCATCCATCGCTAAATCGGCAGCTACCTTTGGAATAGGGATCGCATTAGCATCAGGAGCAGAACCAGCACGGGCAGTAATAAAACCACCGGCTTGCTGAATCTTATCAAAGGCACTGCGATCCGTTACTAAATCCTTAATAACAGGGAATGGTTTTGCACGGAATGGTTCAATGGTGACCGTTTCACCATCACTGAAGCTACGCATGTAGGTTTGGCAGCTTGCAACCGCTTCGTGTGGACCATGCGGCTTACCATTGATAACCAGTGAGCACGTACCACAAATACCTTCACGGCAATCATGGGCAAATGCGATAGGTTCCTCACCCTTCACGGTTAACTGATCATTAACCACGTCGAGCATCTCTAAAAACGACATGTTTGGATTCAGGTCGTTAGCAGGATACTCAATAAATCTACCTGGTTTGTTCGGTCCCTCTTGACGCCAGACGCGTAGTGTTACCGAAATGCTTTTTGAATTATTTTCTGAAGACATATCGGTTCCTTACTTGTAGTTTCTAACACTCATCTTAGTGAATTCGTAGTTTAGTGGCTCAACATTGCGAAGCGGCTCTTTGCCTTCGCCTTGGTATTCCCAAGCAGCGACATGGGCAAATTGTTCATCATTACGCTTACATTCTCCGTCTGGGTGCTGATACTCCTCACGGAAGTGACAGCCGCAGCTTTCTTCGCGGGTCAGTGCATCGCGGCACATCAGTTCACCTAACTCCAAGAAGTCAGCGACACGTCCAGCCTGTTCAAGGGATTGATTAAGATTATTTGCTGAACCAGGTACTTTAACATTAGCCCAGAATTCTTCGCGAAGTTTTGCGATTTCTTTGATGCCTTGTTCAAGACCGGCTTTGTTACGCGCCATACCGCAATACTGCCATAGAAGTTTACCTAGGCGTTTGTGGAAATGACTTACTGGTTCTTTACCGTTATTGTTTAGTAAACGAGAAATGCCTGCTTCAACGTCTGCCTTAGCCTTAACGAATTCTGGCGAAGCTGGAGACGGACGTGAATTTGGTTTTTGTCCAGCTAAGTAATCACCAACGGTGTACGGAATTACAAAATAACCATCCGCTAAACCTTGCATCAGTGCAGATGCACCTAAGCGATTTGCACCGTGATCAGAGAAGTTAGCCTCACCTAGAACAAATAGTCCTGGGAGGTTAGACATTAAATTATAATCTACCCATAAGCCACCCATGGTGTAGTGAACCGCAGGGAAAATACGCATTGGAACTTTATATGCGTTTTCGTTCGTGATCTCGTGGTAGATATCAAAGAGATTGCCGTAACGTTCACGAACACCGGCTTCCGTTAAGCGCTTAATTGCATCTGAAAAATCGAGATAAACACCTAAGCCGCTTTCACCAACACCGCGACCTTCATCGCAAACGCGCTTTGCTGCTCGTGAAGCAATATCACGTGGGCAAAGATTACCGAACGCAGGATACATACGCTCGAGATAGTAATCGCGATCTGCCTCAGGGATTGATCCTGGTGGCTTACCACAATCTTCTTTTTTCTTAGGCACCCAAATACGTCCGTCATTTCTTAATGATTCAGACATGAGGGTTAACTTTGACTGATAGTCACCCGATACAGGAATACAGGTTGGGTGAATTTGCGTATACGATGGGTTAGCAAAACAAGCACCCTTCTTGTATGCTCTCCAAATAGCTGATGCGTTGGAACCGCGAGCATACGTGGAAAGATTAAATACGTTACCGTAACCCCCGGTTGCTAAAATAACTGCGTCAGCTGAATGCGTAGAAATTTCGCCGGTATTTAGATTACGAACAACAATTCCTTTCGCGTGACCATCAACCACAACGATATCTAAAAGCTCGCTATATGTGTGGAGTTCAACGGCACCTTGGCCAACCATACGTGAAAGCGCTGAGTAAGCACCAAGTAAAAGCTGCTGACCAGTTTGGCCGCGTGCATAAAACGTACGAGAAACTTGGGCGCCACCGAAAGAACGATTAGCGAGCAAGCCGCCGTATTCACGTGCAAAAGGAACACCTTGAGCTACGCACTGATCAATGATGTTAACGGAAACTTCAGCTAAACGGTGAATGTTTGCTTCACGTGCCCGGTAGTCACCGCCCTTGATCGTATCATAAAATAAACGATGAACACTGTCTCCGTCATTTTGATAATTTTTAGCTGCGTTGATACCACCTTGCGCTGCAATCGAGTGAGCGCGGCGTGGGCTATCATGAAATACAAAGTTTTTAACTTTATAACCTAATTCGCCAAGCGTAGCTGCAGCAGAGGAACCTGCTAGACCAGCACCAACTACGATAATTTCGTATTTTCGTTTGTTAGCTGGATTGACGAGTTTGATCTCCGTCTTGTGCTTACGCCATTTTTCAGCGAGCGGACCAGATGGAATTTTAGGATCTAGGTTTGCCATGACTCAAATTGCGTTAAGGACTAGGGTTTACTCGAAGCAGTTGTAGAATTAAGTTTTAGATTACCTGACAAAACAGAGGCAGGTATCGCAAGGTTACCTAAGAAGTAAGCTAAGCAACCAAGTGTAACAACAAAGCGAAGCGTTTTCGCCCAGCTCGAATTTTTTAATCCTAGGGTTTGAAATAAACTTTGTGCTCCGTGGAGTAAGTGAAGTGATAAAAGACCTACAGCCAAGATATAGAAACAAGCAATAATTGGATTACTGAATCCTAAAATCACCATCGATCTTACATCATGCACATGTGCTCCAGCGTGAACTACCGTGATTCCCATAACATGATAATCCGCAGTCATCGTGTACTCAGGTAAGTTTTCTTTAAATGAAGCGCTCTGCGCTGTTCCCAAAGTAAACTGAGCTAAGTGATAAACAATGAAGGCTAGCACCACATAACCTGTCCAGCGCATGTAACGAGAAGCGAGGGTAGCTTTAATCCACGTTGTGGAATGATAGCCAACACTGCCGCGTGCTTTTTTATCTTCAAGGGTCAGTACTGTCGCTGCCCAAATATGAAGCACAACGCAGATAAGCAGCACGATACGCATCACCCACAAAACAGGTCCTAGCGTATGTAAAAATTGAGCATACCCGTTAATACGATCTGCTTCTTCAAAAATTTGTAAGTTGCCGACTAAGTGACCAATAACAAATCCAATCAGGATAATACCAGTCACAGCCATAACGACTTTACGGCCAATCGTGGAACAGAAAAAACGACCAAATAGATTCATTGGATTAAACGCGTGTAAAAATTAAGAAGACTACTCTCTACGGGGTTTCGTAGGTTGTAAAGCAAGGCAAAGTGTTCTGGCAACGACTATTAGAGCTTTTATAAGCCTAACAAGTAATTCAAATACCCCAGTACCTTATTAATAAGCCCTAAAACCAAAGGTTTATACCTTAGAAAGCGGTTTTAAGAGGGAAAACTTACCACTTCCAGCCGGAGCAATACTGCGGCGCCTAAAGGCATTTACCCGGGCACCCTCCCCAATACATTCAGCCAATGCCTCTTCTACCTTGGTATGGTCTAGGGCATGGTCTGAAACATAGTGAAAGTCCCACCTAAGGTCTGCCGTCTGAGAAAGCATATAATGCCAGCAGGCAAAGTCCGAAGGAAGCGCCGCATCAATATCGGTAACTGTCACTAAGCTACCATCTTTTCTAAAATAGAGGTCTTTTTCGCGGCCTAAAATACGGTACCCTGTAGGCATACGTTTTACGATGTCGCCGGTATGGTAACGCAGTAAAGGCATTGCTTCACGGTCCCGGGTTGTAACAACAATTTGAAACGTGTCCTTCATCTCAGGACGCCAAGGGATTAATTCGATGAACGCATTTTCATCAATAACGACCGAGTCGTCTTTAAACGCTTCTCCAACGAAAAGATAGCCGGCTTCCGTAGATCCATAGAGATCAACCTGCTTTGCAGGGAAGACTTCTTGGATTCGCTTACTGTGCTGCAAACTCGCTTTTCCGTAAGTAAGAATGACGACCTTGATACTTGGAACACTTACCCCGCGTTTTTTTGCAGCTCTAGCAAGCAGGGATAAATAAACAGGCTCTCCCTCAATTACCTCTGGTTTTGTAGCCTGAAGTTCAATCACAATTCGGTCCCATTCACTTTCAGGAAAAGCAAACGGATCACTGGATAAATTGAGGTAAACAGTTCCATCAAAATAACGATTAGGAAATGGATGATCCTCGTAAGGGCATAAATTACTCGAACATCCCACAGGCGCTAAAACACACTTGCGATAAGGCTTATCAGCATAGGGTCTTAAAATCGGTGAAGTGCGGTAAGCTCGCTGGGTTTGAGCGGTCCACCAACCCTCTTCCATAATCACCGTCATAGGACCAGAGGTGGTTCCCGAGGTACTTTCGTATTCTAATTTTTTTTGTTCTAAGCCGCGCTCAACTTCTAAGTGATCGTTAAAGAATGCATAATGACCGCGCTCAACAATTTCACGTTTTGATAAAAGCGGGATGCCTTTAAATAAATTCCAATTCAGCGGTTCAGCATTAAGCGGATACCGCTTCTGATACAAAGGACTACGTTTATAAATATGCCTAATTTCTGATTCTAGTGCCGTAGGTATACGCTCTCCCGACTCGCTTTTAATAGCGCTTTCAGAGTTGGCGAATAAGACTTCTGGCATAGTAAATGAAACGTAAATACTCGAGTGAGGAGTGTCCTAAAAAACGTATGTCGGTTATACAGTAAGTCAAATCTGCTTGGGGTTACTCTTTCTCCACCATCCCTCAAAGTGGAAGAGCCCGCATAGCACCAAACTGTGTGTTATTTTACCTTCTCTTGCTAGAGTAAGAACCTCTTCCACAGGAAGCGCTTCGCAGGACATTTCCTCATCTTCATCCCATTCAACGCTACCTTGTAAAATCGCATTTTCCACAAGCACTAAGTGGCAGCGATTATTTTGAATTGCAGGATTAGGATGTACGGAGGCGATGAGCCGAGCATTACTTCCAACATAACCTGTTTCCTCTTTTAATTCACGCACCCCAGCCACAACCGGGTCTTCGTCTTTCTCAATAACTCCACCCGGAATTTCTAAAGAAAGCTGATTAGTGCCGTACCTAAATTGCGAAACAAGAACGATTTTTTTATCTGCAGTAAGTGCTATGACATTTACCCAGTCTGGTGCATCTACGACGATAAAATCTCGTTTTGAACCACGCTTAGGGTGAGAAAATTCTACACTTAACAAATCCAAAATTTTCGTTTCTGCGAGCTTACGTTCTTTTCCGCGTAGCCAGTGATGTGGAGCGTTTTGCACGGTGTATAGCTATAAAACAAAAGGGCCGGACCTGTGAAGGACCGACCCTTTTAATCATTTTAAAATTTAAAATTACTTCTTTTCAGGAAGCTTGATCTTTTGACCAAGGTGTAATTTTGCCCAGTTAACGCTTGGGTTAGCTGCTTTTAAATCAGCAATCGTGCAACCGTTAGCTTTAGCAATCTTAGATGCTGTGTCGCCTTTCTTGATGAGATATTCACCAGGACCTGCAACAGGACCTTTACCGCCCTTAGCTGCTGGATGCTTTGAACCTTCTTCGATTTTAGCTACTTGAGCTTGAAGTGTTCCTAGTGTGTTACCAACTGCTGTGAAAGCGTCTTGTGTCTGCTTAGCAACTGAATCAAGTCCTGCTTTAACAGAATCAGCTTTTGAAGATGCTGAGCTTGCTTGTGCAGCAATATCATCGATCTTAGCTGCCTTCTCTTCGAGAGCGACAAGTTGAGTTTTGACCTTCGACAGAGTCGCAAGGGACCAGCCGGCTAACACTAAGGCGAGAACGCCTACAATGACGCCGCCAATTGGGAGCATGCTATTATTTTCGCGGGAAATCGTGTCCATTTTTATAAAGTTAAAGTAAGATCAAAAAACGAATCCTCGAGTGACGCAAGCAGAGATTATCCAGATATAAGCAAGTTTCGGCTAAAAATGGCACTAAAAGGGGCTTCCTAGCGTAAAAACCAGTTTATTGCGTAAGTCTTTCTCAGAAAGGCTCAAATGGCGTTAAAAGTAGAAAATTTTGCATATATATGAACCCCGAGATTGACATGAGCGCCGTTCGCCCATGCTTTGAATTCTTTCGGGGTGTAGCTTAGCCTGGTAGAGCGCCTGGTTTGGGACCAGGAGGTCGTAGGTTCGAATCCTATCGCCCCGACCATTTAAAGAGTTAGCGGCATGTGTAGCCTAACCTTTATCCCAACTTAGCTGTTAAGCCTGAGTTGATGTGTTAACCAGAAAACACTTGCCGTCTTATACTAAGTCTGCGGTCCTTTTTTCTTCTGTCATTGATTAGTAGCAGCGAAACGGAGAGGTGGCAGAGTGGTCGATCGCGCCTGACTCGAAATCAGGTGTGCCGAAAGGTACCGAGGGTTCGAATCCCTCCCTCTCCGCCATTTAAATTCTGAAATAATTCAGCTACTCGCCCCAACCTGTTTTCTGTGATCTTGAGGATGAGATGAAATAGCGCGGCGCACACAATTGACGCGGTAAGTCATATTGAGCACTTTTGAGCCATGGCAACTATTCAAATACGAATACGCATAGATCGCAAACTAAAGAAAAAGAGCGACGATATGCTAAAGAAACTCGGTCTAGATGCCGGATCATTTATATCAATGGCGTTGACCCAACTTGTCTATCGTCGAGGACTACCCTTTGCGGTCACCGAGACAGATGCAGGTTATTTCGCTTCAGAATACGGAGTTACTGCTGAGCAGAGCAAAAAGGCAGGTGCTATTATCCGCCGAGAGACCAACCGTGCTCGTAGGACGGGTAAATTGCGTAAGATTACTGAGCTAGCAGACCTAACACCATAAAGTTGCTGGCAACTAATCGAACCATTCATGGAATGTAACTGAGTACTGAATCCACCACCGCCTTTTAGAGGAAGGATAAGTTTTCGTATTCCACCTCTGCGTAAAGCGTAATGAGGTCAAATCCCTCCCTCTTCGCCATTTAAATTCTGAAATAATTCAGCTACTCGCTCCAACCTGTTTCCTATGTTCTTGCGCATGAGATGAAATAGCGCGGCGCTGGTCATCCGAAAGTCGTTTAAGATTTTTTATCTGCATACCCATACGCGGATTTTTTACTAACTTCGTTTCATAGCGTATTAGATAATCCCAATAGAGTGTTGTAAAAGGACATGCATTCACACCCACGGATTCAGCGGGATTATATTTACAACCTTTGCAGTGATTACTCATGCGGTCGATATACTTTCCTGAAGCGATATATGGCTTACTCGCCATTAATCCTCCATCCGCATACTGACTCATTCCTAAAGTATTAGGTAATTCGACCCACTCTACAGCATCGACATAAACACCTAAATACCAGGCATGAATCTCTTTTGGATTTACCCCTAAGAGTAATGAGTAAAGTCCCGTGACCATGAGACGCTGAATATGATGCGCATAGCCATGCTCCAGGGTTTGCTTAATCACATCACGAAGACACGCCATCTCCGTCTCACCGTCCCAAAAAAAGTTAGGAAGTAGAGCCGTAGCTTTCATTTCATTTCTCTGCAAGTACTCTGGCATATTCATCCAGTAGATACCGCGCACATATTCACGCCACCCCAGTATTTGGCGTATAAAACCCTCAACCGCCTGAAGCGGAGCCTTACCCTCTTTATAAGCTTTTTCTGCTGCTGAAACCACTTCACGCGGATTGATGAGTTTCAGATTCAAAGCACAGGACAGATGAGAATGATAAAGCCATGCTTCACCTTCCCACATGGCATCTTGATAGAGACCAAAAAAAGGAAGTCTTACTTTAATAAATTCACGGAGTACTTGTAGGGCTTGTGAGCGAGTAACAGGCCAACCAAAGGAAGCAATACTTCCCGGGTTTTTAGAAAAGTGTTTCTCGACCAGTTTGATTACATCGAGCGTAATTGCGTCAGGTTTAAAACGCGTAGGTTTTGGTACATCCTGAGGGCCCTCTTTTCCAAAACTACCTCGATTTTCCGTATCAAAATTCCACTGACCACCCACAGGTTCTTTACCATCCATCAATATACCTGTTTTTTGCCTAAGCTCTCGGTAAAAGTATTCTAAGCGCAGCTGCTTACGATCTTTCGCATGCTCTCTGAATTCAGAAACCGTGCTAAAAAAATGGGTGTCGTCTCTTACTTCTAAATTAAGCTCACTGGTACGAGCAACCGTTCGTAAACTGTGATATACTCGCCAGTCACCGGGAGCTGTCATAATCAGCTGCTTTGGTTTTAGTCCAGCAATCGCACGTTTTAATTCACCAGCTAAAGTCCCTGTATTTTCTTTGTCATCTAGCTTGGAATAAACGACTGAAAAACCTTTATCTTTTAAGGTAGCAGCGAAGTGGCGCATCGCACTTAAGAAAACCGTCGTTCGTTGTTTAGAAGATGGAATATGAGTCGATTCCTCTGCTACTTCCGCCATCCACACGGTATCTACTTTAGGATCAAAATCACTCAATGCCGCAGCTGATTCATCAAGCTGATCACCTAAAATTATAACTAAATTTCTTCGGTTAGTAGGCATAGAGCATGTTCGTTAAAAGCCTACGTTGTGCATTTCATGCCGCGCTGCAACTTGTGAGCGCATTTAATGTAAAAAGTTTATTAGACTGTCCGAAAGTAAGGCTCTTGCGTGCAAAGCAGAAGATATATTAACTACATACTTACCCTATAAAAACCCTTTCGATGAACGATTTATCCCGTCGTCAGTTTATTAAGAGAGCCCTAGGTGCAACAGCCGCCGTTTCCGCTCCACTCATTATCCCTTCAAGACTACTCGGTGCTAATTCACCAAGTAATCGCGTACGCGTCGCTCACATTGGATGTGGTCGTATCGCGACCGGTCATGATATGCCTGGTGTATTGAATTCTGGGCTAGCTGATTACGTTGCTGTCTGTGACTTAGACTCAAACCGAGTCGCAAAAGCTAAACATTTTCTTCAGAATTTTAAGACAGCTTCAGACCACGCAAGACCTGAAATCGATACCTATGGCGACTATCGTCGAATCATGGAGCGTAAAGACATCGATGCTGTTGTCATCAGCACACCTGATCACTGGCATGCACAATTAGCGCTCGCAGCAATTTACGCTGGTAAAGACGTTTATCTACAAAAGCCAATGACTATGACCCTAGCAGAGGGCCAAGCACTTAGGGACGCTGTAGCAAAAACAGATCGCATCTTCCAAGTAGGTAGTCAGCAACGCTCATGGGTTCAATTCCGCCAGGCATGTGAACTAGTAAGAAGTGGCCGTGTTGGTCGCTTACAGCGAGTTGAAATCGGACTCCCTATTGATCCAACTGCACCAGACAATCCAGAGCAGCCAATACCAGCGAACCTTGATTACAATACGTGGCTAGGACCTACCCCTGAAGCCTACTACACTGAACAACGCGTTCATCCACAAAATTCTGTGGCCACGCGCCCAGGTTGGCTAAGACATGAAGCATACTGCCTAGGTATGATTACCGGCTGGGGAGCACACCACTATGATACGGCACACTGGGCCATGAATGTAGAAGATACGGGACCTAGCCGGATTGAAGCCACTGCAGAATTTCCAAAAAACAAAATCTGGAATGTTCACGGAGCCTATCACGTAGAACTGGATTATCCTAATCAGGTTAAAGTGGTTGTAACTGATAAGTTTAATAATGGATTAAAATTTATTGGTGACGAAGGTTGGATTTGGGTTACTCGGGATAGTGAAATCACCCCAAGTGATCCTACGGCTAAATTAAAGAAAGAAATCAAAGCACTGGATGCGAGTGACCCTAAACTCCTAGATCCACAAGGCCTCTCCGTACGTTTACCTGTCAGTAAGGAACATCACCTTAACTGGCTTGAGTGTGTAAAATCACGCAAAACTCCCCTAGCACCAGCTCACATAGCACACCGTAGTAACTCTGCTTGTATCATAAGCTGGATTGCTATGAAATTAGGTCGCCCTTTAACATGGGATCCTAAAGCTGAACGCTTTGTTAATGATGACCAAGCAAACTCCATGCTTTCTCTTCCACAACGTGAAGGTTTTGGTATACATACAATTCTTAAATCTTAATTTTATTACCCTATGAATCGTCGAAGCTTCATCACTCAGGCAGCTGCTGCTATGGCAGTAAGCTCCTTCTTACCTAAAGAAACTAAAGCGCAAACACCGACTTTCCAAAAAGCCGATGGCGCTAACTATGCTCCACGTGGAAAACCAAACTTGGTTGTAAAACCAGGCCAATTCCAAATCGCTGTAGCTAAAATTGATCATGCTCATATCTATGGCATGTGCAATGGCCTCACCGAAGCTGGTGCTACCGTTAAGTGGGTCTACGATACAGACGAAGGACGTGTTAAAGCATTTTTACAAAAATATCCTTACGCTAAAGTTGCTAAGAGCTTGAATGAAATTCTCGATGACAAAGAAGTAAAACTTGTTTGCTCATCTGCGATTCCAAATGAACGTGCTGCTCTAGGTTGCCAAGTAATGGAAGCGGGCAAAGATTACTTCAGCGATAAAGCACCATTCACAACGCTTGAACAGTTAGATCAAATTAAAGCAACGATCGCACGTACAGGTCGTAAGTACATGGTGTACTACAGCGAACGTCTTCACGTAGAAGCTGCTATGTATGCAACTGACTTACTCGAGCGCGGTGCAATCGGTAAGGTTGTCCAAGTTTTAAACATAGCTCCTCACCGTATCAGCTTAAGCACACGCCCATCCTGGTTCTTTAATCGTATCCAATACGGCGGTATCTTAGGAGATATCGGTAGTCACCAATTTGAGCAGTTCTTAACTTACTCAAAGTCCACAGAGGCAATTGTCACAAATTCTGCGGTTGGTAACTTTGCTCACCCAGATCACCCAGGCTTAGAAGACTTCGGTGAAGCTTCCTTAATCGGTAGCAGTGGTAGCTCGAACTATGTGCAAGTAAACTGGTTCACCGCTGATGGTCTAAGAACCTGGGGTGATGGCCGCTGCTTCATCTTAGGTACAGAGGGTTCAATCGAACTCAGAAAATACGTAGATGTAGGTCGCGATGTTGGCCACGAAGCTTCTGGAAATAACGTATACATTATCGACAAGAAAGGTGAACACTACGTAAACGTAACTGGTCAAATCGGTTTCCGTTTCTTCGGTGAATTCATCCTCGATTGTATCAACCGCACTGAAGTAGCAATGACCCAAGCTCATGCATTAAAAGTCGGTGAAATCGCTGTTAAAGCACAAGAAGCTGCAAGACGTCTCACCGGACATCTTGGTTAATTAAAACGCTTACCCACTCAAATCCCTCGTCTTATTTAAGCGAGGGATTTTCTATTGGCTACTCTCAAGTCTTACCATGACTTCATTACGCCTTAAAAACGGAGGCGTCCACGGTGGATCAAAATAAGCGAAGATTGGTTTACCCGTAGATTTAAGGTGTTGCGCTTCAAGCCACTGATTTAAACGAGCTGTAGCTACAGATTCATTTTTTAAACTACGTCCACCTTCAAAACGAAGCACTGCAAACAAGCCTGACTTAATTTCACTAATTTTAACGTTGGCATCTTTAGGGAGCGGCGCGTTTGATGCCTGATAATCTTTAGGCAGTACAAATGCCATCGTGGGATTAGCCTCCTGCTCAGACATGAAAACGGGCGTTGTCATTGCGATTTTTTGCCCTTGTTGGTTTGAGCCAGTGATGTATCTAAAAAGGCGCATAAAGCTACCATCTGTGCCGTCACCGGCACGAACCGTAGGAGTCTCTACGACAAGAAGCGTAGGATACTCCCTCACTTCAAAATCGTTATCTTTTCTTTTAACGCTGTATGAAGCCGTTTCATACCCACTACGACTGAATTGGCAGCCTGTAATAAGTAAAACAGCAACAATACCTAGTGCTATAAGTAGCATTGTTTTCACGTTTAGTAAGCTAAGTGTATAAATCTCGATTTGCCAGACTCAAAAAGAATATGGATTAGTAAACAGAATATTATACACTGTTCCCTTATCGTTAAGTAATTTCATAATGAATAAACCCCTCTTAAAACTATTCAGCCTAGGCCTCATTGCTTATGTTTGTTTTTTTACAACGAACTACGCTGCAGAATCAAAAACTCAAGGACCACGTTTTGAATCAGAAATACAAGCATTCATAGCAAAGGATAAAACGAATCCGCCTAAATCGGGAACCATTCTGTTTATTGGTAGCAGTATTTTCAGAAAATGGACTACGGTCACAGAACAGATGAGCCCACTGCCTGTTTTTAATCGCGCCTTTGGTGGTTCTCGTACCGACGAAGTATTAGCACGCATGGATCAACTCGTATTCCCATATAAACCAAAAATTATTGTTTATTACTGCGGCAGTAACGACATCAATGCTAATAGAACATCAGCTATTATCTTAGATAATTTTAAACAATTCTCCGAGAGGGTTGCAGCACAATTACCCAAAACAGAAATTATTTTTGTTTCGATCAATAAGGCCCCTCAAAAGAAATCACGTTGGAATATTGTAGATGAAGCAAACGCCAAAATTAAATCCTACTGCGAAAAAACACCGCTGCGTAAGTTTATCGATGTAAATCCCGTTTTGCTTAATAAAGATGGAAGCTCTAAGGAGGAATTATTCGTAGAGGATAAACTTCATTTAAGACAACCTGCGTACGACGGCTTTACGACTATTATTAAACCCATACTAACAAAGGAATGGGCGAAGTATTCGGCAAACTAATACGGTCTACTGTGTCCTTAGAAAATAGAAAATTAAATTTAATTGGTTGGCTACTAATCTGCTTTAGCGCTTCTGCTACTGCGGTATTTGTTTCTACCCACGGCTGGTACGTACAAATACATAAACCGAGCTGGAACCCACCATCGTGGTTATTTGGACCTGTATGGAGTACGCTCTATGCCATGATGGCTATAGCTGCATGGCTAGTTTACCGTGAAGGGGGATTTAAAACACAAGCAAGGCCTCTGTATTTATTTTTAACTCAGCTTGCCTTAAACGCTCTCTGGACTCCCCTTTTCTTCGGCCTACATTTACTCGGCATAGCATTTACCGAAATAATCATCCTCTGGGGCTTTATTTTGATGACGATTATTTCATTTTGGAAAGTAAAGCCCGTGTCTGCACTTTTACTTATACCCTATATTTTATGGGTAAGTTTTGCTGCAACACTCAGTGGCACAATTTGGTGGCTTAATCACTGAGCAGTTACAAGCGCCTGCAAACCTTTTTCTAAATCCCACGCAGGTTTAAATCCAGCCTGAGCAAGTTTAGATGCATCAGCGCACGAATGCTTCACGTCTCCTGGTCTTTCAGGACAATACTTAATGATAGATGACGATCCCGTTAGTTCTAGGATTCGTTCAGCAATCACCTTGATTGTAACACTTTTACCTCCACCTACATTGTATACTCCAGAAGCAGTATCCGATGAAATAGCAAATACGTTGGCCGCTACGATATCTTTAACAAAAACAAAATCCCGTGTTTGAAGACCGTCACCAAAAATAGATAACGGTTCATTTGCACGTGCTTTCTTTAAAAATATTGGAATAGCTGCTGCATAAGCGCTACTAGGATCCTGTCTAGGACCATAGACATTAAAATATCTAAGACTTACTGTCTTCAGGCGGCCTGAAGCCTGATACAAGGAACAATAGTATTCGCCGTCTAATTTAGTCAGTGCGTAAGGACTCTTTGGATCTGGAGTTAGTCCTTCGTGCTTTGGTGAAATTGGATTTTCTCCATAAACTGCTGATGAACTACTAAAACATAATTTTTTTACACCCGCTTTAGCTGATTCCTCTAAAACATTAAGTAATCCTACGCCATTAATCTGCACACACTCCAACGGGTTCTGCATTGACTCAGGGACACTGACTTGTGCCGCCATATGAAATACGTAATCAATTCCCTGAAGGGCTTTTCTTACATCTGCTTTATTTTCAATAGAGCCCTCAATTAAATTAACATTAAGACCTGCTAAATTGGATTTTTTACCAGTTCTAAAATTATCAAGAATCGTTACAGATGCTTTGCCCTGAAAATATTCAGCTAGATGACTTCCAATAAATCCTGCTCCTCCCGTTATTAGCACATTCATAGAGCAAATTGTTTAACAAATTGATTCATACTCAATGCTTGTTTTTCCATTGAACGCACTAAAGCGAACTGATTTCGAGCACGATCTAAGTTATGCTGTGGTCGTTTAATTTTGAAATACTGATCGCTATTAAGGTAGTCCGTAAGAAAACGCATACCTATTTCATAAGTTATCACTTGTGCCGCTAGCGGTAAATTTAGCGTCTCCGCTTTATTTAGCATCGGCCCAGTGCCTTCTAAATAACCCCTTACAAGCGCCTCAAATATAGAAAGCCTGCAGTGCACTAAATCTAAATTAGTTTCATCTTCTGCCGCAGCATTACTTGCTGAACGCACCATATCACCAAAGTCGTATAGAGCTAGCCCAGGCATTACGGTATCAAGATCAATTACACATATACCATGTCCCGTTTTCGGATCTAATAACACATTATTAATCTTAGTGTCATTGTGCGTAATACGCTCAGGTATAGCACCCGCTTTGAGCAAATCGAG